>Ga0116227_10000424_pt1 | contig 80929 bp, 95 predicted proteins | sample S1TSphgellanicum_FD_89693 | JGI IMG/M metagenome (GOLD analysis project Ga0116227, IMG submission 89693) | Host-associated microbial communities from peat moss isolated from Minnesota, USA - S1T2_Fb - Sphagnum magellanicum MG | ecosystem: Host-associated > Plants > Peat moss > Unclassified...
AAACATTCCTCTTTCGGTTTGAATTTATGCAGAAATTGATATCAATGGGCTTACTTGTTTGTAGGAGCCTCCATTGCCTGGAATGAAGAGGACAGGGACACCCAAAAGCTTGACGAGATGTAGCTGGTAGTCAATCTTCTTCCAACCCTCACGATGACACCTAAAGTTCACAAAATCAAGGATATCAAAGAACTAACAAATAATCTAACACACCCTTCTTTGTTAAGAATCTTTAACTTTTTTTAGAACTTAATCAGACTATCCACAAACTTGGAGAAGAATTAGAATATACTCAAGCCATCCAGAAACTTGAACTCATATGAGCAGAGGTCGGAGCTTACTAAAAAGATTGCACAAGTAACACCCATCTGGATGCCCATTGACCACTTAATCATTGACTTACGGAACATGACAGAACCAAGAAGATAAATCTGAAACATTGTAACCTTGAAGCTATGAAGGGATCTCATTAAAGCCTCAAGTCATCCTGATCCCCAATCTTCAACCAAGCAAGTACGAAATTTAAGAGCTAACAGAAGCCTGAAACAATGGAACTTGCATTCAAATGTTCAAGTTTGATAGGTTGGTCTTCGTACAAATGATTGAAAATCCAAATAACTGCAAGGGGTATAGACTTACATCATTTTGAGAAACTCAATAACTCAACTAGTCCCAAGGAGTCTTTAAGCCCCCCAGTATTTTGAGATTGGACATACAGTTTCCTGCACTGTGGCAACTCACACATCATTGACCACCAATAAGATAGATTTAGAGGAGAGAGACCACTTGGAAACTTCCAGGAGAGAAGTAAAACAAGCTACATTTATAAAACTAGACTTCACAAGGTTTTAAAGAAGCTTCCTAACTGCACAAAGAAAAGAATGACAAAGGCCGCACACTGCAAACTTGCAGCAACATTGCTTTGCTATGAAAGACTGGAATTCAGATGCAAACAAACCTGACTTCATATCAGTGCCTTTTTTCATATTGAAAACAGAAGCAACATAATGCTTCACACAGAAGCACAAAGTTGTCAGTAAATCTATTTATGTAAGCAATGACAAAACATGTTGCAACAAAGTTCTTACTACACTTATGACAAAGAATGTTGGAATCTTGTAAGGTGTATGAAATCAACAGAAGAGGAAGGAACTGAAGACAAAACATTACCATGGCTAATGGGCAAAGTTAGATCTTCAAATCAACAAAACCAAGGACTACTGGTTTCCATTCACTGAAAAGTTTACATGCAGCCCCCAAAGATCTCTTCTTGCATAAGAACAATTTTTTAAAGATTCTTGAAGAGATAAACTGTTGAGGAAAGATTTAATGCCTTGAGAAAAAAGACCAGTTAAATTAAGCCTGCATATCACAGCCACAGCCTAAATTTTCTCTTTGAGAGTAGAACTAAAAATTAGAGAAAACTGGACTGCCAAATCTTAAGTATGTACCCACCACTGTGGCCAACCCAATTACAAGGACTACAACCTGCAACACCTGTCCATACCTTTCCTCCTACCGACAACCTGATTTTGGCAACACAAGCAACTCTCAAAAGGACTTTCCAAACTGCCCACTAATATTCCACCAATCAAGGGGGTGGTCTCCGACGCCTTGGAGCTACATCATCATCTCCCTCTCGACTGCTGGTATATTTAGAGCTACCTCCATTTTTCCCACCATCTCTACTATTGTGGTTGTGAGCATCTTTTGCCCTTAGTGCCTCATCGTCTTGTCCTCCTCTGTCCCTCCAAGCACCAGCCCCCATCCTTCGATCTCTACTATCTATGTCATTTCCAGACCTCAAAGCTTCTAGATTGCGCTCCCCTCCTTTTGCCACAAAGTCTTCTCTCCTTGCCCCATGTGTATCTCTGTCACGTTCTCCAGGTTCATCACCTGTAGTTCTTCTAAAATCACTGGCTCCGTCTGCAGACCTTCCTCGAGAACTATGTGGAGATTGCTCTTGGCTAGATGGGGGTCCTGATGCTGATAGTTCATTTCGCCTATGGTGCCTGCCTGCTGGTGATACATTGCGAATGCCTGCCAGCAATTGGAGATCCCGTTCATCCATTAAAGCTGAACCATGCACCACATGTGGAGAAGTTCTGAGGGGAGGTGTGCGGATGCGAGGGACTGGTCTTTCTCGTTCCCAATCTTGTTCCTTTTCTCTCTCTCTGTCTTTCCCTCGTTCCCTAAATTGATCTCCCTCTCTTTTACCACTCAATCGCTTCAAACCAGCTGGTGGCGACCGCTGGTTGCGAGGAGGGGGTGGTGGCAAGGGTAACTTGGGTGGAGGTGGCACTAACCGGCGAGAGGGTGACTCTGGCTTTTCAGCATGGCTTTTAGGCCAGGTGTCTGGTTTACTCTCAAGAGGGTTGTGGTTAGTAATGGGTGAATGACTCGTCTTTGGTTGGGGTGATGCAGGAAGAACAGACCCCCCAATGCTACTAGTAAGAGGCTTGGGGGAGGTATGCACCCGTGGAGACCTAGATCTAGACCTGGGTCTTGAGCCAGACCGCGGCCTTCTCACAGGAGATATCCTAGTGTGTCGACTGAGTGGTGGAGACGGTGTTCTATCTCTATGGCCCCACTCATCACCATATCTACTACTTCCTAGCCTACCTGAAGGACTTTCTGTCATTAGGTCTACTCCCTGAGGACTGAAAGGACCACTAAACCGGTCAAAACCCCGATCTCGGGTCAAAGCACCTCTTCCTGAAGTATTTGCACTTATTCCAGGTCCAACACCCATACCCATGCTCAGACCCATGCTCATACTCCTCCTGCCTCCCAGACCCCGGCCACCTCCTCTCATGTTGTCCCCAGGACCCATGGTTGCCACTCCAGGCAGAGCCATATTCAGTCCTCCACCTCCTCTGCCTCCCATACTAAACAGGCTGCTTCTACGACCTCCACGACCACCTGGGCCAAAAGACCGTGGACTGCCTCGAATGGGGCCTGCAGCTGGGCTTCCTACCTTAATAACAGTGCCATCTGGAGCCACAATAAAACCACTGCTCTCCACTTTTGCAGCAGCAACTGCTGCAGCATTGGTTGACCCACGAGGACTGAAGCCTGGTTCAGGAAAGCGACCTGGGGGAGATAGATGCCCACTTGGAACCATTCTCCAGGGGGTTGGGGGCCCACTAGGACTGTTGAACCATGGGTCAGGCCTGCCTCTACCACGGGACAAGTCCAGTGATCCTCCTCCCCTTCCCCTGCTGTGTCCTATTTCATGGGATGAAAGCCTTGGACTCAATTCAAAACCATCATCCACTCTGCAAAACAGACACATATCTTGTTTAAGCTTTGTTCACACCACACTACAGCTAATTATCCAGAAACATTTACAATCTGTATAGATCCACACTTGAAGGGAATCGCAACCATTCAAATAGCATAACAATTGGGGACACTTACCGGCGTCCATATGATCGATCATCACGACTCCTTGTTGGATCTGATCTTGCCCTTTCACCTGGTGAATCATTTCTCACCAATGAGCCCCTTCCAGGTCCTGGACCAATGTGGCTACTCATTGGCCCAATATTATTAATACTAGAACCCCACCCTGGGTGATTGGCCCACTGTGGTACTCCTCGTCCACCTCTTCCTGAACCTTCTTTTGCTGCCCGTAATGCATCTTCTGCTTTGTCAAAACCTTCAGGCAGCTGATCCCACCCTGACAATTTGACTCGGCCAATGACTTCAGAACGCATACCAGATATCTCTGACTTTACCACAAACTTTTGTTCATGTTTGATGACATGCCTATCCTCTTTGTTAACCATAATCTCATTTCTCTCCTTTGAACTCCCTCTTTCAAGGGCCTCATCATGCTCCTGCAGAAATTTTTAAACAGCAATCAATGTCAGTAAACCTGAACCAGGCCCATTATCAGCTTCACACCCTAAATTAAATCTTGTTAACAGGAAACCAGAAGTCAAGGATAGCAGAGCCATAACAGAGTGCCCCTTCTGGATCCATACCTCCACATCTGAAGCCAAGCTTGCATCCACATCTTTTGAGGGAATTCTCAATTCTGATGACAGCCGGCAGTCCTTAGCAACCAGTCTGGAAGCATCTGCAATTTTCCCTCCTGTGGAACTGTCACTGCAATCCACACTGTTTTGACACACCACCTTGCTCAAGAGTTCACCTTCAGCACAGAAATTTGTGCTATATTCCCTTTGACCACCCTGACTTCCAGGAATGGTGATGTGAGGCTTCACCATTGGTCCCAAAGAAGTCCTCAACAAATCAGCTGGACCCTCTACTCCTGAATCAACAACTTCCAACTTGCTCTCAGCCTGCATAGCACTCAATTGCCGACTGTCATCAGCTTCAAGTTCATCACCATCCCTGCAATCTGAGTCACCATAATCAACATGCTCTGCATCCAGTTCCTCCACTGCATCAGCCTCCCACTTGTGAGAGAAAGAGTTCCTTCCATGAGGAGAAGATGGTGAGCGTTCCCCATCTGACATTGTCCTGCCCTCCATACTCACATCATCTGAAGGTCCCACCTTCTCAACATCAGCTGACAGTTCTTCATTACTGCCATCAAACTCAGCAAACTGCTTATCAGAAAATATGGGCGACAAACTTGTAGTTTCCACCAAAGCATTGTTGTCCACTTTCTTACGAACAGATTCTCCTCCTTCCTGATATCTAGCTGCTCCTGCAGAATTTGAGGTCCCTGCATTGTCTGCCATCTCGTCAGCTCCCTGGACTGAAGGTCCTGTTGCTTCAGCAGCATTTACAAAGGCTTCACCTGCTACAATAGGAGGGCCTGCACTGGTATTCTCCACAACCAGATGGCTGCAGTCACCAACAATATGATCACTCTCATCAGCATTCGTAGCAGCAATACGATCAGTGTCTCTGTCAGCCAATGTATCCACACCTGCCAGTGGGTCCTCATTTTTCAAGTTGCTGGCTTCCAAACACGAGCCCTTCCCATCTTCAACTTCAACTTGAGCTCTCTCCCCCTCAGCATGTGTGAAGGGAGCATTTTTTGGACTATCAGGACTGGCTCTATGGAGCCCAGGCCATCGAGCCACCTTTGAGCTGGCCAACTGTTCTGCATGACATGTTGTGACCTGAGTTACAAGAACTTCTCCAACTCTTCCAACAGACGCAGTCAGATCGCTTGAGCCTACCACATCCGGTACTCTAACTGGAGTACCTTGCTGCTGCAACTTCCCTTTCTCCAGAATGCTGTCTGAGTCCTTGTAGCCATCCAACTGGACACTTTGATGTTCGCCTTGTATTTCCTGACTCCTCTGTCTAGCTTCTCCACTGGTCTCAGCAGTGACTGCAGAGTTCAACTCCATATCCCAAGCTGTGTCCTCCTCTGTTGGTCGTTCCCACTCTGCATAGTCCATATTTAAATCCCAGTGAAGACGATCATCTCGAGTACGACTGCTTTGTCTAGAAGTTGATGCAGTGCCTGTATTTGTGTTCTCAAACTCACTCACTGTTGATTCATTCTCTGTACAATTGCAACATTCATCTCTAGCACCACTCACATCACTCTCCTTGTCAGTTGCACCCATACTACTTGAGTCTTCATCATCAGCTCGTAAGTCCTTGCAGAGGGGGCCATTCCTACGATCCCCATAAGAACCTTCAATGGAAGGTTCACTACATGAAAACTCACCACCTTCAACAGCTTCCTGAACAGCCTGCCCTAACTTCAATGCCAGATCCCTAGTGTCAGATGGCCTTGATCTAGATGACATTCCCCCTGTAGGTAGCTCTCTTTCACCACCAACCTTATCTTTCCCTTCCCCACTACAAGCATCTGTGTCACCTTCCACAGGTGTCAAAACTTCTGGCTGTTGCAAATTTACTGCTGAAACCACTTCACTGCTTTCATCTCGTGTGAACTTGCTGGTATCACATATGTGATAGTCATTAAGCTCCCTGTTTCTATAAACCAACTTGAGTTTTTCTTTGGGCTTGCCAGCACTGTCATCATCTATGTCACTTGCCTTAATCACCTGACTATCTTCAGTCACAACCTTAATCATGTCCAGGACAGCATCCACCCTCTTTCCCTTTGATCCAACAATGTTTCCTGTAGTCATTACTTTGCAGGCACCCACAACTTCCTCATCATCAAAGTTTCTGCCATGATAATCTCCAACCCTATCCCTCTCATCCTCTTTGAGTTGGTGTCTCTCTGTTTCAAGCCCTTGCTTACCATATCCAACTTCACTGACAGTAGCTTCCCCAATTGATGGGCCCTTCAATACCAGTTGTTCCACCTCTACTATCTCAGCACCTTCAAGATTTTGAGCACATTCTGGTTTAGCATCAGCTTCAGATCCATCATTGCCTGTCAGCGTCTCCAGGTGCGCCCTTGGAGATGCCATTCTGATGGGTGGTGAGGGTGACCGCACAACATCCAACAACTGGATCCTGCGCTTCTTTATGGGAACAGTTGCTGCTGCATCACTAAAGCGCCTACCAAGAAGAGGAACATCCAACTGCAAGCCAGACAAAGAAAACAATCATAAGAAGTCCCATCCTGAAGAAAACCCATATCAAATAGGCAAACCTTTGTGTGCAAGCTATGTGACATGAGGAAAGGCAGAACTGCTTCAGGATACAGTCCAAAGAGGACAGCTTGGAACCTTAACCCAACAATAAGGTCATTAACTTATGCACAAACTGCTGTTGAGAGTGAAAGCTCCTGGCATGGATTCAATCTTGTAAAGTTGGTATCAGACCTTGCCCTGATCTGAAACTGGGGTGTCAGACTTGGTTTGTTGCAGCACATGTCCATCAGTTTCATCCTTGCAACTCTTGGCAGGCCTCTTCTCTACAATTTCACCTTTGGCCGGTAGGGCACCATTGGTAAGGGCACTCCGTAATCGCTTTGTCCCTCTCACAGAATGATCAGCTTTCATAGCCCTTGTTGAACTCCTTGTATTGCTGTTCAATGATCCCATGTCCTTTGATGCCACAGCATTTTGAACCCCAGTGACAATTCCACCAGTCTCATCGCCACATATATGGCAAATGGCCAATTCTGATCCCTGTGTAGGATGTCCCCTTTGTGATGCTTTGTTTATTGCAGCCGTAACACAGTTTGGATGAGCAACAGATGAGCCAGCATCGCATGAACAAGCCTGTATCTGTGCATGAAAATCCACCATAAATTGAACCCTCAGCGACCATGTGAAGTGTGCAATTCCACTGGAATCATCTGACCTAACCAGCACAACACTTAAATGAAGCTTGCACACTGCCAGAAGTAAATATCACCTACAGGGCACTCCTCCCTGAATTCTGACTGAACACTGTCACCCAACAGCAATACAAATGATCTACACCAGAAGCATTCAAATCATGGCATGCTCTGCAAACACTGAAAGCATGCATTCGCACCAACTTCGATTGAAATACATGAGTTACAAGTACCAGGGCTTCAAGATCTTCATTATCTTCACATCCACAAACACAACAGACAGGCTCGTCTCCTTCCTTCTCTTTGATTTTCTCATCAGTCCAAAGGTCCTCCAACTGTGAACTCCAAAGATTTGGCTGCCAAGATTACAAATGACATGAGTCCACAAAACACACAAAGTCACCAACAACTGGTCACTAATTTAGAACTGCGATAACAGCTACGGAGCTTCCTGCCATCATCTGATAATAGCCAGCCAGCGACTGCATCTGGAGGCCATTACCTTGTCCAGTCCGTAATCATCTTAACATGTCTCTATGCAAGGTTCTGTCCTTTGAACTCCAAGCCAAGTAACTGGCACAACAGGCCACCTGTTTCTGCAACCTTCACTACTGGAGTGGTGCTGCAATAGTACCAGCTACAATCAGCTCTGGCTCTCAGGAATCCGAGAAAGAGGTAAGGTATCCATATGACCATCAATCCACCAATTTGATCCCACCAACACTTTCCACAAGCTTTTTTCTATTGGCCAACCAAACAGGAAAAACCAGTAATTGTCCTGGTTAAGCTCCTTCCTGTTCCCAAAAGAACTATGGTAATAAACCTGTAGTTAAGCATTTGGTGTCTGCTTCTGCTGAGGGGTTCCACTACTTAAAAGCAGACCTTGGGTCCTGTCCATTTTCAATATACGCCTGTCTCCAGTCAGTGTTTTTCTTTCCTGCAGACGCTTCTGCACATTAGACTCCACTACTGCAGATTTTTCCCTGTTAAACAAACCGCGCTGTGGCCGTAGATTCCTGGGACTAACCTGTTCCTCCAACCTGATGACAATAACCTCCTCCCTCTGCGCCCTCTCACATGCTGAGCAAACATAATCCGCTGGAATCTGCAACATAGAAAAACCAAAACTGACACTTTAGGCCTCAACTTTTTTACTTGCATCTTCTATCAGCATCCCACCCTTCCCTCCACATATCCTCTTTTCCTAATTGCTTCATTCCACCCCAGGTAAGGAATCTTGCTTCACATCAGCTCCTGGAATTCCAAACATGAAACGCTCAATGCCTCCTGTCATCACTGTGTGCCTGATCCTTTGCTTAGACCCTCTTTCCAACAATGACCGGAAAAATGACCTTGAACTTTTTTCCTACGTATTTCCAACAATCCTTGTCAAATCTGTAGGGCATCAAACTCCAGTCCACATTTTGAGTGGAAAAAAAGAGAGAGAATCTGTGGTTGAAAACCCCCTCCTGATTGCAGCAGCCTTGTCAGCTAGATTGTGTTGCTCCTAGTAGGACAGGAGGGAGAAAGCTAGCAACAATCTCTAAAGAATCATCAGACCCAAAGTCCTGATGGGAAAGCTTGCAGAATTTCGAGCAAGAGAATCCATATGCTGGATAAGGAATGAAAGCCGCAAACAGAAACGAGCTGTTGGTCCCCGATTGTTCAATGAAGGAAGAAGGTGTGAGGACATGAAGTGGAACAATGACCTGCTTGTCATTGCGATATCCCTTGCATTCCGCATGTTCCCATGCCCCACAGCGCTCACATGCCATCATCAATCCGCGACTGCGATTCTTGCCACACGAACAGTCCACCTTCTCCCCTTGCTCTATCTCCACAAAAGAGCAGGGATGTTTCAAGCCTCGCTCCCTAGCATGTTTACTACCGATCATGGCACCTGCCTGCTCCCGCTCCCGTTGAAGCGCCTCCAAACCCACCCCCTGTTTGCGCCAGCTCTCAAAAGCCACGCTCCTCAGAAACAACACCGCTCGATCAACCGCTTGATCTTCCGCTGACCTCACTGCTCCATCCTTGTCCACAGACGACGCTTGCTCATGGAATGAAATGGATCGCAAACAGCCATTCTCCGTCCGGCACAAGGCCACTGCGTACTTGAGACCGCAGGCTTGCTTTTGCCGCACACACACAAAGGACCTGATCTTCCTTTTCGCAGTCTCTTCAAAGCCAATCTTGCCGAGAGATGATCCGAGTGGCATGACGCCATCCGGCCGAGGAATTGTCGCCCCTACCGCTATCGATCCCTCTCTTCGTGCCATAGCGCATCCATCCGGCTCATTGAACAGAAACTCTCGAAACGCCGACACGACTTCCGTCGCCATCACAAACCGGAGCACCTTGCTCTGCGCATCTCGATCATCCCATCCCTTGCACATAAACTTCTTGGTCCGCGTTACATCCTCATGTTGTTGTTGTTGTTTCCCATCCAGCAGTGGCAGCAGCCGACACTCCACCACAAACGCATGCTTGCCATTACTTTCCGTCGACTTCTTCACCGAGATCATCTCTGCCGCCGTACGCAGCAGCTACAGTAGTTTCCACCTCTTCCGTCCTGAAACCACCACAAAAACGCCAGAGCTCCTCCTCCTCCTCCTCCTACTTCTTCCTCAACTACCACAGCCTGCCAATAACCATCCACCAACCCCGCCAAACTTCTGAGCAACACTGTTATTACCATCATTCCACGAACGGGGGAGGAGCCTCATCATCAATCCACCACCTATCATCGCTTCGTTTTTCTTTTTCTTTTTTTTGTTTTGATTTTTCGCCACAACCCCAAAGAAAGTTAATCCGATTTGCTTCTTTTCTTCTTGCTATGATGATGGTATACACACTCACAAACAAATCGATCACAAAACCTCTCCTGTTCTCTTGTCCAATACCTCAGATTCCGGCACCTTTTCCACCCCCCTGCAAAAAAACAAAAAGACGCCACCGACCACTTCTTCTCCCTTTACTCTCTATGTCCGTAGCTTCCAGCACGAGTTTCCCTCTTTCCCTCCTGCCGCTCCAAGCTCCAAGCTCCTCGTCCTACTTGAAACAACAAACCCTTGTCTAGCCACAGCTATTCCCTCACGTTCTCATTCTACACAAGAGGGTGGCCAAAAAACAAACCCATGTTCTTAGACGAGATCACTACCTGCTGCCGCTAGTTGCAGATATAGAAGGGCGCCAATGGGAGTTGCAAAAGAGCGGCTGCCGTCGATGATGATGCTGCTGCTGATGCGTCCGGGTGTCCGCGAAGATGAGCACTGCGACAACAGTGCGCGCGTCTCTTGCGCACCCCAAACCCTAGCCGTTCTGCCCCCCTCTACCCGCGGTTCTCTGCCCAAGAACTAAAAAATAAGACGTGTCATCACTTAATCCGTTGATGTGTATCTGCCCGAAATAGTTTTACTTTTTCTCGGGCTGTTCACGAAAGTTTACAAAGTGGCTACTCTTTAAAAGCTCGAGTGCTACGTAGGTATCTAAATATAGGTATCTAGTCTGCTACCCTACGGTGTCCTTTACCGTAGGCGGTTAAGTTTAACTCACCCAAGGTTCACCTAGAGCCGGATTCAAACCAAGGGTTAGTTAGTAGGGAATTTTTATTTTTTTTAAATTCCATTTAACCCTCTCTTGACTTGGGGGTTAAACTAACTACAATAGAAAGAGTTAAACTAACCCAATTTTGCCTCTTCTTTTTTTTCAATTGAATTTTAATTCAATTATTTTATTTTATTTTATTGGAATTCAATTTTCAAATTGTATCCGATTCAAGTTGCATGCAATCACATTCAATATTTTCATTCGAATGGAATTTAATTTTGATAATTCATTTTTTTAATTAATTGATCGTCACTAATAATCATTGTTAAGGATCCTAGCTAAGGCACTTATTTGAAGAATTTGAAAAAAAAACACCCTAATAATAAATGCACAACAACATGAAAGCCCAAGGGCATTTCAAAAAACATAACACCAACTCTTACAAGCATTTCATTTTTAAAAAATAACCACCCTTCATGAAAAAATAACTATGGTTGTAAATTCTACAAATGTAAAATTACAAAAAAATCCTATGAAATATTTATAAAAATAATATGAAAACCCAATTCACAATTAATCTTATCAACCAATCATGCACTCCAAATCGCCATTACCTAACACATAAACCATATGAATGCAATTTTTTTCTTACATCATGACCGAGTTAAAGGATTAATCTTTAAATGATTAAAAGTTTAATTGTTAGTAATATTATTGTTGAATTTTTTTTATCACTATATAAGTCATCACCCATAAATTAAATAAAATTTAAATATGATTATTAAAATCTTTAATTAATTATTATAATCATTTTATTGACATATTTTTACTTAATTCCAATGATGATGATTAATCAAAGCTAGTTTGGGTAGGTAGATTAGAAGGTCTCATAACATTTCATCCTATCAAATTTTAGCCCAAAATTTGTTTAGCCCATCCACAAGTAAAAAGGCATGAAATGGTTTTTTTTTTTTTTAATTTATTTTAATTTTATTTTAAATCTCCCCAACACCATATTCATGAAAAAAAATTCAATACATTCTCCCCCAATTTTCATCCCACATTTTTTTAATTGAATATGAATATGAATTCAATTGAATCTTAGTCCAATGGTTTGAATTGAATTTAGTTGAATTATAATTTAGATATTGACTTATGGGGCATATTATGGAGTTGAAAATGGCTAGTGTTTTTTTTTAGACAATAAGAAAAAAATTTAATTCTAAATTTAATCTCAAAACATAAAATTCTCATTTGTCTTTGATTCCATAAATTATTTTTTAATTAATCAAATATCTTCAATAATTTTGTCTAGTTGTTAATTTAAACTCAAGACACAATTTTTTTTTAAAATCCGATTTTGTACCTTATTGTTTGATTTGTCAAAATTAATGTTATGCAATTCATCCTTTTAAATAGAAATTTTAATCTCAGTTTTAACATTCTAATTTCATTTGGAAGTCTTCGAAGTCAAGGTTTGACCTTAATTTTTCGAATTTCTAAACCCTTTGATTCCAATTTTAATATTTTTATTTCAAATTCATATCCTTAATTCCATACTTTGTATCATGATTAATCAAATGCTTTAAACAACATAATTTGATATCATATACTACATAATTTGTATTTTTGGCCATGGTCATCAAATGATCCATACTAACATATTAGTCCTCCTTTTTTTGGGAAGTTTTTCATTTGTTTAAAATTAATTATTATTTAATTTTAATTTCAAGGCATGAATTATTCCTTATCCATGTTTTACATACTATGTATCCTAACAAATCAAATACCTTAAACAATCTTGTCCATTTAAATTTAATTTCAAAACATCAAATTATCATTTATCATGAATTCCATATATTATATCTTAACTAATCAAATATCATAGACAACCTAATTCCATATCTAAATCATATATTGTATACTTTATACCTTTGACCATGGTTTTAAACATTTTTTTTCAAATTAAAAATAGAAGTCATCAATGTAGAAGATTTCATCCACATAATAGAGTTATGATTAGTTGGGTGTGCATTTTTTGTTCCATTTTGAATTTTGGGCTATCCTTAAAGTCATCTAAAAATAAGGGGGCCAATGTCAAAAATTCAAATTGAGAAAATGTATTTATACAAATTTTTTCATCCACCTTCAATAAAACACAAATCACACAAGAAAAAAAAAAAAAAAAAAAAAAAAACCATTAACCAAAAAAAAAAAAAAAAAAATATATTTATAAAAAATTTTAAAACCCCCCAAAAAAAAAAAAAAAACAAAAAAAAAAAAAAAAAAAAAAAAAAAAAGTTTCCTTTGCCCTACATGAGACACAAAAACATTATATACAAAATCAATTAAACTTCAATGACCACCTATTTCAATGGTCCATGGACTTTGATAACAAACAAACATAATTTTAACATGTCCATTTTAATGGTGCATTGCTGATATTTGGACAAAAATCCTTGTACACAATTTTTTTGAATAAACTTTTCTATTATACTTTGAAAATATGGCCAAAAAAAAAATCACAAGAGTTTAAATGTTTACTTCCAGTTTACATACAATTAAAAGCTATGTTTAATATAACTCACTTGAAACCTATCAAGATATTATCAACAAAAGGAATAATTAAATTTCATAATTAAGTTTGCATTTTTTTTTGTTATATGAAAAATAATAATTTTAAAAAATTGATCTTTTAATTGATTTCAATTTTTATTAACACTTTTAAAAATTAAAGCTAAATTAAATCTATGATGAAGTACATGCCCAAGGGGTATTTAGTGTCAAAAATTTTAATTGTTTGCATCAAATAAGGGTTTTGTGGGGGGTTTGGGGGGGGCATATTGGTCATGAAGAGCTATTATTTGGCCCCATCCTATCGTCATCTAATTTTTAATATGTTAAAATTTTAATCATTTTATATTAAATTATATATTTTTTTGGCATCCAATTTGAATATTTTATTGTAAAATCACGATTGTTTTTTTCAAGGTGAATCACTTGCACAATGAACTAAGACATGCAAAAGTAGTTGCTTTAATGCCTTCTAGGAATCTACTTTGTTATAGGCATACCACAAATGGCCAATACAATTTTCATTACACCTTAGACATATGAAATTATGAGATTTAGACAATAGAACAATTGCCATACGACTTATAGTTTGAGATACTAATACTAGCCAATGTAAGTTCAATCTTCACCTTGAACCTAAAACACAAATGGAACACTAGAAATAAAACAAAAAAACTTAACTTGACAACAATTATTATGATGTCATAATATAACATGTTTAACACCTCACATGATCATAATAAAATATTTAAAAATGATTAATCATAATCCATTGTATATATGGTAAATTTATTATGGTGTTTTGAATTTTGAACATCTTGTTGATGATTCTTTGTGACCTAATACCATTGTTTCACAAGCCTAATGAAACAATTCACAAATATATGTGAACTTCATAATCAATTGTACAATAAATTAAACAATATAAACCATATATAAGTTATGAATGAAAGATGGAAATGAAAAAAAAAAAATACATAAATTAAAGTATAGTTATCATCTTAAGATAAGGTCAAACAAACTTGTTTTCCAAAAGAATAATCATCAATCAAATAAAGTTTCCATTGATCATAAATAAAGAACGCATGATTTAATAGACAAATGAAAAACGACATAAGAGTTGATTTGTGAGTTAACATTTCTTAATTTACTAATTGAACCTATTAACAACTAATACTTAAAATGTTTAGTACATATGTTATATATTTTAAACTTTTTATTGTAATACCATAGATTAACATACCCTTTATTAATTATGTTGTATTTTTCAAAATAAACATAACCCTATTGTAAGACTAAATAATTCTATTTTTTTCAACAATCAATATATAGGATCTTATATTTTTATTCATGTCTTTTGTGAATTCAAAGAAGAACATTCCCTTAACACCAAACGATTTTTGAAAATATGATGTGCGATACAAAGCAAGATAAGACACTAAAAACACTAATGAATTCTTCAACAATTTTTATTTTACATTTCAATATGATAAAGCCCTAAAACAATCTTCCAACATAGACTTTGTATCTAAACCTCCAAATGCAAACAAAAATGAACACCTAAATATCTAATTAAAAGTTTCACAACTAAGTCCATAAATAGGGTTTAACTCGAATCTTGGCCTTTAACCCCTTAGCACCATGACTTAGTCTAAATTGACCTAGTAACCTCATGAAATAGCTATTTGCTAATGCTAATTACATAATCTAAATGCCAATGTGTGTAAAATTCATCTTCAAAATTGTTTGTTCAACAAATTTCATTAGAATTCACACCATTACATTGACCTTGTAGAAATGGGTTTTATAATTAGTTCCAATACCTTGTGAACAAGATAAAACCAATTATGCATACAATTGTTATTTAAACTCACATTTTTTTTTACCCTTAGAGGTTTCAAATCACATTTTTTTGGATATATGTGACAATAATCAATTTCATTAACACCTTGTTGAGGATTGCACATGCCCATCAATGTCCACCACCACGAATATTGCAAATATTCTAACAATATTCATCAACAACTATTGAAACTTATTCTTTCCCATATTCACAATGTTGAAATCCTTCATATTGTTGTCTATTGTTCTCCAACACCTATATCAACATTATGGTCAAATAAAGGACTTGAAAAAAAATTGTAATGTATTTGGAGGGCACCTTACATCAATGAATATCCCTTTCAATATCTCTCTTCAAAATGAAGAAGAATATTTATGCATACTCCTCTTTGAAAAAAGAGATCTTACACTTACAAATCCACATAAAATCCGTCCCAATTTTAAAGACTAGGAACAAGAACCATTCCTTCCTATGCATTGTGATATTTCATATGCTTTGGTTCATGCTTTATAATGGGCACACGGGTAAGGACATTCCCAAAATGTAAGGCTAAATTTGTTTATTGCTTCATTTGAGGGCTATTATTTTGAAAATGTCATCACCATAAGGCTTTCTCTTACAATATACAATTGCCCGATTCCCCCATGTAGTCTCATAACATTTGAACACCACAACATTTTTTATAGGCACATTTTGGGAATTATGTGACGTGTGTTTTGAATGATTTCATTGAATTATTTTTTTAAAGAAGTTTTCCATGATACAATTGTTTTCCCTTGGAGAATGCAAGAAAAAAATTCCATTTTTTTTTCATGTCATCACTTTTTGTTGATGGGCCCATTATTCTTGGTTTTTTTCACACAAGATACACAATAGAGTTATTTGTAAAATGCCTCATATAAGGGATAAAATTGTTCATTAAGGGTTTAACATGGGTTGAAATGTTAGATGAACATTAAATTTTTAAATTAATTTGCATTGAGTGCAATAATCAAGACCAAACTCCTATTTGCACTAATCCTTACCAAAGATTTAAGACGATTAATACTAAAAAAAAAGTTTGATCCTGAATACAATGCCCGAAGCAAAGCTTGAAGGAGATGTGCAAAGGAGGGATGCTAACACAACCTCCACAATCACATTAAATTGCTAATCTCAACAATCTCATGCTTAGTTTTGCTCTTTTATAAAATACTTTTGAGACTTTATGGATAACAACAAAGAGGGAGTGAATAAATCAACAAGGCATGAAAAAAAAGACTGGATTGGGTGTCATTTTAAGGAAAACTTTAATACTCGATGTTGCCCGTGTAAAATGCTTGTCATAACTCTAACCTTGATGAATTGATCAATATATCCACATTTTTTTGGGATCCATGTTTTTTTTTTGGGGTGAATTTTTGCACAATAATGACAAAATAATCAACATTGGAATATAGTCATAGATGCTTGGTTTTTTTTTTTTCTTAAAAAATTGTCGACACAGGAGGCGAGAAATGTCACCACTTCTTTATTGCCCCCACAAGTATGTCCCTAGCCTCCAAAAGTATGTGGCCACTTAAAAGAGGGAAGAAATGTGTCCACTTTTTGGTTGTCCCCAAAAGTATTTGGCCATTTTGCTGCTATTTGAAGAAAACTTTGAACACTTTGTAAAAAAAACTGCCACCAATAAAACGTTCCTTGGGATCCTCAAATAAATGCTAAATCTATCTTGGGATGCTCGCCACCAACTCCTTACTTCAGAAATTTGAGAAAAAGAACATTGTTTGGGACCCTTCAATTGACTTGTCTAAAGTATTTGAATTTATTAGAGTTATCCATAAAGTCCCTCGATTAGGAAATGAGAATGACCAGTTTCGGCAGCATAATAGGGCATCAAACGCGTATCGGGGAACGAAAATTTTACAGAGCGAAATAACTGGGACCCAAACTAGTTTTCCCAACAAATTTGGTGATAAATCTGAGTTTCATCCTGTCTTTCCTTTTTCCTGAGCGTCTCCACTGCTGCTACATATATTGTTGTCACTGCTCCGACATGTACAACTACTATAATTACTCTGGAACCTTGTACATTAAATGCTGAGTTTCAGAATTTCATACCGAGGTTTAATAAAAATTCCTTAATAAAAATTCTTTACTTTGCAGATACTACTGAAAGAGGGGATAGGGGTGAAAGGAGGCCCAAAGAAAGGGTGACTTTAGAGATAACTCTATTGTGATTATTATTATGACTATTATTATCAGTATTTCATTTCCTGAATTTCAGTGGGAAGTCTTTTAGGGTCAAGGGTGTTGTTGACATCTAAACATCACATGCATCAATTTGCTAACCTAGCTTGTCACAAAACCATGGTTAATCATCAAATCAATTCAATGAAACCAAGGCATGACTTCATAAGGGAATCCATGTTAACATCCTTTGTTCTTGTGCCTTCAAACTCATGCAGGTATCTCTCCTGCCAATAATCATGATTGCATCTTTCTGCCCTCAACTCAGAACAAGATTGTCTACGTCGCCAACTTGACGTAGGTTTTTTCCCAGATGACATTGGGTCTTGTGAGCAACAATGCCGCAAAACCATCAATGCCAGTGTCTCTGTGTTCTACAAGCTCACTACGTTCAGAAACAACAATGTCCTAACTAGAGGTGCCAGGAATGTCCTTGGTGTCTACTCTTGGGTCTCAGAAAACACTCAAGACACTGCCTAGGTGAGAGAAGGTACAATGTGTAGAAAACTATTTAGCTTGAGAACTTAAATCCTTGTAGCAGCTGAGAAACTTGAAGATTAGGAAATTGCAATTGCAATTGTAATTGGTGAAGTACAAAATTCTATTTTACTATCAAATTCAATATCCTTCCTGGAACATATATTGTTTTTTTAATATCTTTGCCATCTAAAAACTTTGTGAAGGTTTCGTCCTCCAATACTGCAGCAACTGCTGCAGCCTCATCTGCTCCAACAGCTACCTGCACTGTACCCTTGGTCTTCCCATTCATCTGTATGGCTAGAGTCACAGTATCCCCCTTCAAGTACTCCTCCATTGCCTGCTCATATAGCTCAGCCACTCTTGGGTCACAAAAAAGCAATAGACTCCACCAAAAAAAAAGCTACTTGCTGGTTTACCTTTGTTTAGATGCCATATCCATCTCATGATCATGGTCTACTTGTAAACAAAATACAACAATGTACTCAAACTGCATACAGTCAAAGTGATGGAAGGGTTTAGATACCTTTGGCCAAGCTTCATAGGCAAGAGTCTGTGAATGCCCTAGGCGGTGCCAGAATTCCTCAGCAATGTGTGGAGCAAAAGGTGATAGCAACAATACAAATGTCTCCAATACCACTTTTGGTCTATTATTCCACTGCAAAACACAGCAAATATACTTCCACTACATTACTTTGTGCATCAATCACAAGCACATTTCAGTAGACTGCAGAGGAGAGAGTAAAGACTGCCACTTCATATAACACCAAAGAAAATGGCTTGCTGCTGGCAAATGTGTGCCTGTTTGCATCTATGAAACAGCTTATGAGATGTCTGCTTATAGGGCAAGATCTGAGTACTGTACCTTTGTGGCAGCATTGATGAACTCCATCATCGCTGATATAGCTGTGTTAAACCGCATGCCCTCTATTTCCTCTGTCACCTGCAAGGCCCACAAAATGAGTAGAAAACCCTTCCAACAAAACACACACCTCAATGCCCCATTCGAAGCTCTCTTCTTTCCCTCATCGTGTATACTTACTTTGTTGATACATTGATGCAGAGTTCGGAGCTGCTCTCTTGATGGCTGTGTGTCAGTTGCAAGAGTGTGGTCTGGAAAGGAGCCACCTGGCACCAGGGGCATGCCTACAACCAGTCGCCATGCCCGTCCCAAAAACCGGTGCACACCTTCTACTCCATTTGTGCTCCATATTTTGGTCTCTCTGGAATCATATCAAATCCAGCAAGGAACAAGTAAAGCACTTGACTTCTGTGACCCGACAGTTTCAGACTTATCAGACGCCTCAACCAACTGCAAAATCAATGGCAAATAACATTGGAAATCATAGACCTAGCAAGCTGGAGCACACTAGATAGTTGAGAAAGGCATCACCATACCACATTAGTAAGGCAAAACAAGGATTGCAACAAGCAGCAGCAGAGTTCAAACCTCAATGGACCCATGAACATCTCATAAAGGCGCAGTGAATCAGCACCATATTCAGTAACAATGTCATCAGGGTTGATCACATTGCCCCGGCTCTTGCTCATTTTGTGAGCCCTTGCACTCACTCGGATACTCTGGTCATGCTTCAACACATACCCTTCTCCAATCTTCACAACCTGGAATATGGAGTGAGAAGAGTAAGTCAAAAGAACCCTTTCAAATGAATCCAGTAAGAGGGAAAATTACATATCCCTCAAGAAGAGTATTGTAAGACTTCGTTCCACTTGTGAAGGGAGCTATATCTCCCATCAAGAAGCTTTTACAAGAGGAATGAGGACAAAAGCCTGAAGAAACCTGATAGAAAATAGGTAACCAAAACAACAGGAATGCATACTCACATCAGTTTCTGGGATTCTCTCCGATTGATAATAATCACCTCCATTTATCAAGTCAGCTGACATAAAATTTCCATCCTTATCCCGAAACGCTGTGTATTCAACCTGCCGCATCAAGAAGCCACTACTTTTCACTTAGGAGCAGTCAAGATGGTTGTGGGACTTGAAACCAAGAAACTCATAAGAATGATAGTTCTTTGTCCAGTACACATGACTTGTTGGGCACTATTTAGGAAAATTCAGTGGCTACAAGCAATACAAAAGTAGCAGTGCCACCTACTTCTGTTGAACAATTTGAGGAGTTGTCAATCAGCTAAACTGGCATTGCTGCAAAATACAGAGTCAAGACTGGAATCAGAAAGATGAAGGGGCAGGTACCTCGCCAAGAATCATGCCCTGGTTGACCAAACATTGGAAGGGCTCCTTTGTGGAAACTACACCTATGTCATACAATACCTGTCGGAAGTCATTTGATGCCAACAAATGTTTGTGAGTCTTGCATGGAGTTAGCTACACAACTAGACTGAGGAATTTTTTGCAACCAGAAACAATCACCTTGTGCCAGAAGCGGGCATACAGTAAATGTAGCACAGAGTGCTCTGCTCCTCCTACATACAAATCCACTGGACCCCAATACCTGAAACCAAAGAACAGAGGATCTACCCTAAGTTCAGAGCAGATCCTCAAGGCAAGTATATGAAATAGCAAAAGGAGGGGATTAAAAGAGTATCCAAAGAGCAAAGATAGAGAGAAAAGTTTTGCTTCTACCTCTCCTTCTCTGGATCAACTAGAGCATCCTTGTTCCTTGGATCCATGAACCTCAAGTAATACCTGGTCACAAAAAACAATTTTCTTTCAATAGCTGCCAGCACTGTCTCCCCTTTGGATGCAAGACCCTGGATATTGCACTCAAAAATGGAACACTATGCTTGTTGATTCCAACATACTGAGTAATGAGATTTTGCATGTATTTTTCTCAGAAGTTTGAAACAGACTTCTGAGGAAAGGTTTTGGCAGGTAACCAATCTAGATGCTTGGGTTGACTTACCCTAAAGCATCAAGTATGCATATCAGAGCATCTGACTAATTCCGAAAAAAGAGTGAAGGGGTTGTTGGTGGGGCATTGGGGGGTGAGGGATAGAGGGGAAAATTACCAACAAGAACCAGCCCACTGGGGCATTGTATTGGTTTCACGCAATGCTGGCTGTTTTGACTCTACATCAATGGTGCGCACCTGTCAGTCACCCACTGCCCTTTCAGTCTTGTCTATGTAGTCTGTGACAGGTGCAGACACCTAAGTTTGTACTTCAAAATAAGACTTGGAAAGCCCCTTCCAGAATCTACATCATCTCGTTCATTCTGATTTAAGAGGCTGAATGCTATTTCCACTCAACTCAACCTAGCTCGCTCAAGGATTGGACAAAGGAAGACAAACACCCAACAAAACCATTCTGTGGTACATCAGCAACACTGCAAAGAATCTGTAGTCAAACCCTACCCAAGAAGTGGCCTTTGCAAGAGGTGGTTCCCCAGTGCCAGTTGGGGTAAATTCATCAATCTCTGGCAAAGTCACAGGCAACTCATTTTCAGGCACAGGTCTTGCTTCACCAGAGCCTTCTAAGAGGACAACTGGAAAAGGCTCTCCCCAGTATCTTTGTCTGGCAAATAACCAATCTCGTAGTTTGTAATTGACCTGCCCAGGACCAGATGAAACAGCCATTAGAGCAAACCAACATGTGGTCATCAGCTGTTCCCTTCAGGGCTTCAACATCATTTGAAACCAACAGAATCCTCCTCCTTACCTGTTTTTTACCTAACCCCATCTTCTCAAGCCATGCTGTCACTTTCATCCCTGCTTCTACAGTAGATAACCCATTTAAGTCAATCTCATATGAGGAATTGACTAGCAACCCATCCCCTGCATATGCCTTCTTCTGATCCCAGTCCTGGCCTTCTCTAGGGGAAACCACAAGCCGCATTGGGAGTCCAAATGCTAGGGCAAATTCATGGTCCCTGGAGTCATGGGCAGGGACTGCCATAATTGCACCAGTTCCATAACTGCACAACCAATGTTGCCAGTCAGCATCATGTTATTAGCAGTTGGAGGCCACTATCAAATTCATCAAACCCTTCAAAATGTCCATGGGTTCTGCATTGCATCACAAGCTCATAAGACAAGCCTGATTCATGAACCAGCAGAGCTATTTTTTGTGTCCTAGGTCACAGTGGCACATTGGTTTGGGATTATCAGAATTAGACTATTGCTGATCCACAAGGGCTTTAGCACAAAATACAGCATTCTGCATACCATTGCAGAACCAAAAACTCTGGGAGTTGCACTGTGGTCACTATATGGTACACCTCCTCATCTTGCTGAGATCTATAGAAGACACAGAAAGCCTACCTGCCTAGTACATAATCAGCCACCCATACTGGTATAGCCTCTGCTGTTGCTGGGTTCTTCGCATAAGCACCAGTAAACACACCAGTTTTCACTTTCTGGAGTTGTGTTCTTTCCAAATCACTTTTCCTCGAGGCAGCTTCTGTGTAATCTTTGACCTGATTGGCATAACATGGACAATCAGGGTCTGAAAAATGTAGGTGCCCAGTAACATGTTCCACACATTCATCTGAAGCCAGACAGGAAAAACCTTGTCATGAGCACATCACAACCTCAGAAGAGAGAGGAGACCCACAAAAACCAAAACAAGGAAAAGCATCAGAATTAATACATAATTCAGTTGGTCTAAAATCAACCTGGAAGTCCAGGTCCTTCTGTTCATGGAAACTAAAAATGCAAGTGAATGTCAAATATGAGTTAGTTTTCAGTTCAGTTGTGTGCATAGTCTCAGCCCAGTTAAATTCGGTAAGTTCTCATTGAAGCTGAAAGACAAAAAATGGCATATGTGTGCAATGTGAGTGTGTTATAAATTTACTCCACACATACATATTGAGGAAGCTAAGAAAAGCTTTGTGTAAACAGCAGCTACAACCATTCCCAAAAAAGGAGCCAATGGAAAAAAAGAGAGCCCTATTTAAAGGAAATATGGAAGAGCACAAGGAAGGATGCAGGAAAGGAAGAAGAAAGGCCAGGAAGCCAAATCAAAGTTTCCTGAATAGAACGTACTGCATCTCTCTGTTCTGATGTAGTTACTTGATCCAGCAATGGGTGCTCGGGGCCAACAACAAGGTAGCTGCAATGACACATATCCATCATCAAGTCACTCTCACACTAACATTTGAGCATCCATCTGTTCTTCCGTAAACAAGACAGGGTAAGCAAACCTACGTGGCACCACAAAGGGTGTCAGGTCTTGTAGTGTAAACTCGCAGGCTCAGACCCACTGGTGCCCCACTGCTGTCCAATACATGGAACTCCACTTCAGCACCCTCAGAACGGCCAATCCAGTTACGCTGCATGTCCTTTATGCTGTCAGGCCAATCCAGCCCATCAAGATCCTCTAGTAGTCGATCTGCATACTCTGTTATTCTCAGCATCCATTGTCTCATTGGCTGCAACACAAACAACCACCATTTGGTAGGATTGTGAGATGACCTTCTTGTTGCACATGATTTTGACTTTTGAGTAGATTCTTCATGCTCTCTCTACCTCAGAGAGCAGTTGGGAGTAGGTTAATCCTGGATAGGTTAATTCCTATTTCTCCTTGGTTGAAAATACTGTCAGCCTTCCCATCAAACTTCTACTATTAGCAAATTTCCACAGTACTTCCACAAGTTGTTCCCAAAGTACTTTCCATTGAGGACTGGATTTTTCTCTAAAACAATCCCAGTCAGATACTTGAACATGAACAAGAAAGTATGTCCTCCATACAAAAGACTTGTCATGTCCTCAAACAACAAGATTGAACCTGAGAATTGCTAGTCTATCCCAATTGATATGGGGATCTTTCTTCCATATTCACATCATCACATTTGAAACAACTTATGGATAGGCATGCTAGAAGTCAGAGAAGACAAAATTGAATCCACATAGAGAGATACATGACAAGGAATCAAGAACCTCACCTTACGAACAACAGGGTGGCTTCCACGTTCACTCAGGCCATCAATTACTTCTTCGTTCGCAAGAACTGTTCCAAGTGCAGGGCACCAATTTACAGCAACTTCTGCCTGGCACACTTACAATGTTTAGCTTCATATTCCTATATATGTGGTAACATAGGAGTTGGTCCTGACAACAGCCTTGCAGGGTCACCCAATATAGATCCATTGTCTTTGTGTCTCCATTTCCACTACCCAGTTAGCCACCATCTAGTTTAGGGCACACAATGTCCCCTGATAAAGGGTTTAAGAAATAGAACAGGGAGTTGTATGATACATGGAATGAAGAAATAAAGCTCTGTCAAATTCACCTGGTATGCCAACCCTCGCTTGAAAAGCTGAAGAAATATCCACTGTGTCCACTTGTAGTAGTCAGGCTCTGTGGTGGAGATCTCCCTTTGCCAATCATACGAGAAGCCCAAGGCTTTGAGCTGCATAGTATGGCCATGATATATTACATTCAATGTGCCATATGCAAGCAAGTCACAATGGAGCAACTTCATGGATGCAATGATAGCAGTACAATAGAGTGGCTCAAACAGTAAACACTTTACCTGATTGCGGAAGCGATCAATATTTTTGAGAGTTGTTAATCTTGGGTGAGTTCCTGTCTGCAAACAAACAGAGATTACACACAACAGACTCCTTTTCATATTCTTTTCCATCACACCCAAATAAGCTCCTACTACTTTCACCTAAATACATCAGCAAATGAAGGATGAAATTGTCTCCAAGCACTGATGGATTAAATCTATCCGAGGATTCATCATAAGTTCTAGCTAGTAATTGCAACAAAAAGAAGGAAGACCCATTTATCTTCATAAGTTGTGAACTTTTGCATACTTGCAATTTAAGTCAACCTGTATACAACTGAGAGATGACCTCATAATGAGGCCAAAGAGATTTCAGGTCGGACAACAAAATCAGCAAACAGGAAAAATAGGAAACCCAACCCTAAAGAACATAGACAAACAAAAATAAACTAAGGAGCAGTTTGAATGACAGCAATAGACACATGCATGTTCGGAGACAGCAACATGTATGTCATTGACCAGCTACCATCACACCCCCACTGAGTTCTTTAGCTTCCAGCAGTAGACGGTGATAAATTCGTACATTAACCAATGTACTGAGCTTCTGTCATGAAGACCAAGGAAACCAAGGAGAAAGAGGAGCACACATACGCACAAAATTTGGAAAAACAAGAAAAGGGGAAAGTACAGAGAACTCCTACAGGTCCTAAAGTAGACAGATCATAAACTCTCAGAGCGTGAAGAGGGAACATGAACATGATAAATCCTGATAGAATTTTCTAATTCATCCTCAATGGCAAGGGTGGCTTGCAAGAAGTATACCTCAAGGGCATATTGTTCAGCAGGTAATCCAAAGGCATCCCAGCCCATAGGGTGCAAAACATTGAATCCACACATGCGCTTGTAGCGTGCAGTTATGTCAGTAGCTGTGTAGCCTTCCGGGTGCCCCACATGTAACCCTGCACCGCTGATGACATAGACATATATAAAGAAATGGAAGCCTTTTTTCCAAAAATAAAAAAGTGGAAGCCAACGTAGAGAGATGAGAACAACATGCACAACAAAGATCACATTACCAACTAATTGCCAGGAGAAAGACAAGAACTCAAAAGAGCTCCTGAAAAGGAAGGCCAGAACGAGACGCAAACCTTGGATATGGAAACATGTCAAGTACATAGAACTTGGGCTTTGAAGTGTCAATTGCATCAGGGGTACGAAAAGTCTGGTTCTCTTCCCAGAATTGTTGCCACCGTGCCTCTATTTCTGGAAAGGGGTACTGTCGTATCTTCTGAGAAGTCTCTAATGCTGCATCCTGCTCAACCTGAGACCCAAATAAACTTCCAATTGAGAACTCTCAAATGATGTGCTCATTGCTCTTGCTAAACCCAGGCAGCTTGATAGAAAACATTCAAATGTTGTTTGCAACAACATCTGCTTGTGCTGGATCATCTGGTTGCACAAACCTAATTCCTCCAGAATTAGTTCCCTTCCACAGTAGTAGTCATTCTTGTACCATATGGAGCAGAATTAGGGTTTTAAGTCCTTGAAAGGCATTGCATACTGAGCTAGATTCTGCACAATTCAATGTAATTGCAAGGAGCAAGGATTTCTCTACATTGTGTGTGTGTGTGCACGTGCGCGTCTCCTTCCTTACAGAGATTGCATGCGGCTCTTTTGCAATCAACGATATGCATTAGCAAACTCTTGCACTTGATTAACTACTTGTTCCTGTGGCGATGGCGGTAGTGAATGAGCAAACTAGCGATCAATGCGGAACAAGAGGCTCATGGATTCTAAGCGAATTGCTTTGGAAAGAGTCCGTAACAAAAGAAAAAATTGGCGCACCTGAGTTGCAGTGGTATCAATGGCGGCTTGACAATGCACCGCCCGTCTCCTGTCTAGAACTGCATCGGCCTTGGTCCTTCCTACGCCGACCGAGACTCGCTCCCAGACGCCACAACGCCTGACACTTCTTATCGCTAAAACCTTCCTTTCCCTCCTTAAAACCTTGTCTAAAACCGATTTTCCGCAACTTCCCGACACTGACAAGTTGCGAGCTCCGCCGTGAAACCCTCCGCCGGTGCAACACCGTCGCATCATTGCAGCAGCCAAACTGGCATTATAGGACACCAATTGAGACGGCGTCAGTGGCGGGCGGGCCCAGGAAAGAGCCATAGCAGACATTGAGCAGCTATGGAGTTCCAGGGATGCCAGAGCAGCTCGCAATTTGCTCACAAAATGCACTCGGCTCACAAAATCTCTTCCGCCATCGCCACGGCCTCTTCTTAGTCATCCCCATTCGAGATCCCCAAAACCACATCCCCATACGAGATCCCCCCAAAACCCACATCCCCATCCGATATCCCAAAACTACATCCCCATCCCAGATCCCAATACCACATCCCCATTAGAGATCCCAGAATCACGTTCCCATTGGAGATCCCCCAAAACCACATCCCCATCCCAGAACCCCAAAACCACATCCCCAAAACCACTATCCCCGTTCGAGATCCCCAAAACCTCATCTCCACCCGAGATCCCAAGACCAGATCCCAAAAGAAGTCCGATCCATACTTTCGCACCTCGATGGGATCCCAATCCAGGTCCCAAAGAATCCGTGACGCTCTTGCTGCACGAACAGGGGATGACGAAGCTCTTTTCTTCTTCAATTTTGTGTTTTTCTGGTTTCGTGACGATTTTTTTGATCAGATTTTTGCTTGCCAGTGTATGGAATTATGCAAGAATATTGGCGCTTGAACATGCACTGTTTCGTGAGGAATCTTATAATCAGATTTTTCCTTGCATATTATGAATCTATGAAAGTAAATTGTGGACCTGTAGCATGCACTGTTTCATGAGGAAGTTATTGATCACATTTTGCCTTGCAGGTGTCTGAAATTATGCACGGACTATGGCCCTGGAATATGTACTGTATTTGTGTGGAAGTTTTTATCACATTTTTGATTGCAGATCTTTGAAATTATGCAAGAAAATTACGGACCTGGAACAACATGCACTGTTTTGGTGAGGATTTTTCTGATTAGATTTTTGACTGCAGATCTTTGAAATTATGCAAGAAAATTATGGACCTGAAAAATGCACTTCTTGCATGCACAGTTTTCATAAGGACGTTTTTTTATTTGATTTTTGCAAGGTTACACAGAAGAGAACGGAGTCTGGTACTAGAATTTAAGTACCTGGAGTCTAAGTATGTTCAGTACATGATTTAAGGTCGATTCACACCTTAAGATAAGCTGTCTTTGTGATAGGCCTTAACATGCAATAATGACCCCTGTTCTAACCCTGTCACCTTATCAAGGAAGTCTCTAACCTATGAGCAAAGGTAATACAACAAACTTTTTTCGCACATAAAGTCAATTAGCACATCGACAAGTCGACACATTACCTGCGCACTCCCTTTGTTCATCGTGATCCATGGTAGTAGCATCGACCTTTGTACACCATCATTCATTTTTAGCATTGATGGAGCTTTTCTAGAGTGTAAAGCATCATTGCAATTTTTTCTTTTGTATATTTTGGTCTCTCATTAGGTTGAAGAAATCATGTTCGTTGATGTCTTAGTGATGTTGCAAGAACAATAGCTTAAACAATTTGAAAAGTATTTTCCAAGCTGTCAGAGAACTTCCACCAGATGGAAGTTACCTACAAGCTTGACCCTTCTCACTATCTCTGTCATTGCAACATTGTCCCTTTGCAATGTAATTGTCACGGTGGTGCTTTACGTACGAAAAGGGTCTGTTAATAGACCCTTCTCTTATATGATACTTTCGATCTCTTTGCTTTTTACTTCTTTGTGTGTATGTAGGAGGTCTTCAAATCTTCATTATGCCATTGTCTTTTAAGTGAAACAAGAGCTTCCTCACTTTGATGTCCTCTGTTCATTTTGTTGTTTTTTTGCAACGTCATAGCTCGGCTCTATTTTGTATAGCATTGGCATCCTCTGTTCAGTTTTACTTTTGTTTGCAAGATTTTTGTTTAACTCCATTTGCCACAATGTTGACACTTCCTTTGCTCAGACTTTCTTCAATTTGCAACATCATTGCTTAGCTTTAGTTTTTACAGTGTTGGCATCATCTACACGACTCTTCTTCTATTTCCTACAACATCGACATTCCTTTTCCTCCTTCTTTCACACCTCAATTGACCATTTCTTTTTGTTTACAATTGTTCATTTACCTTGTTCATTTATTTTCTTTCAGATTTATTGTTTACAATCTTTTCATTCGTGCCTTTTTTTGCAGTGTTTCTCTGTGCTTTGAGTCATCTGGTTTTTGCTGAAGCTCATGAGGCCTCTTAAAATAGTTCTGCTTGCACAGTGTCTCCAGCTTGTAATCCAAGCACAGGATCTGCTGATCAACAAGGAGCCTATGTCCACTTCACCTGATTTCATGAGTGAATTACAATCTTTTCAATTCCATGGCACCAGACACAGTAGCATGTTTTTGTTTCAAACAATGGTTAATGCATTGAATCTACATAGCTATAGGATCTTTTGCATTTATAACCTGTTGTTGAATCAAGACTTGGGTGATTGGGTTAAAGCATGATCAACAAAATGGTACTCACAATTTCTTATGACCCAATATGATGACAGAATATGGATTGAGCACTTCCGGGTTAGTAAGAGTTTTGTGAGACAATTGACTGAAAGATTGAAGCACATAACGGAAATTAAAAACACACATTATAGGTGCACAGTTTCAGTGAGCATCGGAGTGGCATGTTCATTGTTTAAACTAGCTCATGCATTTGAATACTTACAATGCAGTGAGTTTTTTGCTATTGGAAAATCTACAATGCATGTGGTCCTCTCTGAATTTGTTCAGGCAGTGAATGCAGTTTTCAAAACTCAATTTTGGTGAGCTGAAGGTGAGAGTATGCTACAGATCATGGAAGGATATAAGGACTTCTCCGGCCTATCAGGTGTTCAAGGGGCCATTGAAGCAACTGAAATCCACATACAGGTTCAGTGTGCAAAGATCTACACATGTTCAATCCCCTCAGTTTAGTTTGGATATTGGCTGAGTTTTGCTGTGGAAGCAAGTCTGTCCCCAGACATAATTGCATTGCTTGATTAAGCATTATCATTTCAGAGAAATTGGAACACTATGCAGCAATTTTGTGTTTTTCTATCTGTAGATATAAAGCTAAAAAAATCTGTTGTTAATCTTATATGCACCAAAAAGGCAGATGACTGATACTCAACTTTTGATGCAAGTAAAAGAATGGAACATACCTTGAGCAGATGCCAGCAGTAGAAGCTCCCTGGAAAGAAATCATCAAAACTGATTCCTGAAACCTTCCCATGTCCACATGACTCTGGAGGTGAAATTGGGTCTCCATTATAGTGGTACTTGGTATGATCTGGGCCTTTCTTCATATTAGCTTCACCACAAACTCAATGTAGGAACTGAAGAGATCCCTTGTAGGAGTAGCCAGCTACAAGTCCTGCATCAACAGCATATCCACAGAGCTACAATGACACTCCATTACTTACCAGAATATTGTATGCAGTATTCCCAGGAAATAAACCCAGAGATGGCTTTACCAAACTGACTCTGAGACATACAAACATTGTAAACTGCCATAACCATGGCCCAATATCAAAATATTTCTCCTTTGTGCTGAGCCAACCAGTAACATGTTAACAGACCATTGCACCATAGGCTTCTCAATCCTAAAATACTTTCCAGAAGAAAACTTTGCTGTACCAAGGGACAAAGTGCAACTTGCAAGCTGAAGCTTGTTTCCAGAAATTGGGGGTTACATGTTGTCTCTCACCGTTCACAGGTGTTAACACTTCTGCAACATCCTACAACCATCCTGAGTTTAGCCATTGAACAGATTCATTCCAAAGTTCACAGGACAGACTTCTTCTATCCACTTGCAAAAAGGATGGAGGAATTCACCCTCAATTCAAGAATATGGCAGTGAGGGTGTTTGTCTAGTACTGTTGGGCAAACACACCAGTGTACAACAATACACCTTCAGGATCCAAATTTCAAGTGGGAACAAATTGATTCCTGTCGCTGTCCTGCCACACAATGCCTAGAAACTTTGGAGCTGAAACAGAGAAACAGCTGTGAGTGCACCCACAAACCTGGTGGTCACCAAAAACCTGAAATCCACTAAGGAGATCTGCCACGGGCAAAGGAGGTGCAGGGAAATCTGACCACATAATCTTCCTCTTCTTCCCTTTGTCATTATGTGGTTCCTGGAAGGTGATATTCCATCTTCAAAGCTCTTTTTGTCCACATTTATGTCTGTGCATACATCATTGTGATACTTTTTGAGCAGCTTTGAGTGCTGTGCCTGCAGTTGCAGTCTTCAAAGCTTTTCTCTTGGCCAGCTGTACAGACTTCATGGGAGCCTTTGGCAATTTCCTGTGCACAGCATCTGTTGTCTTTGACGCAGGTACTGCAGCATCCTGTGCCACTGCTGTTATCTTGGTTTTGGGGTCTAAAAGCACCTGCCAAAATGTAAACCTTTCAAATTTCAGAAATGATGCTGGCACCATTCCCTTTAGTCACAAGTACTCATAAGACCATGCATTGAAACAGTACATAAAAGCAAAGCATAGCAGAATCAGTAATTATGAAGACTGCTCATCTCTTTCAACAATAGGGATGAGGACCCCAGAAATTACCTTTTGCTTCACCCGTTTTCTTTGTTGCTGATGTCCAACATTCCGCTTTCTCTTCACAGGCTCCACCTTCATCTGCGTGCCAGGCCACCAAGAATTTCCAGGCTTGTTAATAAAGTGGAAATTCAGTTATGATGAACCACCTACTCTAATACCTGCTGCACCTCACAGTGTTGTACTCAAATGAATATTTCAACCAGAATGTAATTAGATGTTGAGATGAATTTGAGATGAAAAAACCTTTTCAATATCCATTCATTCCCCTACTTAGGACAAATGGGAGTTGAACCAGACAGAGCTCCTGGACAACCAGCCCAGGTGATTGATTGTCAGCCAGAGTGAACCAACAGCCACCGGCGCACTGTGAGGAATGGATGATGGGTGGACAGGAAACACTTTTCCATTGCATTCCAGTTCCCTACCTAACCATGGTCATTAGCTCAGTTTCTGTTTTTACTACCTAGCTACTAACAAACCACTAGCCCTTACTACCTACCATCTACATGCATCTATTTACCTAGTAGCCACCTATTATCCTACCCAGTACCTACCTACAGGACCTATCTTTTACAGAATAGGCTACCAAGGCAAAACCCAACGTCAACTCAGTTGGGGTTCATCCACAACTTCATCATAATGCTCCAATGGATGTTGGTTCACAGTGGCCTTGCTTGTCTGGACTGTGCAGAAATTGAATCCAGCAAGAACAACATAACTGAACAGAAACAGGAAACAAAACTGGGTGTAAGAGGAAAAAGAGGAACCTGTGCTGTTGCCTTTATACGAGCATTACGTTCAGCATGAGTCTCACCATCCTCCTCTTCCTCTCCGTCACTGTCCAATTGGACCTTCAGCTTTCCCTCCACAAGCTGCTTCACTGACCGAGCATGGCCCTAACCCCATCGCACAAATGTAACAAAACTGAAGTCAACAGGAAAAAATAACATTCCATGGTTTTATCAACCTTATGAGAGTTGCTCAAAGTGTCAAACATGCATCATCACCTTTATCACAAACAACAGTGATGAAGCTGCCATGACTACCCACTGACTTTCATTAGCTCCCAACAGTGCAACACAAGTAACAAAACTGATCAAACTCCATAAGCATGTTTTGCCGTTTGCTAATTTATATGTCTTGGAAGAGGTTTCTCTCTGCAAAATGAGTGCATCACAGAAGTTTGTAGGGTTTGTCCATTATGACAACTCTGCCTCCAGATTTGTTTCATGCTGCAAAACTCTACATTGTAGAAATGCTTGTCAAAAAACCATTGATTTGAAACTTCAGTTTTTGCATGCAAGAGATTTGTCATATGTTCCCAACTTTTTTGGGGCTTCTTACCTTGGAGCCTAGATGTGCTTGCATTGTCTCTTCTGAAAGACACAGAATTTTAGGACACAATCGACACTTATAAACTCCTCGTCGTCCTCCTCCTCCACCAATGTGTATCACCACTGTCTCTTCAAGTCCTTTTTCTTCTGCTCGTTCCTTTTCTGTTTCCTCCACAGCTTCCGCCCACTGGTTTGACACCAGCTTTTTCTTGCTCTTCAAACCATGATCCTCAATATCAACTGCTTCAGATGCATGCCAACCAAAGCTGGCGCCTTCTTCTTCTTCCTCCTCTTCTTCTGAATCACCATCAGGTCTTCTTTTCACACCTGCAGAAAAGAGCTCAGAAACCTCAAAATCTCTACAAGCTGATGTTGCCAAACCCTCCCAGAATTAGGTCAAATACTTTCAAGCAAGCTCAAATTCCTTAGAGCAAGTTTGGTTCCTTTCAAGCAAGCTCAATGGTGATCATGCTCAATAAGAATACAACAACAGAATTGAAGATAGAGCACAAGAAGGCCATACAAGGGACAAGCTGTGCACCTGAGAAAGCTCAAAGGTGATCATGCTCAGTAAGAATGCAACAAAAGAATTGTAGATAGGGCACAAGAAGGGTATGCAAAGGGGCAAGCTGTGCACCTGAGCCTGCTTCTTCTCCTTCTTCTTCTTCCCTTAAGCTTTCGTCGCTTTCGTGACTGGATGCTGTTGCAACATCACACACAAAGCTTACTTCAACTGCTAGTGGTAATAGAAGTGGATTTTCCTTACCGAAAAATACGACCATCCAAGATCTCAACAACAAATCCTCCACCGAAAAAACTTCTGCGAGCATCTCCGAGACATCAAAAACAAATCTTCCACCGAAAAAAACTCTGGTGAGCATCTCCAAGCCCTCAACAACAAGCTCTCCACCGTAAAAAACTCTTTCAGTAGACAAGCTTCCTGCGCAACACACACACACACACAAGATTGCAAAAACGAAACTGAAACTGTCATGGCTTCGATAATACCTGGCCACGCTCCATCGTCTTGCTCGTCTTCTGCTGCAGAGCTAAGATCAGAACTTGTGTTCAAAGAAGACGACGAGGACGACGAGGATGACGACGAGGCATCATCTCCATTGTCCGCATGCTCGATGGCATAAAACTGGCGCTTGATCATGGCTTCTTCGCAAAAACTTTTTCAGCCTCGAAAAAAAAACAAAGATTCTTTAGACGCTCAAGCGCTCCTTCCCTCCTCTCTTCTCGATGTTCGCGGCGTCTGCGTGTGTTTAGGGTTCGAATTTCATTAGGGTTTGATGCTGGACTTCTCTTCTCAGGAAGAAAAACAGTAAAGATGCGGAACTCACTGTCTTCGCCATCGTCTCTGCTGCTGCTGCCGTCGTCAGATTCACGTTGAATGTTTTTCTAGGAAGGCGTGAGTGAGATCTAGGGATGTTGAAGCATTTGACGAAGGTAAGGATAGAGTTCAACGCCTTCGATCCGAGGGCAGCTTCGGCGCTTGAGTTTCTAGCGCAATGCAACTCTCGGAAAGCGCGGAGCTCCAACCCTAATTGCGAGGTTGTGGTGAAGAGACGCACGGACGATGCTCCTCCTCGTGTGGCTGTCACCTTCACCAACGGCCGTGAGGAAGTCATGGACGGGACCGCCATGGCGGCTCAGCACATCAGAAAGCGTATCTTGGAGCAGGCGGAGCTGATGGAGACGGAGAAGATGTTCAGGGAAGCAGGCTATGACTGGCCTGTCATCATTCCGTTGGAAGAGATTGAAGCAAGCAAGAGATGAGAGAGTTCTTTCTATTTCTCTCAGATGTAGGGTAAGAAACATACAGCATGCAGGCTGCTTTCAGATTGCACAAGTGTTTCTTGCATGACAAAAGCTGGGATTTTCAGTTCCATCAAATCCTAACTCTCTCTCTCTCTCTCTGAGTTTCTGTGCTGTAGCATCAGCATCCTTGGGTAGCTCTTTGAGCTCCCCATCAGATTTGCATAATACTGTTGTTTGGTTTGGACTCTGCAATCAATTGAACCAGAGCTTGCTTTTAGGAGAGAGGTAGAATTTCTCAATGCACAGAGAGTAAAGGTTGTTGCATGGAGTGAGCAGCTGGATGCTGTGTGTGTACATGCTTGGCAGCAAATGGCAAAGCTTATGGCAAAGACGCAGTTCATGAATATGATAGACAAAGTCTGTTTTGTACTTCCTTCTTTGTGAGATTCACAAATGACTGACTGTTGTAGAAGAGCCAAAAGATACAATTCTTTCAAGGTTGGCTCAAATCAGATGTCTGAAGGAACTATTGCTACTTATGAAGATAGTTCTTAAGCAGAAAGTAGTGGTGGCCTCATGCTGGCTCTTTCTAATATACTTCTCTACACTCACTGTCAGATGATGCCAGTTTGGGAGTGAGTTGCAGCAGCTTGTCACTGAATTTAGTGATGATGGCCTGACACTTTGTGATGCACTTTGTTGGTGGCTGCTTCTTGTATGGTTATTATTGCACTCATTGTTGTGTTATCCTCATAGTGTTTTGTTGTAGAGGTTTATCTGCAATCTCAGAGATATGGGAGGTTCATATTCAGTATATGAAAGAATTGGTGCACCTTGTGTCCAAACTTGGAGTCATGAATGCTTGATAGTCTTTTGTATGTATGTTCACGGTGGTTGTTGTTGCTATGGGCTATTTTCAGTCAGAGTAGTGGTTTTTTGATAGCACTGCAATGTCAAAAGATATGGTTCTTGCAGGCATCACTGGGACTGCTGTTTATGTTTGCATCTGTGAAGAATTGGTACATCTTGTGTCCAAACTTGGGCGACATGAATACTTTAGTCTTCTGTATGTCACTGTTGTTGAGGTGGGCTATTTTCAGGCAGAGTGGTGGTTTTTCTTTTGCTTCCTGTTTTTCTTGCTCTGGAATTGTAGATCTTCACTTCCATGAGCCTGCTAAAGGCTTCTCTCTTTCTGATTCAGGTCTGTGGTTGGATGTTTGTGGATGGTGGATACGATCGTATCTTGTTGAACCCAAACAGGGGGATCATGTAATGTGTTTTGCAGAGTGTTTGGTACACAAGTGCTGTTTTCACATTTACTCTTGTTTCTGCTGGAGTGACAATTTCCTGACACTTTGAAGGCTATGATGGCACTCATTCATGTCATTTTGTTGTTTTTGTTTAACCAAAACAAAACCAGAAAGGCAACAGAAACTCAGGACACAGATTGTATATAATGGTTTGTCCAAGTTTTTGGGCAGATTATTATATGCTTATCTACACCCACTGTTGGGAGCTGATGAACTTGGTGGGTAGTCATGGCAGCTCGTCACTGCCATTTGTGATGAAGGTGATGGTCTGTCACTTTGTGAGCAACTCTCATGAGGTTATGACTGCACTCATTGTCATGTTACCTTTAATTGTTGTGGAGATTTCTCTGCAACTTCATCAAGCTTTTTGTTTGACCAGAACTCACAGAACAGTAATTACCTTCAAAGTAGTGTTGTGGAGATTTCTCTGCAAATCTCATAGATAAGTTTTCTCAGCAATGTGAACCTTAGGCTGCTTAGATGTTTGCTTGTACAGGTACAGACTAGAATGAAATGATTTTCACAACCACAAGCTTGTTGCAGCTTGAATGAGATTCTATTGACTTGTTTTGATTGGTTAACTTCATGACTAAATCTTGCCATTGCATCAGGAAATGCAACAGAGGTGTAAATGCTTTTATATGGCTCAAAAAGTTTTTGGGGGAATCATTATATACTTATTTAAATCCAACACAGTGAGCAGAAGAAGTTTGTGGAGAAGTCATGGCACTACTCAATGCAATTCACCACTTGTTTTTGTTGTGTTGCATCCAGACTGCAGTTGTGGAGTTCCTCTGCATTCTCATCAGTACAAGTTGTAAAGAATATAATTATATGTCTTTTGGTAATTAGAAAGTCTTTGTGTAAATAGAAACCAAGCCTAAATTACAAACTCCAAAAAACTGAATCTTTTCATTATCATAAAAATCTTATCATGCTTCTGGCGTCACTATTTCACAACACCAAATACTTTCTGTCACAACATGCAATAAAAATTCATTTACACACACCTAACATGCACTCTTTCTCTGACACCCCTGGAACATGGTTCTCTCGTAAATCATATAACTATTGACTGTTTATTTTGGATGTGATCCAGTAAACAAGAAAGTTAACTCACCCACAGACTTTAGACCAACATGAATATATTACATGGATCAAACATCTTGAAAGGATCAATCATTTTGATGGACATTTTACACTAGTATATTGGCAGCCCTGCTTCGGCCGCCAATAGAAGAATTGGCTGATGTCTTCCCAATCTATTAGCTGTGCTGGAAATGTTGCTGTACAACTTCCCCCACTGTTTCAAGGAACCGCATGCCTGCAAGGCTCAATGTTTCAAATTGAATATTTATCCCACCTACAATACATCACTGAAGCTTGTTGTGTCCAACTAAGCTTCTATGGTACAGGCATGACAACTTCACACAACCACAACATCGGTGGTATCTGGAAAGCTACAGAGAAAAGACATTTAGGATTAAGGCAACATGGAACCTGGCAGCACCTTTCAGCACCCAAACAGTGAATCTGCCTGCAGTCTCCAACTTGGAAGTCAGCAATCATCATCATCATGGACTGAATCAACAGGACTCAGATCTTGCCCCCCATTGACACCCTTTTGAGCCTCTTGGTGCTAGTGCTCTTTAGTGAAGAAGTCTCGACAGACTTTTGTATTCCATTTGGTTTCCTGACTCCCTGTGAGTTTTAGTCACCTTCATAATCTTCCCCGCCACTACTGTCACCCTCTCCCCTCCGATGCCTACTTCGAATACCACGACGAACCACCATCTCTTCATCCTCTTCACTATAATTGCTCACGACTTCCTCACTTGATGGAGATGATGGGGCATCAGGCTCTTCCTCTTGGCCAGCTGTGGAAGCAACTTTCTCATGTACCTCAGACTTGCGTACAGTCTTTGACACTTTCCTTTTACTGCGAATACCATCATTGCCCTCATCAACAGCCAGCAGTCGCCTGCGTCGTGCTTTGCGCTTGCCCTTGGGCACATCCTCACGAGTTGCAACAGAATCCTTGTGTCTTGGAGGGTCATCATCCTCATCTGTTGCATCTCCTCCATAATAATCCCTTCTGTGCTTTTCAAACTTGCCTTTCTCAATACCATCATGGTGGTGAGGAGGGGAGACCCCACCTTCTGTCTCATCATCTTCCTCTGACTCAGTCAAGCCTGAGGGTCCTGTCCATCGTCTTCTCCTGCTGGATGGAGGCTGCACCTTCACATCAACAAAAAGTGATGTGAACCAGAGATGTTCATTCAGGAAACATGGATCTGATGCACACAGACAAATTGAATATCCAACAAGTAACTGCCCACCAGAAAATGATAAGGGAGTTGTATGCAAATCACCACACATGACCATCAGGACATAAAACCCCTGGAAGAATAGTTCATGTTTATTCTTAGTATGAATGTGGACTATTTTAATCTCTCATAATACAGGAAGTTGATGCTCAAGAAAACCAAAAACCTTTACCTTGTTAGTCCTGTGGTCAGGATGGTGGGAAGATAGAGTACGTTTCTGTAAAGTATCGACTGACACCTGGCGGTGACCACTATGCAGGTATGGCTCTCCATTGACTTTTCGCAGTCTCTGCACATGCTGCCACCCACATTGAGATAAGATTGCTGCTTGTTTATGAGCTAGACACAAAAAGGCAGTAATGTAGGGATCTCTTCAAAGAGGTTAGGCAGCAAAAGGGCCTCTGGAACATGCCACACATAGAAAGGATACAGGAATTAATGGCAAGTCAGGCTTCAATTAACATTAATTGGTGTCACTTGATGTCAGGCCCTGTCTACAGCACACCCCCTAAGGCAATTCTGTATGCTTTGCTTGGCTGACGCACATATGCAGCTTATAGACACCTTTGATTACCAACACTCCAGAAGCCATAAGCCTCAGGCAAGTAATGCATTAAACAGGAACTAATGGTGTTGCAGCCTCAACTCGGTTGACAGACTTGTTTCTCACACAGGGATACAAATTAATATCATCAGCATATGTGACCCAAAGCATAACCTGCCAAATATACCATCCTCTAGAAGTGAAATGAAGAGACTCAAATTAATGCCAAGTATCAAGGCAAACAGCAGATGAAGACATACTGGAGGAGCAGCTTCAACTGTGGCCACAGAAGAAATTGGACCTCTTGTGCCTTCATCAATCACTCCTGCCAGGAAACACCAACAAACAACTCTGTGAAAATTTAGCAATGCATGTGCTTAGTCATGAGAACAATAAAAATGTAAGATAACAGAACTACAGAAGCTTTCAGGTGACACAAAAGCAAAACAGGGCATTATGACACACATTGACACATCTGCATACTCCTTCACCATCAATTAACACCTCCAACAGCTAGGAACCACTGACTTCAGCTCCTTAAATTCCGATTTAGTAAATCTATTGCAAGTCCCAAAGAGCTGAACAAAACTGGGATAAACTAAGCAGCTCCATGTAGGATCACCTTCACCTATTTCTGGTACTATTGGTACTCAATCCACCTTCAAAGTTGCTAGAGCACTCAAAGTAATGGAAAAATGACCAAAGATACAGCAATGCCAGCAAAGCATCCTTGTACATAACCTTCTAAGACCCTCAATAGGCATGCAGTTCTTTCTAAGAGTCTTTTCATCTTAACAACTCCCCTAGCAGTGCTCTGAAGGCCTGCTAAGAAAACCTAATAACTGAATCCTCCTACTCAAGTATACTGTTCAAATAATCTGCAGGCAACCCTGAATTTGGTCCATCCAACAATCAGCAACAAATCAATTGGTCCCCAAAATAGTTTATGCTGTTCCCCCCATAGACTTGACTTGATTACATCAAGTGCAATTTCTGGGTCTATGCTCTTCCAGAGTAAGCAAAAGCAATAATGGTCCTTCCTCACAGATATAGGAACTACAAGTGTGCATATGGCAATTATCTTGCACTATGCCCATATAGAGCCATTTACAGATATGATCAATAGCATATTCTTGCTGCCATCAACATGAACAGTCTTTGTCTTTGACAAATTTCTGAGTGTCAATTAAATCTAGATTCTGCCACATACTCAAATTCCCTTAACGGTCCTTGCACCACAAAGAAAAGGAACTTACCAGGTGCAGAGAGATGTCCACCATCAGCAGGACTCTTTGGTTCAGCAGAATCTGAAGAGTCATCAGTGCCCTGTGGCACTATTATGGAGAGCTTTCCTCTGGGAAAACTGGAGTGACGAGCAACACCTTCACCCGAACTATGTGCAGAAAATGGAATGGCAACTGCCTTCTCTTTACTGGATTCACTGTCTGGGGATCCAGATCTGGATTTCACTTTCAAGAATGGTGCTTCTTCTGTCCTGCCTGAATCTTCGTGTCTCCTGCTAAATGATACTGGAGGTGAAACACCTGAAACCTTTCCACCCTCATCCATGTTTCCAGAAGAGCTTCGAAAGTTGTCCTTGGATCGATCTTCACGCAGTCTTTTTCTTGGGACCTGCAGCTAAAGAAGAACTGCTTAATGACTTCACACAGCAAGTTAACAAAAGCTCACACTCCTTGAGCTCTTGAAATCACATCCTCAGTTGGTAAATATGCAGGTGCCCCTCTGAATCAACAGAATATGATTTCCTCTCCAGGCAGAAGAAAATCTCAGTTATGGCACTGAAATCACTTGGAACAGCTTGAACAACCTCACCAAAAAGCTTCTACTACTTGGCCTTACAACCAGGACACCCTCTAAAACACAACTCACATAAGGGGGCCCAACAAATGAGACAAAACCGATGAAAACAGCAACTGTATACCCTGATGAGCCTTTTTGTCAACTGTCAAACACTTAACCAAAACTGCTGCAGAACATCTACACAAGTACTGCGGACTAGCTAGGAGCAACAACCCTAACACAAAACATGTGTTTACCAAAAGGTGATCCTTTTGACTGGACCCTGCAGGTGTAGTCATGGCACTCGCTGATCGCTTTGCAGGTGTGACAGTCAAGGACTGGCTTGACGATGTCAGCTGATGTGTAGAATTTGTGTGCCGTACTCTTGGTAACCGAGGAACTCGAGGAGAGCTGTTCAGTTCTTGGTGTAGTTTCAATGCCAACTGTAAGAAAAAAAAAAGCACCAATTAAGGATCACATGCATATACACCAAGTGAAAATACTTCAACAGCGTGTAATACAAGCACATGACATGTAACCCAAACCACCAGAAATAAAGGAGACACAAAACAGCAAGTTACCTCTTCATCATTCATAGTTGTGACTGATGTTGCCTGGCTTGTAGCGATGGCTGGAGCCACACGCTTCACTGCAGTTGGAGGTGGTGGAGGTGGCATGGTCAAGGTAGACTTGGAAGGTAGAGGTGCAGCATTCAAGCCACATTTCTCCTCCTTGTGAGATGTACTTACAAGTCCTGGCTTGAGTGGAGTTGTTGCAGTATTCTTGCTGACCTGACCCACAGAGGTCGATTTTGAAGGTGTCGACATAAGGGACGGAACCTGCTTTGTTGAAGAGGTTTGACTGGACAAAGTTTTCGAGGAGTGTGAATGAGAACTCTTGGAAATGGAAGTCATGTGCTTGACTGAAGAAGACTGCAAGGAAGGCTTTGCTGATGTTGGAGCTTTGAGAACTAGACTTGCTGGATGCTTGGAGTTTTCTTTTACTGACAATCCAGATGGTAAAGGCCCTTGGCTACTTGTCCGCACACCAACAGCTTTTGAAGGCTTGGTCAAAGAAGTGCTGACATCATTCAGCTTTGAGGGAAGACTGATGGCTCTTGTGGGTACCTTAGAAATGTTTGGTAGTTTGATGGGCACAGATGAGGCTGAGGCCAATGGACCTGACTTGTGGGAATGCAGTGCACCAGATGGCAGCTTGCTATTCAACGCTGTTGTTGAAGAGGTGGTGCCACCACTTGAGGGTCTCCCACTCAGGACAGGGTGCGGAGGTCTAGATGAAACACCTGGAGTTGTCCACTGAGAAGGTGGAGAACAAGGGCTTGAGCTGGAGACTGTTTGCTGGGGCTTGGAAGAAGGGGGTGATGAGGGAGATGATGAAAGAGCTCCAGAAGAAGGAAATTTTGGTCCTGAGGTGCCTGCAGTTTTTGGCACAAGGCCTGAGCCAGGGCCTGGAGGCTTGTCACCACCTGTGCTTGCAGAATGGGGTTCACTAACAGAACTGTTGGTTGGCTGCTGTGATGATGATACAACATGCACATGATGGCCACTTGACTGCCGTGCTTGCTGGCAAACTGGAGGTAAAGAAGGAGAAGAGGGATTCAGATCCACAACTGCATTTTGTGTTCTCTGCCCAGATTGCCCTGGCTGCTCCGGAAAATGTGTGTGAGAAACACTACTTGTGGTAGGTTCAAGCTTTGAGCTTTGCCCAACTGGTGCTGATGACTGACTGATTGAATGTAGTTGCTCTTCTGGTTCTTGCTGCTGGCCAAAGGTGGAGGGTAATGGCTTGGAGGACAATGGAGGAGGATTTTTGTTGTTGTTGTTGTTGCTTAGTGATGCGAGGTAAGAAGGGTGTCCTGACATCATAACTTTCGTAACCTGTGGCTGAAGGTTCTTCTGCATCTCTGAGAGAGTTGTCTCATCTGCACCTTCAATCCCAAATCACAACTGATAAGTATACTGCATATCAAGGGCTATAAATGCTCCAATGGCCCCTTGAGGTATGGCATCTAGGATGCTTGGACAATGATAGTGATTGACCACTACAGGCACTCCACAAAAGAAATGAACAAACTTGCAAGTCTGTGTGGGGAGGAGTACCTGCCAGGCTTAACTGTCACAAAACTGCTGAAAGCTCATCATATATGCAATAGGGCACAACAAAAATATTAACCAGAACTTTGAATGGAAGTTAGAACATTAGACCCATTGAATAGGGCTTATCCCTTAAACATCAGAATAGGGCTTTACCAGAAGTTGTTCTTGCAGGCTCTGACTCGTCACTCCCAACAGGGAGTCCCAGTCTCTCAGGATAAGCTGGCAAATGCTGCTGATTCAAAGGCCCTGAACCCTGCTGCTGCCTTTGCTGTTGCACAGATTGCTCCCCAAGTGCAACTTCTTCACTAGACAGTGGAAAGCACCCCAATGTGCAAGCTGACCCATGGCCCCCATGCTCCAAATTGACTGCACAGGTACCACAAAAAAATAATACTTTTTCTTCACATTTCCACAAACAGTTTAAAGCTGACAAAACAGGTCACAACAGAACAATATATTACTCATTTGACCTTAGTAGGGGCCCCAAAACCTGATAAGCAACTACATAGCAGCCTCTGAGCAAGGAATATTTGTGATAGCAGGCAACCAGTCATGACTTTCAGACATGTGAAATAGAACTCACATTGCTTGTGCTCAGCTGCCTTGCAACTGGCCATTTCTGACAATCTAGAGTTTGGAGGGTCAGCTGACATGTCTTCTACAAAATCTGTGTCAATTGTTGGAGTATGAGACAAAGTTTCCCTGGAGGGTGTGGCTTCAGCAAACAACGGGCTCTTCTGGAGAGGCAGTGTATCAGGCCGTTCCATCTGTAAGTCCAACACAGTTTCTTGCAGGGGACCAACAGGATTTCCAGCACTTGGCAACACCTGTTGATGAGGAGAGCTTGCAAAATCTGCAGGGAGTGAAACTTCACCCCCACAACCAGGAGCTGGCACATCACCACCTTTGTAACTAAGTGATGCAATAGTCAAAGAATTCTGGTTTTGAACATGGTCATCAGCTTTTGCTTTAGCATTTAAAGTGTGCCCAGATGCAGCCGCTTCTGGCATATGCAGGGGTGTTGAAAATGGTACAGATATAGCCCTTGCACTTCCAAGACCCCAGCCAGTGTTACTGAACATCTTGCTGGAAGCTAATGTACTGGAGGTAACTGATGGTGCCGATGTACCTACTATTGGGGTTGACAGCTTTGGTGACACCTTTGTTGAGTCATGTAATTGCCGAGGTGAGGCAGCTTGCTCACCCTCCTTCCTGACTTCCTGGCCACTTGCAGCTTCAATGTGTGTTTCTGGCATATCAACTCTCAGAAATACTGGTTCACTCAAAGGTGAGTTGTTGGTTTCTCCTCCAGGCATTACCTGATATATGAACATCCCCATTGTTACTTTGCATCCCACCAACAAGGAGAGAGAGAGAGAGAGAGAGAGAGGGAGAGCAAGAAACAGAGAGATGAAGTGAGACCACAGTAGACAAGGAAGACCATCATCTGACAGTCCAATATAGAACAACACAACAATTACACCATCCACACACACTACATTTGAATGATGGAGTGAACTTTGAAAGCACATATTCAGGACCTACAACTCCAAGCAACAATGTCATTTGCTGAAGAAAATAGAAATATCTTACCTCCAAGACCTCTTTGGGCTGTGACTCTCTTTCTCGCTGACAAACCGTTGCTTTTTCGTCTTGCACAGCTGTGGGCAGTGTAGTAGCTGTGCTGCCACCTGCATTATTATCCCTTTCAGCATGGCTGCCCTCCACCACAGCTGCCTTATAATTCTCCCCAGGCCTTCCATTCCTTCCCAAAAACTCTGATTTTGTGGAACAACCAAGTTGCTCCATTTCATCCTTCAGTTTTTTTGATCTGGATACATCCCATGTTTCTCGGGGATCAATCTGCTTTGGATCCTTGCACCCAGAGTTACTTCCAGCTGCACCCTTTGCTCTTGCTTCCTCTGTGATAGGCATACTAGATGCAAGACAACTAGGTCCCTCTCGGAGCTCTGGTTCAGAAAGAGGCAGATCTCGTAACTTGGCACACTCTTGGCAGAGAAACAGCTCTGGCCCACCACCTGATCAAGAGAAACAAATAGCAGCAACCTGAGTTTCAGCTTGTTTGAAAGTAAAAAGCTTGTGCTCAATCTCATCAACTCCTCACACTACTACTCTGCAAGAGATATGCACCCAGTGTGTCTCCTCCCTCTGCAGGACTTTCAAATCTGAGTGTTGCAAAGAAGACTTCTCAGAAAGTTCCACAGTCTTTTGCTGCAAGATTTTGAGGATGTCTTTAAGGCTGACCAACCTCTTGTGAGAATTAAACTTCAAACTTACCAGAACCATGAGCTTCACGACATGAAACTTGCTCAATCTTTGCACATTGACTGCAGACCAGGATACCTCCATCCATGAACTCCTGTACTGCCATCTTCTTCATAGCCTTGGGATTCTTTGGCGATGTCAAAGGAGACTTCAAAGAAGCTACACTGCCAACGATGCCAGCAACCTCTGAAATCAACCCATCACCACCTTTCTTTGAGTGCTGCTGCTGCTGCTGCTGCTGCTGCAGCTGTTCCTCATCTGTTGCTTTACCACCATCTCCACCAATCCTTGCCCTCTTCTTCACAGAGTGATCCTTATGACTGGACTCATCACCTGCACGTTTACCATGGCAATGTGATCTCTCCTCCTTGTTGGACCCTCGTTGATGTTGTTGTTGTTGTTGCTGCTGCTGTTGTTGTTTGGGTCGATGCTTGCAGTGCTTCCCTTCACCTCCCCTCTTACCATCACCACCACTGCCACCTCGCCTTCCATGCTTATCCTTGTGGCTGATGGTGGTGGCTGTATGGTCTGGCAATGGCTTCACATCCTTGTGATTCTTCTCTGTTTCCTCATCCTCATGTTTCTCCATTGTGTTTTCATTTTCCTGACTCACAGTACACAGATCCAGAAACCCTAAGAGAAGAGAAAAAACCCTCCAACTCCATAGAAACAAGGATTCCACTGAGGAACAGGAAGAAAAACAAAACCCTAGCAAAAGAAACGAAGACAGTGAGGGAATTTTGAAAGCCGGCAATCTTTAGCAAGATACTGTGACAACTTCTTCTTCTTCTTCTTCTTCTAATTCAGCAGGGTACGAAGAGACTGAACCAGTTTGTGCTGCGGTGAGGAGGAGGAATCTGGCAGCAGATGAGAGAAGCCATCTTCATATGGCCACGGCGCCAATTCGTTGGACTCGATGTGCAACACCTTGGGTACATAGCCTGTGAACTTCCACAACTGCTGCGAGAAAACCTTAGAAACCCCAACAAACATCCGCGCATCTCCCCCGGGATGCCATGTACGTGAGCGCGCTCCTCGCTGAGCATCTCGTGAGCGCTGGTGGTAGTGGTAGTGGTCTGGTGCTGCTGCTGCTCGCTGCTGGCGAAGACCTCCACTTGGTGACCTAAAGTCTCCAACACCTGTGTCACTTCCGCCACCTCTTCCAGCTCTTGCTGCTTCTTCTTCTTGCTCTTGCACTTGTCGCACACGAAAGTCGTCAATCCTTTGGGCACACGGCAGCAATGTGTGTGCACCCACACACAACACTTGTCGCACTCCACCATCTCCTCGCCATCATCGAAGTTGACACCGCAGGGACAAGCCACGATCCAGGACTCGTCTCCCCAATCATCGGACTCCGAACTCGAGGGATGATGTGCCTTTCCTCCCATCGCACCCACCCCCCGCGCAACAACAACGACTCCCACCCACTCTTATTATTCTCCTCAAATCCCCACACCATACTTCATCGCTCGCGTTGCACGGCCATGCATCCCCGCACCCATCGATCCCTCCTCCTTCTCCTAAACCCTAACCACAAACCCTCGCTCTCCGCTTCTCTCCCCTCGCATGCGCGACAACAACAACGCTTTGCGAACGCGGAAAGTGTCCGAAAATCTGAAGCGCGAAGGCGCGAACAAAACCTAACGGAGGAAGAACAACAAAGAACGCCGTCTGCACGATGACGGGAGTCGCCGTTTTCTACGCGACGACGACACCACCGACGTGGCGTGAGGAGTCTTGGTAAGGCGCGGAAAGTGCGACGATTTCTTCAGGAGTTTTTTTCTTACGTCATCGGATTGCTGCGCTTCATCAGATTGATTCCTGCATGTTCTCCACGACGCAGCATTGTTGTTGGAAAAGGGAGGATCGGTAGTAATTTTGTTGTTGTCTCTTTTGCTGCTTCTTCTTTCCTCCTCCTCCTCCTCCTCCTTTCGGAGTGAAGACGGTGATGGCAAATGCAGCAGACAGGCTCACCAAACTGATGCGGATGAGCTTGAGATCTGCGCAACTTGGAGTCCATGTAAGAAGAACTTCTCCTTCTCCTTTTGTCTTCGTTTTCATCATGGATTGCTTGTCTCATGGCGAGCGAACTTCACAGAAGTGAAGTTCGGATGCGTGTGTGGCACTTGCAATTTGCGGTTTCGGATCAGAGCTTTTGAGCATCAATCATGTCCATCATCATCATTATCATCATCTTTCGCTGGAACTACGAACAGTTTTTCTTGCAGCGATCGACACGTGTTTGGTAGTGTAGTTTGATGATGAGCAAGCGCAGTGCAAACGGATGGGAACCGAGTTTCTCTTTTGTTTCCTTGTCCGATGAGAGAGAGAGAGGGTTGCTCAGGAAGGAAGAATGCTACTCCATGATTGTTGATGTGTGAAGCTGCAATTCTGTTCCTTTCTGATTGCCATGTGTGCAGAAAAGCAGGCTTCCTAGTAGCAGTGAGCTTCAGCAGCAACAGCTTCTTAAGCAAGACAGGGGAGTAGTGGCAATGGAGGGAGCAGCAAACTCCAATTTATCCATCTTTGCATCCTCTCACTCTGCCAGGTAGGTCGACTTCTTATGCAGTTCTAAAAACACTCATGTGCATGCATTCATACTTGGTGAAGAAAGACACTTGATTCACATGTGACAAAAAACTTCCTTTGTCAGGGATCAAAACTCCCTCTGAGCAAGTGATGGATCCATGTTTCTGCAATCAACCGAGCAGTGGCAAGGTTTTCTGCCACACTTGGTTTGCAAGAATCTTGTGATCCATGTTTTGTTCATTTTGTATGATCTTTGTTTCTCTCCCGTGACTCTAACAGATGTGATAATTCTATGCTTTTTTTGAGTTGCAAATCTATGGTCTGATTCTGAACCAGCACTCTGCTTCTTGTGCAATACTTGACAGGGTGCTGAAGAAAGTCAGTGCGCTGATGCATGAAGCGATTCACATGAAGAAAACAGATATGCCAGACAAGACACTTTCTCAACTTCGCGAGGTATTTTGCTCGATTTGTAAGTAACATTTCTGCTAATGTACAAATGCTAGTTGATGTTCAGATCATGGGTCTTGAGGAGGTGAGCAGATATTGAACCTGCATGAATTGAATTTCTGTATTTTGGATCCTGTTCTCTGCATTTCTGAAGTAGATCCTGTTCTCCAGTTTCTGATATAGAGCCTGTTTCTATTGGCATTTGTGATATAGATCATTGTTCCTGTTTTCTGGCAGTAAGCGTTCCTCAGTGATTTCTGAACTTCCGGTGATTGTTGAATTTGTTCATGATGTGGATCCTGTTTTCCGCATTCTGATATAGATCCTGTTCTCTGCATTTCTGAGGTGGATCCTGTTCCTGTGTTCAGGCTGTAAAGGTTTTTCCGGTGATTTCTGAACCTCTGTTGATTACTGAAATTGTTCATTGTGCATGATGATGTGTTTGTGGCTTCTTGATGTTCCAAGGAGTATTTGAGATTGGATGAAGAAAACCGGCGGAGAGCTTTGGTGGTCTTGGCCACCAAATTTGGAGTGGATAGAGAGCGAGTGCAGGGCCTCCTTCAACATTACAGCAGCTTAAAGCCTGGTACTCCACTCCTCCAAGATTTGTCTTCTGCCTTAAATACATACATGCACGCATGCACCTGCACACACACTCTCATTGTGAAGAGTAGGATAGATTTCAATCCTGTTCAAGTCAGCTGACAATAGGTATATATGTATGTTTTGTGACAACAGGTTTTAAGGTGGAGACATAAGTATACTTGTGTGTTTTCCTTTGCTCCTGTTATGCTTTTATGGGTGTTGAGCTGTTGATTTTCTCACAGCTCTGGTGGTTATGGAGGGTGGCAGTTGAAGGTGCAGAAGATGAAACAGAAGAAACTGCAAGTGATTGTGGTGTGGTAGCTGCACGTTACCGTGTGGAACGGGACTTACGGGCAGCACTTGTGCCATTGTCATCACGGCTGTTTGACCAGATAAATGGCCAGGCTGGTGGTCTCAAGTTTCTCGTGGATCTTCGTGCAGATTTAAAAGCTTCTCTTCAGTATGATGACTCTCCATATCATAATCTCTCTGCTGCTGCTGCACCAATTAACCTTACCTTAAGAATTTTGATAGTGAACCTGACCAGATCCCATATTCCAAGCTCAGGGTTACGATGCAGGGTATTGTGATTTTAAGGAAGAGATGTGATTAGTGGGTGTTATTGCAGGCAGAAAAACTTGGCATCACTGCGTGCACTGGATTCAGACTTGAAGGGCATGTTTGCAACATGGCTAGGCCCTGCTTGTCTGGAGCTGCACCAAATAACCTGGAATGACCCTGCTTGCCTGCTGGAAAAGATTGTCACATATGAGGCAGGTTCTGCTCACTCAATTGGAATACCATATATCTATTCATGAGAATTGTTTCTTCAGGGTATTGTTGACATCCATATCATGGCATGTGTTGTTGTGAAGGTGAATCTGATTATGTAGTAATTCCACTCTCACCAATTGTCCAAGACACTCCTGGACTCCATATATTCTAATTGGGTCAGCAGTGGTTTTGTAGCTCATTTGTTCAGCACTAAACCTGCATGTTTCTAGCCTGTCAGTAAATTGACTGACACTGGGCTGCAACCAAGGATGTTCCTGATATCTTTCATTGATGCAGGCTGTGCATCCTATAAGTAACCTATATGATCTTAAACGGAGACTGGGTACTGGACGCCGCTGCTTTGGCTTCTTCCATCCTGCAATGCCAGGTTGATAATCCCTACCATGAAGAGACTAAGTTTTGCATTTGATTTGGATCCACAAAAGACTGAGGCTCATATTGGCTGAAAACTTGTGTATTATTGAGTCAAGTGCACTGGTGACTCATGATGTGTTTGGTTGATTATCATGCAAAGTCTACAATTGATGCTTGTGCTGATATAGGTCTTTGGCTGTATAGGTGAGCCACTTGTCTTCATTGAAGTGGCACTTACCAACAACACTGAAAACTCCATTCAGGTATGGTCATGTCACTCTGATTGGGAACAAAGAGTATGCTTCAATTGCTTCATATTCCCAGGTCACAGTGACCTTACTTAATTTTGTTTCACTGTGATGTGTTGCAGAAAGTGTTGTTTGATGAGGCCATTTGTGAAGAAAACCAGGCAACCACTGCTCTTTTATATTCAATTTCTTCTACACAGGTGCTGCTCTATATGCATTTCTCTTCAAATGGAAGCTTTATGCTGGATAATTTAGTTGCTCTTAAAACTTGTTGTCTAGAGGTGGCACAACTGCTGTTCATCTTCTTGGTTTGCCTTGGATTTGACTCAGGTCCCCCAGCATACACAAGACACTTGGAAGATTAGTGCTACCTGTCATTTGTTTTGTTCCTGCATGTTGAGAAACAATGCCATGGAAGAAATGGGGAACTGATGCAGCCAATTGGGGGATATACATGTGATCTGGGTGGGGACAATGGATGTGATGGGTTTTGGTCTGACAACCAGGGCAGCCAGGTCTGGCAGGCATTGACCTAGGCAATTTTCTTATAAAACGGGTCATATGCCTTCTCCAACATGACATGCCCCATATCCAGGTTATCCACTTCCCGTTGCAGTGTCACAGTTGTTCTCTCCCTTCCACAGGATGGTTGCTGTGAGTAAGTAGCTCCTGTGTGCACTCCTGAAGACCCAGCATCTCAAGACTCTGCAAAATACAGTCTGGTCATGTTTCGTTATCATCTTGCATTTGATCCACCTCTAATGAAAGGTCTGAACACAAGGAGATAGATTTATGCAGAGCTGGATGTTTTTTGTCAAGCAATCTCTTCACTGTTATAAGCTAATTTTGTCTCTTGCTTTGCTGTTAAGATTCTAGAATTGACTGCCATGAATAGGGAACCAAGTCAAGATAAGTACATTGTTTGACTGCTTTATGTGTGGCAATTGGTGCAGACATTTGTGACACTCAGTCCTATCCCAGGTTTCTTGCAGTGGTTGTTACCCAAGTTGGCTTTGCAGTCCAAGCCTCCTGGAAGCAATTTCAGAGAGGAATTGCTGTTGCCTGTGGAGGAAGAATCTCTGAAAGTTGCATATGGGTGGGGACCCATATATCTTGCACAACTGACTTCTGGTTTACATTGTGAATTGTGGCTCTGGGCATAGTGAATTTGCTTTCAGTGAGCTCTGTTGTTGTGGGTGGTCTTTTGGAATTTTGTAATGCCAGAGAAGAAAGTAGCCACCAGACATGCCCTGCTCCTTTTGGATAGCTATCATAGGATTAGCCTGGTGTCATAAGTGTATATTCCAGCACATATGTAATTTGTCTGGAGAGATTATACCGGTACTGATATGAAACTTGCAGTGGTACTAGTGGAGAAAATGCTGGCGCTGTTATAATGTATGACCTCCTATCATCTCCACAACAGGAATGGATCAAGTCAGGGCCATTGGTTGAAGCATTGCGCACACCTCTCATGCGCATTTGTGCAAGGTAGAGAGTCCTAACTCTGTGATATGCCTTGCAGTACTATTTGACTGGAATCTTGCATGTAGCCAACTGGTGGTGCATGTGGGCTTGTTTGTGCTATACACAGGTATATACTGCAGGAGAAGAAGAGGGGTGCTGCATTGGATTATGTCACAAATTTCCATGTTCGCAATGGTGCGGTGGGTCTTTTCTTCTGCACCCTCCAGAGACTAGCTTTCTGGTCTAAAAGCACAATCCTGCCTAATACATTGCCAAAGATAGTTACCAGGAGCAGCTCATTGTGCAACTTTTCTGGATCTCAATGCTCAGTTCTCAGTTGTGGGAACTATGCTTTCCAAAGTACTTAGTGCCAATATTTGTGAAAATTGTGCACACATTTCCACCTTTGTGAAATGCTCTTCTTTGATAAAAAATTTCACACCGCTCTTATTAGTCTGCTACAATACACACTCGTTGTACATGACCAGTAGATTTAGGTTTATGTGTATGTATGTGCATTTGGTGCTTGATGGCATGAAAGTGACTCAATTTATATTCAATTAGTAAATGTTGTTAAAATCAAGCACAGCATCCATATGGTGTGGAAATTTTATGTGTATGATGGCTGTTACAGAGTGTGGAACAACTGAATTGGATGGGTGACACCTCATGCAAAGGTCTGGAGAGAAGTGCTGGAATAATGGTAAACTACCTCTACAGGTGAACAACCAAACTAGCAACAGCTTTGCAGACAGACAGACTGGCAACCATTGAAGTTATAGATAGTAGTGCAATTGGAAATCAATTGTTTTGAAATGAAGTTTTGGGTTTTGATGCTTCAATGCTTTGTTCCATCTGGTGCATTTTGTTGTTGCAGGCTAGACAAGATTGAGGAAAACAATCAAGCCTATCTCAACAAGGGCATAATTGCTGTGTCTCCAGCTATGGAGCAACTCCTAGAGCCACTACCAGGTACAGGCTTGCAAAGCAGTGGAAATGCAACCTGATAACTCTTTCCAGCACATGATGGAAATCCCTCCTTGTTGTCATGGTTGTTTCATCTCTGTCCTCATGGTCTAGTAGAAGGCAAATCATTCAATTATTACATACAAAGCAGTGTAAAAGACATTCATTACCATTTTCAACTGTAGATTGGGTGCTAAACAGCATCATTACAGGGTTGCGCAAATTGTGCAGAGAATGTCTGGATTATTTTTTTCAATTAGTACTGTGCAACTCTAGGGTTGGTTGCATTGTCTTTCAATCTAATGGTACCATTCATTGCCATATCCATCTGTGCATGAGTATGCAAGACAGTAGGATTGGCTGCTTGGTATGAACAAGGAGTGATCCTAGAATGGTGTGTCCTCTTAATGGGGACCTTCAGGGGTAGTATTTCTGGTATCTTACCTCATTTAGGCTGTAGTTGAATGACTGACTGGTTATCTTGTGACAAGAGAAACCATGTTTTGAACCTACAACTGATATGACTATAGTGAAGGGGATGTGAAATTTCACTGTTTTGGCTTCTAGCTTTCTTGTCAAATCTCACCAGCCCATATAGTCATGTGATTTGAGAGGTATCTACAGGGTATTGCAAACCATACTAATTGATGGATGAAGAGGATGGCCACTTGCTTAGAGATAGCCTGATTTTGGAATTTGTCTTGTAGAGAGATGTGCCAAAGTTATTTTGAGACCATGGCAGGGATTTGGAGATCTGAGGAATAGGTGTTTTCCTCACTATGCATCTGTGAAGAGAGAACACCAGAATGCAAATCAGGTGAGCAACTGGTTCATTACTAGAACCATTGGATGATTTCTTTGGTTTTTTCCTGGTCTGAAGAACTTGAAGGAAATATGGTGAAATGGATGTCAGTTTTTGAGATGTATGTGTCCATGACATTGGTGCACTTATTTTCTGAGTGCTGTCCAACATATATTCCCAGCAGAATTGGTCTACTCCAAAGGCTTGGCAAACAGATCAAGTATTTGCTTCCTGCTATCCCTTAGCTCTCCTTATCTTGGTATTGATTCAGTTTGTATCAGTGCACTTTTCCTCACCTTGTCTCAAAGTTCCACAGACTTTTGTGTTCCCAATATCTGCCAAATACATTGAATCCAGCCTTGATAGGCATCATCATTGATTGACAACTGCACTCTGAGAAAATGGTACCACGAATTTCAACTACTGTGAAAGAAATGTGCGCTCTGCTTGTTTACAACTGGGTAGATATCTTGATTAAGTCACAAATAAACAAGAGAGAAGTACTTTAGAAGCTCTCAATAGCTTTATGGATGTTTTCCAACTTATGGTTAGGCCATGCCAGAAACCCTAACCATAAGTTGGAAAACATCCATAAAGCTATTGGCCCTTTCTTTTCTAGATTTTTAAGTAATGTTAGAGCTTAAAAGAGAAAAAGAAGAACTTTGTATTAAAAAAAAGGCAGAGATGGGAACCTGTCCGCAAGAAGTACAGGGCAAATAAAAGCTTGAAAACGCAAGTCATGAAAGAGAACGATCAAGACACCACTAATACATTAATAAAATAAAAGATCGTAAATTAAAAAGGCCTAGTTTGCCATAAATCAGCCAATGGCAGAGGTGCATTGGCTGCAATGTGCAAAAGAGATGAAGATTGCCTCCCAAACACAGCAATATGCCAAAGAATCTATGGACACACATTGTCAATGATAAGAAATAAGCATTATGAGGGAAAAAAAAAGGACCTCTAATGACATGCCATAATGACATGAACACAAGTAGTAAAAAAAAGTCAAAACAAGAATGAAGACAACCATAAGTTTTTATGGCAAGGGGAATGAAATTGTTTATGAGTCCTCATTTTTTAGAATTATTTCATTCCCCTTGCCATAGGGATCAAAATGTGTATGATCAAAATGTGAACAAAATTGAATCTTCATGCATGCTCCATGTATGATCGTGTTTTTTCATGAACAACAATTGTCATTGCATACGATGTTATGGACAATGCACACTATACCATGTCTGAATGAATTGGATTAGTTATGATAATGTTTGCTAAAGTCCAAAAGTTTTTTTTTGTGATATTAATATTGATTTGGCGTTGAGTGTGATGGGGGAAAAGGTGAGAAACCTCTCTCTTTGCATTTGTTCCATTTTCCAAAGCAATAGTTGCAATGGTATTTCAATGAGTATGGTGTGATGCAGTGCACTCACCCTTGCATGAGCATCAAAGCAAATGAACACCCAAATCACCAATGGTATGTTTGCACTTCAAATTAACAACATGAAAGATGTCCAATTGTAGGATGTGGCAAATCAAAGCAAGTGCATAATGTTGTAAGGAAATGAATTGAATATAAACAGAATTCAAGTGTGGGAGGATAAGTTAATAACCATGCACCCATGAATGGATTTGCACAAGATTAAAAACATGTTTGTGTGCCATGTAAAGGAACATTGATTAGAAGTGTGGCAAACTCCTTGTGTAGGTGATCCATCAAAGCATGTAAATGAGGATATGATTGTACCACAAGAATTTCAAAGGGGGGATTTGAGAATTGGCAATATAAGATAATATAGCTCGAGTATCCCATAATGCCACCCAGAAGGGAAAAATGTTTATCTCAACATGTGCCACTACATTGAAAAGAATAAAATGATCATCCAACTAGAAACGAATGACAAGTGTAGGAATAATCATAACCCAAAATCTCAAGAAAGTAGGGGCAACAAGTTGAACCACTAAGTGAAAGCCAAGCCCCCTTGAAAAAACAAGTAAAATGACTTGACAATAAGCCAAATTACCCACCATACTATTGAAAGATCCTATGCCCAATAATTTATCCAATGTAGCCATGGTACACAAATGAAATTCAACATAGTACTACAAGATGCTTAGAAACAAAAATATGATGCATAGTAAATAGCATGGCTATTGGGCAATGAAAACATCACAAAGGTTGCATGTGGATCTACAAGCATAGGGATGTTAACTGTGGTGTTAAAATCCTCTTGAAACACCTTTGTGACAAAAAGATTCCACAAATGGCATAAAACCCATCGGTGCACCTAGAATACAACATGTCATGTGTAAGAAAACATGGAGGAAATGATATGGATGAGTCTAATCCATATGGAGACCAAACAACACACTTCATTAATTGAGTGGAAAGTCTTAATGCTACAAATTCCACATATAATCGTAAAAAAATGGGTACCACATTTGAAACATGACCAACAATATGTGTATCAACAACAAATGAAGGAAACACAAGTAAAATGAATTGTTGTAATAGGGCAGATAATATGAAAATGTGTTAAGGTGAATAATGATCCACCCAAAGGATCCCCTTATCATGTACCAAACTCAAACAAAATGATTATGAAATCCTCATGTCAATAAGCCTATGAAAATTATAGTGGGAATAGGCACATAGAAAAATTATTGAACAAATGAAAAAAGTTAATCCAAAGGTCTAATAATAAACCATGATTTTTTTTTAATGGTTTTCAATTATGGGGAATTTAAAACATTATGAACATCCACCTATGATACCACCCAATTTGGATGCAAATCCAACATAATGTGAACCTTAAGGACCACCATCTCACACCTACCCCATGTCACCACACGAAATTGGTGATGACTAAAATGTTTGACAAATGTATCCCTAAATTGAATAGCAAATGTGTGGGGCAACTAGCCATTAAATCACCTTTCTAATTGCTATGGGTCAGATGCCACTAGTCCACTTTTCTAAAATTAGTAATCGTGATGTTGCAAACAAATGTAATATAAATTCATATGGGAACATGACCACAATCAATGTGAGCACATACTTTTTAAAAAGATAAAAACCATTCACAAAATCACCTAGGACAAAACAATGTTATAAAAGCTCACACACCAAACTTGAAGGACTACTAAATGAAGGACGTGATAAACATGCCAAGCAAAAATAAAAGCCTTTTAGTTTAAAGTAACCTTTGTCTCTAAAGGTTGACTGTTATCGATAGGTGAAAAAGGCAAAGGGATGCCATGGTCTCATCCAATGGGACTTTTGAAATGTTTGGAACCATTGGATGCACTACTTGAATGTACTCTCCTTCATGTGCAAGTGCCCATGCATAACACAATTGTGCCGATGGAGGTGGAGAAAAATTCAAAGCCATCTTCGAAAAATTTCAAGAAGCTAAAACGTGGGCTTTAATCATGTGTGCTCCTCTAATAATGTTTCTTAATCACTTGTTATGTATCAACAAAAGTGGGCACAAATCTTTTAATGGCATTTTTTGTCACCTCATGGAGGAAAAAACAAACACCAAGAAAAAAAAAGCAAAAATGCATGTCAAGCTACAATCTTAAATGTGTCAATGGCCATATAGGTTAAAAGAACATGCAAGGCATGTTGAACATGGACATGAAGAACATATGGAATATGATGGTATGAACAGGTATGTGGTAAACCTAAATGGAAAGCATTAATGATATCTATGGATGTGATCCATGCCCATGGCAAAAAAGGGGGGGATTTAGTAATGTCAAAGGCATCACAATCGTTATAACTAATGACTATCTATGAATGAAACATGTTAATCAATGACAAACTAATCCTACCCTTGTTACCTAAAAATGACCACATGTGGGATACAAAACATGGGGACACAAAAGGAAAAGGCCAATTATGGACATTAATGGGTAAGGAGTAGTTCGTGGTTAATGTGGCAAACTAAAGGTAACGTGTGTTGGTGTATCATGTGAAGGTGAAGAAATTGGTTAAAACAAAGTAAAGGGGATGGTAATGATAATATGACAAGGTAAAGTTGGATCACAAAAGTCCATGGGGGCCATTTTGACATCAACCTCCAGTTGTGATGCATGTCAGCATTGGGGTTAGTGAAAATGCAAGGTCTACCATTTTTAATGACATTAACACTATGAAAAAAAGGGTGTTTTGCAACTAGCCTTACAACTCAATTTTTGACTTGTAATGGACACTTGCAACTCACTGTATTTGGCATGAGTGCTAATGGACAAGTTGCAAATCATTGTAGTTAAGGTGCAACTCATTGCAACTCAATTATAATTTAATCAAAACAACTCATTTTCAACTATTATGCAATTACATTATAACTGCACCCATGATGTCATGCTGATGTCATTAATTATCATCCATTTATTAAAATTTAACACATGGTATTATGAATATTTTTTGACATAAATTTGTTTTTCGAAATATTGATCTCCATCGTCCATTATGATTCTTAATGATGGTTCAAATTGTGACACATGGCATAATACAAAAATTCCCACGTGACATATTAATTATATTTTGGAAGAAAAATTAAAAATTATTTTAGTAACTAGGTAGGTCGTACATAACCATAAGTAAGTAGGTTAGTAGGTCTTAAGACCTACATACCTACATATTTACCTAGGACCTACCTACCTACCTACATATGTAGGTAAAAAAATAGCACAAGATTAAGTGCACTAGCCATGAAATTATTATTTTTATTTTATGTTTTGTCTTTCGATTAGTTTTTTTTAAGCTCATCCCAAAATGGCATATATATTTTAATGTATATAAACATAAGATAACAAGCCTTTTTTATATAGTTTGTAACATGGGATTCAAAAACAAAGCATATGAATTAATTTTTTAAATTATTCATTAGTTGCAAATTGAGTTGCAATTATAAGTATCGATGGGAATCATAATTGAAAATTAGTTGCAAATGTATCCCATAATGGGTGGTGGAAATGTGGACACGTAGCATGATCGCACATATGTACATTATACACTATTTGCAACATAATTGTTACTTTAATGAAACATTTATAATAGTTCTAAAATAGTTACCACATGCAACTACAATGCAACTCTTGAAAAAGTTAAACATAATTGACTACATATGTATGTACGATGTGTATAAATTATCGTATAGAAAAACCCATTTTTCAACTCACTTGCAACTATAATATAATTAACTAATTTTTTGCCATGGCAATTTATTTATTAATACATCATATTTTTAAAGGGATAATTGCATGGTAGAAATGAAATTTAAATTCCTACAAAATATTTCACTACTGTAACAACATATTTGCATTTCACATGCATATATTCATTGTTTTTGTCTTAAATTTTAACAAACTTAACATTATAATTCATTCCCACATCATATTCATAATTATTGCATATAGCTATAATCTACACTTCAAAATACATTGTAAGAAAAAAACTCTAGAAATAATAATACAATTCATTTCATCATAATTAATACTACAAAAAATTCACACAAAAGTTGGACATAGAATTCATTGTAGAAATTTATGTTTCTCTATATTACTAAGAACATTAATCCCAATTACAACATAATCCTAGGTTTTGTTGAAAAAAATCCCAAAACAACATTTAAAATCTATGTTATATCAAAACAAAATCTATGGTTTTCTACCACAAGTACCTCTAGCTTTTCCTATTTTTCTCTAAAAACTCCCTTGTCTCATTTTCTTTTCCTTTCCTTTTGTTCTTTAAAACTCCCCCCCTTTTGAACCATCCCAAGTCACATCATTATGATCCAAAACAACAAGAATTCAAAATTCAAACTAACAAAATTCCCTAATGCATCCCTATCCTAACTACCTTGTTCATCCCAAATCACATATTCAGCTTACCCCTTTAACATTACCCCTTCTGTACTTTGGATTCCATCCCCGAAATCTTTGTAAAATGATAGAAATGAAATGATAGTATTATATATCCTTTTAAACATCTATTTAACCTACCATAGTGTTGTAATCCCAATCTATACAAAAATTAGTGGTTCTATATTCATGTTTTGCTCTACAGTTATGATCTCCTCCCCCATGAATTCAATTTGTGGTTCTATGACCAGATGTTGTATTTTGGATATTTCTTATTTTGGTGTTAGAATAACCTCCACCTTTTCTTGTTCTTAAATTCCCTTTGGTTCTTTTTCTTCCTAACCCCCTCCTCTAAGGTCTTATGGTATCTATGGATGTACCTCCTCTTCTTAAATTGTTCCACTTTTGAGGTCTTGTGATTCCTTTGTTTGTACTTCCTCTTCTTGAGTTGCCCCACTAAACCCTACTTCTGTCTTTTCATCTTGGCTTGATACTTCTGTGCTTGTTGGACTTCCACAAATGAAATCTGGAAAATTATTTTGATAAACTTCCAACTTGTATTTTAGAATTCTTTCATCAACTCTATGTTGAGCCAAATTCTTCTCCGACTCCTTTGTAAAATATTCCTTTGCAACCTTCCACCATTCCTTAGATCATGCCTCAAAGTCCTTCATCTTGTTTTTCGTCCTCATCAATGCATAATGTTGTAGCATCTATTCATAATCTTCTAATCTTTTCTTGATACTAATTAGATCCAAACTCTTCCTCTGTTCTTGTGTCCTCTCTAATCGTGCTTGTAGGTGTTGCAAAGTTTTTTAATACTCCTTGTCCTCCATTAATTGCTCTCTTTCTGCTTTTGTTGTCTTTCATCTAAGCTCCTCAAATTGCAACATAGATACATTATGCATATTTATCAATTCCAAATTTGTCATAACATTTTCCTTCTCCTTCTTTTCTTTAGTTAGTGTTTTCACCTAACTATCTAAAGCCTCTTATTGTTTCTTATGAAAAAACAATGTTTATATCCACCTCCTCTCTATGGTTTCCCAAATTTCAGCCTTCTGCTTTAAATTCTCCAATTTTTCATCTTGAGACTTCTGCCCTGATGTGTTATCCTTGAGCTCCTCATTTTCATCCTATAGTTTCTTAATGACTATATTCCTCTGTTTAACTTCTGCCTTTTTTTTCCTCAAAATTTCCACATTATGTTTATACCCTTTTTGGAATACTCTCTCCTTATCTAATTTGTCCTATAACATTGCCTTCTCATTTTCCCCTGTAACCAATTTGTGTTTCAAAATGTTTGCTTCCAAAGTCAAATTCATCATATTTAGACTCACAATTGCCATGGTCTAAAATAACTCAGTTACCTTATCTACTTTCATTACTTCTACAGTTACCTCTTCAACAAACTTTGGTATACTTATCTATGTTGTAGGATTTCCAATCCTTTGGCAAATGATCCCAGTTCCTATACCAATTTTCTCCCCAGTTCAAATTCAAATGGGAATCCTTCTATAGATCTTGCCTTACTAAGTGGTTCCTATAGTTATGTTACTTTAAACTCTTCAAAAGCAAGTTGTAGACCTTTTTCCGTCTGCAATTCAGTAGCATGTAAACCTTCATGTGCCTATTGTTGTTGTTATAAATGTTGTTGTAAATGTTGAGTTTTTTTTGGACTTGTAGTGGTCCCCATCCAATATTAGCATACATCCCCTTTAAAGTACAAATGCTCCTCACCCTCTATAAACCTTATGTCATGTTCCCTCTTAACTCCCTAGTTTTACTCCTTCAATTATCTCTCCTGTGGCAATGTCATTTGTGGTATCTCCTACTTTTGTTCCCTTGACTATCTCTCCTATGGAAATGTCATCTGTAGTATTGTTATAGTTTGTCTAACTTCCTATAACATTGGTGGCACTACCCTTATCATTGTTAGTAATGTAGATGGTTCCACTTTGCCCTCATCATTTTTTGTGCCCTCAAATATGTGCTTTCATGTTCCCTTTTCATTCCTGAACCTAAGGTTCCTCCTTCCTCAACTATGTTCTTTCTCTTAAGAGCACTTCTTGGAGAATCTATTGCAGCTTTCTGTTTGTTTTTTAGTGCTATCTACATCTCTTCCCTAGTTCTTTTAACCTTGGCCGATGGTTTCTATGGATTGTCCTTTTGATGCACAAATAGATACTGAAAGATTTTTGCCAATACCAAGGCAGATTGACAAGTATCTTTCTTATCCCCCTTATTCTCTTTAACATATTTATGCCACCTATCTAGCTCATTACACAGACTATTGAATATACTATGTGCCCAATCTACCTTATGCACATTTTATGTTTTCACCAATTTAATAACATTTTTGTTATTAAAATATTGTACCTTCTCCTTTTGATAAATGACAGATATAATGGTAGGATATTTGACATAGTATGGCAAACCTAAACTCTTTGCATTCCATTGATCTGTAGAAAAATTTGCAGGTGCAATCTACAACTATGTAATGCCCGAAATGTTAGTGACTTACTAACCTATCCTTTTGGTTTTTCTACATACCCTTCCGCACACACTCTAAATACATCTACACTCAATTGTTTATTGATTACATACACCTTATCCTTATGCCCAAAATAGATATATGTGCCTTTGATTAAAAACGTGTTAAAAATTTCCAACATTACATCGAGCATCGACACTTCCCACCCCATCAAAAACAAAAGAACAAGCCCTGCTTTCGAAGCCCATTCTTCTTCTGCAACGGTATCCTTCCAATTCTCCATTTGCTCTATATGTTTGTCATAGTTTCGTTTTGTCTATGTTCACATGAAAATGCTTAAGATTTGGAATTTTAATACCTTTCTCTAAAAGTGTAGCTCTATCCAAAATTACACGTCTTCTCTTTGCTACCACTTCCACTTCATGATGTTCCATCTCCATCGACCTTCGATGTGCTTTTGCCATTGTTTGCACCTTTGTGGCTTGTTGTACTTTCAACTACACTTTTTATGAATAGTTGTTCTTCATGCGCAACAACCTTCTCCTCCCTTGCGTCCATCTACATTGTCTATGTTTCCACAAAATGATGTTCTTCAACTTCGTCTTCCTATGAGTCTTCAATGAACACCAAACTCATTGATGTAACTCCTAGTCTTGTTTGTTCTCTTACATGCCAATGTTGTCTACTTCTACGTAGAAATTCAACTGCAGATGTTCCAATTGTATCTATGTTTTGAATTATCGTCTGCACAAACAATATCTTCACATTATATAGCTTCCCTTCTGCACATTCTGAAGATGATGATGAATGTGACGACAACCTTACAACCAATGGTTGAATATTCAACACTCCTTATCTCTCTGCTTTTCTCAACTCCTCTTCTATTTTTATTCTTATCAACAGTTGTCTTCCTCTTCCTGCCTTCACATGTGCTCACTCTTTTGCACTTCCTTTTCCCTTGCTATTCGTTGTAGTTTTTCAATTGCACTCTCTACACTCATATTGTTATGAACTCTAAAACTTCAAAAATGCACACAATTTCCAACAACAAACGCAAATCATTTTTGACATTATCCTAGTTTTTCACATCCTTGAACATTCCGTTCATCACATTCATTTTTTCATCTACCCATCGTCCTTTAATTAACGCATGATCCCCGAAATTAATACGGCCCATCACTACAAGTTTATGTGTCCCTTGTACAACCACGTGGAAGCACTTAACATCATTAGTATGAGTGAATGTCACAAATTTCATCTTCTGATTACTCCGCATCCGTAATCTCCCGACATTATCTATATTAACTCCACTTCATTCGCCATGTACCCCTTTTGTTGACTATGCCCATTTATTGGTTGACTGTGAAAACACATATGCTAACTGTACTAATTTCTCTATTGACTATGCCCACAATTTTGAAAATTGTGCGAATACTCAAGATGACCAAATGAATATTGTTGTTGATTTAGTTGATACTCCTAACATTTCATCTTTAGATCGCTGCATCCCAAATCTAGCACTATTACAATTATTAGTCAACTATAGATCAATCCACATTGACATCAATAAACTAGTCATTGGGTTTGTGCTCGTTGGCATTATTGGTGTTCCCATTGGGAACACATAAGGGTGCAACCCACACCAATATGAAGGTATAATGATCGAATTTTGTTGTTGTTCAAGCACTTTTATAATCTTCAAGTGTTTATAAGCTTTTAGATTAATAATCGATAAAACAGTAAAGCTCACAATCATAGGTGCTTGAAAATTTTGCAACTATGGATGAATCTATGGGTTTCCAATTGAATGTCTATATTTCACATTCATCATCATCCTCCTGTGTGTCAGAATTCACCTCTTGAACTCCACTTGCATTTTTTTCCCAATATATTGGCATCTATTGTTCTTTTTTTAGAACTTCAAATTCCATGTATTTATAAGGTTTGAGCTTATTCACATTGACCAACACATGGTTAGTTTCAAACTTCTCAATGGTCACCAATAACACAATGTTATTTAGCACCACATATTATACTTTATACAATCCAAACCATTTCGTAATAAACTTCCTTAGGTGTGACTTATTTCCCTTTGTAAATCACATAACATAATCACCAAAACTAAATTGTTTTTCCAGATTCTTTTGTTGACTCCATAATGCTCTATTATAGTGCTAAATTCTTGTAGTTTCTACAACTTACATTTTAGCTTCCTCCAACTTTTTGAGCTTTGTAATTCTACTAGTTAAAACTCTCACTGGAGTATTGTCTCTCTCATCTCCACCAGCAACTGGAAAAATGTACTCTATGGGCATTAATGGATGTAATCCATACACTAATTCATATGATGTATACCCTGTTACTACACTCGAAGAAAAACATGTATTTTCGACTACTCTTTGCGATTAAATTTTAGTTGCAAGAGACATTTTGCAACTAAAATCCTTTTGGTCACCTAAGACAAGTCGCATGTGATCAATTAATCGCAAATGACAAAGGGTACTGTATGAAAGAAAAAATCAACAAATACATTTCATATTTTGATTCCATTGTATACGTATTGCCACATGCAATTAAGATGCAATTATTTTGGTCATAATTGAGGGCAAATCATGTGTTGCCACATGTCTTAATATTTGATTAAAAAATATAATAATTATTATTATTTTGAAATAATCTAAGACGTTCAATTCAAATACTTGGATGATTTTATATTATGACACATGGCCCAATGTAAATATGCCACATGGCGTTAAAAAAATTTAATTTAATAAAAATATCAATATTAGGTTGGTAAGTACTTAGGTAGGTACATAAATAGGTGCATATATTCTTTACCTACCTACCTACCTACCTAGTTAGGTAAATAAGTAGGTTCTACCTTCCTAGGTTAAATACCTACTCATATAGGTAGGTATTTAGGTAGGTAGGTACATAGGCCAACCTAGATGGGTAGGTCAAACTAGGTACCTACTTAGCTAGATAGATAAGTAGGTTGGGGAGGCAAGTATTTTAGAATTGTGCATTATTTGTTTTTTTGTTTTGGGCTAAGCCTTTTGATTAGTTCATCCCATGTGCACAAATTTTTTAATGTGAAATCGGATGGCCACACCCCCTTTGTTTATATAGTGTTCAAAGTAGGAATGAAAAACAAACAATATGGGATAAGTTTTGAAGTTGCAACTTCCTTACAAATTAAGTTGTAATTCCAAAACTTTTTTCATGCCTTACTCTCATAGTTTTTAGATTTTTAAACAATTCAAGTACTAGATAATTAGATAATCATTTAATTAATAATGATTCAATTTACATATATTTAAATTATAAACAATACACTACAAATATTCAATATTCATTATCAATTACTTAAATAAGCAATGGTTTCTTAATATTTAACAAACTAACTATCTAGTTACTCACAAGTTATAATACATAACTCATAAATAATTAAATAAATAAAATATTTATAAAATATTTATTACTTTTTAGAATCTGATCGAATTATATGTAATATAATTGATGTAAAACTAATTTAATGACTGTAATTTTAAAAATAAATATTTTAAATATTTCTTTTAAAATTATAAGTAATGAATTAACAATTGTTATTAAAAAAGTAAAATTTTACACGATTTTTTTTAAATTACTATTCAACTAATTACATTACTTAATGGATAATTACATTTATTGTTGTAAAAATTATTATAAGTCAAGTTTTTTTTTTGCTCTTGGTAATTCTTAACTATAAATACAATAATTTGTTAAACATAAAATTAATTTTCATAATTACTGTAAAATTACTAAAAAATGTTTATCATAGATGATTAATCACAAAATTTTTAAAATAATAATATTATATAATAATTGGTGAAATTAAAATCAGTAAAATAATTATTTTAACTACACTATAATTTTTGCAATTTTGTAATTCAGGTTTGAAGTTATAAATTAAAAAGTGTGAATATTATGTCCAATTACAAAATAAATCTGCACAGACTAATTAATTCTTATCTGAAGTAATTAAAATGATTTTAGAGTAATGTCACGTTAATTTAATTAATTAATTTCTTCTAATATAATAATATAAATTATATAATATACAAATCTATGTTATAACAATAATTATTTAGTGTCATTTATATTTAATAAAGATAATCATTTATAATTATTTATAAAAGTGATTTACTATGGATAACAATAGTAGAAAAAACCCTTGAAACTCAATCAATAATTTTTTGGATTAAAATAGAAATTTAACATTCCAAAATAGTAATTCAAAATTCAAATATCAATTTTTAAATCAAATAAGTTTTTTGAAGTCAAATAACAAATTTCAGAATCGAAATGTCAATTTTCAGATTCAAATAATAGTATTCAAAATTTTAAATGTCCATTTTAAGACTCAATTAATAATTTTCTGAATTGAAATATTAATTTTGAAAATCCAAAATAATAATTTGGAATTCAATTTCAACTTTAAAGTCAAGTAATTTTTTAAAATTTAAATTAAAAACTTCAGAATTCAAATATCAAATTTCAAGTTCAAATAAAAATATTTTAAATCAAGTTGCCAATTTTTAGACTCAATAAAGTTTCTTAAATTGAAATAATAATTTTTAGATTTGAAAATAATAATTTAGAATTCAAATATCAATTTTTAGATCAAATATTTTTTTTGAATGTAAATAATAATTTTCAGAATTGAAATGTCAATTTTCTTATTCAAATAACAATATTCAAAATTGAAATGTCCATTTTTAGACTCAATTACTAACTTTCAAATTTGAAATATTAATTTTGAGAATCCAAAATAATAATTTGGAATTTAAATTTCAGGTTTTAATCAAATGATTATTTATAATTTAAATGAAAAAAATTCAGAACTGAAATATAAAATTTCATATTCATATAAAAATATTCAAAATTAAAATGTCCATTTTTATGATCAATTAATAATTTTCTGAATTGAAATACTAATTTTTGGATTCGAAAATATTAATTTAGAATTCAAAACAAAATTTTAAATCAAATAATTCTTTTTGAATTTAAATTCAAAATATCATGTTCAAATCAAAATTTTCAAATTCAAATAATGTTTTAAACAACTGAAATAACAATTTTCAGATTTGAATTAAAAAATTCAAAGTTCAAATATTAATTTTGAGATTCATTATATGAACAATATACATATGTATGCATATTATATATATATAATTTTAATGCATACATTAAAATACACCTATATGTCATTGTAGAATACGTTTAAGATACAACTAATTTGGTGATTATTGCAACTAATGAGACATATTAACCTATTAATGGATGAAAATAAATGTAAAATTTATGCAACCAATAGGATGAAATTTCTAATAGTTGCATCATAGTTATGAAAATGACCAAAATAGTTGAAAGTTGGTCTTGTAGTTGCAAATTTTCCCAAATCTAGTCGCAAACGACTACAAGTCGCATGTAGTTGTAAATGGAGTGGTTACATTTTGGCTGATTTCTACTAGTGCTACTTGGTCTGCAATTTTGTATAAAAATAACACTACAAACAAATGTACATCCTTATCTATTATATTTTCATTAACTAACTTGGTGAATAGTGTCCCAAATACCTTGTTAGTAGATTTAACTTGCCCATTCCCTTGAAGATAATAAGTTGTAGAACTCACATGTTTCATTAGAAAATGATTTATCAAATACTTGATGGCATCATTAATAAAATGAACTCCCTGATATGTGACTATAGTCAAAGGACATTGAAACTTGGTTAATATGGACTCATAATTTTATTTTTTTGTGACTATTGTTATATTAATTTTCAATGCTCTTGTTTCCACCCACTTAATAGCATAGTATGTGGTAACAAGAATATATTTGTTCCTTGTATATCTCCATGCTAGCTTAATTGGCCCCACAAAATCAAATCCCCGTTTCATAAATGGTTCCTTTGGAAGACTTGTGACCATGCAAGACTTTGAATTACTAATCCTCTTGTTTTTTGACATGCATCACAAGATCTGTAGTAATCATGCACGTCCATGTACATAATTGGCCACCAATATCCAACATCCAATATCTTCCTCCACATTATTTACATTGCAAAATGCCTTCTTCAAGGCCCTTCATGCAGTTCTTTCATCACCATTTGTGTTTTTATTGTTGTCAAACATCGTTGAAGTCTATTATCTTGGCCCATTTTGTACAATTCACCATTGTTTAGTGTAAAAGGCTTTGTTCTCCTAACCAATATCTACTTCTGTTACATTAATAATGTGCCTTCAATATGTCCTTTTTTAAAAATTCTTTTACATCATTTAGCTACTTAGGCCATGTATAAAACAAACTTGCATTTGTGGTTTGATTAAGCACACTTGTGGGTTCTATACTATTCGATAATCTTAACAATGCATTTACAACTACATGAATTCTACCTGGTTTATACACTATTGTGAAATCATAATAAAAAACCAATAATAACCATTTAGCTATTCTCCTTGAAACCTGTGGTTTGTTGGCCAAAAAAACCAATGCCATATGATCTACATAAAAGACAAACTTATTGCCCAACAAACAACATTTGAACTTGTGCAAAGAAAAAACCATTACTGAAGCCTCTCTTTTTGTTGTACTATAATTTTGTTCTATTCTATTTAGAAACCGAAAAGCATACACTATTGGTTTATCACTCTTTCGTGTTATGTTTAAAGACAGCATATCCCCCATAGCTAACAAAGACACATATGTATGAACATGAAATTCCACCTACCAATTTGGTGATATTAGTATCAGTGTTTCAATATACTTTTGTTTAATCAATTCCTAGGCCTTATGACATTCCTCTATCCAAAGAAGAGTCTTTTTTTGGTTAATTTAATGATAGGTGCCATAATTGCAACAAAGTTTTTTATAAAACATCTGTAAAATTGTGCCATCCCATTGAATATTTGAATCTACTAGGGATTCTTAGGTGGTGGCATGTTTATGATTGCTTGTATTTTCGTTGGATATGGTAGTTTCCCTTCCTTGGAAACAATAAAACCCAAGATCATCCCTGAAAATACCATAAATGCAGATTTGTCTGGATTCAAACTAATGTCATATTTTCTATACTTTTAAAAACATAGTCCAAGCTTTTGCACATGGCTCTCCATGTCATTATACACCGTAAAGTCATCCAAAAATATCTTCTTAAAATTGTCCAAATACTTTTTAAATGTTTTGGTCATGGCTCTATGATATGTTGGAGGTCCATTTTTAACTCCAAATGGCATCACCTTCCATATAAAAGCCCCCCAATCTATAACAAATGCAATCTTTTATTTTTCCTCTAGAGCTATAACTATTTAATGATATCATGAATATCCATCTAAGAAGGAATATGTCTCATACCCTACTATTGTGTTCAACACTTCATTTCTAAAAGGTAATGGGTATGGATCTTTTTTTGTGGTTGCATTTAGTTTTCTAAAACCTATACAGATTCTCAGCTTGCCATTTTTGTTGGGTACTATTACTATGGGTGAGAACCATGTAACTTCTTCCACAAAATCAATGAATATAATTGCTAATAACTTATCTATATTTTGTTTGACCGTTGTAACATAGTTTGGATTTAATATGTACCTAGTTTAATGTGTTGGCAATATAGTAGTGTCCAACTCAATTATGTGTTGTGCTAACTTTGGTGGAATCCCTTTTAGATCTTTGTGTGTCCATGCAAAAACATCTTTGATTTCCTTCAACAATTGCTCCACTTCTAGCACCTTGCCTATTTTTAATTGTGCATTAATCTTCACCATTTGTGGTTTTATATCAGTTCCAAAATTGAACTTCGTCAATTGTTGATATTTAATTAACATCCATTTTGTTATCTGCAATCCCTATGCTTTGATGTTTGCTGGAGTTTCATCAATTATAACATTCCCTGGTTGATGTCTATAGTACGTCTCTGGATACACCATATCTTCCAAAGCTATTTCAGGCTCATATCTATTATTAGGTATCTTCTGTATGTTCTGTACTTCAAATCCCTGTTCAAAAATACTAGATTTCACATCTGTATCCATGATCCCCCCATCTGTGCTTTTTATAGATCGAATTGTCTCAAGTAAATTAATTGTTCTTATGGAAAACAAGCAAAGATGATATATTTTTCTTCATTTGTGATGTGATTCTGATAATCGTAACACATTAACATTTATGGTCTTCTGACTTCACTTCCCAAATGTTTGGTAATTGTAATTGTTCGAACTATCCCATTCCCTTATATGGTAACAATGTTACTTCCCCAATCATGTGCCATTTTAGCATCCCTCAACCATGGTCTCCCCAACAACATGGAATAACTAGAATCTACCACACTATTTTGAAGTATAGTAAACATAGTTACGTGAGGAATGCCATGAACACATATTTTTAGATCTCTAATCAACCCATTGGTTTTGTGGTTGTTTGATCTACCATCCTCAAATTATATAGTGCAAGTTTAGGCTTTGGAAACCCCAACCTCAATCTCAATTGTTTTGTGATAATATTAACTCTAGAACCTCCATATATCTAGTAACACATCTAATATGGTATTCTTCCCAATCTATAGTTTAATATATGCCATATGATTATCTATTGCTATAGTAATTGTCCCTACTTTTGGTACTAAATAACCAACTTGTTTTTTTTGTGGTTGCTTTACTTACATTTTGAATTTTCTTTGGTTTCAACTTCTGCCAAAGATATATCTTTAGCTTAAGAGCTATTTTAAGTAATTATCCTAACTTCAAAGTATAACTTGTTTCTAGCATTTGTTTACCAATGTTTAGAAAAATCTCTTATATTGTGATCAGTTTCCTTTGTGACTTCACTACTACCTAAGATTTCTATGCGTCCATAGGAGTAGTATTTGGCATACCCACCCAAGTTGTGTTCCATCCTTCCATGGAAGTGGATGGCCTTTCTGTTTGAGTTTGTGTTTTTTGAATATATTGAATTATCTCCACCATTGATTGCTTCAACCATTCTTCTTTCTCCCAATTAACAACACTCTCTACTTTTATTTGTTTTCTATCCTTGAACACATGTTTGTCAGTTACTTTACTTCTTGTGGTAACATTAACATCCACCACATTCACGTCCATAATGATTGTTTGTGTTTCAGCAACCAATTGAACCTCTACTATTATCATAAACTTCCCATGAAACATTTTCTACATCTCAACAAACTATGGACAATCCATCATTTTATGTCCATTCAAACCACAAATGGGACATGCATATGAAGATGTCTTTTGTGTTTTTTGACTTGGTTGTGCTGCCTTTATGGTTGCCACAGTGGTCTATTCTTTCTTCTTTTTGCATGTCTCCACATTGTGATTTGTCATCCCACAATTCGTGCAATGTTTGTTAACCTTCCCTATAGTACTTTGTGTTTTTGCTGGTACTGCCTATTTGATATTCTATGGTACTAATAGTGCACTCCTTGCTTCTACAATAATCATTTTTTTTTCACACAACATTACCGCCTCCTTACGTTGTTATAATGTTGACCATTTCATCCTTGTAGTTGCAATTTTGAGGTATTATTATAAAATCGCTCTAAATGCAATAATTAAAAAAATATCTATGGTTGGTACTTGTAAACCATGAGCTAGCTTTTGAATTCACTCATAGTAAACCTCCACCTTCTTAATTTCCTCTTGCTTCATGTTCTTCAACTCCATGTATATTTGCTTGTCATTTTGAGTCTTCCGACAACATTTACAAAATGCATGTGTAAGTTCCTAAAAAACATAGTAAAAAAAATTGACATGTAATTATGGCACCATTTTGATGCCATATCTCTTAGCGTATAGCTAAATGCATTTATGATATACTCTTCAGAAGACTCTGCATTTGCTTTTATTGCAGAATTGAACACTTTGACATGAACATCTAGATCAACATCTTTTTTGAAATCAAGATACTTAAAAGCCACCTTGTTTGGTTTAACACAATGGCCATCTCTGTGATCAAGAATTTGTGTAGTTATAGTAATTGGTTCTCGATATCCTACTTTTGAATGCATGACATTTGCATTTTTACACCTTCCAACAACCATTGAGTTCATTAGTGGTTGATCTACAATCTTGTTCACATGAGTAGTTATTATCGGATTAGTAAACACCATTTGAGGTATGCTAACAACTCCAATAGTCGTTGCTGGTAGTGCCGAACTTCAACTCAAATTCCTTGTTACCGAGATTCCACCTAATCCACTACCCAATTTTGCTACAATTATAATTAATATTTCCCTTTTAACAACATCTATGTTGGGTGCAACAATTATTTCCATTCCTATGGTTGTTATATTTGCACCAAGTGATTGAATAATTCTTATTTCAGCATGTTGTTTATGGGTTTCAACAATTGCCACTTCTCACATTATTGGTGGAATTGTGTTGACTTGAGATCGACGATGTTCCATTTTGTGGTTACCCATTAATATCCACTGTGATGTTGTATGTGGATGTGAATACCCCTCTAGTTATCTACTCTTGGTTTGAATAGATGAACAAATCTATTAATTTTGTGGTCCCAATTGGCTTCCCAACTCCATGAATCTAATTTGTTTTAGATTATAGGAATTCTTGATTCTTGTTCTTGTGGTTGATTTATTATTGCTCTTGCCACATTTTGTAATTCCACATGCCTAGTAATACTTGCTTTGATGTGAAAAGGCACAAAAGGACAATCCATGATTGCATGTCCTTCTTCCTCACAGAATGCATAGACCTTTGAAAATAACCTAATCATTTTTTAATCCACATATTCATGATCATGTGTTTTGTGTTGCAACCCCACTTTGAGGGAAGTGTGAGGTCGCCACTCACACTCCCGAAAATGAGATTTGGGAGTCCTTCGGGACTCCCAAAAATTTTGAACGTGATTGCAAGGGTCAAAAAACCTGTTATTGAGGTTTTCTTTATATTGTTGGAAATTTCTTGAAGTGTAGATGTCCAAAATGTCCTCGCATGAGCAATTTGGACATCTATAGCACAAGTTATGGTCGAAAGAAGGGTCAGGAGTCAAATTGGCAATTTGACTCCGACCACTAAAAGTTGGGAATTGACCCGATTCCGGTGTGTGCAGGTGGAGTGCGACACACAATTGGAAAGCTCTTAATGAGAGCTACAAGTTTGCTTTAGACCTCGTCCCAATCGGAGGTCAAAGTGAGAAGTTATGAACGCCCAAAGTCCCGGGAGTCCAAACCAGGACAATTTTGGGACTCCACTTTGGGAGTCCCGGGAAAAAGTGCCATTTGGATGCAAGTGCAACAGAGAGACACAAAGAATATTATATGGGGGAAGGTGGTGGCTTCCCCCCAGTTCGGGCCGTGGTGAGTCAAGTGAGTCAAAAGTTGCCCGTGGCTTGTCCTAACATTAAGGGTGCTTTAGAATGTGAACTAACCAACTTATTGGTTGGTTTTAGATGCAGGACCGAGTAACTAAATAGCTTGTCCCTCTTCCTAGTCTAATCTTGGAGCTTTCAGCACACCCCTCTTACCCCCTTTAGTGTTGGAAGCTGGGAGCATGCCTTGAGTCCCTCGCATTTCCGCAACTTGAGTGACTTAGCCACAACTTGGGGCTAACTAAGGACTTGGGAGCGCGTCATTTTGGTTGTATGCCTTATTTGATCCAACTCTGGATTCCTTTGATAAGGGTATGATTGCGGTACTTCATCCAACACATTCACCTGCACCTTAAATGATTGCATATTTAGATGATCTTGGGTAATATTCCTCATATTTTCAAACACATCAACATTGGTGTTTTCATCCACTTTTTAGTGTTCCACTAGTTCATAATAATCTAAAGATGCATACTAATACACAAACCTGGGTTATATACTTCCTGTAACATCCCTCCTTCAGCCAGTCATTGATTCTGGACTTGAGATTTCCTATGATTGTCCTATTACTACAAAAGTCCTTGCTTCATCTTGATCTCTACAACTTTGAACCACAAATTGCAACTAAGAAGTATATTACATCCGTTCATTCGAATGAGTAATCAACTACATCTCTTTTCATGGAAATCGTCATTTGGAACTATGTTTTCTTTGAAGACCCCCAATCCATATGTCTAGCCATACCATTTCTTGTGGTAGAAATGACATGTGCCCCACAAGCCTTTCCTATGTTCTCAGCATTCATCTATCCAACATCAGATTTTGATATGGGGTTTTTGTAAGCCTTGCATCCTCCTCTCCATTTTCAATATTGTCTTTTTTATAATGTTCAATAACTTGCCAATTTGCCTCCAAGTTTAATTGTTGCTATAAACTTCGAGTCACCATCCAATTCATTTTATTCACAATTCTTTGTTTTCAGAATCTGTAGATCACTTTACAATCCTTATGGTGTCAACCACGTAGACCTTTAATACTTTCTAATAGACCCTTTAAAATTATGAATTGAACAAAAAAAAATATTATTCATTTGGACATTTTCGTTTATAATATACAATAAAATTTGTAGAAAACCTTCCCATTATTAAAAGAAAGAATAGAAAAAAAATCCCCACAAGATGGTCGCCAAATGGTATAAATGAAATTTAAATTCCTGTAGAATATTTCACACTACTATAACAACATATTTTCATTTCACAGGCATATGTTCACTATTTATATCTTAAGTTTCAACAAACTTAACATTACAATTCATTCCCACATCATATTCATAGTTATTACATATAGCCATAAATTTTCATTTTCAGAATACATTGTAAAAAAACAAAAGTACAATTCATTTCATCATAATTTAGTACTACAAAAAATTCACACAAAAGTTGAACATTGAATTCATTGTAGAAGTTTGTGCTTTTTTGGATTACTGAAAACATCAATTCCAATTACAACATAATCCCAGGTTTTGTTGAAAAAAATCCCAAAACAACACTTTAAATTTGTGCTATATTAAAATAGAGTCCGTGGTTTTTTACTGCAAGTATTGCCAGCTCTTCCTATTTTTCTTTTAAAAATCTCCTATCTTATTTTCTTCTCCTCTCATTTTGTTTTCCATAATTCTCCCTTTTTTTAACCATCCCAAGTCACATCATTATGATCCAAAAGAACAAAAATTCAAAATTCAACTAACAAAGTTCCTTGATTAATCCTTATCTTAACTGCCTTGTTCATCCCAAATCACATACTCAATTTACCCCCTTAACATTGCACAATAGTTGTAATACCCAAGGGATAGTTGCATAATAGTTGTACATGAATTGTTTTTTGAGTTTTAGTTGCAAGGTTGTGTGGTTTTAGCAAACACGACTTTTCATCATGTGAATCCAGTCCATTTAGCTGAAACCTTAAGCCTTCATTTCACCTAGCCCTAACCAAAAACCCTAAACCTTAAGCCAATTACAAGAAGTTAGACTTAAAAATAGAACCAACCAAAAACCAAAACCAAAACCAAAACCAAGACCAAAACCAACCAACACTTGTCCTAATTTGCCAAACCAAATAACATGTTGGTTGTAATTTACCCAACCAAGTAACCAACCTACATTGTTCCAACTCCAACCCATAACAACAGATTTGATTCAAAATCCATTAGTTAAATAAGAAACTTTAAACCTTAAAACGTCAAATATAAAACAACTAACCACATTACCAAGATTTCTCCTTCTACTTTTCCCTTGTGGCAACATGTTATTTCAAGAAAAATTAAATTAAATTTAATGGTTGTAAAAAATCCTTGGAGATCATCACTACCCAATGTCATGCCCATACATGGCCTCATACATGATGGTTAATTACGGGCATGCCCATGTGCGCTTTTAGGGTTAATGTACGGTCTTCGGCAATTATACGCTATTAGGTACTTAAGGTTTCAATTTGTTGGCGACAATATAAAAGGCCCAACCCTTTCTTTCTCCTTTTAGTTTTTCAAGAATTCCTTTGTCAGGAGAGCTTCCTCCATAATAAACTAGGATTTTTAGATGCTCACGGCAGCCATTGCACGGCCACCGTCTACATACATTTCATTTTTTTCTTTCTTTACAATTCAATTCTAGAAAAAACTACACTTTTTGTGCTTCATCTTGAAAGCCACATATTTCTTTTGCTTGTAAGTTCTTGAGTTATTAATGTTGTTGTTACTGTTGCTATTGTTGGTGGTATTGCTACCGGAGGGTGTTGGTGTTGCTGCTGCCAAAGGGAGTTGGCGTTATTACAAGAAGGAGCTTGTGTTATGCCAACCAATAGAGCTGCAAAACATGTTTCGAATCTCTTTCTTGCTATCTTTTTCTTTCCTGAAACTATCGAGTAAAAAAACAAAAAAACAAAAATTTCGACGGTCGCCGCTTGCCATTGCTGTGTAGGAGCGTAGTGTTATTGTTGTCGCGAGCTCTAGCGTCGCTTGCCGTCCTTGCATAGTGCATTGTCGTCCACCGTTGCCACGAGCCGTAGCACCACATTGCCATCGCTGTAGTAGCCACGCCGTAGCAACGGTAGCACTATCGTTGCAACAGCCGCACCGCAGCAACAACAGCACCATCGCTGCAACAGCCGCGCCGCAACAACAACAACACCATTGTTACAATAGCCGTGCCGCAACAATAGTAAAAGTGCTTGCAACAATGCCCGCAGCAACAGCGCCGCAGTGCCATTGCTGCAGCAATAGCACTCGCAATAATAGCGTTCGCAACAACAGCAACATAGCAACAACGCCCGCAATAACAGCGTCGTAGCACCAGCACCTGCAATAATTACATCGTAGTGCCATCGATATAGCACTAGCGTCGTAGCGCCATTGCTATAGCACCAATGTCGCAACAACAGTGTTGCGAGCTACAATGCCATCGTTGAACACTAACACCATCGCTGTAGTAACAACGCCATCATTGCAGCAGCAGCGCTGCAACGTTGCGAGCTGCAGCGCTACAACGTTGCGAGCTGCAACGCCATTGTTGTGACCTTGGTCCATCCGATGTTCATCCGAGTTTTGTTGGACTCTCTTCCAATGATTCGTTCAAGTTTCATCCGTTGAACTTCTATCCATCTAGAGACTTCCGTTCGACATTTGTCGGATTTTCATCCTGCGCCCTACCATCCTGCGCCATGTCGTCCTACACCCTGCCATCATGTGTATCGTTTTGCCGTCTTGCCTTTTCATCTAACATTTGTTTGACTTCTGTCTGACCTTCGTCCAACCTTCGTTAGACATTCGTTTGACCTCCATGCAATCTCTATGTGTCACGGGTCATTCCCAACAACGCACTATATTCTTCAAATAATACATTGTGTTAGAATTTTGTAATTTGTGATGTGTACTATCACAAAATTTTGGGGCATGGGACAACACCATGTCCTAGGATGATGAGAGCACTACTGCTCAGCCATAGCCTAAGTATCAGGTACGAAGTAACACACAATCCTTTGAGCTGATTTCTTTAAGCTCACAATTTTCACAACGATACCATCAAATGTCTACAACACCATCGTCATCTAGTACAACTCCTACTAGGAATTCATGCTTAGGTTACACTACATCAACGGTACATCAGAGTCCATTTGAAGGGGTTCATCAATGGGGTACGCCTATTGCCGCACCTACTTTCACACCATCACCGTATATTCCGTTGCAAACTGTGACCTCAACTCCCATATACACCATGGAGGTCAGCAATTCCTCTGGGAGAATTGAGAAGTTCAGCGGAAAGCCATGTACAATTTCTTTGAGGGAGTTCAAGGCAACTTTTTCAACTGTGGTTTGTGAATTGGAGTTCAAGTGTGGCGCTAATTACACCGAGGCATTTACATTCAAACAATTGGCTAGTTATGTGCACTATGAGGCCTTGGATGTCTACGAGCAACATTATGCAAGGATTTTAGGTGTCACCCAGATTCCCAATCCAGCTTATGCCATAGCCATTGCCGCCGCCTCTCAAGCTGCATTACAAGTTGCAATTACACATCACGGGATTGTGCCGAATAATCCAAACTTGGTACCTACCTCAATAAACCTTTCTCCTCAACAACTCATTGCTGTTACCGCAAACATTCCTCCCACCACCGATGCGTCAGCTTTTGCTGATCTAGTGGGGGAATTCTTTTGAGGTGGAATTTCCAGTTAAAAGTTCTGAAAAAATTCTGCAATTCGCCACCTTTTCTCAGCAGAAATATGAAACCCTCAAGATGCTCTACAGGAGGCTTCTCAAATTCAAAGAGGATATCCAGAGCATCACAAACCTGGAAGCTGCCCGCCGGTATTTTCGTTCGTTGGAAGGTACTCCAACACTCCATGCACAAGTTTTACAACGGGTTTTTGCAGAATTTGGAGACTCATACATTGTTGGATGTGTACAACGTTTCCGAAAAGCTAAAACTAGCTCATGCACATTATGAGGCTAGTACTATGAGGCCTCCATCACGTTCAAAGCTTCAACCTACACCAGCTGCGCCAACTAGATCATCACATTCTTCTTCAAGGACTAAAGCGGTGCACTCGGCTACACCCATCCTACCTTCTTATAACTACTGTGGCAATCCTGTGACAAAGCTAATGAATGCAACATTCCTTCCAAGGATCTCTTTTGTGATTATTGTGGGAAAGAAGGACATTAGGAATCTGTCTGTTTTGCCAAGTTCCCGGAACGGAAGTAACCCCGATTATAACGATAAAATCTGCAAGCATCTTCCGCTGTCCCTCAACCAAAAGCCAAGGCACCTCAGCCTTCCACTCGAGCTTTGCCCACCAAGGGTAATTCCAACAAGAATGCTAAGAAGAAGGAGCACAATGCTGACAAGAGGGAGGTGTTTCAAGCCCATGCAATTCAAGTTCAAACTTTACAAAATGAACTCGAATCATTGAGGGCCCAACTTGCTAATCTAAAAGGCAAGTCCTCCTAACCAACTAGTCATGCCCAACCTGTACAAGGTTCAGGATCACAAGAGGGACCTCCTAGGTCGTTCTATGGCCTTCCACATGATGCCATGGTTGGGGAATATGTTTTTTCCACTCCACACAATTCTAATCTCACACAGAATTTTGCTATTTTTTTTTGCCTTTCCTATGTCGCGACACAAGAAACTAATGTGACACCCAGAGTCTCTGCCACTAGGCAGGTAATTCAGACTAATGGACTCGCATTTGGTTCAAGTCCTATTACCAGGGCTAGAGGAGCTCGAGTAATCATGCCACAATCTTTTCATCCTCTTAACATGGAAGAAGAACGCACCTTGTTGGCGAAAGGGGAGGAGACTACTACACCACAAGCTGTTAGGGCATCAAATTCTCGTGTCCCAAGAGTACATGTACATCAGGAAAACACACAATTTTCCACTGATCAGCTTATGGAATGCCAACTTCAAATGCATGAAATGGCGCAAAAGTTTATGAGTACACCATTGTTTAGTTTTCAAGATTTGAAGCTAAGAACCAGGGACATAATTACAGTCCTAGAAGATACCTTGAACAGTACATCAGGTCCTCTACTAATCCCTGATCCACATACTACAGAGGTCCCATCCAACACCTTGGAGAGACATTTGATTGGCTCACGTGTTGTAGATAACGGTCGTAATTTGGTCACTCGTTCTAGCATGGCTAAACTAGTGGGCTTTCCTACCTCTGATTCTATATTCACATATCAAAAGGGAGTTAAGAGCACCTCACTTGTGGATTTATTACTCAGCAAAGGTGTTGTGGATAACCATTCTTTCCATAAAGTCTCTCACTCGTTTCCGAAGGTGGTGCCTAGTGAGAGAACTTCCATCGCCACCAAAGTTGCCATTGTCGACAATATTGGGTCAACAATCCAAGTGGGAGGACATACACCCAGAGTGGTACTTCTTGACACAAGTGCCCAACCAGTGATTCTTGGAGTTCAATTCGCCAAGAAGATGGGCATGCTTGATTCCAAACTACGGAAGTCTATGTGGCAGATTCGCACCGTTAGTAGGAGCGTAAAGGAGGTACTTGGGGAAAGCTCGGATTTGATTGCACTTAACTTTAATGAAAGTACAAATTAGGAGTTTTGCTTACAGGTCAAATGTTTAGTCACCAATGCCACCAGTTATGATGTGTTCATTGGGCAAGAAGCCCTGTTTCCACCAGGTTTCACAATTGACAACTGGTTCGAACATGCGTACTACCGAGTGGATTGGGAGACTAATGGCCGCCACCTGGGATACATACCCCTTGATTTACATGGTAACCATAGTCCTATGGCTCACCATTGTATGCTCAAGGAAGCACACACCATTTCCTACATCCAACAAGCTAGCCACAAATGGATAGAAAGAGATGAGGAGGAGATTGCTTACGCTCAAGCTACTGAAAGCTTGAGGGTGGTTCCTACTGACATTCAACATGGACCAGAGGTTTTACATAAATTCAAAGTAGCCCACAAGCCCTTGGTCAAAGCTTTGTCTAGTTTTGAGAGCATGGAGAGCCATGGCGAACCAATTAAGCCATTATTTCGTCAATTAATCACATGGACACCACCTAAGGAAGGGATTACATTACTAGAGCTCTTTGGTGGTATTGGTATAAGTCTTGAAGCCCTACTACAGTCAGGGATGGTGGTTCGAAGGTATTTTTACGTAGACATTGATCCTATTGCAAGGCAAGTGGCGGCATCAAAAATGAGGGAATTCACAACAAGATTTCCACAATAGTTTATAACCACCGCATGGAAGGCTAGTTTCACATTTTTGCCCTCTGACATACAACCAATTCAGAAGAAGCATATGGAATTACTTGGCCCCGTCAACCTCATCATTTCAGGTTGGGAGTGTCAAGGATTTTCAACGGTTGGATTTGGAGAAGGCTTCAGTGACATAAGATCTGGTCTTTTCACGGACATGATATAATTGATCACCTGGGCTCAATCCATTTCTCCTACACTTGGTTATGTAATTGAGAACACCCCTTCTCAACTTGACAAGAGGGAGAAAATCCAGGAGCACTACACACTGGTCAAGCATTACCTTGGAGAGTCGTTCCTACTTGATGTGGCACAATACAGTTCCTATGCGCACCGGTTGCGCAACTGGTGGACCAACTTGGCACCACTCTCAGTTTTGCAACTAGCTCTGAAATACATTATCAGAGACCCCAACTTACAAGTTTCTCACATATTGGATGATCAAAGTTCTTGCCAACCAGTTACAAGGCAAGAAAAACCTCCTTGGTTTCATGCAAACACAATAGGAAAACCAAGAGGTGCTTGGCCCACCTTTGTCTCTTTCCCAGGAGCACATGCCTTTCAAGGAGATGGACTAGGCCTGGTGTATCGTCATGCTTCAACCACTTGGGATGAACCAAGCCCAGAAGAAAGAGAAAGGGCTATGGGGTTCCAAGTTGGCACTACTAGTCACACTAAGGTGATTAGATTGGAGCGTAATGCTCTATTAGGGAGAGGCATGGACCTAAATTCCCTTACATGGTTGTTGGTAACTTGTGTACTCTTTCAAATGTACACAACACCAACACTGATTCAATCAACTTGCAGTTCTAGCGATGCAACCACATGGCACCCCGACCAAGTACACTTGCTTATCTTTAACACTCTACATTTCACTTTTAGTGTTGGGGGGGAGGAGGTACCATGTAATTTGACTCAAGTTGTGTTTAATACACTTGGATATACATCAGCTTCTAGAGAAACAATTATAACCTTCTACGAATCTACGCAGTTGGATAGTGGAGAACCTAATACACCAAGTTCTTCAAACACACTTTCCAACTCCATTCCATGTGTTTCCAACTACCCTTTCGTTATGGGGAACCAGCTCACCAAAAAGGAGAGAGACCAAGTCACAGACTTGCTAATTAAGTATGAGAATGTGTTTGCATTCTCAATGAAAGACTTAGGTAGGTGTAAGACCATGCAATTTTCTATAGACCTTACAAATGAGACACCCGTCTATC
>Ga0116227_10000425_pt1 | contig 80929 bp, 43 predicted proteins | sample S1TSphgellanicum_FD_89693 | JGI IMG/M metagenome (GOLD analysis project Ga0116227, IMG submission 89693) | Host-associated microbial communities from peat moss isolated from Minnesota, USA - S1T2_Fb - Sphagnum magellanicum MG | ecosystem: Host-associated > Plants > Peat moss > Unclassified...
AGAGAGAGAGAGAGAGAGAGAGAGAGAGAGAGAGAGAGAGAGTGTGTGTGTGTGTGTGTGTGTTAAGATCTTGGATGGGTGGAAATTCACAGAGAGAGAGAGAGAGAGAGAGAGAGAGAGAGATGGGTATAGGGTTACATTTTGGAGAGCTTGGGTGTAGGGTTACATTTTCGACTAGAACGTTTGGTGGGTGTCATTGCTGCTGCTCACGAGAACTAAGCAATCACTGCTAGACTCCTGCTGCTGTATGCCCTCCTGCAGATATGCATTGGATGTAAACGCAGAGAGAGCAGAAGATGTGTTAACCCACAAGTCCTTGCTCCAAAATGCAAAGGATCCAGAGAATCGGCCAACTTTCCATGTGCGCGCAGTTCATGTATGTAAGCTTGTGTTTATTCTTCTTTTGTTCTCTTCTTGGTCTCTGCTTTGATTGATAGATTTCTGTGTAGACTTGCTTGATGATGTGCAGTGTCTAGATCTTTTGGATTCAGGGAGTTGTTGCCCACAAGACTATTAGTAGTAGTAGTAGTAGCCTGATGGAAGGGAAGGAATGTGCTCCTTCTGGTGGTGACAGGTACTTCCAGGTGAGGCACTCAAATCACCGAGTTCCAGTCCCCAGTCACAGGATGAGGAAGTTTCCAGTCGACCATTTTCTAAACTCAAGTAAGTCCTCTGTATGATATGAGCTATTTTCACTGTGATTTCATTCCTGCAATGAACCATTGCTATAGTGCAGGCTTTTACTACACTGAAGAAATTCCACTTGGGATGCCAAAATGAACTAGCTGTTCATTTGGGTATGGCAGTTTTAAAGTGTCAGTGTACAGAAATGTTTTTACTCACCCAAATGCCATCCATGATGATGTGTACCAAGTTTGCACGCACCTCCAGCATTTGGATCTTCAGCCAATTTGGAGGCGTTAGCTATGGACTCCAACAAAGCTACATCACCTGTTGTTGAGGACAGGGACAGCAGCAATCACTCACAAAGGTGCCTAATCACTTCTACACCTCCAGGAGTAGATCCCTTCTGTCCAAGGATGAAGGATTTTGGACCAAGACTATGACAAACATATCCATGTTCAAAGTGGAGATTGTTGAATTTTCCTCTGCAATCTCATAGATATTCCCAAGGATGAAGGAGTGTGAACTTGAGGAAAATTTCAAGGCTAGGTTTCAGGTGTTAGTTCATTTGCTATATGGTTCCAGCTGCTGTTTTGGTGTGGGGAATTTTTTATGAGAATTTACTAATGGGGTGTCACCAAACTTGTAGGATGCAGCCAATCATATCCACATTTGCCAATGCATGAAGTCACAGTAGCAACCATTGACAAGCCGAAGCTTCTAAGCCAGGTATGTTGATTTGGACATTTTCTACCACGGGTGAATTTCAGCTTTGAAAGAATGGATAGAAATCCCATGTTTTACCTAGTTCTGAATGAAATGAACACACCCCAAACCCTAATTTCAAATTCTCGCTTGAAATTATCCTATTGCAGATGAGAGAGCCCAAAATTGCATTGAGAACTTTTGGGGGGTTTGTTCACTTGCTGTTTTGTTTATGGTAAAAAAACATTAACACTCATCTATTTTTTACCACAACAAAAAATAATTGGTTCTTGTTCTGGTTGCCAGTAGATGAGAAAATCTTTTATAGGTCACAGTAACCAAGCCCACAGGGTGAGTAGGCTACAGTGATGAATCTGCAATATTTCTTCGGTTTCCTTTTTTGTGCTTTTTTACCGAGGCAATGTCCTTCAGGCTGCACCTTAGCCCTATTGGGTGGTGTCATAGTGACCCCATCTAACTAAACCAGTTACTTTTCTGGTGGTAAACTACAAAGATCTGAAATTGAGAGATTTGACAGATTGGGTTTTGCACCTATAGCCAGACACTTGGTGGCTGTAAGACAGAAAGCCCCTGAGTCCTCTTCTGTTTCCCAAGTCAGGGTAGAGATATATGCATCATTGTCTCATGGTGCACTTAGCTTCAGATCTGAGTGGAATCTTGATGGTATTATTGGATTGCAGCTGTCTGCATTGCTTGCAGATGTAGGACTCAACATTCGGGAGGCACATGTGTTTTCAACAGTTGATGGGTACTCCCTTGATGTCTTTGTGGTTGATGGTTGGCCTACAGAGGTACCCCTTTCTTTTATCCTGCCTTAATTGCTTAGATGTCAGGAATGCATTGTCACTATACACAGCATCAGTCTCGTCTCTCTTGTGGCCGTCTCTTGTTTCTGAATTTGGGGATTGCAGAAAGATGAGTGCAATTAACTCTCTTTTCTTCTGTTTGCTGAAGGAAGCTTATGCAGACCTCTTCATCTTGGGTGAATGGCATCTTGCAGCAGGATTCTGCTAATAGTGGTGATCTATTTGCCTTCTCTTGTCACAGGAGACTGAAGATCTGTTGGATGCTCTGCAGATTGCACTTGCTGCTACTGAGGTACTATTTCTTGCATGTTGAAGCAATGCCTGTGTTTGCTTCATATGGGTATATGTTTGAGAGAGATGGATTTCTTTCTGTATGATGGATATTCCATGTTGGCAGCATTTTATCACCCCTAAAGCTTGTCTGGCTCTCCCTGATGATAGTTTATCCAATGCATGCACCTGCAAGCCTTTGGGTGAATGAAGATGATGATTGCCATAATTTCATTTCATGGGAATGTTGGAAATGAAATAATGCTTAGGACATGCTGACTGATAATTTTGCAGAAAAAATCGTGGCAAAAGACATCATCGCTAGTATCTGATTCTCCACCACGGGAGGCTGCTACACCAATGCTGCAACCAGACAGTGCACATTCCTCACTTTTGCCAAGTGGTACTGATGACTGGGAGATTGATAGCAGCCAACTAAAATACACTTCAAAACTGGCAAATGGCTCATTTGGAGACTTGTAAGTTCCCATTCTTTTCATGAAACGTGTGAAAACAATATATGTGTTAGACAGCAATTGGCTGGAGGTTGAGGTCATAGTCACCTGATTGAGTTTTGTTGCCTATGACCCATTTTTGAATAGTGATTGACAATCACTATTCAAACTCTCTCACATCTCTCTTCTATTCTGAGCCTCCTTTCCATCATGGAGTGTCTTCCTTCAATCCTTACAAGATTTGGGTCTCCTCCTCTGGTAGTATCTTGGAAGTATATGAAATCTTTAGGTCAAGATTTCTCTAATTATACAGAAACTGCTAAGGGTTTGAGCATCGTTGAAGTCCAGAAGAGTTTGAATAGTGATTGTGATTATTCCAACTTTGGAAGTCGTTGCTCTGGTCATGTTGTTTCAGCTGACCTGGACGTGCATTCCCGACCCTGATTTAGTTGATCTTTTTTTCCAGAGGGACTAAATTTTGGAGGTCTTTTCTGAATGGTGTTTCTCTTTGTTCAAGTGGTTACTGATATAGGTCTCAACAAAGTTGTTGCAATTTTGTTGTTAAACAAGATAGGGGGTGCATGAATGGAAATCAAATGTCCTTGGCTTTGTTGAGTTGAAGATCCAATCTAGATTGATGTCACCTGCCTTGATGTTTGAGCTGAAAACTTTCTGCACGTGCAGGTATCGAGGGACATATTGTGGACAGGATGTTGCTATCAAAATTCTGAAACCTGAGCGTTTGAATGAAAACTTACAACGTGAATTTCAACAAGAAGTTTCAATTATGCGGTGGGTTCCTTTTCCAAAATTTAAACATTTGGGATGGGAAAGCTGTTAAATTGTCATGTGTGTTTTATCACATGGAGACTAGCTTCTCCTTTCAGTGCATCAGTATTTTATCTTCTACATGTATAACAATGTCTGCAGCGACAAATTTTGTCAGAAACTGTCAATTTCAGGACATTTCAAAGATGAAAAACCTGAAGCAAGAGATTGATCTTGAATAACACACATGGGTATGTGTACCCAAAAGAAAGCTCTCATTTACCTGGGGTCACTTATGGGGCCTTCATGGTTTGCAGAAAGGTTCGACATAAAAATGTTGTGCAATTCATTGGTGCTTGCACCAAACCTCCCAATTTGTGCATTGTGACAGGCACGTATATTTTCATCTCATTTCATCTCAGTTCTGGCAGGAGTGATTTCTTATCCATCTTGCCCCACACTGCCCTGCTCTCATATTGGAAAAAAAACTGAGATGCTCCTTTTACTAGTAATAAGGTGATGGTCTGTCACTTTGTGAGCGACTCTCACGAGGTTATGACTGCACTCATTGTCGTGTTACCTTTAATTGTTGTTGTGGAGATTTCTCTGCAACTTCATGAATCTCTTTTACTAGTAATAATGTGTGAGGATGATGTGCATATTGAACTTCATATTTTTTTGCATCATCTATTGGTGGTACACAGCACAAGAGAAGGTGGGTGCAGTTTGATAGTTTGTCCTTTTTATGCTGGTCATATCCTGATCTGGAAGAGAAGCTTTGTATGCAGAGTACATGTCATGTGGAAGTGTGTACGATTATATCCACAAGCAAAAGGCTGTTTTAAAACTGCCAATGCTACTTCGAGTGGCAATTGATATTTCAAAGGGCATGGACTACCTTCACCAGAACAACATCATTCACCGGGACCTGAAGGCTGCCAACCTTCTAATGGATGAAAATGAGGTAGAGTGACAATAATTTCAAAACATCAAGAAAGACCAACCTGTCATGGGTGTAACACTTCTGCAATTTGCTGGTGGCCCAAAACTAAGGGAAAAAATTGGGTTACTGGTTGTAGGTAGTGAAAGTTGCAGATTTTGGTGTAGCAAGAGTGCAAGCACAGTCTGGAGTGATGACAGCAGAGACTGGCACATATCGCTGGATGGCTCCTGAGGTAAAATGCATTGTGTACTTTCCTCTGTGTTTTTTGCTTTGAGTTAAATCAGAAGTATGGGGAGTTCTTGATACTGATGGAGATACATCCATATATGTTTTCTATTGTGGTCCAGGTTATTGAGCACAAGCCATATGACCGAAAGGCAGATGTGTTCAGTTTTGCAATAGTTTTGTGGGAACTTTTGACAGGAAAGGTAAATCTTTCTTTCAATGCAAAACATGTCTCACAGAGGGGAACAAGCTTAATGATTCTCTATTTAAGGAAAAGAAATCAGAATGTGGCCAAACAATGGCTCTGTGTCTTTGATCATCCATCAATTTTCAGCACTTCTCATAAAGTGGGTTGCCATGAACTTTTAACATGAGTGGTTGCTTTTGTTTGGGATGGGGTTTTAGATACCGTATGAGAATTTAACTCCTCTTCAGGCAGCAGTGGGTGTTGTACAAAAGGTATGGCTCCATGTCTAAGCATCTTCCAATATTTCACACCCTGTATACAATAGGTGTTGTGTGAGAGATTCTAAGGCTTGATCAGTGCAACAGAACGTTTTTCTGTGGCCTTTCAGTTCAGTTGTTGCCAGACATCTTCTACAGGAGTTAATTCACTTTTTAGCATTCTGAATCTTGTGTTATCAAACATCAAGCATTGATATAGCAATTTTTGTGGTGTGTGCTTGCTTTCTTAGGGTTTACGCCCAACCATACCCTCTAGTACTCCTCCAAAGCTAGTAGAGCTATTGGAACGTTGTTGGGCAACCAACTCATCAGAGCGCCCAGAGTTTTCTTCCATCACTACGTATCTCCAGGAAATTGTGAAAGAGGTACTCATCATCTGAGATCTGTCTCATTGTGATGTGAACAGAAGACGGAATGAACTAATGGGTCTCAAGTTTTATTCTGCACTCGTTTCTTTGTAATCATCCTTGGTATCATATGTGTCTTGATAAATTATGATGTTGAGACTTTCTTTCTATGCATGCAGCTTCCTGCTGGAGAAGGTGATCCAAAGCGGAAGGATAAAAAGTTAGGCGGGCTATTTTCACATCTTAAGCGCACATCCCACTAGTCGGTGTGCCTCTCTCCTCTATGGATTCATCATCAGATTAGTATTTCCACAATTTAAGGACTGGTTTATTGGATGAAAAGAAAAGTTACACCTGCGTTCTTGATGTGGTGGTGATGTTGGTTTGATTGGCATTCATAAAGCCTCGGTGTCTGAATTGTATTGATTCAATGTTGGATCCAAAAGCAATCAAGGATTAAAAGGATCCATGTCCATGAAACTCTGCTCTACTTACAGTGTAAGGTGGATTTGTTACCAAGTGATCAGAAGGTAGGAAAATTGCTTGAATATTGTTGAAGGGGGTTGTACATTCCCAGGTTGGTTTTCACAATGCTCAAGATGTAATGTTTGCAATACAAGTGTGGCCTGATGTTCAAGAGGTGGTAGTGCTTATTTGGCCTCTCACTATATGAGAGGGGTTGAGTGCAAAAGTCTAGCAAACCTTAATAAGGTTTGCTGAAACTGACAACTCCAATGGCCTGGACAAAGATGGGTACAGACATTTACCCTCCCCCACTGTAGTGGCCAAGATTTTAGGGACTTTGAACTTTATGAAAACCTCAGATCAGCTGAGAAAATGTGATTTTAAACGTGCCCAATTTATTGTAGTCTGATGCTCTGGAGTAATGGGGTTTTCTTGCTAAGATTTTCTTGGGTTACTAAAACAAAATTTGAGAATCCTTGATGTTAGCAGGTACCAAACATTGCCCTGATGTTTATGCAACGAGAGAATGGCATCCTGGTATACACTGTCAGGCCAGGATCTACCTAACCAGTGGTTTCTGGTGGCAAACTCTTGGTCAAGTTTGGCAGCTTTTTAAGCTGACTTAAACTGGCAGAATTGGCAGCCACTGTTGATTATGATATTTTCCTACCTACCTCAGCTACATAATGATCAACCTTTGCAAGTTCATGCACCTATGTAGTCTGGACCTTTATGCTGGGGAACTGACCATAGGGGGCAAACTCTGCCTCAGTTTTGTCCCTCCAGTTTGACCCAGTGTCTCAACAAGAGGAAGAATGCGCCTCCTAAGGCACATTCTCTAGTATGTACAAAAGAAGGTAACTGAAGAGCCAAGCACAAAGTTACAGATGATGAAACAGAAACACAGCATCTCTTCATATGCCTGTGTCTTGGAAGAGTTAGACATGCAGGTGTCTGATCTTCAATTTCTGTTTGAATAGATTTCTCTAGAGCTAACTACAAGTAACTCTCATTAAAAGACAAAGCAGGCTCCTGGAGAGTACTGCAAGGCTGCTGGGGGTTGCAGGAGGACTGAAAAGTCTGGAGTTAGGGCCCACTCAAATTGCAGGTATAGTAGTAGGCTGAGGCCTTCAATTGAAGGAATGGGCAGAACTTATTTGGGTAGTTGGAACTGGTTTGTAGGATTAATACTGATATTAGAGTTATCAGAACCTTAAGTTTGGTCATACACAGGGTGAGATTGAAAAAAAAACCTGCAAAAAAGTACACTACCATTCAAGTGGGGGTGAAACTCAGAAAATCATCAATTTTGGTAAACTTCGTTACATCCTGTCTTTCCCTTTTCCTTTTTTACTGAGCGTCTCCTCTGTTGATTCATATATTTTCACTGGTCCTAACTATACAACTATTATAATAACTTTGGAACCTTGTGCATTAAATGCTGAGTTTCAGCATTTCTTACTGAGTTGCAGCATTTCATACTGTGATTTAATAAAATGTCTTTACTTTGCTGATACCACTGAAAGAGGCGATAGTGGGTGAAAGGAGGCCCAAAGACAGGGTGAAGACAGGGTCAGTCACTGTACAGATAACTCTATTATCTGGGAGAGATTGTACACCTATGATTGTAGTGTACCACTCTTGGAAAGTAGGCACAAGAACTTCGCCATCCTACGCCTCATAATCTATTTCCATTTAGGTTCAGGACAATGTTCTCCTCATTCTTGAGGATGGGTCTTTAAGCCCATGGGTGGGGAGACATTCCCAAAGTGCAGTGCCAGACTTGCTAGTGCCTCATCATTGGGAATGCCCCTTATCATCCTACGGGTTTGCCCTACAATTAGTTAACCAAGCCACATGTAAGCTCGAAAGTGTTGACATCAAACCATGATGGCTTGGATGGAGGGTAAAAGTAGAGGGTTGCTCAACACCAGTGTTGTGCAGGTATGTTGTTTTTGATATATCCTTGAATAAGGGTATATAATCTTTTTCAATTTATTTACTCATTGGGTAAAGGTATATTAGCTCTCAATTTTTTTCCATCAGGTTAAGGTCTGGGTAAACAAATTTTATTTTATTTTTTGTGAATGGGTAGGTCATGGGTACCCCCATCATATGCCTTTTGGGGGGGGGGGGTGAGGGGGGAAATGGGGGTATGTGTTTTTAACTTATATAATAAAAAATGAAGGAAAATGTCCAGTTTGTTGAAAGTTCTGACCTTAAATCCATAAATCCGCTTTGTAGAACATAATGACAGCAACATACAAGTCACAAACAGAAACATCTCATGTTTGGGCACATTTGATCAGGAAATTAATTAATTGATCAAGCAAAGGCATGGCTCAAAGCAAAGGCAAGAATTGTCTCAATTTGAATCTTAAGCAACACATTGAGATTCTTGGCTGTTTTTGCCACTTCGTCCTTCTCAAGAAACATTTTCACAATCAAATTTTTGTTGATAAAATCGCATTTAGCCCTATTTCTCCTTCTGAAGCTGTTGTACTTCTGACTTGCTCTTGCTAGCCTTTATGAAGCATAAATTAACTATGAAAAGCATTTGCACCTAGGGGGTGTGAAATATTTCATGTTCAAATTTGACAATACCTGAGTCAAAAAAAGGTAATGTGTAGGGCATCATGTGAAGGAGCTTAGATTTTTTCACCATATTATTATTACCTAAAATATTTTTTATATTCATATATTTAAACCATTTAAAATATGAACTTAAATTTTATGTTCGCATTGAATTTTGGAGCATATATATTTGTTTGAACCTCTCATTTTAATTGAAGCCATGAGTGATGAGGGATTTATAGTTTATCCACATGTTCATCCATATCAAGCAAATGAGGGATGTTCAAAAGTAAAAACATAGTTCTAAAAAAAACATACGTGTAATATGTAAGTCAATTGAAGGGCACTTTGCAACTACAAACTGTTATTTAAACTTAACACCTAAACCGCTTGTACATATGTTACAATTTTTAAAATTTTATTTCTTATATCCAAGATTAATTCATACCCTACAACAATTATATCTTGGTTTTGAAAACAAACACAATTCTATTATTGACCAGTTGAATTGTAATTTCTATCCAACAAGCAATATACGGGACCTTAATAACATTTTTACTCACAAAATTTCCAATTGAAAAGAAATTGTGCCCCCTAGCATTTGAATCATTAAAATTTATTTCTAAACAAGGTGCTAAATTGACTAAAAAAGAAGTGGTTTCAAGGTAGGATTTTAGATTTTAAAACCTTTTTGCAACAAAATGAAAACATAAAACAAAAGACAAGTGAAAATTAAATCAAGAATGATCTTGAAAAGAAGGTTCCTATGGCATGTCTTGCCCTTATATCACGTTCAAAAATGAAATTTAACCAATAATATCTAACCAATAAAACTAGTAAATGACAATTTCTAACTAATCATATATCCAATATATGACCAATTATGACCAGTAATTTAACAAGCAGCTAGTGTAACTTGTATGTAACTATTGTCCTACTAGTAACCTACCTAATATTTGTATTTTGCTACCACCCTCTCGAGGAGCTCTAGCATATTGATCTAATGTGTCTTGACATTTCCACAAATTTCAGTTCCTTTTGTTTTCACGATCTTGGCAAGTTTGGTAAATTCAAGATGGAAATTTGTACTAGAAAGAATACAAAGTTTTGCAATTAGTTCTTATGACTATCTCTTAGTTGCAAGCAACAATCAATCACAAATGATACGGCAACATAATTGTTCTCATATATTTTTGGATGACATGTGTTGTCAACACACATGGTCTCATGCTTTAAAAGAAACATAAACGTATCCACCATGGTGGGGGTGTACAACTAAATGATGTAATTATATTATTAATTATCCTAGCTTACTTACCTGCTTTTATTACCTATATAGCTAGCTTAGTCTAGTTACCTAGGCTAGCTTTTAAGATGCGAATATAAATATTTGAACTATTTACCTCATTGAGGATTCAAACCAATTTCTTAATCATTAGACCATAACTTCTTAAATGATATTATTTGTCAAATTATTTATTTCACATTTTATTGTGCATTATTTACATACGTAAAAACAAACATTAGTACTTAATAAGGAGGTAGATGGCCAAAACCACTTTACCTAATTGTTTAGCCTAAACCTAGCCTACTCACCTACCTACCAAATTAAAACCTACATAGCTTAGTTAATAAACTAGGTATGTAGGTAATAATATCTAATCTATGCTAATGTAATTTATTAACTGTATGTAACAATTGTTAATTTAAACTAATTAATAAAAGGTAGGTTAAGACAGGCTATTATTATCTATAGCTAGTAGGTAGGCTAGGTTAATAGTTGTTGCTTATAACTAATAAGTTAGCATATAGGTTAGACAAAGGCCACCTACCTTCCCTAACCTACTTTTCACAATTGTTGCCTTGGCACTATTGGATGCAAGTATTCAATCATGAACCACACTTGCCCCTTTAAGCCACTTCTTTTTTTGAAGAATATCCTTGAATCTTTTGTTAAAATTATTCTAAAAATCCATTAAAATTCATTAAGATGTTATTTATATCATATGTTGAGGTTTACATTAAACATTTGCCCAAAATAACTAGGTATGAATCCTTTCACGTTACAAAAATAATGGTTACACCTATTTTAAAAATATTTTAAAAATATTTTTATTCATTATATTGATTTCAAATTTTCACGATATGTATATGAATGTTTTAAATATAAAAATGTTAAATACACAAAATTATGTAATGGTTTCAAATATTTTGGTATAGGTTTGCAAAATTACACCCTATCACCAAACCATGTTTTTTATGCCCTTAAATTGCAAGTACCATGATTGATGTGATTAAATCTATAATGACTTATAATGACACTACAAGAAATCATGTCAATGCCAACCCACATTGTGTTTGTGACGTCTCCAAATCAACCATTTTTACAACTAGTGTTTCAACTGTCCATCACATACATGATAAAAACGACTTATAGTTGCATATTTAATTACAAAATAGTTTTAAGTTATAGATATGATTATGACTTGCAACTATTATTGGTTTGGATGAAAATGCAAATGAAAAACATATCATCCACAATTGATGGCCTTCAACAATATAGATGAAAATTTAATTATTTTTGCAACTAGTAATTTGGTTCATAGGTCATTAAACTTGTGGCATCTTGTTAAACTTGAATTATGACTATATATCATAGTTGTAAATGTACATGTGTTAATGGCAAACTAGTGCACGCAATGTATGTAATTCATGTAATTGAGGGTTAGATATGCCCCTAGGTATCCTAGGTACCCAAGGAATGCCCTAGGTACCTTAAGTAATTTAAACAACCCTTAGGTAGGCCACTAGGTACCCAAATTAGTCTAGGCAACCCCTAAGAAGCCCTTAGGTAACCTAGGTAGTTACACAACCCCTTAGTGTGACTATGATTCAAATGGGAAAATGTACTCTAAATATTATGATTCTCAATTTAGGGAAGTAATTTGAGGTTATTAATTTGAGTATCTATACAATATAGGTATTTTTTATGCATAGTACTTAAATTTTAAAAAGCTACAGACATTTAAAATGAACATTAGGGTTTGTATAATTTATAGAAAAAAAATTGGACTTCAAAATGGTTCAATCATTGATATTATAATTATTTAGGACCAAAATTTAATGAAATAACATACTAATGACAAAAAAATTGAAGGATTTCACACCATGTCAATTGTATGTTATTCTTATGGATTTTTTTTGTCACTAAAAACAATGATTTTTTACAAAGTTCATATCATGTTTAGAAAATATATAGTATTTGGAAAAACATTGCTTGAAATCAATGGATTGTTGTAGCACAAATACCTAATCATACCAATGTTTGAAAAAAATACAAAGGATTTAATGTTACCCAACTAGACTTACATGGGATTTTTTATTCTCTTCTCTTTCATCCATTCAACCTTTTGTTCAACCCCTTGGTAGCCTAGGTAACATTGTAGCCTAGGTAGTCCCTAGGTAACCATTAAATATTTTAAGTAGTTTAAATAGCCCAAGTATTTTAAGTAGCTTAGGAAACCAACCCTTAGGTAACCACTAAAAAATAGCTTAAATAGTTTAGGCAACCCCTAGGTAGGCCCTTAGTTCCTTAGGTAGCCTTTATGTACCTAGGTACCTTATGCAACCTTTAAGTACCTTAGGTGCCCTAGGTACCTCATGTAGCCCCTAGGTAACCCAAGTAAGCTTTAGATACCTGAGGTAACCTAAGCAACCTTTATGTAGGCCCCTAGGTACATACTAAACAACCTTTAAATAGGCCTCCAAGTACCTTCATTGATCAAAATAGGTCCTTAGGTAACGAACTAGATGGTCTAAGTGGTCCTTCAATAGGTAGGTCCCTAAGTAACCAACTAGGTAGTTTAAACAGTCCCTAGGTAGGCCTTTAGGTACCTTAGTAAATAACATAATCAACCCATACGTAGCACTTAGGTACCTAAGTTAGGTAGCTTAAATAGCTCCAAAGTAGGCCCTAGGTAGCTTACATAGCATAGGGTAGGTTGAGCAGGTCACTTAGGTAGGTTAGTAAGAATGTTTATTAATATGTGATTCCATTTCATATTATTAAAAAAATTAGTGCAATGGTAAGCATTTTGGGCCTCAAGGTGGAGGTTAAAAGATCAAATCCTTACTATTACAACCTATCTACCTTAATCTAAACTAGGTAGTTTAGGTGCCTACTCTAGATTGAAGTGTTTAACCTAAAACACCTAGGCTTTTTAGCCCATGTTTTTAGTTGAGGTGACCTAGGCTAGGTAGGCTAGGTGGCCTAACCTAGGTTAACATAGGTAGGTCACATGGTGCCATTTGTTCAATTTGGAGATTGCCATGTGTCAACATTTTAGTGGTAAATAAACTTAAGTTTCTTCACATTTTAGTCATTAAATTAGTTGCAAATCACTTGCCACATAGGCATATGTGACTATAAATTTTAGTTGTAAAAACCAATCATAAATGATTGTGCAACATTGGCTAGATGTGAGTTGGATGAAAAGTTTGTGTTAGTCACACCTCAATGCAATTGTCATTTCAACTAGGTGTCATGTCATGTCATTGCAATTTAAATTTTATGTGATGTGTCCAAGGCAACGAGAGGAGTTTGTAGTCACATGTGGCATTATAATCGACATGGTTTCATCTACAATTGACAAAACTAGGTTGTTAATATGTAAATTCCTTGTATTGTGATTAAAGGGATACTTTTTGTTCATTTTGCCCCATCCAAAAATAGATATGTCTTACTTAACTATGTTAATTATATTTTTTAGTCAAATCAAACAATGTTAGCTACATGTGGATTGGGTCATGCCTATATGGTGTTGGTGCCTTCTATGGCATGATTAACTTTAGTCATTCCATGGACAATGTGGTTTGCTACATACTACATGTTAAATTTTAGTCATTAACAATTCTACTTATGTAAATACATGTCAAATGTAGGTTGTAAGCCCCTTAAGCATGTAGGTGTCTAAGCCCCAAACCATGTATGTAATAGGTTAGGTAGGTAGCAAATAGGTAAGTGTAGCAAAATATTTACCATACTTAGTATCAACCTTGATTTAATCATGGTTATAATTATAAGTTGACATATATTTTTGATTTGAAATTATAATTTCAAATGAATGTGTTTATATTTTTTTGCTATGACATTATTTGTCATCACATGAAGTGGTGTTGGAGGATTAATGCCTTGGCTTGTCATCATGGAGGCGAGGGGTTTAATTTTCTCTTGTGACACCTTGTTCATGCTTTAAGACCTACAAGTGACCCACATCCCTAGCAGCCTCTATCCCTAGGCCTAAATTTTTGATCCCTAGGAATTGTAATTAATAAATGATTTCAAATCATAATTATTTTATTTATGAGACAACATTAATTAACACCTATGCTAGTTTTTGATCAAAACATATTAACCACATCAATTATCACATGTTACCTTTCAGTCAAAATAAACTAACCACATCAACTAGCACATATTATTTTTTAGTCAAATTGGACATAATAAGTGTCCACATAATTTAGTCATGTTTGATGTGACTAAAATGCTAACTAAAATGCTATATGAGATAACTAGTCCTTTTTAATTTATAGTCATCTTGTTTGAGTGTCTTTTTTTACTAAAATGTAGTAAAAAATGACAACATAAAATAGAATGTTATAACAATGTGGATTTGTGATGAATGTTAAGGCATGAAAAAGGAAGTGAGCTAAGAGATTGTCATAGGATTCAAGCACATTCCCACATATCTGCTTACAAAAGTGTAAGGAATTGAGTCCCTACATTCCCAAGTTGATTCCCATTTTGGGAATTAAAGTTTTATAAGTGTATTGAATCTTTGGGACAAGGATCGTACCTTTTCCAAATTGGTTTTTTTTAGACCATCATAAAGGTCTTGAAGAATTGATATCAAAAGTGAGCTCGCAATTTTCATTTTAAAATATGAAATCCAAGTTATGGCCAAAATTATGATTGAAAAAAAATAAACAATTTTACTTCCTACCATTAAAACCTAAGAAGGGGGGGGGGGAGGGGGGTCAAATGGGCTCCAATTGAAGTATGCAACATGATGTTGGAAGGGTATTTTCAAGGACTTGAACTTTGTTTTGATAATTTTTAAATTGGAGTCTATACGAAGGAATCATAAGCTTGCAAAGTTGCAAGACTCATAACTTGGCAAAATTTAGAATTTTTGGAACTTTTGACCCACGTAGGATTTCTTGCCATTTTGATCTAGGGGGGCCAACTTGATTGGGTGGGCCCATCAAGAACCATTTAAGGATTTATTTTTAGGAATATTCAAGAAATATTTAGTAACTAATTTGTTTTCCTATTGTTGCAACCAAGGGTTTGGATTATTTACAAATATGACATTTTCCTTTCAAATTTGTAGTATGATAGGGTTGAGGAAATTGTGTTCCTTAACATATAGGAACTCAAGGGATGCCATAATTTTTTATGGACGTCAAAAGTACTCAAGACTTGATTTTTTAATCAATAGCCATTGCAAACCTATATAATTTCACAAGCCATACAAGCAACAATCAAAGTTGAATAATGAAAATTTAAAAATCCATTCTTTATTCATGTGACCCTTGGATGAACATTTTTTTTTTTACATTCAATCATAATCCCAAAAAATAGTATACAAATTTTAACATTAGTCTTGGATACTTTCCTTAAGCATATCTGGTAACCAACTTTTCCATCAAAAATAAAATAAAACAAGTTCATTAAAGATTCCTAAATAGTTGTCACAACTTTCAAGAAATTTTTGACATAGGAAATGTATAAGAACATCAAAACATGTCCAAATCTTGATTAAGATGGGCCATTAAAATATCCATGATGTGCATAATGTAAAAATATTTTAAAAATCAATTATTATATCACAAAATGACAAATAATTCTTAAAGTGAAGGTAGTCCAAGAAATAACATTGTGATGTTCCTAGTTGGTCCCTTCAATCATGTTTGCTCCCATAGTCCTTGTTACTAATTATAAACATATACTATAAGGAGGGGAGTGGTGATTATTTTCAAGTTTGGGCCATCGTGTGTTTTGTGAATGTTGTTGTTTAGGGTTGTGCTAACACCATTTCGGCTTCAATTTGCATTAGTCGTTTTTTTTTTTGGTTTATGCACATTGACCTCATTTTGAATTCAAGCTTGTGAGTTTTTCCTAGTCCCATTTCAAAGCTCTTATCTCCTTCTTTTTCTTAAGAACTAGAAAACACACTTTAAGGTTGTATTTTGTTATAAAACTAGGATTGACAAGTTTTCTATCTTGATGCCACTTGACAAACCTAGGGATGTGTCATTAGTAGTGAGGCCTAGACTTGTTAGTTAATTAATTTACTACATTGTTTAATTAACTTATTTACTTAAGCAAGGTAACTAACTTACCTACTTAACAAAGTCACCTTCATACCTATTTATTAATAAAATCTAACCTACACCCCTTGATATATTACCTTTAGACATACCCCTAATACACTTCTAAAGGCTTTACATCAACATGATCATTGTTATCAATAATTATTTATTATTGTAACTAATGAAAAATAAAGGCCTTTTTTGGAAATAAAAAAATAACTAAATTAATCACATATAAACTTAGGCATTTCCTAGGTTGCAATTTGTAATAACACTTTTGTGAAAATGCTTTAGCCCACCTAAGATAGTAGCCATTTAATGACAATTAATTTTGGTGATCTTCATTAGTGGACATTATGAAAAATTACATTTGTAGAAACCACATTATTCTGCAACTAAGACTCAAAAAACAATTCATATATGACTATTGTGCAACAATTTCTTAGGTATTACAACTAGTGTGCAATTATCCCCCTAAAAATATAGTGTATTAATATATAAATTATTATGCTAAAAAATCAGTTAGTTGTATTAGAGTTGCAAGTGAATTGAAAATGGGTTTTTTATATGATAATTTACACACATTGTATGTACGTATGTAGCCAACCATGTTTGATTTTTTTAGGAATTACATTATAGTTGCATGTGGCAACTATTTTAGAATTATTGTAAATATGTTATTAAAGCAACAACTATGTTGCAACTAGGTATAATGTACATACATGTAATCATGCCATGTGTCCACATTTCCACCACCCATTATGGAACGCATTTGCAATTAGTTTTTTATTATGATTCCCATTGATATAATTAGTACAACCACTAATGTGCCATTATTAAAGTACTATTATTCAACTATGTTATAATTATAATACAACTACTTATAATTTAATAAAAATACATATTCATTAGTTATTTATATCTTCATCATATGTGTTTCATTTTGAGTGATTTAAAATGTTATGGGAATGTTACCTCAAGCTTTAGAAATCATCTTTCAAATGTAAAGGAAAAGGAGTAATGAAAAATAACAAGAAAAAAAAAGTTTTCTAATTTACAAAACACATTGTTTTCCTTTTCTTTTCCTCTTTGGACCCCTCCTATTTTCAAACCTCATAACTTTTTTATTTCTTGTTCATTTTAAATAATTTAAAGTGCTATAGGAGCAACATTTGAAGTTTTACAAATCATCTTTGAACTCTAATAGCAATAGAACAACATGCAAGGGTTTCTTTAGGTGTTTGGGAATTGACCTTTATAGCATTCGGTGGTTTAATTTGTTCTTTTTAGTTTTTAATCGTTTCTACTTTGGGGGGCCATAACTTTCTGATTTCTATTTCACGTTTGATGATTTTTAGTGCCCCTAAGTGCTAATAGGAGGAATTCAAGTTTTGTTTGGACACCATAAACAATGGAACCCTCCCCTTAGATCTAGCCTGCTCTAAGTGCTTAAATGTTATAGTTGCAATTGTATTGCAACTTAATTTGCAATTAAGGAATAACTAAAAGTTTTAACCCATATGTTTGTTTTCAAATCCCATGTCACAAACTATATAAAGAGGGTTTGTTCTCTCATACTTTCACATTAAAATACAAGTGCCATTTTGGGATGACTTCAAAAAAACTTCACCCAAAGGTGAAACAGAAAATAAAAATAAAAATTTCATGGTTATTTTTTAGTTCATTTAATTTTTTGCTTTCCTACCTACTTATCTACCTCTGTAAGTAAGTAGGTCCTATTTTTCTACCTAGGTAGGTAGGTAGGTAAATAATATGTAAGTATGTAGGTCTTGAAATCTACCAACTTACCTACCTATGATTATGTACGACTTACCTAGCTATGAAAATAAATATATATATATTTATTTCAAAATATAATTAATATGCCACGTGGAAGGTTTTTAAAATTGTGCCACATGTTAAATCTCAAACCATCATTAACAATCATCATGAATGATGGAGATTAATAGTTTGAAAAAAATCATTTTTATGTCCACAAATCTTCATAATGCCACGTGTCAAATTTTAATAGATGGATGGTAATCAATGACATTAGCATGACATCATGGGTGCAATTATAATGGAGTTGCATAGTAGTTGAAAATGAGTTGTTTTGATTAAATTGTAATTGAGTTGCAATGAGTGGCACTGTATATATAATGAGTTATAATTTTGCAAATCATGCATCTTATTTGCTAGCACTCACGGCGTATAAATATAATGAGTTGCAAGGCCAACTGTAAAACACCCCTTTTTCTCATAGTGTGACTACTTGAGGAAATTGAAAAAAGAACCTTAATTGTCATACCTTCATTGTATTAAATCAATTAAACATTTGAAAAATATTGGATACATTTTAATAAGGATTTTCATTAAAATGTTTTGGTGAATGCAATTACTAAATAGACTTTGAAATTTTATTGATATATTTTCAATATTTTGTATTTTGATGCTTTTAATCATTGCATTGCATTTAGAAATATTATAAATATGTTTTTTTTCCTTGAGTGTTTTGGACAAGAATACAATTTTAAAACACATTTTGATTTTTCTTAGGAATTAGTTTTCTAAATGTGCTTTTGATGTTATTCTATTTGATTAGTTTTAAATTTAATAATTGAATATGCATAATTTAATTATGAAAATAGGAAATTTACGAACGTGATTTTGAAAAGGGCCATTGCAATTAGGAATTTTTTTTTTTAATCAATTTCCATCCATTTCTTATTCCAATGAACAATTTAGGCCATATATTGTGACATTCAATGGATAAATGTGGAAAAAAAATTATAATTATAATTTTTTTAAAAAGGGGTCAAGAATATCATTTGGCCAATTTTATAACTTAAAGAATTCCTTGAGGTGGTTCAATTCTAGGCTCATTCATCATTGGGGTTCCAAAAGAAAGAAAATATGATTCTTAAAAAAATTTCATTAATTTTTACAAATAACATTCATACGAGACAAATTTATGTGAGAAAAATTGAATAGTCCAAGGTAAGACAATTAATGTGATGGTGGTGATTTTTCACATGTGTACATGATTATGTGTTGATAATTTGGTTTACTATTATAAATGCAAAAAAAAATTAAATAATATTTTATGGACAATTATACATTTTTTTGCATGATTATTATATGCACATTTGACCTACACCTAGAGCTAGAAATTTTGAGCCTAATGAATATAAACAATTAACAAAATGATTAAAAAAAAATCTTTCCTCTTGTAGTCTTTTGGTTCAAAATTTCAAGCCTTTTGAAATTTGATATGATTTGTTTTTTCATCAAATTCAACTAATGAAGGGAAACATGTTTTTTTTTGCACAATTAAAAAAAATTAGTAACATGATTTTATGCATTCCTTTTGTATTCCTTTATAAAGAATTGTAATATGACAAATGACTTGAAATTGGTTAAGAAAAAGGGACTTTTACACAACATCCAATACATTATTTGAATTTCTTTTGGCCCAAGTATCTCAAAATGCTAATTATTGTAGGAACACACCATAGTTATAATATTATAAACACTATGAAAATTCAAACTTGTCCTTTGCAAAAAAATTTCATTAAATATTCCTTTTTGAAACTCAGATTGTGAGTGAGCCTTCCTAGTGGTTCCACCCAAGGATACTTTTAGCCTTTTACCCCTCCAACAAATCCTACCCATTGAAAGTATACAAGCCCAACAATCTGGGAAAACTCAATTTAGGTCATGTATGCATTTGTTTTGGTTTTGGCATGCGCAAGGTTGTACTTGACCATGGTATGGTCAATAACACGGCTTTTAGGTTGAAGTTCCACTGAAATTTTCTATTTCCCCCTCTAAACTCTAGTCAAATTTTGGCTATGTTCTCTTGTGCACGATGACCAATCCACCTACCTCCCAAATTTGAGAAAAGGAACTATATTCATACTCCTAATTATTGATTAATTGATCTTATGCTATAATTGATTAATTTTTAAAAGTGACTTCAAAACATTGGTTTTCTGTTGGCTCTAGATGAGTGTGTGCATGTGTGCGTTTTTGTTTTCAAATTTATGATATAGCCAAGGTGGCAATCATCCATAAGCCTATTTGGCCAAATTTGGCCTTTAAAAAAAATATGAAAAGAAAGTTTCTTAACAACCTTATAAACTTTTGGCTACCTTGAACCATGTAGAGAAATCTGGCAAAAACAATTAATTGATTTTTGGAAGTTTTTTTCAAAAAATCATTGAAAATTTAACAAATTTGGCCTTTAAAAAAATATGAAAAGAAAGTTTCTTAACAACCTTATAAACTTTTGGCTACCTTGAACCATGTAGAGAAATCTGGCAAAAAAATTTAATTGATTTTTGGACGTTTTTTTCAAAAATCATTGAAAATTTAACACAAAAATTCAAATTTTTTCAACAGTGTGAAACATTTGCCCATGCTTGTTAATGCAGTTGGTACAAGAGTACTTGCTGCAATTATTTTCCCTCCAGTCTGGCCTTTGCCCCATTTTTTTTCACCTTGGCATTTCTAGACGTGTTTTGGGCATGTTAGAGGTGTGAGGGGGGCATGTAACATGCTATAAGACCCTTGGCACATGCTACCCAGCATGTTATATGTCCTTTGGTACTCACAACATGGGAGGTTATGGGTGCAAAACATGACAAGGTGGAAAAAAAACAGGGCAAATGTAATGTCATTCATCAGCCCATGCCACAATCCAAAGCTTTAAATGGTGTTATGAAGTTCCCAAAGCTGTATGATATGACAAGTTCCTCTGGGTTTTGAATTATTTGTCATCTCTATGTCATTTGGTAAAAGGTGGTCAATAAGTTAACCCTATTGAGTTCACCTGAGACTATAATATAAGAGATGCACTCATGTGGACTTGGATTGAGATTTGGAGGGTGATTGAGTCCTTTACATGCTTGCCTTTTCTCATGTTGGACTAGAGAGAGATAGATACATAAAAAGAGAGTTCAAGGCGACTAGTATCATATTAGTTTAGGGCATTTCCAATGGTGGCAATAAAATTGTTAAATTGGTGTGTTTGGACCAGTGTTGGGTAGGACTTTGATTTTTCAAATAGCTGCCAATTCTGGGTATTTCAAAAAACCCTCAAAGAAACTTTGGTTTCGTGAAAGAACCCGAGCTTCTTTGCTGGTCCTTCGACTTAAAAAAAAACAATTCTGGGTGGGAGCTGGGTGGGAGCTTTTCAAAGAATCAAAGAACCACCAGTCCCAGTTATTTTGAAAACCCTAAAAAAATTCATAGTTTCTGAGAACCAAGCTGATTAATATACCCAATAGCAATTCTTTGAATATTTTGAAGATCGATGAGTAGGTGTTTATATAACTGTGTTGATAACCAATGGGTATCTGTCCCTCACTTTCTAAAAACCCGTCCAACACTGGTTTGGACTTTGGACCTGTACAATGTACATTGTCAAATTACACACAACTATACTGAGTGTAAGAAGGTCACTAAAAGAAAATGGCTGCTTTTCAATGGCTGGTCGTGCTAATTGGGGAGGTGGTGACAATTAAAGAGTCTCTAATTTTATACCGCCCAACTCTATTAATTAGAGAGATAATTAACCTTTATAAAGTTGATTATTATTTATTTATATTTAATTATCTGTATTAAGTAAATAATTAATCTCACTCTTGGATGTGGAAAATATTTATACAGGCCCAAACAGAGGAGTGGCCTGAGTGACCCTGGGTGCAGATGCCATTAGTTAACTCTAGAGTGGGTTTCTCTATGAAGGGCCATATCCACCCACTACTACTTGAGTAGCATGGCAAGTTAAGCATTTCCAGTGTTGTATGATTAGGAAATTAATTAATTGATCAAGCAAAGGCATTAATTAGTGTGGAAGCTGCCAAGGTACCACTGTTTTCTTTTTGTTTGGGGTGAAGTTTTGCACCACAGTGACCAGTTTTGTTTTTAAGAAATTATTTTGTGATGCTCAAGTGGCAACCATGGTTAAGAATATTTAGTCAAATATGGAGATATTAAAAATATGAAAGAAGAAAGTTCATCTTAAGCAACCCTTTCATATTGTAGGCAGTTTTGGTGAATTTTTGGGAATTCTTCCAAAAAAAAAAAATCATTTTTTAATTTATTCATTTTTGGAGCAAATTTTCCCCCCCCCCCTCCTCCCCCCAAAAAAAGAATTTGTGACAGAATATTCTGTTTTAAAAATAATATTTACTGCCACAAAAGAATATTACTGGCGACAACAAAAGAAAATTCCCTGCAAAGTGTACAAAGGGGTTTAATTTGGAAAAAATTGTGCAAAAGCCGCCATATTTTGAGGAAAAAAGGTAAAAAAATTTGCCATATTTAGACAATGAGTTCCTGGAGGTTGCCAGAACAAAGCAAATTGGCAAGAAATTTGGACTTTCCTGTCTGAACTCTAGCCAAATTTGGCTCGGTCCACTTATGGATGATTGCAAGTCCACCTACTAGACAAATTTGGGTTCATAAAAAAAAGCCCTGGTTCAAGCTACTATGGTATTCAATCTTATTTAATATGCTCTAAATTATGAGAGCCTGTGCATTTTCTTTCCAGGTCTGTGAGAAATTTTTTTCACCCTCACCTTAGTTGTGAACAATTATTAATTACCTGCCACCTGAGGATTCAAAAACCTTGGGGGCCTGAATAAGGTTTCTCTTCATGCCTTGAAGAACATATTGCTGAAATTATTTTATTTATTTACTTAAATATGAGAACTCTTGATTGCCATCAGAGTTGTGGATGGTGGGTGGGTTGGCAGTTTGCTGATCAGCAAAAAAAAACTCTCAACATTTGGTAATTTGGTTTAGGGTTTAGGGTTTCATGGGTGGGCACTGTGACTTTTCATGGAACTTCATTCACCCTAGGTCTGTGAGTGAGGGGGTGGGGTGGGGTGGGGAGGAGGGTCCTTAAAACAATTATTTAGTAGAAAATGAAAGGCAAAGGAAAAGAGAAAGTGGAAAAAGAAAGGCTGCATGAGTCCAGACATGAATGAAAAATTTAAGTTAAAATTCCTACCGAGTCCACACCAGTCTGGTTAAGAGACCACTAGTGTGGTGGTCATTTAAGTGTCATTTAAAAGTATTTGTGAATTCCATCTTAAAACAAAATAAAATTGAAGCTTAGCCCATGAAAGTTAATCACATATAGGCTATCACTAGTTATGGTGGCAATATTCTAAACCATTGCAAAAGGGGGTAAACCTATGCAATTTACCGTAGTTAATAGGTAGGTTACATGCAGCTGGTTGCCTAATAATTCTGCGACCTTAGCACATTTCCTTTTGAATTTGACTAGTCATAATAACTTGAGTTGCAATCAGAACTGAGTCAGTAAGTGGTGGGTAATGCCTGAGGTGGTGGCCATTACCGGAATAAAGGTGCGTTCACACTTGGTGTTAGGCACTCTAGTGCTGAGTCCCCCTAACACCATGTTAGTCATTTAGGACTTACATCAACTTACCATGAACATTTTATGTTAAGCTAACAATCACTTAACACTAAACTATCATCAATTTAACTTTGGGTGCCACCTAGGATGCCACCTAGATTTTCATTTAATACTAACTTAACATCAAGTGTGAATGCACCATAATGGCCCACGCAAGGCAGAGCTGAGGTGGGCCCAATTCTCGTAATGACCAAAGCCGAGCTTGTTACATGGTGTAAAAATCAATGCATTGATTTTTTTAATAAAAAATTTACTGTGATACTGCCGCCTTTATTTTTGGGGGAAAAAAAAAGAAGTAATGTGGGCCATTTTAGTGTTATAAAACAGAGGACATCTTGACTAGTGTTGGGCAGTTGTTAGAATGAAGTGCAGATACCCCTCCCATTATCAACCAGGGTATATACTCACTTGCTCGTTGATTTGCAAAATATTCAAAAGAACCGGGTTTTTGGTATATATAACCATGATTTTCAAAAACATTAACAAGTGAAAGAACCTGCCTGAGAATTTATCGGTTATTTTCTGTTTCTTTGAGGTTTTTGAAATAACCAAGTCTACCTCTGCTTCTGAAAGATTTGAAAAACCAGAACTGGTGGTTCTTTAAAAATTCAAAGAACTGCACAACATTGGTGTTGAGCAGAACTGACTACCGTTTCCTTGCAAACCAGCAACAACAGTACAAATAGGAACTGGTAGTTCTTAAAAATGTGGGACCAAATGAACTCTTCTGACATGGGGAGATTTTGACATCTATTTTGAGCTAACTTGACTCGACGGTCCTGTAATTTCCTCCCTTTTCCTTTTTTCTTATTCCTTTGTACATTTTCCAAATCTATGGTGTGTTTATAAATAAAGTCTTTGCAGGGTTGCATCAAATGAACTCTTCTCTTCTTCTGCGTATGTTTCTTAATCAGCTCCCAGAGCGGCAGAGCCAATAAATTTAGACACAACAAAACTGACATGAAGATGAGCAGACTCTTCTTCCTGTCCTTCCCTCCCTCCAGCCCACTGTCCTTCATACTGTAGCTTACATAATTAACTTACCTGTTCATGTACTCGTACCTCCTTCACCAAAGTCAGTCACTGTACAGTATATATAAGTAAGGCTCCTGTTGCACCTGCCAATTATAGCTAGTGATAGTTAATGCTACACCCTACATCTGCCAATTTGTTAAATGAATATATATATATATATATTTGGCACAAATGGACAGAATCCATTGCAAAGAGGAAAGGAATACAAAGCAGGCATGGATCGCGACCAATAGAAGTTACATTTGCTAGGCAAGGCATGTGCTAAGGTCACCAAACTTTACTCCCATCTTTAGCACAAATAGCATGATGTGGGCACCAAGTCTCAGTGATTTCCTTAAGGAGGGCTTGCCTTGGGTGACCTAGCAATCTTGCTCAATGTCATAACTCATTCTATCCTACCATAATCCACTAGGCCCTCCCAAATACACCTACCAAGCTTCTTGTTAGGCCATCTTCAATTGTTGAATCGCAAGCAGTTCCTCTCAATCCATATATATCAAATAGTAACCCTATAGAACAATGTCCTTGTTGATTAGAAGTGTCTAACTTTCTTCAACAACCTCTTGTTGAATAGACAATGCTTTATGTGTAGGTCTTTCCATTGCCTTTTTATATTGGGAGGAAATCTCAATTAATGCAAAAATGTGAGCGCTCGTGATCAAGCCTCTTCTACTTTCTCACAGTCCCAAAATATGTGTGAAATGGCTTTTTATGTGTTTTGATTGCACGAAAAGCACCTTACCTCAATCTCTGGATTTTCCTTTGCTCTCCAATCATTGACCAGAAGAGTTTTGTGCCATAAGGACAAGATGAATCTTGCGTCCTTCTTTGTTTTAATTTTCAACTAGACATCATGTCAATTTGGTTTGAAATCTTGAAGGAGGATTGGGTACCATTTTTTAGGTATGGTCTTGCATCACAAATTTAACATGTGATGAATTAATCATGAAAATTTTGTGAAGTTGATTCATTTATAGGTTTGTACAATTTAAACTATGAATATCATATGTTGAAAACATGTTTGACATAAATAAATGTGTTGATGAATGAAGTAAAAACCTATGAATGAACGAATATCACACAAATTTCACATCTTCTTAAAAATCCATGTGTCAAATGTGTTTTCAATGCACAATATTAGTGTGTCAAATGTACAAATTATGAATGAATAAATTTTTCACGATTTTCATTACTAAATCTTGAGATGTTGTGTTTGTAATGTGATCAAGGTTTGTTGATCATTAATTAATTTCCTCCTTGTTTTGATTATGTATTTCATGAGGGCACCATGTGACCCTCATTCCAAACATTTTGAGTCAAAATTCAATTTAACAAAAATCCCATAGAAAGCAAGAAAGGTGATATGTTGGAACCTTTTTTTATTCCCATCACTTGCACTCTTTGGAACTTGGTTTACACTATAGTGCAAGTTGGGTCCCACTATAATGTCCTTGAAATATTGCCCTTTATAAACACAAGGACCTTTTTGGGGGATGTTAGATGTTTGCATATGCTTTTCACAACTAGGTGTGAATCCTTGAATGGTGTAGAAGACAACATTCGGTTAATCATCATAAATGTTTTCATATACATTGAACCATTCATCCAAATTTGTGCAATTTTTTGGTTGTTGAAACTTGATAGTTAACTAACAACTAGGTATGTTTGTAGTTAATTGTTGCCATAATTTTTCATCACCATTAAAACCAAACTTGACCTTTGTTGTTTGCCATTATAAGAACTTTTTATTATGTTGGTCCCACATGTTTATAATACACCTCAAACCATTCTTGTGTAGTTTTTGTGCTTGTAAAATTGAAATTCCAAAGGTGAGGCTATTTTGAAGCCCACCAAATGTTGACATTTTTAATAAAATTTACCAATAGTGGGGCAAGGGGGGAGAAATTCATGTTCTTCACCATCACCTTCCAAGCTTTCATTATTTTACCCCATAATTTGGAACCACTAGCTCAAGTAAAAGTATGGACAAAATCCTGTTGAATGTTGGGTGCCCGCTTTTTGTGTTTTGAAGGAAGACAATAATTTAGCATGTACTTAAATAAAGTCCTCAAGCTGGAGTCTCCTAGTTCAAGGGCATACATGACCCATTTACATAATGAAGTTACCAAAGCCTCTTTTAGATTTGTGATACCTAGGCCACCCACCATCAAGCTTGGTGCACACACATCATCCCTTTGAACTCTAGTTCTTGTGGTGAGTTGTCCACCTCCCCATAAAAAGGTTACATAACAAGGCTTTACACTTCTTGACATCCTTTTTTGACCCCCCTTCCAAACATTGATGAAGAACCATAATATAAACACTAACACTAAACTGATAATGAAGGTTTTGCTAACAAGGGGTAGGTGGATTAAAAACCAATATTTGAGTTTTTTTCTCAAACACTTTATGAGAAACTCATCCATGTCTTTGGTTTGCAAATCCACTCCAAAAGGAATACCTAGAAGATTAAGGATTTTTTTTGCAATCCACTTCCATTGAATTTGTCAACCCAACTAAGTTTGGGCTACCTCTTGGTGCAACAAAATGCAACATTCTTTTCCTAGTTGAATTTTAATGCAAAAATCTTGAAGAATTGGTTCAAAATGCCCACTGCATTATGAAGGTTGTCCTCCATCTTCAGCATATTGATCATTGTGTCATCTACATACTAAAAGAGAGTTTTGCTAACCTTTTGAGTCAAATAACTTGATTGAAGGAAAAACCTTGTATAAAAAAATGCAAGGATGGAAACCCATCCACCATAAGCATAAGGCAAATAAAGTTTGAAAACACAAGCCGCAAAAAAACACAAGAATTAGGACACCACTAATACATTAATAAAATAAAAGATCATAACCTAAAAAATGTCGTTTACCACAAATCAACCAAGACACCACTAAAAAGTCAACAAAATAAAGGACCAAACACTAAAAAAAATTTGTAGGCCACAAATTGGTTATTGATAAAGGTGCATTGGTTGTGATGTGTGGAAGAACATCACAAATTTAACATGCATCAAATTTGTTTTCAATGCATGATATTAATGTGTGAAATGTATGAATTATGAATCAACGAATTTTGCATAGTTTGCATTATTAGTCATGAAATGTAAGTTTGTGATAAGATGATGAATGTTTCCCAAACATAATAGCACATTGAAAAATCACAATGGCCCACACACACTAATGGGTTGTGGACACACATTTTTAATAATAAAAAAATAACCATTGCAAGAACTAAAAAGGACAATTAACAACGTGTTATAATGGCTTGAAAACAATAAGTTAAAAGAAATCAAAATGAGAATGAAAACAACCATAATATTATATGGCAAGGGAAATGAAGTTGTTTCCTAATGTGTGTTCCATGTATGATCGTGTTTTTTCTTGAGCAACAATTATCGTTAAATCTGCAATTATGGACAATGCATGTTATAGCATATTTAGGTGGGTCAGATCAATTATGACAACATCCTTTAATGTTCAAAAGTTGTTTGTGGAGATAAGAATATCAATTCACAATTGATAATGGTGGGGGAAAATGTGGGAAACTTGTTTTTATACATGTGTTCCACTTGCCAAAATAATAGTTGCAATGGTATCCTGAAAAGTATCATGGGTTGCAATGTGTTCATTCCTGCATGAGCACTAAAGCAAATGAATACCCAAATTATCAATGGTACAAGGTATGTCCACACTAAGAATGTGAAAGATATGTAATTGTAAAATGTAACAAGCCAAGGTGGGTACATAACATTATAAAGAAATGAGTCGAAGATAAACAAAATGCAAGTGTGGTAGGACGGGTTAATAACCAAGCACTATTTAAGGTAGCGAGAGTTTGGTGACCTCATATAACATGCAGGAGATGAGCCGAACAAAAAAAACCTTAAAACAAGAATTCTTTTTTATGAATGACCTAGACCCAAGGGTGAGAAAATGGTGATCAATGGATGATGGAGATGGGCGAAATGGTGACATGTGGTAGTGTGATGGCAAAAGTTGGCAAAACGACAACATTCATCCATTGCTATGAAGGTGACAATTTTTCCATCCATGGATGTGATTAAGTGATGGGGTGCATTGCCCTAATCCAAGCTTACAAATGGATGGCCTCTAATTTTTAGAAAAATCTTACGATTTTTCACTAGAAAAAATAAATTGAATCCTATGTTTGGAGCAATGTAAAGAGTTGTGAAAGCACCAAGCTAAGCTTTAAGTTACCTCTTTCAACCCTAGAGCTAAAGGAACAACACAAATGAAACACAAGCATGTGAAAATCATAATGTATATTTTTAAAAATGATTATTTATTTCTAGATCTTAGATATTTCTTTTTTTTTGGTTTGGTTTGAGTGATCCAAACAATTATTAGTGTGACAAATTAAGCTCTATATCCATTTTTGAGCTCCAAAGCAAAACAAATAACATATAAAAGCCATGAAGATGATAAAATTTTGAATTTTAAATTATATTTTAAATTGATTATCAAACATTGATCCCACTTACTTTAAATAATTATTATTTTTCCATTTTATGTTTGTTGTAAACAATTTAAACAACTATAAGTTTGTCAAGTCAAGCTCTAAAAAAACTTTTTGAACTTAAAAATTAAAAAAATAATGTCTTAAAATTTTAAGCTCTTTGAGAGCTTAAGTGTTAGCTCACCGGCTTGTCTACCTTACACATGCATTCTATAAGTTGGGGGAGTTCACCAATAGCTTCCTGGGATGGACATTGGCTAATTTATACTTTTATAAAAAACCTCCACAAATCCTTCAGGTTTTCAAATAGTTCTTACCAGGGTTGGATGGCTACCTAGTTTGAATGGTTTAGAGTGATTACTTTCAGTTCCAGTTAATAAAAAATTGAATGATAATCAAGTGTCATTTTTGGGGATCGGTTTTAAAAGTGGAATCAATATCTTTTTCTTTTTTTGAAACAGATCTGGAACCAGATTCCCAATTTCATTTACATGTGAAACTGGAATAAAAAAATTTGGAAAAAAAAAAAAAGACTTGAACCAAAGGTTAATCATCTTTTCACGTTTGTTTAAACTCACAAATTAAATTGTTTAACAATTTAGAAAATGCCAACAAATAATTTAAGATACCATCAAATATTAATTGAATCAATATTCATAAAAACATGGTGAATTATATTCATTGTAGATGAACTGTGCAAAAATTGTATTAGGTATATAAAATACTTGTTGGAAAAAAAGGTTTAGGAGGCAAGGTGTGAAAAACTTTTGACAATGGTGATAAAGAAAATTGAAGTTTGATGTTTGAATTTGATGTGTGTTTTCAATATGCCCCCAAAAGTGTGGAACATTTTAAAAGTGTTCCAATGTGAATTAAGATTTCGAAGAATTTAGAAAAAATGCCATTAAAATTTACTCCACATGGAAATATGTAAAATAACTTATACATAGAATAGTGGTTCTCATAAGAGTTCATGATGCCATGGTTGAAATTTTCTTTGAATTAGTGATGATTCCATGTCTTTTAATTTTGACTCAACATTGCATTGACCATGCTTTTTTTTTGTATATAGGTTAAACATTGGATACAAGTCAATAATTGAACATTTATCCATATATTTTGTCCTTTTTTATAATTATCTTCACATGACTATAGGTGCACTAAGTGGAGGTTTACAGTACATTTTTCAACTCCAAAGGCAACTGCATAATGAAGAAAAAACAAGAAGAAAATGATCATGTCTAGAGAACAAAAATCTTGAAATAATGCATTAGACTCCCCCTTATTTTACCATAATTTTAACATTTCTTGTCCATTTTGAGCAATTAAAAGAGATTTGGGTGTACCAATTTCAATTCTATAATTGTTCTTTCAAGTCTAAATGCAATCAAATTATATACAAGGATCTTAAACTTCAAGCACTTACTTTGCCAAACTTAACATTTAATGTGCCAAATTGAAGGCTATTTCCAAGTCCTTTATTGTCTAACCACCATGATTTCACATTGTGATAAAATTATTATCGCAAAACATATAAACACACATTTTTTGGGTATCACACATTATAACCTTATTATATATTTAAATATTTTCACAATGAAATTTTTTACACATGTACATATCTAATATCATTATTTAACTTAATTCATTTTTAGTGTGATAATTATAATGAAATTTATAATGCCTTTTAATTTCAAAATGTGAAATGTATTCAAATAATTTTTAAATAATTTTAATTGTATAACTAAAATTCACATGTCTTAATTTTGCAAAAGAAATTAGTTTTTAAACAAAATTCAAGTTAGAAAATTCAAATTGATTCAAATTTCACATGTACATTAGTTATTCTTTAAATTTTTATTATATTAAGAATTAAAGAAACTTAATTTGATGTTCCATTTTCACACATGTCATTTTTTTATATTTCAAATGTTGTCATCTTATTTTATTTTTATGTGAATAATTAAAAATGGCACCCAACCCTTGTTGAAATGAATGAAAATATTTGAGGTTAACTAAATATTAACACAAACTACATTTAACTCAAGGCACAATTGAAGTGTAACATGTCTAAGAGTTAATCAAGTAGTATAAATCAAGCCTTAAATTGAAGGAGCAATGTGCTTTTCACCTATGAAAGATTTTCACAAAAATAACCCTTCATAATGAAAGACCAACCATGACCACAAACTAACCTTCACAATTTTGAAATCTTTTTAGAATCTTTTAATTTTGGAACATTGATAGGTTTGATCAACAAACTATTTGCACCCCTAAGTCACATTCAACAGCAAAAGGTCAATAAAACATTCATTTGCACATTAATGGGTTTGAACTCAAAATCTTTCTTTGAGGTATTAAGGTCCCATACAAGGGTTGAGGTCACATTAATGTGAGCCACACCTACCTACTTAGGTGATCGATTATCTTGGAATATCATGAAAATATTTCATTTTTTTGAGTTGAAAAAATTATAAAAAATTATTCTGACTTAAAAAGATGTTGCATTATACTATTATGTAAATAAATACTTAAAAATTTCCCTCAAAATATGTAATTAAAAAAATCTCCCCAAAAATGTAAGTCTTTTAAAAACATTGGTTATAGTGCTTAATGAATGTGTTTTTCATTATATATATTTTCAAATTATATCAAATATTTTCAAAATATATTAAAAACATTGTGATGAATGTTTTTGATTGAACAACTTGTAACATTAGTACAATTGGTAACATTTAAACATGAAAAATTAAACATTGGTTACAATGGTTGTGGTTCATGTTAGTGTGGACACACCAAGCCCTATACCATTTAGCCATCACCCCTAAGGTAACTCTTTTCAAGTTTATTTTTCATCAAAAGAAAACAAAGAAGCATGACCTTGTTCTTGAAATATATTAACCCACAAATGCATGATGAAAAAATTGTTTTTGGGAATTTGAAATGGACATGAGTTATGAACTTTTTAAATATTATTTTTCAGTTTTTTGGGGGATTGTATTGGACTTCATGAGAGTTTTTAGATCTGGTATGATTAGGAGTTTTCACTTAATTTGGGTGAAATTTTGATCAAATACATGCATGCATTCGGGCATTTACTTGGTTGGTTGTGAACCCAATTGCTTGCACTTGGGATTTCACTAATGAATGTGATAGGAATCATAGGTGGATAGTAACTTAGGCTACCTTTTAAAACACATTTATGAATTGATTTAAAAGTTCTAGCATTTGAGGTTGCCTTACATTATGGATGATCCTCACACTATTATTCCAAAAAATTGGACGGTTTCATTCTTGTTTGAAAAATCACATTTTGGCTTGAACTGTTCTTTATGAATACCCTTGGTCATTGTGAGTGGCATATTAGGATGCATACGTTAATGTCATGTCAAAATTCTTTGTTTGATAGACAAAACTTTAGATCCAACCTTGGGCAACAGTTGCTTGGTTGCAAATGAGCTCAATCTAGATTTGTTATATCATCATTGTTTGCTTGATTTTGCCTGAAATTTTTATGAAATGTAACCACATTTGGGAATGAGTACATTGGACTAATTTTCTACCTAATGATTTGAATAGATATAAAATTGTTGTGAAAAAGGCTTATGTTCTTCTAGGTTGAAGGTGCATAAAAACTTACATATGTTTTAAGCCAAGCTTGCTTTTTTTATTTTAAATGTATGAAAAAGCTACAAGTTTCCAAAAATTATATTTTCAAGTGTAAATTTATTTTCTAATAGCTACATATCTTAAGGACCCTCATGTCTTTCAAATTTTTCCATACACTGTACATTTGTTCCTATTCTAGCAATGTTGTGCATGCCCCACAAGCAATAATGCAAAACATCAAAGCATATCCAATCTCAAATAACATCTATTAATTTATTCTTATCAAATTATGTGAAATGTCTTTTCAACAAGTACCCTTCATATGTGAAGGGTTGCACAATTTCAGGCATCTAGAAGGTCTAGATGCCATTGAAAGGCATTGAAGGCTTCAAATTTATGGCCTGGTAGCAAATTGCTTCATATTTCACACTCAAACTCCAAACACACCAGTTGTCAAATTTCAAGGAAATGGAAAGTTTACAACTTTAGAAAAATGGATCTCTCCTATGTGCCACACAGACCTGGTACTAGAAAACTAGGTCCACCTTCATGGTCCTGCGCAACATAACTATACAACTGGTGGCTGATAAATCTGCAAAGAATCCATCCTGCCCAGATAATAGGGTGCCACTTGCCCACAATGGAAAGTTGAGTTGAGTGAGCCAAATCACTGAATCGCATGCCAAACGGCATCTGTCTATCTGTGTTCTCACATCTAGTGTGCACTATTTAGTTTCTCCCCCATCCCCACCCATGAACCTGAAAAGATGAACTATACAAAGTGAGAGACTATTTAACTCTCACCACCTCGGTCAATCATTGTAGTTCACCAATGAAAAACAATCATTTCCTGCTACTAGCACTCTTAAGGGCCCCAGCAACATATGCACCATTTCAGGCCCCAAGCTGTTTCACAATGTTTTTCTGCAAATTTTCATTCCCTTGTTTGGAAAATGCTCCAGCCCTAAAGCCTTACCCTACCTGAAGTGCCCTTCACATTGAAGAATTGGAACAAATTTGGCGTTCAATAGAAATTAAGGGCTAGATGCCATTGAAGAAGGCCATTGAAGGCTTCAAGTTTAAGGCAAAATTCATCCTCAACTGTCTATAAGTTTGTGTTTCTGCGTGCTGATTTTGTGATTTGATGAAACAAACCACTAGTGAGGTTATGAATCCTATTCTTGAAATTCATAAATTTCTAGTTTCGACCAGGGCTCCATTCCTTTTGAAAAAAAATCAATTTTGAGTGTAGAATTTGGAGTTAGTTCTAGTTCCAAATTGGAGGTTTCAAATTGAGTTGTGAAAATCAGAATCACCTATTTTAAACCAAGGACTTGAACCACATTTATATTATCCTTGTGAATATTAAGTAGAAAATTGCACTCACATAGACTTAACTGAATTTGTTCCCAAATTTTCTGTTACCAATAAATTTGGTTGCAATGTACATGATACTTTAGCCCCAAAATTTTGCCAATTCATCAGGCTTTGACATTTCACAATTATGATGCCGCCATCATCAATAACTTCTACAACATATGACTCTAAGTTGCCAAGTGAGCAACTTGTTCCAAATGCAAGTCATCAAGCATCCATCGCACCAGTAGTTTTTTTTTACTGGTGAATGTTTTTGCCAAAAAGAGAATCAGATAAGAGAAAAAAAAGGTGATTTTGGAGGGTTTTAGTCACCAGCAGTGAGAGAGAAAAATAAAATAAAATCACCAGATTCCTATATTTGGCTTTCATTGTGTAGCCAAACATGTAAAAGGATGAATAAAGATTTTTATTTTATTTCTGGTTTATGATCATATTTTGGCTAAATGTCACCTAATGTGACCTAGGGGTAGAAGGATGAGAGTAAGTATGAAAATAAACAATTCAACATTTGAATCTTACCTTGAGAACCTTCGATTGAGAACATAAATAATTTAGTTAAATTATTTTGGGTTTGACATAGTTGAAAATGAATTATGTGAACTTATTAGATCTTACAAAATAAAATTCCTATAATTGAATGATTTGTTCATAAAAAAGATGATAGTTCTAAAAGGATAATAAGTAGCATAATATTCTTGGTTTGTAACTGATGAATGAGAATGTTTAGTACATATAGGTGAATGAGGACATTTTTCCTTTTTTCTCTTTCAAATATATAAAAAGTTGTGGATGAAGCTCCAGGCTCATCTTCCCCTTTTCATAGTCTATTTTATTACTTTGTGTTGAATCTTAGGTTAAGCTTTTTTTCGTTTGTAACAAACATATGCTACAATAAACTTATGTACGCTTTATATTATGGAAGTGTTCACAAAAATAAATATACATATTTAAACATGTTTTTGATGAACAATCTTTAAAAAAAAAAATCTTTAAACATATGTGATGAGCTCCCCCATAGGTGTTACTCACATAAGAATCAAGTTTCAAACACATGAATGATTCTAGCTTAAAAATATGCAAGTTTCATTTTTTTTGAATTTCAAGTGTTTTTAACGGTGTGTGAGAATTTAGTTACACAATTTACCTATGTGATAGAACGGACTTGATTTCAAATTAATCATAATAAGCTCAGACACTTAGCTATAGATCCACTCAAGAATGTGAGAAATTTAAAGGCAAACTACTTGACCAAAAAAAAACTATATGATAAAATTTAACTAATTATAATTGGACCTTTTTAGATTAAAAAAATGAGCATGCCACTCTCAGCCAGCAGAACAAATGAAACATCATGTGTTTAAAACTGAGTGATATTGTTAAATGTTTTTAGAAGATTCCCATTTTTCTCAACTAAAAAGTCTCATGAGTGCCAATCTGCAAGGTCTTAGGTAGTCACCAACTTTTGATTGTTCAAAGCCTAGTACAACTGCCTTGCTGCTCACGGATCTTCTCAAAGATTGCGAGGTTTTAATTAATTTGGTTAGAATTATTGGATTCAGTACTCAAGTGGAGAGTGACCCGTGCAACTCTGCTGCCGACCATCTTTTCCATCTCATCCTAAGAAGGGTTGTAAGTTGTAAGGAAAGAAAAATATTGCGCTTGTTCTAATATTGTACATAAGTTGAAACCCTGAACAGGCTTGCGATGCACAGTAGTACGTTTGGTCACTTCATCACTTGATCATCACAACACCGTGTTCATTGATTACATTAGATTACAAGTGAGCAACTGATTGTTTGCTACTGGGTAAGTCTATATCTTAATTCTCCAAATGACAAAAAGAATTCAAATTGGAGAAAGTTTAGTGTTTCTTAGTTGTCAAAAAATAATAATAATAATTAATTAAAAAAAAATCTCCATAGTTCTATCCTAAGTTCCAGCAGGCAGCAAAAAATATAGAAAGATGCTAAATTTTTTTTAACTTTCATATTTTCTCGTCATCAAATCTGGCTAAATCCTCTTGTGGATGATCATTACTTCGGCTACATCACAAACAAAAACAAAAAAAAACCTTGTTCCCAACCTGCAAGAAAACAACACAACTATGCAAGAGACTAGAGACTAAGCTTGGCTTGCAGAATGTCACGAAAATTTTACAGCCAGAGCGAGCCTGACCAGCTGGTCAAAAAGACAATATGACAATTTACGTTGTGCAAGTACCTACAGGTATATAATTACTGGAAGTTTGGTTCTAATCTGCTGGTCAAATAGTCGTCATGACCACTAAATTGGGTTGCTGCAAATTGTAAGTGGATTATAATCACTGCTCTTCAAACGAGTCAACGAAATTACGATTTCAAAACGCTTATACAAGTACACGGATTCAATGAGGAGCTGGTGCACCTTCAATCACTGTCTGGCCCTCTATCAGTGCAGCCTGCATATTCTAGTACTCATGCAGTGACAGACTTCCTCTTGCTTGCTCAGAACATTAGTACGAGCATGGTATGGTCACCTTCAATTAAGCAATATAATATACGACAACATCCTACTGTAGATAAGAGACTTCCCTGAATCGAAAGGGTCGTGAAGACCAGTCAAAGAAATTTGGTGTGAAAGAATTTCACCCTGTTGCAAAATCTGTGATTTTTCTCTGAAAATATATGTATCTTGAGACATTGAAAGAAATTTTCAAAAAATCTTTAAAAGTTTCCGGATTTCTATACATGGTTCAAGTAGGTAGCCAAAAATATTTATAAGAATGTTAATTTTTTCCTTTCATATTTTGTTAATAGCCAAATTTGGCTAAATCAGCTTATGAATGATTGCCACCTCAGCTACATCACAAAATTGAAAACAAAAACACTGGAGAAGACTGGAAAAGCAAGGATTTGATTTATGGTTAAATCTTTAGAGCTTATCTCCAACATGACACATAATGTGTTTTTCTTTTTTCTGGCAAGTGAAATTGTTGCATTGTGGCAAACAAAATAAAATCCTTTGCGAATTGGACAAAGGGATATTTTGGAAAAAATACAAAAAAAGTCCCCACATTTTAAAGAAAAAATAATTAGGAGTAATCTTTTTAGACATTGGGTTCATGTAGGTCGCCAGAATTAGGCAGTATTCCAAAACAATCTTGCATGAACTCTAGCCAAATTTGGCTTATTCCTCTTCTAGATGATTGCCAGTACACGTACTTGACAAAATTGGAAACAAAAACCCTAGGGCCTGGACACATCCTTCTCAACAAATAGCATACATACCAGGATTGGCCTGTTTAGAGAAGGTCCACACACACCCTTTATTTGGACCTCTAAATCTGTTTATCACATCCAAGATAATGTTACTTGTTTACTCATCCCCACCCATAAACATTAAAATCTCAACAATATAATGTGAGACACTATTTTACACACCTCCAGCTGGCCCAATCATACTATGGCAGCCTGATCAAAATAAGCCATTTTCTTTACTGGGCTGTGTGGAGACCACTGCATCCTGTCGACATTTCAGGTCTAAAAACATTTCAACACTATTGGAAGTCTGTACTTCATACAGTTTACAGGCGTCTAAGGCCCTAGTGTGTCTGGTCTTAGAGCATCTGCGGTGGTGCTCAGTATGCAACCGTGCAAAAATATTTTTCACATCCAAGTTTAGTTATTTACTTTTTAGCAACCCCAGCCATAACACTGAAACTGGGATAGCAGATAGGTGGGGAACTACTAATATCAAACCATTTGGACCAATCATTATGATGGGCGAATCAGAAATACTGAGAGGCAGTCGAATATATTTAGTACACTCTTTTATCCACGTGTACAGCATTACTACGCCGTTTACCAGCAAACTGCAATTGTGCTGAGCCAAAACTACTTTCGTGAGCCAAACCGGCATATTTTGACTTTCTTCATCGAATGTTACTGTGCACCCATGGAGGTGCTCTAAGATTTCTAGCGCTTCCAAAAGATTTGTTGGAATAATCTCATAGAGCACTGATTTGGCACAATGTTGAGCTGAGGAAAGGTAGAATTGCTCCATCTCCCATCCAGGAGAGGATACTGTAGAGACCAATGTTAGCTGGTTCTTCCCAAGGCAAGAAAATTGTGTTTAAATTCATTATAGAGCATAGTAGCTTAAGGGATTTTTGGCCCCTAAATAATAATAGGTCAATTTTTACATGAGGATTTTTGAAAGATGATATTTTGGCTTGTGGTGAATCTTGAGATTAGTTATAGAGTTATAATATCTTGAAGGAATTTGGTTTCTTTTAGAGGATTTTATGCAGATTATATTTTTGCATAGTGAAAAATATTTGAGTTTCCATAATTCTTCTTTTGCCTTGAGATACCTTTTAATGTAAATGGCAAGGCCACAGTGTGACACACCCCTTGTTTTTCATAAGTGACAAAACTGGCAAGGCTAGGTCCTTCTCCGATTATTACTTATGTCTCAAACAGAGTATCAAATAACTGAATTTTGGAAATTCATAATATCAACATTCTTGTTTAAGCAATAACCCATTTACCAATTTCCCCAAAACTTGTATAGTAACACCTACCTTTAATACACAGGGTTGGTTTTGAAATATCTGACCTCATGCCCTGCCTGGTAATCATCCAGAAGAATGTCCAGGTAGCTTTTAGTAAGTAAAATGTATCTTCATTCTTTGTGCACTTCTCACAATTGCGAACCCATACCAGTCAAACTCAAGCTTCAAAGGGTCCAGCTGAAATAGGAATTAAAATTGAACGGTTTTAATGGCTAAAGATACAAGAAAGTATTGGGACAACACATGAGAAGGTACGGATTGATTATTGACATTCATCAAAGCAATACCCAGCCCATAAGGGTCTTGCTTCGTCTTTACAAACTATGTACTAGATGAGTAAGGTCTGTCTCCAGTTCTCCACCCTCCAGTCTTGACATTTGATCAAAACAGTCTCAAGTGCAAGAAATGAGTTGCAAAATCACCTCATCGCTGAATACCTGTGTCAATGTCAGAATTTTAAAAGTCTGACTGAGCATAGGTAGTTCTAGGGAACTTCAAGCTAAATCTTTTGGAAAAATAATGGAATTTGGTTGAGGAATGGAAAATCCTCACCACTCAAAGTGTGTACAAGGTACACACAACTTTCAAATTTTCACATTTTTGAAGAATGTGATCAAACTATCATGGTTGATTGATGATAAAAATTCTAAGCTAGATAGAAGACATCCATATAAAGTTGGTGAAATTAAAATTGCTCCATCAAGACTAACAAATGATTAAAAAAATGCAAGTCCAATAAGCATATACACACAATCAAAGGAAGACACCTTTTTGTGACAATTTTCAAGCACCTCGACTGTTCTCAGACTGTACCTCATTCCACTACATGGAACACAAGAAGATAGCAAAAAACTTGAGCTGTTGGAGTTGGTAGACCTTTGTCTGACTCTGCCCAAGCTCAATAAAAGCTCTACTAAACTAGAGAGATATAACCGAGAGAACATAGTTTGGGTGATCACTATTAAACGTGCTGCCCACAATAGCTATGGCAACCGTTATCCCTGCACCAATCGCCAGGGCACCCTTCCACATGGGACCTTTTTTTTTAATTTCATTTTTCACCACCCTTCATTTTTCACACTTCATCTAGCTTCCTGTGTTGTGAAAATGAATAAGAAAAAAAATTAAAAAAACTAAGGTCCAGTGGGTGTTGTGAAAGTGATCACCTGGCTATTGGGGAGGAACAGCCGCTGCCATGGCTATTGTGACCAGCGCATTTAATAGTGATCACCCAAACTATGTTTACTGCCAAATTGGTCACAACGCCACACGTTGTATCACTCATTGTCAGTGTGCATTTGTGACCAGGGCTAATATACAGTTACTTGTTCTTTCATGCTTTCAACACAAATTTGCTTTCATGGCTCTTTAAAGTTTAGAGTAAAATCAATGAGACTAGATACCCACCGCATGAATGATTGGAAAGAACTTAATTTCAGTGCCAGAATCAAAATCAACAAAGATTGTCCCATAAATGGCAGCTCCACCGCAATCCCCATTATACCCGCTGGAGTTTTTTTTACTACAATGTTTTCAAGTAGGTAGATTGGCCATTATCCACAACAGGAATGAGCCAAATTTGGCTAGAGATCAGAGAGGCCCGTAAAAACCTTTTGGAATCCTGCCTAGTTCTGCCTTCCTACATGAACTCAATTTCTAAAAACAAAAGAAGTGACTTCTATTTATTTTTTCCAAATCAAAATGAGGCAACCTTTATGCATTTTTTTCCCAAAAATCGCCGTTTGTACAATTGGCAATGGATTTTTTTTTTGTTGTCACAGTGCAAAGATTCACCCCCAAAAAAAACACTGTCACCACAGGCCACTACCCATGTAATAATTCCCTTCCCTCCCTCCAAAAATCCAATGTCCTCTGTTATGAAAATTCTGGCCAAATTCTGTCAAAGTTCTCCATCTGCTCTTAATTAGCACATACCATAGACTATAGTGCCATGGTCAGTTCAACATTCCAGTGTCAAAGAATTATTTTATTTTGAAGATTCCATGTGAAATTTTTTGAATATTCCAAAATAATCTAAAAGATTCCTATTTTTCCTTCAAGTTTTGTTTTCTTTCAATGCTCTTGGGTGAAAATTTCAACATTTCTGAAAATAACTGAAAATAAATTACCCTCAACCTGGGAATGCCGAGAGAGAGTGTCACATGTCTAGTAACACTTGGGAATGCCCCAAGAATTTGTCAACCTTGTTACCCTTCTAATAAAGGATGCAAAGATAGTATTGTGTCTCAACATGAACATGATCCATTATTTTCATGTACATAGACGTGTAAGGCAAGGTGCCTTTTAGCACCTTATCTCTTCTTGATAGGGGGAAAGATTTTTTAAATGATGTTTAAGGAGACAATGAAAATAAGAAAGTTAAGAGCACTTAACATGCTTTGCTCATAATAGGGGTTGTGATGCTTCCAACAATCCCTCCTTATCAAGTTTCTCTCTTTCTTTGTACTTGGGCATGAATTGCATCTATAGATATCATCCATGCATCTCATCTAGGTTTATCGCACACCTATTCATACCACCATATTTCATATGCTTTTCATGCCGATGTTCAACATGCTTTGCCTATTTGATTAACTTGTATGGCCATCAATCCATTTGACATTGCAACTTTGCATGCATTTTTGTTCTTCCTTTTTTGGTGTTTGTATTTTGTAACATGAGGTGACAAGAAAGGTCACCAAAAGATTCACACCCACCTCCATCAATACAATACAAAAGATTGGGAGACATTGCAAGCAGAACACATGATTAAAGTTTAGGCTCTAACCTCCAAAAGATCTTCAAAAATGACTTGAAACCTTTCTCCACCTCCATCGCATGACCATGTCACACACATGCACTTGCACATGTGGGAAAGTATGTTCGAACGGTGCATGCATCAACTTCGAACATTCTAATGAACCCATTTGATAAGACTATGTCAACCCTTTGCCTTTTTCACCTTTTGGCAAAGGTCAACCTTCCCCTTTTGTTGATGATTTCCATCCAAAAAACATAAATTGTTTTAAACTAGGAAGCATTTATTTCCATTTTGGCACATTCACATGTCTTTCATCTAACAATCTTTGAAGTATGGTGTATGACCTTTTACGAAATTGTTTTGTTCTTGAAGACTTTTTGAATGGTTTTGATTTCTTTTTTGAAGTATGTGGGCACATTGATCATGGTCATGTTCCTTCATCTGTATTGTATTTGCTTGTGGCATCACAATTACTAGCTCTAAAGAAACAAACTCACGACATCCGACCCATTGTGATTAAAAATGTGACCTATTGGTTGGCTGACCATGCACTCACCATTCAATTCAACAAAACATTTGTGAAACATTTTAATCTTCACTAGTTTGGTGTGGCAACATGGAGTGGGTGTGAGATGGTGGTCCATGGGGTTTGTGCTACATTGGATTTGCATCCATTTGGGTGATATTATAAGTGAATGTCTATAATGCCTTCAATTCCATATCAGAAATAATTGTTTTTCAAGAATTGTGGTCTTTTACTAATAGTTTGGATTAGTTTTTCCCATTTGTTCAATGATTTATGCATGCCCATCCCCATTATTTTTTTTGTAGGTTTCTCAACATGGGGATTTCATAATCATTTTGTTCGAATCTATACATGAAAAAGGGATCCTTTGGGTGGAACATTGTTCACCTTAGCACATTTTCACACTCTCCACCCTACTACAACAACCCACTTTACCTTTTTTTCCCTCATTCTCAATTATATACATATTATTGGTCTTGTTTCAAATTTGATACCTGCCTTTTTACCATTTGTAGCTTTAAAACTTTCCATTCAGCTAATGAAGTGTGTAACTTGGATTTCCACAAGGATTAAACCCATCAATATCACTTCCTTTAAGTTCTTTTACGCATGACACAAGTTTTTATATTTTAGGTGCACTAATGGGTTCTATATCATTTGTTGAATCCTTTGTTGTAGAAGCACTTTAAGAAGATCCTAGCACCATAGCTAACCCCCCTATGCTTATAGATCCACAAGCAATGTTTGTGATGTGTTCATTTTGTTATGCCCAATGCCCAAGTTATTTACTACCTACGATATTTATGTCTCCATGTATCTTACAACATTGCACTAAATTTGATTCATGTACCATGGCTACATTAAAAAAGTTATTTATTATAGGATCTTTCGACATTATGGCGGGTCATTTGGTTCATTGTTAGGTCATTTTACTTGCTTCTTCAAGGGGGTTTGGCCTTTCTTTAGTGGTTTAATTTGCTACCATTGCTTTCTTGGGATGTTAGGATTTGATCACTCCTACACTTGTCATCCATTTCCAACAAGATGATCACCCTATTCTTCTCAATGAGATGGCATAATGTGTCAAAACTAGTGCTTTTCCTTCCTAGCTAACATTGTAGGATACTTGAACTTTATTACCCCAAATTGTTCATTCTCTAATCTCCCCTTTGATAGTTTTATGATACAATCATATCTTCATCCATAGGCTTCTTTGATGAACCATTTACATGAATAGGAGTTTACCACACTTTTAGTAGATGTTCCTTTAAACGCCACATGAACACATCTTTAATTTTATTTGAGTTCAATTATTTCAAATTTTCATTTAAGTTCTGATTCCTAAATGAGCAATGAGGACTCTAGTTTGTCATGATTCATTAGTGCTCACTATTGTGTGCACTCATGAACCAACAATAAGTTAGGTGCATTGTATTACAAGCTTTGAAAGCTTGTTGTTTTTGTATTCATTGATGTATCTGTTCATAATGATTTAGAATCTAAATGTTTGGTTAAAGAAAATCCAATCAAGAATTGGAAATCGAGATGCAATAATTGGCTGCAAGTTTGCCATTTTTCATTGGCGATCAATTCGCAGCAAGGTGTAATGGAGGTGATTGGGTTTGCAATGAAGTTGGCTACTACAACAATGATTGTTGGACTTGGAACTTGGTGGGCATTGGGGATGTAGGAGATGACAAAATGGCACTTGGGAACTTAGAAGATGGCATTGAGGTGTTCTAAAATGCACTTGTGTTTATGTGCATTGAAACTTGAAGCTATTAGTTCCAACTTCCAACTGTTAAAGTCCAAGACTCCAAATTTGTCATTCCAAGACCCAAGTATGTGCTTTTAATTTTTTCTTTCAATTGATTCCTAACCTTTACATATGGTGTACATTATAATGTGTTAGAGTTATTTAAGAGTAGAAAAGAATTAGTGAATCCCTTTGGGCATTTACTTGCTATTCAATCTTGTTCAAGGCAAGTACATCTTGATTCCTGACTCTTAAGTCCTAACTTGCTTTAAACCCTAATTCTTCTTATAGTTAATTTGTTGTGCATTTTTTATTTGTTTGTTAAGGCTTTGATCAATTTTTAAGTTGTTGGAGGTTGCAACTGTTTCCTGCAAGCTTGTGCATCATCTTAAGGTTCAAAAAAGATGGCACCACTTCTTGTGTTGTCATAGATGGAGCTACAAAAGTATTTTTTGTCTTCCCACAACCCTGTTGATTATATTCCAATTATTCTTGATAATGTGGCTTCATCTAATAATGATGTAGGGTTATGTGGCGTTTCCAATGCTTTTGGTAATGAACAACACATTGAAATTGTTGTGCTAGTCATTAATTTGATTTATTCTCCAAGTACAAAAATAACCCCATTAAGTTTTCCAGAATTTGGAATTGATGCACTTGTTTTGTTTCCTCCTCTTGATTTGTTAGCTTTAGAAGTAAAAAAGAAATAGTCCTATGATTTAACATGAAAATTCCAAGTTGAATGGGCAATAAAATTGCCTTGGGTTGAATTGCAAGTTGGTTTTGATGATTGTGGAAAATATGTGAAGTGAAAAATATGTTTTGAAGTTAATCATAAAGAAAAGTTCCTTGCACCTAAATGGGACTCTTTTTAGAAACATGTTGGTCATAGAAAGCATAATTGTTTTTGAATGGGGTGAAGAAGGGGGAGTGGTACATGGCTAAGGATTGTAAACATGCTAGAAATGAAATTGCTTTTGCATGCAAGGGTAGGGAATTTGTTTTGTAAAAATTTGCTAGTGGGGTGGTGGGGGAAAAACATAGAAAACTTATCTAATTTGCCACTTTATTTCACATTTTGAAGCATGGCAAGCCCATGCTTGAATATGAGGCACATAAGGAGTTATTTGATTTTTTGAATTTGTAAGAAAATCCCAAGATGCATTGGATAAATTTGATAGGTTGGGCTATGGTTTAACACATGCAAAATATAGATTTGGAGGTCACCATTTTTTCTATTACAATTGTTCGATATATATTTTTGACTTGTGATGAAGTGAGTTTAATTAATAACCAGAGTTGGTTGTTAGTTCATGCATATGTGGTGCAAAATTGGTTGCACATACCAATTCTTTTTTATCTTGAATGTGTGGTGGCTGGATCAGGTGTTGATAACTTAACCTAGATGCTTATGCAATCCTTGATGAACCAAGGTAGTTTAACCAAGGATATGGTTGGTAAGAAGTTCATGACATTTGGGGCGATGGTGTTTTTGTTTTCCAAAATGTTAAGTTTAAGGGTTACAAAGTAGATTTTTGACAGGTGGGTTCTTCATTCCATGAGAGTGCATTGTACGGTTCATAGAACTAATCTTGTATTTCAGATTTTGTTTCATTTGCTAATGGTGAACAAAATTGAAGGTTTTTTATCCACACTCTACAACTATTTTTGTAAAAGTTGTACAAAGCATTTGGATTTTACAAAGCTTGCGAAAATCATGGAGACAAAAGAGGCTAAGATTTTGAAAAATGTCAAAACATGATGGAATAATATGTTTTCCCCTACCAAACATGTTATGGCAAAATATAGGACATTGTTGATAAAGATGGCCATTGACAACCTTAGTAATGAGAAGGCAAAAACAAACTTTGACCTCCTTTGTGATGTGTAAGTCATGTTGGGGTTTGTTGCCATACTTATTTTGTTATATTTTATTCACAATCTCATCAAATCCAAGCAATGGAAGGATGTTTTTGTTTGTGATTTTGTGGTAGTTGCTAGCAATTAAAGTGTGTCAAGGGGAAATATTTTCCTTGTACACAACATTGGTGGGTGCAAGGCATGAATCCATCATCATGAGATGTGTTATAGATTTGAACATTGGCATGGAACACTTAACTTTTGATGTGAACTAGTAATACATCTGGGCTATTCCTCTAAATTTGGAAAGTGGTGAAACAAGATTTGTGACTAGGGATGTATATGTAACAACTATAGCACAAGTGGAAGCAAACTATGCATGTAGTTTTCTTCACCTTAACCCTTTTTAATTTTGCAACTTGTTTACTTTTACATTTTTCAAAAATTTCACATGATTAGATTTTGGAATCTAATGTCGGTTTCTTTGAATGTAAGGGCTACTGATTGCCTTATCAAAGCCTTGGAAGGAAGATTTCCTACTCATGGGTTGATGGACAACTTGGAAGTTGGGTGTAGTGTACCCATAGCACGTACTAGATGCAGAAACAAGCTTTGCCAAACATCTGTGTGTAATTAAAGAAGCTTATTGCCACCCAAGGAAAGAGGGCAAATTTGATGTGTGGGTCCTTGAAGTGCTTTTAGTAGCTTCATTTGACATTGAATAGTCTCTAATCAAGTTGTCAATGAAATCAAATGCAGTTAATGCCATGGCAAACTAATTAATGAGAATCCTATCTTTCGTCTTTGGTGCACTCTTTCAACATCCAAACTTCTTTCTTGTTCGTTCCTAGAATATTTCGAATTAGCAGAAATTGCTATGGTACAAGTTCTTGGGAGTGTAGAGGACGAACAATGCTTTAGCTCTTTGGCATTTTGTAAATCCAAATTGCGGAATTGATTCACTACCAACCTTGGTTTGGTGGTCATGATGTTTTCCTAGAAATTTTACACCTTGCAAAAATTTTCGTATGCAAAAGCATTTGAGCAATGGCTTGTAGAATGTCCTTAATATGGAGTGTGAGCTTAGGTGTATTGCTCTTTAGTTTCAGCTCGGCAATTTTTGGCAGCGTTGCAAGCTACAATTGTTGATTGCATTTTTTGCAAAGTTGGTGATCCGTTTGGATACCATTTCTTGTTTCCAAGTTGCTGGTCTTCTCTTGTGTTTTGACTCTTTACATATTATTCTAATGTGGCTTGTGGATGGTTTGCATGTACTTAATCCTTGATTTGTAGGACACTTATGTTACAATGGGCAATTTAAAAGGTTGAATCCCCTTACAAGTGATTGTCTATCATTTTTGTTAAATTTTTGATTTGAGAATGGCATTGTGGTCATTGGTTATAACTTATTAGTCCAAAGTTATATGATTTTATTGTCTAGTTGTCCTGTTTTCATGAATCAGCATATTCTAGAAGCTTGCCAAGTTCCAACTTGCCTGGGCTTCTCCTCCTGAGAATAGGCAAGAGCCAAAAACCCTACAACAATCTACTGGCAAAAGCTAGAAACCTTACAACACTTGGTGGCAAGAGCCAAAAATCCTACAAAAATCTGAACCCTACAGCCACAAACAACCACCATGGAAAAATAACAATCGCCTGATTAAACTCCATTTCTCCTTCATTTTTCGCCAGAAAGATAATTAAAGAAAACCTTTTAGCCAGCTAGACTCCAACCCATTCCATCTGGTGGCCAGCTTAACACCACAAGGGCGAAAACAGTAGCCAAATGTCACATTTTTGAAAAACAAAAAAAAGCACTGGTTGGATTACCAGGATGTCTGGTGAAACGCACATTTACCCCCATTTCTGGTCAAAGCTCAAGAGTGTGAAATCGGTTACTGGGGTTGCTTTCATTTCACAAATGTCACATTTTATTGTACAAATTACGGTCTTCAATGCAATAGTGAATTCTACAGTGCAAAATCCCATGTGGCTCATATTAATCACAATAGGTATATAAGAGTGGGTGCTCAAAACCTTCATTGAAAGGAGGTGTTTAAAACGATTATAAAAAGCTCCATGATTTCTGCTAGTGCAGTTGAAGGCACCCTTATTTGACGAAATCTGCAAGCAAGCGTTTAGAAAAGTGAAACACCTGCCGATGTGGTTGCTTCATCTTTAGAAATGTCTCCATTATTTTAAAAACTTTTTTATCATGATACCCAATGGTTACCCATGTAGTACCGTCTGGGTATCATGGTCAATTTTTTAATAAAAAATAAAGCTCACCTATTTTTACATTGGGCAATGCCCACAGGCTAGGGCATTCCCAAAATAAGCTACTATGATCTATAATGAATCTAAACACAATATCCTTGCCTACCAAGGCAAGGCCAAAAAAGCAGCATAGGCTTTTACCATAAAGCATGGAATCTCCCCTTAAGTCACAATCAAATTTTGTGGACAAAACTAAACACATTAATTCCTCATAATGCAGGTCCTAGTTGAGCATTTGGGAGAGGGTTTAGGGTTTAAACCCTAAACCCTAAACCCTAAAACCCACATGATGAAATGATTGACCATACAGCATAATTCCCAGGGAAGATATGGGAAGTTGGAGCCAAATCTCTGGGGATTCAGCTGGTGGAATAATTTGTTGAGGTTTTTTTTTTTGGGTTGGTATGTGAGTGGATGGTTGGATGGATTGGCCTTGCATGAACCAGCAGCTATACTGCCACCATGGTAAAAACTAAATACAGTGAATGTTTTTTTTAAAGGCTGGTTTTACCCATGGTACATATTCTATGCTAGATTAAATCAGAATTTCTGAGTCTGAAATTTAAATTTAATAATTCCTGGATTAAATATGGTCAGTAAAATGCCTCACTTAAGAAGGTGAAGGTACCAAGTACCAACCAGTGTAGGTGCTGGTTCCCCGGAGACGAAGAAGGACTGAAGGATTGAGGGTTGGATGTGCCTAATTGATGATGGGAACAGAGCAACAAGTTTTACCGCTGGAAAAAGGATAATGGTGGTAAGGTCAAAATCTAGGAGATGACCTACCTATACAATAACTGCTATTTCCTGACAACTCCAATTCATGATTAATTACTGCAGCTGACGATGTCAGGTTGTGGCCAAGCCTATAACAATTTATCTATAACAATTTCCATTAAAATTTCCTAGTTTCATATCTGGCGTGTAGTCAAATTTGGCTAAATCTTCTTGTGGATGATCCCTCCTTTGTTACATTACAATCACCAGAACCTCCCCCACTCCCCCCAAAAGAAAAAAAAAAAAAACAATTGGAATTTTTTTTCATTAAAACACTTCTTTTCGGACTGTGTCAAGATTGGTTATAGATGCCATTTAGTTTCTCAAATTATGAGGAGAAAAACGTGGAAGTCGCCATATTTAAACATTGGGTTCTTGGAGGTTGCCAAAACATAGCAAGCAGGATTCAAAAAAATTGTCTGCTGTTCTCTCTGACATGAGACATTGGGTTCTTGGAGGTTGCCAAAAGTTAGCAAGGAGGATTCTGAAAAATGTCTGCTGTCCTCTCTGATCTGTCGTCAATTTTGGCTCTTTCCTCTTGTGGATGGTTGGTTGCCAGTGTGACAATATCACAAAATTGGAAAAAATAAAAAACCAAAAAGAAAACCCTGGTGACGTTCAATTGAAAAAGAAACCCTGCTTGGACATGCTCTCATTCCTTCCTCTACTGCCCTAGCACTTATAGGGTTTGCGAGCTCTTCCTACATGCAGAGATCACGGTTTCAGAACGATTTTCTCATTTGCACCTCATGCATCTGTGAGCGAGATTTTGTAAAGAATGATGAGCAAGTACTTACCGGGACGCAGAAAGTTCTCATTTGCTGCAAGTGCTCTTGGTTGTCTGTGCCTGCAGATTCTGGCAGAAGAAATGCAGCAGGACTAGACGTTGATCCATTTCTTGCAGCACACTCGCGCCAGTCGATCCTCTGCCTAATATACTTCTCCTCAGAACTCTTCTACCTGTGTGCGCGTGTGTGTATTCACCATTTGTAAGTTTTGACCTCTTTTTTTTGCGGTTCAAGATGGTGATGGTGATGCACATGACTTGGGAGACGTGTACTAGCAGTACTACGCCGCAGGTCAATCATGGGTAGCAGCTAATGGAGCTGAAGAGCATGCTGGCGCAGATCAGTACTCTCTCTGCACGTTAGTTTTAGTTTTCTGCTGTATTATAGATATTACAGTGGAGGCAGCAGATTTCGAAAGCAGGCGAGTCAGTGGATTCTATAGAAATTCCGAATACCGCACCGGCGTTCAGAACATATAGTTTGGACGCCCGGCCAGTGGATCTCCCCTAGCTTCCACCGGGATCAGAAGAATGGTGTCAAATGTGTGACGCTCTGCCTCCTGAACACGTGATGATCTGAGCATGCATGATACAACATTTACGTCGATGCTGCACAGATCGCTCCAAATGGCGGAACTTGATATTGTTTGTCTTTGTAGGATGATGATCAATCAAACACCTGATTTTGGGGGATGGCTGCTGTCGGGTGGGCAGACATTTTGATGATTTATATTGAGCACGCCAGCTGATCAGGCTCACTAGACCTGTACTGTGGAAGCCCAGGAATTGACGCAACTGGCCGAAGAAACCGACCTTAACATCCTAGCTGCAGCAGCTATTCAAGAATCCTCGACACAGGTACATACAGCAGGCCGACATCTATATATATTTCCACAGCTCGTTAGCGATCCAACGAGAATCTAGAATATAACTCTCGAGAGAACTCAATCTATAAGATCAGGCAATAATATATTACTCATGACAGACTTATGTCCCTCATTTGCTGCTGCTGCAGCTGCGCCTGACAGTTGGAAGAAAAGAAGAACAGCTGATAGCTTTGAGCCTGCTTCGTGAACTAGCTACCTCTTTCAAGCTGCTGGAGACCTTCTAGGAACCCTCTAGAAATACCGCAGCCGCAAACTCAATCAGCAGGTACATATATTATTACCAATTGCAAGTCATTGAAGCTGAATGTTTGTTGTTTGGATTGCAAAACCATAGTAGTATGATGCATATGGACTGATGCAGCAGCGTCATAGAAATACTGTAGTACTGCAGTAGATGCAGTCTGGAACTTGATCATGTAGTACAGAGTTGAACACGCATTTCGTGGTTGCTGGTACTTGGAAATTCGGAATCTGGTGCATACATACTGCTTGAATCTTGCTGAGTTCCAGGGTGCAAAGCTTCAAAGTGGTTTGGCCAATATATATATAGTTTCCGAGAACGTCCTCGTACTGAGAGAAATTGAATCTGCATTGTTTGCGGATCGTCATGATGCAGCTAGCAGAATATCATGTGAAGAACAAGGACATCGACCACAGTAAACATGCCTGTGAGCTGGCCGTGTGACGTCGAGCTGGGGTTCAGCATCTAGAGTTCACAAGAACTGGGACATGAGCTGCAGCGAGCTGTAGCAAGGCAGCTTACAAAGCTCTCAATAGACTTGTAACATTGATCGAGGTATGTGTACACAAACAATTGATTATGTCCAGATGGAGAAGGATCGTCAAGGACCATATATACAGCACAATTAGCTGAGTCCAAATTCTTTAAGGTGTACCACCCAGGACGAAGCAAGAGTCATAGATACAACCGCTGCAGTAGTATTGTAGATGAGATCATGCAGATATGAGACTAAGCTGCATTTCTAGGCAACTGTAGCAGCAGCTGGTCGAGTAGAGTTTGAGTACTTGTGTGACCCACGAGCTGAGTCTTTGCGAGGTGAAGGAAACTGTAGACTGTAAGAATATTATTCATGATCATGCAGGTGGCTTGATTCAAGTTGCAGCTGTTCAGCAAATATTGAGATGATCAGGAAAACATGATCATGTCTTGAAGGCGAAGAGAGCGAGTCATGCGAGCATGGCTTTAGTATGCCCTAGTCTACCAGCAAGAGATCTAGAGAGGTCATTGGGATCCGTTTCAGCTGTACTCACAACCGGCTGCTGCATACCGCAAGTCCCGGCGGGGTCGATCTGCTGCTGCACCCATCATTTGATCACTACTCCCTACAGTGTTCAGGAAACAGGTGCCAGAGAGTTTTGCATGGCTGAAGATTCGTTGCAGACTGCTGTGAACTCCTACCACATGAGTTGCAGCTCCTCTGCTAGTGGCGGCGAAACAAATCAGGATCCATCTCATGAGAGTCAGGTGGTCACCGGTGCAGCCCTCAAGACGTTGGTCCAGCAGCAGGAGCATCATCGTGCAACAGTTGCTGCTGTATCAGGCTTGCTTGCAACGTCGGTACCAGCTGCTAAATGGGCCAATACAGCTGCTCGTGCACAGCGCGACGCCTTTGCTTACAGGTCGAGCACAGCTCTAAACCCCGTAGCTGAATGGCCCGCAGGATTTTCTTCTGGCAGTCCTAGCTCCACCGGCTTCGCCCCATTTAGCGCTGGAGATCACTGCTCGATGTTTCCTCAGCCTGCTGCTGCTGCTGAGATCGACCCTTCAAGGTCTTTCCATGCCTACGGTGGGGGGTGTTCATCAGCTGCAATGATATCGGCCTCTCCTCATCTTTGGAGTTCTCCTTTGTCTACTCCGTTTCAGACTGGAAACAGTTCTTCTGCATTCTCCAATTTCACTAGAGGGCAAGCTCATGCAGCAGCTTCAAGTCTCCAAAACCTGCAAGTCTATCAAGCTGATTCGAGTACTTACCCTAAGACAGAACTTGTTGGGAGTCGATTTGCAGCAGCTGCTGCTAGTTCCTGTGATACACCTGCATCGGAGTTGAAGCTCGACGACGGGTCTGATCCCCAGCAGCAATTCCTCACGGGTCAATATGCAAATGCACTAGATCAACAGTACCGCGGGGAGATTCTTCCGTGTGCAGCTCATGGGTTTACCGTAGATCACTACGCCGGCCTGCAAGCTGGGGATCCGGTCAGAGCAGCTCAGCTGAGTAATTTATCTGTAAGTGAACAGAATCATCGTGTGATGAATTCAGAGGACATCGTTTTTGCATGCGTAGACCGGACAATTACAGAGTTGATGACAGCCATGCCAGCTGCAGAAGCAGGAGCAACTGCGCCCGATCTTCAACATCTTTTTGCGAAGTTGCTCGAGGTTCTTCAGCCTTCCAGTGTCCAATTGGTGAGACTAATCGAAGCTCGATTCCATGCGATCTTCTTTGGAAATACTGAAGGTATTAAGCTCAAGGTCATGAAGTTGTCAGATGCATCGACTACAGCTAGTGTACCGCTCGCTGCTGGTGCTTCAACCTCTAAAGCTACAGCTTCTACTTCAAAGCGTATGCGTGATCAGCTGAACACGATCAGTGATTCAAGCTTGAATGGGCGCGAAGAATATGATCTGCATGAAGAAGACCCGAGATCAGTGTTTCATTTGCATACTAGACTCGATCAGCATCGTCGTCCTCTCCAGCAGGCCGTAACAAAAGCGTCGTACTCACGTCACCCCCTCAAACGCCGGATCATTAGTAACAGTCAACTCGCCACAGATACTGCAGATCGGCTGCAAATTGAATCCTCATCTAGACTAGTTCCTCCTCTTCGTGAATCCCCTCCACCGGTCATGGAGCAGAGGGACTCCTCGGTCAAATTCGCCAAGGCTACGCTTGAAGAAGCTCATAGGTCCTTAGCTTCCTCACAACCTTCGCTTGATCCCCGCGGGAACTTAGAAGTTATGCGAGAGCATTCTATAACCCAGCAGCAGCAGCAGGAGCAGGCGAGTGCTGCAGCAGCGGTCCAAGATCAGTTTCATCATATGAAAGCACTGGAGATGAGTTCGCAGCAACCATATAATCAGCTGCAACCGCCACAGCAATATCAGCACAACCTACAGCTGGACCAAGCCGCTAGAACCTCGCAAAACTTCTGTAATACTTTGCAGTACGCAAGTGCAGTTCAACCGCATTATGTTTGCAACCTTAAAGCTTTAGGGTACGAGGATAGTCAGCAGCAACAGCAAGTTCAGTATGATCATGGTCAACCCTTGAAGCCTTCTGCTACGGAACCTGCATCGGGCAGTTGTAGCTCTATTCTGCATGCGGATAGGATCATAAATGCTTATGATGAGAAAGGCTTCGAGCTTCTAGCCCTTTTGCTCCAATGTGCGGAGGCGATGTCTGCTGAGAACGTAGATGAGGCGAACTCAATTCTACCACAGCTAAATGCCCTTGCAACTCCCTACGGAAGTTCGGTGCAAAGGGTGGTAGCCTACTTCGCAGAAGGCATGGCGTCGAGACTCATCACATCTTTTCTTGGCATCAGCAGCAGTAGTAGCAGCTGGTCATCGTCGTCCTCCGTGCCGCTTCTTCAGCTTCCGCCCGGAACGATCATGCAGAGTCTCAACCGCAACCAAAAGAAGATCATGTCCGCGGTCCAGGTATTCAACGAAATCTGCCCTTTTGTGAAATTCTCGCACTTCACGGCGAATCAAGCGATAGTGGACGCCTTCGAAGGAATGCGCGATGTGCATATCATAGACATTGACATCATGCAAGGGTTGCAATGGCCAGCTCTGTTCCACATCCTTGCGGCCAGACCCGGGGGACCGCCGCAAGTCATTCGGATAACGGGATTGGGAACTTCCATCGAGTCCTTGCAGGCTACAGGGAAAAGGCTTTCCGATTTCGCACAAACCCTAGGTCTTCGATTCGAGTATATAGCGGTGGCGGATCGGATTGGAAACGTGGATCCGTCCGCGTTACAAGTGCGAAATGGGGATGCACTCGCCGTCCACTGGATGCAACATTCGCTCTACGATGTCACTGGAGATGATCCTCAAACGTTGAACCTCCTCAAGAGACTCTCCCCCAATGTCATCACCATGGTAGAGCAAGATCTGTTAGTACATCACGACGGCAGTTTCATCAACCGTTTCGTGGACGCACTTCATTACTACTCTGCCTTGTTCGATTCTCTTGGCGCCAGTTACGGCGACGAAAGCCCCGAGCGTCACGTAGTGGAACAACAACTGTTCTCATGCGAAATCAAGAACATCCTTGCTGTTGGCGCCGGAACTTCTCTTGCAGCAGCAGCATCGTCATCCTATCGCGGCTGCAGCGGCACAGCAGCAGCGACAACAACAGATCATGGGGTGCGGCCGCATGTCAAATTCGTGCGACAATGGAAGGATGAACTCAGCCAAGCGGGTTTCAAACGCGTGTCCTTGAGCCACAAGGCCGCCACGCAAGCCGCACTTTTGCTGGGCATGTTCCGAGACGGTTACACGCTCTTAGAGCAAATAGGGACATTGAAACTAGGTTGGAAAGATCTCTGCCTCCTAACTGCCTCTGCCTGGAGCTGCAATTAACAAAGCTCATATCATGTGCAAACTACTTAATAGATCTTACTTACGCATTGGTGTAGGATTTGGGCATAAAATTTTGCTCCATAACCTTTATGTGAGTGGATGAAAAGTTTCATAATCTTCTTGTACATAGACCAAAAAAAAATAACCCTCCTCTCCTTAGACGAAAATTCATAACCATTCTCTGTACAGATGATGTATGCAATTCTTTTTTGTGTAATGTATAGCCTTGGGGTGAGGGGATTCTAAAAATAAGGCAGGCCTAAGATGAGGTGATAGCCAAGCAAGCACAACCCCACATTTTGCGTCCTTGCCTATGAGCTTTACCCCTTGGAAAGCACATGGCAAAGGTTAGCATGAATCTAAACATTCATAGATCACAAGGTGTATGAGGTATAGGGTTAGTATGCCTACTTCCTCAAGAGTGGGAGGGATTTAACACTTATGATAAGTGTACTAGGTGTAAAACCCTTCCCACTCTTAAGGAGTAGACATAGTATCCCTCCTCTTTTTTCAAGTCGGGATATGGATATAAGGTACCTTCCAAAAGAGCTAGCAATTTTTATTAAATGCTTTACAATTCCATATTAGAGCCCTTGGAGGAATTCCTAATGCATTTGGAAGGCACCTTATATACATTAATAATTTGTCTTTAGAAAACAAGACGCACCTTACATTTGCCAAAGGCCTTTAAAACCACTTAGGTACTAGGCATAAAATCCATCATGTTCTTAAGGAGTAGGTGTAAAACCATCCCCTCCTTTGCCTTGTGATCTATGTATGTCTAGGTTCATGATAATGTTTGCCTTGTGCTTTATAATTAGTAAAGCCCATGTATGAGAACATTTCTAAAATGTGGGGCCTAGGATTATCTTGTCCTAAGCTCCTTGTTTTGAAAATGCCCCCACCATGGGACTTTACCTTACACTTCATGTTTGTATGTACATGGCACCAAATATTTAACCCATTGATGATCGATCACAAAAAAAAACCAGATCAAACTTCAAAAGTCACATAAATGATATTTGGGGAACATATCAACTCCTTGCTTGAATCTGAATATCAAGTTAATGAATATATATATATTTAAAAATTAATTAGAAGTTAGATTAAGAGGGTTTGAAGGAGCCATTAGTCAAATGTGACCACCTCAAATGCTATGATTAATGTTGCTACTCTATGAAGGGTCTCAAGCTTATGTTTGAACCCCATCTTTTTCTTTTTTTTTATTTGTGTATTTTCTTGCTTTTGTATTGTTTCTTACTTTCACATTGTTGTTTCTCATTTTCATGTTGTTGTTGCTTGTCTTTGTGTCGTTGTTGGTTGCATTTGTGCCACTACTTTTTGCTATCGTGTCAATCTTTCTTATTTTCACACTATTACTCCTTGTCCTGGAGTTGTGAGAACTGCTCTGAATATTCAATAAATATTATTTTCTAGGATATTTAAAAATGTGAGGTTCAAATTTCGATTTTTTCAAAAAAAAGATGTCCTTGACAAATATTGCAAGTTAAATTAAATTAAACTCTGACCTGTTTCTTGAAAAGTATTTAAAAAACCAAAATCAATATATATAACCCAACACTGGTTCAAACTTTAGACCTAGATACTATGGGGTAACCAACTATAGCAAGAATGCTAAAAGAAATCAACAGTCCATTCAAATGCCTTGCCATTTATTGCTAAATTTCTTTTTGGGATCCTCCATAGTGAGATTACTTCCTAAATTTGTTTTTATAACAAGGCTTTTCATATGTTCTATTGTTTGCCATTCTAGGATCTTTGACATTTTTGCGACAGATCAATTTTTGCTTTATCCCCAGATGACTTATCATTTCTAAAACCAATTCAGGTTCTTATGGAGGAAAGTAAGGACAGAAATTACCAGCAATGTGTCTGTTATTGAACAATATTGTAACATGTAAGAAGGGGGAAAAATCATTCAAACTTTTGATGTGCCTTTTTTATGTTACCTTTAACACTATTTAGGTCAATATTGTTAGTATATTGAAGCAACTATCCTTAAGAATGATGACATAGTTAATCTTTTGTTCAGTTCAACTACTAGGTTCCTCCCTTTAAATGAACCCCATTTAAACCAAACCCAAGAGATATTCTTGAGTTCTATAGCTACACACTTTTGCTCCAACATTTTCTTATAAGGTAAACTTTTGAAATGGTATAACAGGCCCAATCAGAGTCCATAACATATCAATATGAATTCAATATGTTTTAATATCATGCTTATTTTAGTCTTTTTTTTGGCATGGAATATGGTGTGACGATAATGATACAAAAAAAGACCATTAGGAAGGATGTTGAGAACCAAAACATTGAGATATGAAGTTGAATTATGAATTTTTGAAATTTAGTCCTTGATTCATTTCAGTTAATAATCTAGACGTTCATCTTTCAAAAATAGTATTCTATACAATAGAGATAAAATTTAAAAAGTTCTTCCAATAACATTTTGCCATGTGGTTCCAATAATTCAAATTAAGTGTAAATAAGCTGGTTTTTGGACCTTTCTTTTGAACTTTTTGAACTCCACATGTGTTTGTATTGGTGCACTATAAGGTGCAATCACCCAAGTGCTTGGCAATCTAATTCCCAATCAAAATTGGATATTGTTCTTAAATAATTCTCCCTTAAAAGCATATCCTAATTATTCAAGAAGGCCTTGTTGTAACAAAAAAGAAGGGTGTAAAAAGAAAATTTTCTTGTGTAGGAATAATTCATAGTATAAACACAACTCTTGGAAATTTAAACACCATTAATTCCAACAAATTACATTACTGAGGTTACAAACTCGGTGCTACAAGAAATTCCATTGGTGCTACTAAAATGTCGAAACAAAGTTCAATGTTGAATGTGTCAATTGTCAATTGGTACACACATGGTGATTGCTCCTTAACTTGTCACCATGGTAGCAAACAGTTTGGACCATGTATAGAACCATACATTCAAACATCTAAAATCTATTGAGGTATATCTTGAAGTTAGAACCCTCAATGTTCAATTAATTCACGTGAGCTATTAACTCATCTCCAACAAATGCAACAATGCAAAGAAACATTGAGTTCCCTATTTAATAAACCTTAATCTCAAAACTTTTGAACTCAATGTCTAAACCCAAGAATTAGTAAGATATACCAAGTTGATTTAGCATCATTCAAGAAAGACAATTTTTTTGTGTAAATTTTGACTATAGATATGTCTTTATTAACTTCCCACTTCTATTTTCATTTCTCTCATTTTGCCCAACCGAAAAACATCCAAAGTGAAGCTTCTAATGTTCATTAAAATACTTGACCTATGACACGGGTTAAAAAAAAACTCAGCAAATATCTATAATACCCAATTCAAATGCATATTCATCTTTCACATGCCCTTTTTTCTACAGTTCAAACTTCCTCCCTTTTATCATCAATCCTCAACATCAACCCCTTATAGAAACCATTCCTACCAAGAATACATTGCTTGCCACAATGTAGTCACTAGCACAGTGGAAATCAAATACAACAACTACCAATCACGACAAGTAAAATCTACCATATCTTGAAATTGATCATGAAAAAAGAAAAATCTACTTGCATTGCTTTCGAATTCCCCTTCTCATCCTGCCTTCCACCATCCAAATCTCCAAACCTCCATTCAATGTTGCACATTCCTTAACCATCCATAGTTTGGTGTCGATCAGTTTTACATAATACACAAACAAACAAAACTTCCTACTCATCCTCACAAGCTTTCTTAGAGAAACAAATAGTGATGGAATAATTTTTGTTGTTAACATGTAGAAAATTGATGGCCACTAAAAACAAAAATTAAAACCCTAAAAACTTGCTATGTTCACACGAAAATATTATCCAATTCACTTCCTGTCAAGTCACATTGTGATGTTTAATCAATTGTTGAAACATTAAGATGGGATATATGGTTGCAAATTGAGAAGTGTATGATTTTGTTTTCTCCCTCGAACACAATGTGAGTAAATATATTTGTATAGGTCAATTTTGATTAGCCAAGTACCAACTAATTTCAGCCAAAAGTTCTTATTCAGCAAAATGTATGACCAAACAATAGATCAATGCTTAATGACATTTCCTATAATATTCTTAATGGATGGGGAACCCCAGCTGGCATTGTCAATTTAGCTAGTGAGCTTCATTTGTCTCTATTTTGATTGGTTGAAGTGATATGCAGGTGGATGACATTCCACATTTTCTTGTATTTTCTGATTTATTTGTTCTTGTTGATAGCCATAAGCCATGGGCTCTTTTTCTTCACATGAGGTTTTGAAATGTTGTGAAAGTTTGGAATTTTTTGTTTCAAATTCAGTGATTTTTTTGGGAAAAAAAAACCAAATTTAGGGAGAAAAACGCCAGATTCTTTATATGGTTCAAATAGGTAGCCAAAAAAATATAGGACTGCTAAAAAAACTCCTTTCGTATTTTGTTAATGGCCAAAATTGGCTAAGGAAGCTTATGGATGACCACCATTGTGGCTAAATCAAAAAATTGAACAAAAGACACTGATTAGCAAGTAATTAATTGCTAAAAAAATAGATGTTTCAACTAGTGTTGGTGTGGGTATTGTGGAAGGCAAGATTGGAACATATACAACTTTTGTTAGAAGCATTTTTGTAAGTTGTGTGTACTTAGACTTATCCATTTGATTTTTTGCTTGAAAACCATGTGAATTATGGTCATGTTTTTTAATATACATACCTAGGTTGATGTCCTGTGAATAACACCATTTTCCATACCCATTATGCATGCCCTTTTACAAAATAAAAATAAAATTCAACCTATGTCTGTGTCCAGAGGGCTGAAGTTTGCTTAAAAAAACCTTGTGAGAGGCCCAGGGCCCTTGGGTTTCACATATGAATTTTTGTTTTAGATACCCTGTCCATTGGGTATGCTCAAAAGTAGATACCCAACAGCTCTGCTGTAAACCTTGAATCATCACATTCTCAACTATAGACACGTATCTAATATTTGGTAGCCTTTTTTACTCAGTGTGGAACTTTGCACTGTTGCAAAATCTTTGAATTTTTTTGTTGTAAATTCAAATGACTTTTTGAAAAAATATGCCAAAATTGGAATTAAATAATATTAAAAATCTCCAGATTTTTATACATGGTTCAAGTAGATAACCCAAGAAGGATGTTTTTTTCTTCTCATATTTTGTTAATAGCCAAATTTGACTAAAATTGACTTATTGATGATCACCACCTCAGCTACATCACAAAATTGAAAAATAAAAACACTGCTGGTCAGTACTGCTCCTTATCTTGTAACTCCCTCACATTCAGCATTTGTACCACTTTATTTTTCCATTCTTTTGCACAATCTTGCTTCTGGATTTGGCCGGATATAACTCGATTTTAGCTGGGCCAAATTATGTTCTTTTACGTGCAGTTTTGACAAGGGGCCATTTTTCGTATGAAACCTTCGAAAATGTGGGTAGATTGGCTGAATGCGGTGGGAAATGCCCATCATTGCCAGTGAATCAATTGTCAATCAATTGAGAACCATACTACATTGTATGTCCAATTGGTGAAAACCTGGATATTCTTGACCCTTAGTCCTCTACCAAATAGTGCTGTTGGACATTTCAATGCTCGACTTGACACGATGCTGAGACCTTGATACCCACCTGTACCCTACATGCTATCATCCCCATTATTCCGATTTGGCAATATCATGGTTGCCAAACAGCATTACTGCAATTTGATCAAAAGTTGCAAATGCTGTCCCAGTGAACATCTACCTTACACGTTCTAATCCCCACTCAGGGGTTTATAATATCAATTTTATGATTTTGAATTTTTCTTGAAAATTTCCCGAAATGGAAAGAAAAATTAGTCAAATTTGCAGTAGGAAAAAAGAAAATTCGAAAAAATCCCAATTTTTTTCCCAGAAAAAAAATTCCAGCAAAAAAATCATTGTCCTCAATACTTCCTACGAAGCAACGATATTTTAATACCTTTTCAGATTCAGCTGTAATTATTTTATTTATAAAATTCTGAATTTTCTAAAAATTATCTGTTGGAAACATAAAAGATTAAGGAAAATTACATACCAATAGGTGTTGACATTTTGAGAACTTGAGAGAGAAATTAGACTCATGTAGGTTGTATTTAGGGTTCTGTTTCTGCTACCTAGTATCTTGTAGATTCCTAATGTACTAATCACTTGCCTACCTATGTTTAACAATACCTACAATGTTTGTTATGACTTAGTTAAGTTGATGGATAAAGTGGAGTCGTTGTTGCTTGCAAACAAGAAATGTGATGAGGAGAGAAAATTGTGCAATGTTTCTCTTTTAATGAGATCCTCCTTCATGGACATTAAAGTGTAACACAATCATTCATCATTGCTGAATATTTTTATTGCATCACATTACCAAACCCAAAATTTCATAAATTACATTTCTATTATCAACCTAAATTCTGAAAAATAAAATAATTATTTGTCACTCGACTGAACCAGATAAGATACTACAGTATTATTTAGTTGCAACAACCTGCAAGGAGGCTAATTGGTCCAAGTTCCAATGATGAGGCTTGACTTGCCTCTCAAAGTTTACTAAGCTTCTTGTGTAAACGACTGGCTCATTGCATGGTGACGCTGCCCTTATGGCAAGTCCAAGACAGCAAGGTTAACATAAGAAATGTTCCATGAATTTCCCATTATATGAGTTCAGTAACTCATTTCTCAAAATGTGGGACCAAATGAACTCTGCATCCTTCCAAACTTGCCACCCTCTCAGGGGCTCAAACAACAAAACACTGAGCTCTGGTTTCACATAGGTATCTCACAAAGCCCTCTCTCACAACTGGGTATTGTTACAATTTTTATACACTACAAAAGAACATGATGGTTTCTCCTATAATAACCTTGCTCAATGACACATGTGTGAGATAAACTATGTGGTTTCATTCATTTCAATGTAAAACATACATTGTGGTATATCTTGTAGTCATGAGCCAATGACTACCCTAGTAGGAAAAACCATATTGTGTTCCCATGATATGTTCAAAGGGAAATTTGCAAAACTTGATCAAAACAGCTTTAGATGTCAATTCTTCCATATGCTTACATACATTGAAACACAATAAATACCTTGGAAACTTTCAGTCAACAAACAACCTTTTTTCACAACCAGCTCATTTGGAACACTATTTAATACTTGGTTTATATACTACACATGTCAAGTAGCTGATTGGTGCATGTTAGAATTGGCTAAGTCTTACTTTTAATGCCACCCAATGGGTTCTCTAAGGCAGATTCTACATTCTACCAAGCAAGCCCTTACTCTGCATGTGATTAGGTAATCTGGACATTAAGTTTAGTTACAAGTCAATGAATGAGTGTTGATGTCAATTGTGATCATAAGTAGGCAGTGGTAATATAGATTACATTTTTTTTTTCTGGCAATTTTGGTAGTTGGCAAATTTTTAAATAGAAAAGATGAAAAGGACCTGATGGTATTGCAGTTTTCAAGTACCATATGTCCAAAAAAAACTATAGAAATCTGGGGATTTCTACATTAGGTTTGAGTAGGTAGCCAAACAATGTAGAAAGATGTTTAAATTTAAGGTTCTCATTGATGATCACCACTCGTGCTACATCACAAAATTAAAGGAAAGAACCCAAAAAGAAGAGCTTGAATTTTCTTTTTCTCATATCTCATTTATAGCCAAGTCTGGCAAAATCTTCTTATGGATGATGGCCAGTTTGGCCACATCACAAAACCTAAAAAGGAAAACCCTGGGAGGGAGGCACCCAGGAAAAGCAAAAATGCAAAAATGTAGTACATATCTTCTCCGATGTTTAAGTGTGGGGCTGTAGCTACACTGCAATTCGGTTGTATTCTTAGGCCAATTGGGTTGTTAGACTAGTGCAGCTTGATTCGCACACAGTGTAACCAACATGAAAGCGCAGGTTCTTAATTGGGGAAACACAAGAGCCACGCGTCATCATTTGCTCCTTCCCTACACGCACACAAACGTGCACAGATTTGCACCAGGGTTTGTGTTTTCTCGCTTTTTCCATTTCTTGAGGTAGGTGGACTAGAGATCATCCACAAAAGGAATGAGCCAAATATGGCTAGAGATCAGTCAGGATTTAAGCAGAAAATTCTTAGAATCCTGGGTTTCTTTTGGGCAACCTATACTAATCTAGTGTCTAAATACCGCGACTTTACTCTTTTTTTTCCTCAAAATATGGCGACTTTGTTGTACACATTGCACTCCATTTTTTTTGGGTCGCAGCAGTGCAAAGCATTGCCCCAAATAAGAAACACAGAATTTTGCACCTGTCTGTGTACAGGCGGCCTTATATAATCCTCATCGGGGAGAGACAATCTAGATAGAGCTCATCTTGATCTCCAGAGTTTCTAATAGAACAAGAGTCAATAGAACAAGAGTTCACCTTCATTGTAGGATCAATGGTAGGCTACAACTCCAGTACTAGTTGCATTGAGTCAGGATCATCATCATCAGAGGAGGAGGAGGAGGAGCTGCTTCTGCATCAGATGAAGAACAATCTAGCAGCCGCTGCAGGCTCGGATGCTGTCTCCTGCAGTTGCTTGTGGGAGAGCTGCTGGACCACCCCTGAGGTAAATTCTGAATCTGGTGACGAGCTCAACGTGAATGCCGCAAACTCTACTAGTACTGCAGCGGAACTCGGAACAGCTTCTAGTCCACGCCTTATTACTAATTTCCAGCAAATCGACGACATGATCCTAAGTTCTGCAGCCGGCTGGCTATCGGGTTTGCAGCACGATCCGCTCACAACAGCATTCATATCGCATGGCATGGTGCTAGACATGTGCAGCAATTCGTCACCGCTTCATGATGTAGCTGACCATGATTCCAGCTGCGACAATAGGGGTAGCTTGGATCAGCTCGTGGAGCTTTATATAAGAATGACCGGTATACGGCATCCAGCTGCGGAATCTTCTCCATACTATTCTGTTGTCTCGCCTGCTGCCGCCTAGTCGTGTGGTGAAGCTGCAGCATTGTCGTCCCAGTCGTCCAGCAGCACTGTTATCCGCGCCGAGGACACAGTACTGGTGGCTCAAACCGCGTCGGCCTTGCAATTGCAGCTCGACCCAGCAGAGTCGCCAGCTTCCTCACCTCTTTACAACAACGTCGGTCCGCCCCTGCAGCTTCTCGTCGCGGGGGATTGGAATGGAAATCAGTACCCAGTTCCGACATTGATCATGTCAAAGTCTGAATGTCCCCCAGCTACCTCTTCGCATGAACCTCTTGCCGGCACTCAATTGCACTTGATCATGCACGAGAATCTCGATCACTCGATTACTGCGACCGAGACATTCGGGAATCCCAGCGGCTATAATTATGCAAGCAGCAGCTGTAACTCGAGGGCCATTTGCGATCGCCCACAAAGCAGGTCGATCGATGGTCGACAGTTCGACGCGCTCAGGAATCAAAGAAGCGGGACTGGCAGGGCAACGTACTGTAACGCCGGCGATATTTTGTCGGAGTCGACGACTCGCGGAGACTTTAGTCAGCATTTCCTACACCCGCGTACTCGGGAAGATGATCGGGGCGCGTTGATCAGTGTGCAGCTTAGTACCACTGTCTCAGCTGCTGCCATTCACACTAGCTCATGTACAGCAGTCGTTGATGAGCACCACACAGGACATCAGCTACAGGAGCTGCACCCGGCTGGGAAGCTGCAGCACCGCCTCAAACTGGTGGAGATCGACGACGCGGACAATGAATATACTCCACCTCTTAAACGCAAGGCCTCATATGTACGTGCAGCAGCAGCTTCTGGACTCGCCTCTCTTGAATTCTCATCACGCTCAGATCTAGACTTTCCCATGTTGTTTTCTCTACTTAGATATGCTCACACTCTTGTTCAAGACATTCAATGTTGTCGCTTTGCATTAGAATATCGACGTCTCCACGCTTTTTTGTAGAACTCTTTCGCAGCATAATATGGTGGTTGTATCTTCGTGCACACTCTCAGCTTTTGCTATCATGCTTAAAATCTCTGGAACTAGCGAGCAGCTACAGGTGCTAGAGTACAAGCTACAATTGAAACCAAGTGGTTATAAGCTCCGGTATATCTGTGAAATCTGTGGCTATGATCAGTGCATCTTCTAGCTTCCATCCGATTCCTCGTCTTATGTGCGCATGAGTTGATGATCTTGAATCTGTTTGACCAGTGTTCTGAAATCATGGCCTGACAAGGTTCAAGACATGTTTAACACTGGAGGATCATCAAGTCATGTCCCAACTGTTGAATGGAGCACCTGGATTATCACATTTTAACATTGAAATGTCTCAACTGGTCCTACCAACATGCACAAGCTTTTCAGAAGCTCTTGATGAACCATTTATGTTTTCTTACATTGCTAATTTGCATCTAGAGGGATCTCATAGATCTGAGAAAAGATCAAACCTGATCATGTTTGCATAATTATGAATATGGCAGGAATTAGTTACCAGTTCTCCTGCTGCAACATGGGACAGAATCAAGAATCTTCCCAGGTCTACTTCTTATGAGGATATTCCCAAACAGGCCAGCTTTGCATCAAGTGCCAGCTGCAGCAGCAACAATTATAGCTTGTCATCAGTGGAGGTGATGGACATGATGGCTTTGGTCCTGCACTCAATACAAATGGTAAACCACAAGCACAACGAGGATCAGCTACTGATCCCCAGAGCATCTATGCAAGGGTAAATCAAGTACCCACATAATATTATGTCACTCAATTTGAGAACTTCTCTTCAGGACAAAGTGCGGGAATTAGTTACCTCCATTGGAAAAAATATATACACGGTGCACAACTTATTGAAAAATCATAAAATAAATATTTTACTTAATACAAATAAGGTGCTTAAAATTGGTTTATGAGAATATTTTTAAGCTATTCTATTGTTTCAAAGCATATTAAAAAAGTACCTTTTCTCAAATGTTCCACAAGAAATACAAAGAGTAACTTCCCTAGGGCAAAATTTCTCTCACAATTCCTGCAGCTGTTTCTTCACCTGAATTAGATGACAGCTCATGAATTAGGGGCCTGTGTCAACTCTGGAGCTGGTCAAAACTTCAGAGACATGAGATAGATCGGTTTGATTTAGCACATCTGTGATCATGTGCATGCAGCATAGGAGAAACAAGATCAATGAGCAGCTGAAGACCTTGCAACTTCTAGTACCAAATGGGGCTAAGGTGCTATAGACTAAACTTCTAGTGTCATCTCCTATAGATCATTCATCATTCTTCCAAGAACAATATTAAATTGAAATGATATCCTGCCAATGCAAGCAATTTTCAAGAGGAGCATTATATATGGCTGACCAACTAGAGCTAATAAGTACAAACCTCATGAAGTTGATTGCCCAAAGTCTTAACCAGCCTGCACAATAAATCCAATGATGTGTTTGAGGAAGGAACCTTAAGTACTGCACAAGACTGCATCATCAGAGTTTTAACAGATTACTTACTTTTCTTGAATTACTTGCAGGTTGATATAGTGACAATGCTCAAGAAAGCAATAGATTATGTCAAGTATTTACAGAATCAAGTGAAGGTGCACATTATCTATCCTGCACATATTAACAACCACATCACATTAGCAACCATGGAACTTGCAAAACTAAATCACACTGTGTATGATCTCAAAAAACAGAAATTTCCTTGCAATAGTTTTCTTGCAACTAGTTAGAGTTGAGCCTTCATATTTGGGGCTAGCAAAATAGGGATCATGCAAGCTGTGATGTCACAGTTATATATGGGCAAGAAAAGAAACCCAATGCACAGAAACTTTGAAACCATATAGTGATCACAGACTTGATTGACAACTGTGTTCAACTGTTCAGTATCTTCAAGCCCTAATAGATTCCAAGTCTGTAAGTTAGAAAGCTCAAAGTGCTGACCATACCTGGGACATGCTGATTTTGGCAATGTTAACTCGTGCACTCCCCTATGATCATTGCTGTTGCTGCAGTTGTTGAAAATGGATCAATGGATGTCTGGCACACCAACAATATATAATGGAGTGGACATCTCTGCCATTTAGTGGAGAATTCAGTTGCTCATGCCATTGAACATGGAGCTCAAAATGTTGCAGCCTGCAGACAAGGCACATGCCGGGTCTTGGGGTGAAATTTCCTGGGAACTCTCTAATATAACACACAAGGGAAAATTCAAGCAATATATGACCCAGTTCTAACTACAGAAACTACATGATACGTACTAATCAAGCCAGGACTCTGACAAAAAAACTTAACATGATGTTCAAGTTAGGCATAAAAGGATTTTAAAGTGATGTTCAAGCTTCTATTGAAGAGGAAGAACCAACCTACCTGGGGCTAAAATATATTAGAACTTAGCAGCTCCAGTACACATTTCACCATATCTGCCTGGTATTGATAGCTTCAGCTTTAGACCTGACTTGATTGTGCACCAAGCCAATGAGGTCATGAATGTTGATGTCTCATGTACCTGTCAAAAGTGTGCATGAGAAGCTGAAGGCATCAAAACTGAAATTGAGCAGTGCCTCAAATGTATAGATTGTCAAACAGATTCAATTCAACTGGGAAGTCCTAGCTAGATACAGACAATTTCTTCTCATGCTCCAGAGAGGACAGTAACTTACTCTAAAAGTTTATGCAATCCCAGACTGGAGACTTCATAATTCAGATCAAAGTTTGCACAAACTAACTTCTATTACTGAAAGCCAGAGCATTTCCAACCCAGGATCAGAGAAGGTGGTATTTGTCACACTAGCAAGTGCAATATTTCTGTCATATAAAATGTCCTATAGTGATAAGGTATCCATGTTTTCACTTTCCTTGTCACAGTTCGTTCAGGCTTCAGATCTCTCAGGTTGGCTACCATTCAGATGAAAGTGAAAAACGAACTCTAGCTCTAATCAGTCTTAGATACATGGATCAGAAAATTTACTGGCATCCAACAAAATTGGTTCTAATTAAGCAGAAAAGGATACAAGGACAGAGGACGACTGAAGTAGAAGTCTCTAGAACTTCAAGAGTGAAAAGCCAAAAAACTGCCATATGTATACCCATGTTGATTTGGCTTTGAGATCTCAATTTGACTCACAAAAGCTTGAAAACAATTCTTATGAGCACAAATCAGCAGACAGGAGTGCCTAGAGATAAGAGTCAAAGAGTCTTGATAAATTAGAGCTTGGTTGATGAGAGTTTCATAACAAAGATACTAATTTTCTTGGGAGTAACCAATAGCAGGAGCCAAACTCCGGTGAATCTTGGGACACAAACCTCCTGCAAAAGAAACCTCAATTTCTCAGTGCACCAGATCAGAATGTTAGGGATGTTAGTAACAAACAGATAGAAAGAAAACATTCTGACTCAGTGCCTGATGACTTGATCATACCTCCCAAAAACAAAGATTTGAAGTATGCCCTTAGTAACAATACACCATAAGACTCTATGACCATGCACTCACTTGGAGCTCTGGCTCATTCACCATTGGTAGCATTTGTGACCTTCACATGGCGCCACTCTCCTGAAGCTCTCAACACACCTGAATGAACTGACTTCCATTTCACTACTAAAGAAAGACCACTTTGAGCAAAAAATGAAGAAATCACTGCATCAATCATCTTGACATTCAAGCCTGGCAGCTGTTGAATACACTTAATTTTTATTCCAAGCTTATGTACAGAAAAGTAGAAGTGCAGAAACTAAGTATAATCATTACATGGCTGGGCCAACCCTCCACTATTGCCTGGAGGTGTACCAATGTGGCAGCAATCAAGGGAATTTACATATGCACAGATGACTTCAATAGTTGCAGGCAGGCAGTCCCTACTTGAATCAATATCTGCCCACCAAAATACGCCATGGTGTCAACAGCAGGTTGTCGGTTTCTAAGATTTCTTTACAGATGGTGAAACAACCCTTCAGACCCCTAGGACTGTCATGCATACTCCTTACACATACAAGGCAACTGGGGACCAATCAGCAGAGGAAATATCACTTGAAGAGATAGTAGTGACTGGAACCTATTGAGCTTTTACCTAGATAATATTTGAAAGTCTTGATCCTGTCAAAGAGCAGTCAATGTATGGAAGAAAGAGCAACATCAAGCCTCTTCCAGCATATGACACTGTCCAGCATGACTTGACTTAATGAGAGAGTTGACTTGGAAATGGAAGATGCATTGTTAAGGCCAAATGTGGAAATAGAAATCAATTTGGTGCACCCATTCTCTCCAAGACTTGCATCCTCTTGCCAGTAATCAAGTTATTTCTTCCAATAGCAGACCCTGTCTGAAACAATCCTTCTTCTGTCTGTGTTTGCAGCCTTGGCCTCCTCTGCTGCAGCTGCCATAGCCATGTCTAGAGCTGCCTTTGTCTCCTTTTTGTCTGGTCCTTCCGCAACACCAATAGTTGACACATCGAAGTGTGATTCAGCTTTGTTATCTGACTTGTGATGCATTTTGACATGTGCATGTGCCTCAGCTCGAATGTCACCCGATGACCCTGAACCTGCGAAGAGAATATTATTCGAAGAGAAGAAGTCCGAAGTGACAAAAGGAAAGAACACAGTTTCTGAAGGAGACTGATTCCTTACTGTTTTTTTTCATCTATACAAAGAAAACCATGTAAACACCAACTACAAAAGAGCTCCCTCAAATGACAAAACCCATTGTACATTGTCATCCAATGGCAGGATCCTCAATTACAACCAAACCATCAGAAAGAAGTATGAAGCAGCAAACAGTACCTGTTGATATGGTGGCAACATACTCCCCTTGCTGAGAAGCACCAGTGCAATCATCCATGTCAAGTAATGAGCCAGCTAGAGAGACAGTCTCTTCCATGTGTTCCTCAATCTCAAACTCTTTAGGTGGTAGAATGACAAAGTCTGTGTTTGGATTATAATAGGGGTCAGGATCTCCCGCCTTCAGCCAATGCTTCATAATCCGGAAAAAGCGCTCGTCCATGAGGATTCCTCGATGATCACCAGGAATTCCCAGCCTTTCCTCAGCATCTAAACCATCAGCCTACACACAGAGGAGAGTGAAATATTGTCACATCTTGTTCTCACTGATAATTCTCTTCAGTTGGCACTATTACTGGCTTTTCCAGTCCCTATGGAGCTGAGAGAAACCAGTGCACACATACTTTGTAAATGACAAACAGCAAGTACAGTCAGTACATACAAAAGGAATGCCTTACTGACCATGGCTGACTCGCATGGGACAGTCCCATCACCATCCACATAGCAAAAATCTGCCTGTGATACATTCAACAGAAGACAGTCAATTTAATGCAAGGAAAGGTAGCAGAAAAAGTGGCAGAGAAATTCTCCTGCCAAAAAAGACGTGACCTAATCAGAACATCAGATGCCATTTGGAGAGAAAGTGTTAAGCTGAGAAGGAAGGGCATCAAAATAGGGCTATTTTCCCTCCAGTTGTACCCAGCAGACATTACAGAATACCTCTGTATTGAGAATTTGAGCAATCTTCGCTAATGGGCTTTTCTTGCTCCCATAGCTGCAATGACATCATCAAACACTGCTCAGAAGTGTACAAGCTTACCCACCATACAATATCCTCCACTTTAGCAGCAAAGTTTACTGCCAAGATGTACAATTTCAGCTGAATTTCAAAATTGGCCACACCATCTAGATTAACCAGTGTCATTATGTAACAAAATACTTGGGTGTTTGGATAAGTGTCAAAGCATAGCTCCCGGAAAGTTACACAGAATGCAAGCATAGAAACACATCCTTTAAAATGTTCAGAAACCTATAAGTCTCCAAGGAATAATTTCTGCAGATGCACAGGATAAAAAGGATCCAAAGGAAGCGCAAAAATATCTCAAGGGGACCAAACGAAAAGGAAACAGCCACCAAACAGAGGGAGAGAGGTGAAACCAGGTGTGAAATGGAGTGTCAATAGATGTGCCAAAAAGGTTGTAGAACTTCACGCCTTCAGGAAGCTTTGCTGTCTGGAGGATTCTCTTTGTTTCAGTTGCCCATTTTACAATGTCCATATTTAATGGGAGAGGAATTTCCATGCCATTGAAAGTGACCTGCCACAGACAACACCAATCACAAAATTAAATTCAATAAAATATCATTAGTCACTGCTCACTTCTGCCTCTGCCTTGGCATGTACTTCAATCCCATGCTTCTTGTATATTTGTGTAACAGAGGCCTGCAGTTGCAAACCTAGACAAAACACTTGGGTTCAACTTGCTTCTGTCAAACTAGAGTCTCAAATAACAGCCCAAACTTTTGCCATTGGGTCTGAAGGGGCTCATTACAGACAATGAGAGATCATATAATCTGTCTTAAGCAAGTAAGGATATCAACATTATAAACATTTTTGAGAACAGGGTGTGGGAAGTGAGTAGTACTGTGTTCTCTTGAAGAGCAGCTGACATTACATCAACATGCTTGTCAGGTCCAAATGCTTCCATCAACACTTTCTCATTACCATTTTCCTCAGAATGTTTCCGCCAAATCCTCAGCTCTGGAGGCACACTCCAGTTGAAGTGAGGCTGTGCCATCAGCTCATAAATGGATGGGCACTCTATCAGCTGCCAATTGCATCAGTAACTAATGAGATCACAAGACAAGACCTAAGTTAGCATTAAGATCAAGTAATCATTGTAACACAATTGCACTCTACAAGCAAACCAGGGGCCCAACAAAACCTTCAGTTACAAGGTATTACACAAAAGGGACCAATCAAGTTGACTTGCTCCATCCGCTTTTCCAGGAAAACAACTGATGAAAATATATAAGTTCAGTGCATCTTGTTCATATGCATCATTAGGAGTAGCACCAAGAAATGGGGAAAATAAGGAAGACCAGGAACAAGAGAAATGATTTATACAAGCTGATGCATACTCCACTTGGCAACAAAAAGCTCTCGCTGCCAACCCTTGACAAATTCAATCCCTGTCAGCAGGCTATCCATGATGAAGCCTGGAGCACCTGTCCATTCACATATAAAACTCTTTAGAACACAGAATTGATCACTGTAACTAGACAGCACATGCTGAACCGTTCTCATTTCAGAGCTCCTCTGGTATTGAGAACCTGATAGCCAAACACAGTTGATAAGGTGTCAAAGCACAAACACTTTATATACTTCTTGGCAGTTTCATGTTCAAGAATTTCTGCAGGGCAACAGCACTTGAGTTTTTACATCCACCCTTAGTGCTACCTGAGCCAATGTTGATCATACAAAAACATTTCAGACAGAGAGAAGATGATGCATATCCATCCAGCATAACCAAATTGACCAGGACCCAGCTGTCTATAACTGGAGTAAGAGAAAGAGAAACCCCTTACCTTCAAAGGGGGCAGTCACAGCTATCCATGAATGAACATATTTCTCAAAAATCTGTGCCATAGCAGGTTAACAAACTGAAATCAGTGCTGTAAACTTTCTACTTCTGTGGGTGACACTTGAATGACATCAGCAAAGGCAAATCAGCGTGGATGAATGCTAAATCTTGCAAGCTACAAAAGCAGAACCCTTGAGGCATGACCATCCTACAGCAATAACATGTGGAAATACATCTACAACAGGCCATCAATATGTGGCACCCAACAATTTGGAATACAAGGCCCACCAAACACAGGGCAAATTTGGTGCAAGCTTCTCATGCCATGTTCCAAGGTCCATTCAACTGCCATCTGTCTATTGGATATCTTGAGGTAAAGACCTTCACCTCATGGTGCAGGGCCAGAAATGATTTTACAAGAAGCCCACCCATGGAATGCGACACTATGTCCACTTTCTTGCCTCCTGATGCTTCAAATATAGTCTCCAGCTTTTTTTGCAGGCCTTCCATGTGATCTGAGAGTCTGTGGCACAGGGAATAGAAAGTCAATTTCCATACAGAAAAATACACACAAGCTCTCCTCACAAATGGTAAAGAATCACACCTGTTGCTTTGCCGAAAATCATAGCCAAAACCAAACAAAGTAAAACCTTCCTTGTAGCCCCATCCCTTCATCTGCTCGATAAGATCATGGAAATAGTACACAGAATCCAGCCGTAGAAACTGCCATCCAAACATAATAACCTTTCCTTAGGATACATGCTCAACTTTTCAAGGGCTGGCCAGAATAATTGCTGAATAAAAAACAATCATGGAATTGATGATGAAGAGGAGAGTTGCTGTATACCACATTGGGATCGAGAATATCACAGCTGTAGAGTCCATGTCGATCATCAGGGATCACGATTTTGGTTTTCTCATCAAGAGAATTTGTTTTACCTAAACACAAAGCAACACAGCTTGCTTTTCAATTGATAGAAAGCCATAACAACACATCACCTTCTGTTAGCTCATATGCAACACACTCATGTAAAACCCTATATCCTGCACAGTGTGTCTTCCAAGTGAAACCCTCCTGCCCAGTTCTGAGTTAGTGTTAGGTTAAAAAAGCATCCTCAACTGGGCTATCAGATATGGTAAACAGACAAACAAAGCACCCGAAAGCATCTGCTGAACCTTAAAATCGCATTCATGGCTTCGTGTGAAGTATAAAACATCGCAAAGAACTTCACATAAATCCGTGAATTGCAATGAATCTGACACATTGCAGAGAGAAAAATTCCACAGCGAGAGGTAATCAACAGGTTGTGGAAGGAGAGGAGCGTGGACAACAAATTCATGCCCGCAAAGCAAATATATATAGAGATGCATAAAAGGGCACTAATTTAGGATACTGGACAAGATTTAAACAGATAATCCGCTCCAGAATTTCAAAGAATTCCGCACCTGTTGTAGGGTTGTAAAATGAGTAGAGCTTGGTCCTGAACTCACGGTCGGCCTCGAACAATCGCACCCAGATACGCTCCTTAAAACGGCCGTTCTGATCCACGGCATGCAAGATCGAGCCTCCTATGCCGGGCACCAGAAGCACCGGGTTCAAATCCATGTCCACTTTCTCCTCATCATCGTCGTCGTCGCCCCAGAAATGCCACGGCCACCAATTCTCCAACTTCCTAATTACGTCCCTCGCCGATCTTCTGTACTTCATAACTGCTTGCCGAAACTTTCTCCGGGAGCTTTTACCCCGCCGCTTCACCCTTCCAATTTCTTCTGTAACAATAAGATAACGAAAGAAATCTTAGGGTTTTCTCGAAACTCTAAGCTCCCTCTTTCGAATCTCCCCGCACACCGCTTCAACCCCTGCAGACTGACATCACTACTAACTCCTGCAGGAACAAACCAATTCCTCAAAGAACCAAAAAGAGAAACAAACGATGGCTTCTCCCTTTCCCGGATTATGTATCCATGTAAATTTCATACTGGAATGTACTTGGGGAGAAAAAATTAAGAATTTATTTAAAGGACGGCACAACAAACAAACACGACAAGCAAGGAGGATCAGCAGTCGCAAGCAACGAAGCAGACGGTGGTGGTGGTGCAGCACGCCATAGCCACCGAAGTGCATGCTTTTGTCTTCGTCACCGTCGCCCTCCCTTCACGTTTCCACACTTATTTTGTTCCTCATCCGTTAACCCATCCATTCCATACTTCTCCATCTGTTATACATCCATTCCCGAGTTCACTATTCCTTATCCAAACCTTCTCCATCTTTCTTTTAGCCGTTCTTCATCAACTGCCGACAATGTATCATCCAGATATTGACGTTCTTCACGCATTCATCGAACACGCCGCCCAATGTCGATTCCCCGTCCCAGAATTCGTGTCCACCACGTGCTGCTGTTCGGGATTACCCGCGGTCTTCATGCCTTTGTGGATGAAAGAATTCAGGATGAGAAATGGTCATTGGACATAGATGGAAAGATAGACATTATTATTTTCCCTCACCCATGAACCTGCCCGCTGTGGTTTGTGTACTTTACTCCACCTCCTCCTCATTTGTGGTGTTTTCTTGCTGTTGGTTTTGTGTAAGGTCAAACCCGAGGACACGGGCTTTACCAAAATAAGGGCTGCCCCAAGGTGCGGTCAGCTTCTATTCTGGACCTCACAGTCAGCCCTTTATTCTGGTAAAGCCCATGGCCTTGGGCTTGACCAATCCTAAAGACCAGTGTTATGTGTAAATGGTTTGGGACTTACACTTTGTATAAGTGTTTAGTATCTACTTACGTCCATTTAAGTGTAGATGTCAAACACGAAACATGTAAATGTATTTATTTTATGTAGTATAAAACGACGTAAGAAATGTGAATTTTACTTTGAGGGGCAGGATTTTATAATGTTGTTGATGATATGCCAACCAAATGATCCATTGCATCAAAATATACACCCACAACTAATTAATATGGGTTTACAAGAAGATATGATATTAAAAGTATATAATATATGCATTTACATGTCTCAAAACATTTATGAAAGACTTTAGTTTTTTTTGACAAATATTTGTGACCTCTTGTAAGTGTAAAACCAAATATATATGCAACAACAATATAAGTGTAAGAGTAAAAAGTTTGGATGTGTCATTATAAATGATTTACACTTACACAAGATTTATACACCATATATATGGCTATTGACACTTACTTCATAAAAACCTGCTCCAAATTTATTTTTCTTCATGTGATACCTGGCAGGAGTGAAAAATTGAGGGACAATTTGAAAAATGTAGGTAATGGCCATCAGAGTGAGAATTGTGAGGACCCATGTGTTTTGAAAAATGAGTATTTCCTTTTTCAAAATGCCCCTAAATAGTCAAGGAAAAACTATGCTACATCACATGCCCTACAATTACACAAAAGAATTGGAGCAGGTCTCTACAAAGATTTGAGCTAAAAGTCTTGCTATGGTGTTGCATAACAATGGAGGTAGATGAAGAAAAACATGATGATAATGATGTTGATGGTGATGATAATTAGGATGGGTGGTCAATTTGTTTTGGGTTTGATTTTAGGGTTTTATACACCATATATATGTTCTATCTTATTGTGAGCTTGTCTGCAACATGACCACATTTCACAAGTTGTTGGAGCTACATCTAGCATCCATGTATTATTGGGCTTCAGATTGCTTCATACTATCAATGACGATCAACTTTTTTTCTTCTTTTTTTCATTACGGTTTTCAATAATCCATTATTATTTATGTCAATCTCAAATTTAATTTAATTTGAATATATACATATATACAACACACAAAAAAACACATGTTAATTTGTCTTTTGAGATTCATGTGAATGGGTAGGAGAAAGGAGTGAAATAGTTAGGCTTGAAAACGAGGTAGATATGACTTATATTTGTAATTATCTTTAGAATCTACATATGGATGACCATATGATATATTCCGAAAAATCACTCATATATACCAGTTCCTTGTTCCTCCCATCATTGGAACTAAGATTATAACCCTGCTTGTTTGTTATCACAAAACACCTAAAAATTTCACAATGTATTTGGAGTGCACCTTAAAAAGGTAAGATTCATTGACAATGGCGTAACCCACTAATTGGTTTGGTCTCCACTAACCAGAACCAAACCTGTGGTCTAACCCTCCAAACCAGGCACCCACCCAACACTGGCTTTTGTGCATGCTTGATTCAAATGCAATTTTCTCAATTGTGAAGAAAATGAAAGGATAGATGGAAAAAGGTAGCAAACCATTAGAGACCATAAAATGTAGGGGATGGCTTCTTCACCTCACATTGGGTAGGAGAATGATAAAAGGTCCCCAGCATGAAAACAAAGTGAGGGCATGGGGAAGAAGCTTTCCCGAGCATACATCACATTTAAATTGCTTTCCATGTTTTCTTTTCAGTTTGTGAATCATTGATCTATAGACATTGATTTAAACAGAAAACTTGAAATAAAGATTGACTCATCTCTTTCAAGAATGTATTTAGTACCCAAAAAGATGTAGATAAAACAAATTGTTAAAAAACAAATTGAATGTATGGTAACCAAAAAGAGCATCCATGGATGTTTCTTCCAAAACTAGAATAGGCCTTCAATTCAAGGATCACAAATCGAAGGGACCAATGTTGGTCTGGTATGTTCACATGGTATTTAGTCTAATCTATGCACTGGTATCAAAGGATGCTATGAATATTTAGTATAATAATTTGTTTTATTAGCATAGGATCATTATTACTATTTTTTTTAGTCTTTTTCCTCTCTTTTTCAACATACCTTAAATTCAAGTAAGCGATGTCGATTTATTTTTTTACATTAAACAAATGGTATGTTTGTCAGGTTTTTATTTCCTAAATAATAAAGCACAGAGCACAAAAATAGACCCAATAACAAGACCAGACTTGTATGTTCAAAAGTATGTGCAAAATCATGATTTCCTCCTCAGATGGATCTTCAGCTTGAAATTAGCATATTTTGCAAAAATGGTCGATTGATCTGCTGCCACCTTTCTATGGCATTGCAATCATAAGGTAGACTTGCTTTCTGATGTGTGCACAGGCAAATTAAACCACGCATTATCTGTAATTAATAGTTTTGAGATTGCTGAAAGGTGGAGACATTGAGCTTTCTGATGAGGATGTATTCAGGGCATGTGCTCTTGGCTGGTGCATTGAGTGGGTAAGACTGAATCAGGTGTAATGTGTCCCCAAACCAACTGCAAATGTTGCTTGTCCTGCCCCTTATTGTTGCCAAGTACAGTTCATGAGCAGAGTGGTGTTGCTCTTGACATGCATGAGAATTGGAATCCAATTTGCTGAAGAAAAATTCAGCATCTCTATTATCAAAATAACATGTCTGTGATACAAAATTGTCCATGACACTTGAGAAAATAAAAGAGAAGGAGAGCACAGATCTAAATACCCTCTGAAACTAGTAGATAACAAGCACTGGCTTTTGGGTATGTGAAGCAGTGGGGCAAGTTTTGGAAATTAAATGTGGTGCTAAATGGTGACTACTCAGAATTATCTGCTTAAGACCAGTAGTCTTAGAACAACAAACTATAAGTTTACTAAACTGCATGCTATCTACATGTATATTAGAGCATGTATCTTTATCAACATTTGTAACCTAATCATAGATGACTTGGTGCTTCAATGTCAATACTGTTATATCCTCCATTAAGACTCTTGCCATTAATCTTAAGGATATGTATGAGAGCAGCTGCAAGCCTATTTGCTGTTCGGGGACGATATCATGGACCATTGAATCACTCATCATGGGCAAGCTTGCCACTATAGAGTCCCAAAGGTGATTATCTGATTTGGAGATCTGATGCATAATATTCCTCTTTCCTGCAACTTCCGCAGAAGCAAGTCTTCCTCAGGTTTCCAATGCTTCTACTCATAGCAGAGTTCATGTGCAGGTTGGCCTCAAGGCCATCAATGATGCCAATGTGCTGCAAACTCATATCTCCCAAATTCTAAAAACACACTTGCAGATCTTGCCTATTTACACCCAACTTCTTGACATCTTCAATGATGTAATCTTGGCCTCCCGATGTCAAGCTACCCTAATGGTAAAGGTTGATTGCAGCTTACACACAATTTACACAAAGTTACACATAATCCAAGCACATTTGATTAGTCAGTGTTCATGCAGTCAATTGGTATCCCATGTGATGTCCTTTTAGGTAACATGTAGTTACCTCTTGTCTTGTGAATTTTGATTTGTGGATTCTTTTTTATGAAGTTATCATTAGTAATAAGGTTTGTCAACAATCTGTAGTTCCTGATTTTGAAGATTCTAAACTGAGCTGATGAAGTCAGTTAGACTGGGGATGTTATGGCACTAGACTTTAGTAATGCATGGAGAAGTTCTCAGTCATATGAAGATATATTTACTTGTCAAGTCATAGATCAGCTCTTGGTCTACTGACATTGCTGGATGTCAATGCAAAGGAGAAGTGATTTTGTACTGTGAAATTCTCCTGAATTGCAATGGTTACATTTAATAAAAATCTTGGTTGGAAGTTCCTAACCAGGCTTATACACTAAATGTCTTTCTAAATTGCAGGTGGAATACCAAACAACCTCAGATCAGATGTTGGACCTAATCACCACACCAGCAGGAGAAGTTGATCTCTCTACATATGTCTTGCCATCGTATGAAATACCACACCTTCCACCCATATGTTCAATGTGTAATTCAGTGAGTTGTGCTTCTATTGGATTCCTGTGAATGGATTTGTTTCCCTGCTGGTATGGCTTTGTGCAGGTGGCATGTGCTCTTCTTCTGGCAGGGGAGAATGACAAGAACCAATTTGAAGCAGACAAAGAAGTATTAAATATTGTTTCAAATGGGTACCTATTTCCAAGTCCAGGTGCTTCCTAGGATAACTTAATTCCTTGTCAAAATTTGTGTGATTTGAAGACCTCTTGTGCTTTCTGCCTCAAGGGCAACTTTAGCTGGCTGATCAATTTTAGTGGTTTATGCCGCAGGATGACCCCCTTAACTGCAATGGTGCTCCAGAGGTCATTGGAAAAGTAAGTCAATTCTCTAAGTCTTCTCACTGAAGGCTGTCTTGAACGACCTAGATCCTGTTTACTCTGCCAGTACTCCAGCCTCCATATATGAGACACAATTTACAATCTGCCGTTGCTTTACTGAGTTGCAGATTGTATCAATACATATGATAAGAATATATCTAAGCTCATGGACTTTATTGCTGCAGATGGGAACTGACATTGAGGACACTAAATGCACTTGGCTGATTGTCCAAGCACTTCAAAGGGCAGATGAATCACAAAAGAAGTGCTTGAAAGTAATGTGCTACCTTCAATGTCTTGTAAGTTGTTCCATGATGTGGTATGATAGCTCAACAATACAGGTAGATGAGCATGGAAGTTTTTCTGATGCCCAAATTGCCAGGCCAAACAGACAAAGCTGTGTTATGAAATTGCCAAGGAAATTCACAACAGGTAAGATTTTGTCCTTATAGAGCTTCAGTTATTGCTGCTTATTTCTTCTTTGTTGGCTTTAGGGTTTAGGGTTTCATGATTCTCTTACATTTTAGGACTACTATGGCAAGACAGCTCACTCATGTGTGGCAGAAGCGAAGAAAGTTTACTGGACCCACCTCTAGTCATATGAACTGTTCTTTGAGGTAAATGGACTTTGAGCAAGAACATGGAAAAATATTGTACTGTAGTTGGATTGCAATATGGATGGCTACTACCCATGAGCCAAGATATGTTTTCCAAACACATAACTAGTCTCCACTTTGCTTATTGTCAAAAAATTATTTTACCTATGAAGGATTGAACTTAGCTGAAGCATGACCCTCAACATTTTGCACACTGCTAGGTAGGTTGATGGGTACAGGTCCAACAGTTCAAACAAAGCAATTGTACATGGCAAGAATTAGATAGTTTTATGGTTGTGTGGTTTACTGCAGGCAGTTTTGAAGTCCCTTTTGGCAAAGATATATACTTGGTGCCAGAAGTAGAAGGTGGGTCGGTGGCATTACAAATAGCCATTCTGATATGGCTTAGATGCTTGTCAAAAGCTCACCATTTTCTTTGTCTATTTCCATTGGGCATTAATCATGGTATATCCTTTCACACCAAACATGGATTCGGAATTTTTTTTAATTACCCATTACCTTTGGACTTGTGAAAGAAACTCAGCATAGTTGTGACTGTTGACAGTGACCTACAACATGGCTGGAAGCTAATGAAGTCATTTAGAATTGTTGCAAATAACCGGCCACTGCCATGATATGTGGCTGTTGATGGTCACTGAACTTGCAACAGACTGCTACTATGGTTCACACCACTACTTTCGATTTTCATTTTTGTACATATTAATGCTATATATTTTTGCTCTAGATAGGAGGCTTCTGGTTTCTCTTCATGTCGTTTTATTTCATGTCATGGTCTCTTACTGTTGGATTAGAAATTTCTTTAAACATACTACCATGCCATCTCACAGTTTCAGTTTGCAATGTTTATTGGACTGGATTTCAATCCAAGTATTGAGTTTGGGTTTAGGGTACAGCCAAATTTTACTACAAGACATGTAGAATAGTTTAAAAATTTGTAACCCTGCTGCTGTTTGGCAATCTGCAGGCGCCCTTGAACACTTGGTCTACACGGCTGGAGTGAATTAGCACCCACCAATGCACCAGTTGCGGATGAGCCCGTTGAGGCCGTTTTCTGGATGGACGAAAATCCCATCCTCCCTGCCCGATTTTTCTTTTTTTTTTTCCACCTCTTCTCTA
>Ga0116227_10000426_pt1 | contig 80895 bp, 63 predicted proteins | sample S1TSphgellanicum_FD_89693 | JGI IMG/M metagenome (GOLD analysis project Ga0116227, IMG submission 89693) | Host-associated microbial communities from peat moss isolated from Minnesota, USA - S1T2_Fb - Sphagnum magellanicum MG | ecosystem: Host-associated > Plants > Peat moss > Unclassified...
AGATTTTTAGAAATTTTTTCAGGGGAAATAAAAGGCTTCAAAGGAATTTTGGAAAAAAATTCACAAAAATGTTAACAATTTTAATTTATTTTAGATCTATAGTTTTGTCCATTTGGGGGGGGGGGGGAAGATTTGGGCAGATTTTTAGCTTTCTTTCGTAAAAAAAAAAATAGCCACATTTAGATTGTAAGTTCTAATAGGTCACCACCATATAGTAGGATTCTTAAATTTTTTAATTTTTCTATTTGTCTTGTATAGCCATATTTAGCTAAATCCTCTTATGGCTTATCATCACTTTGGGTGCGACATGGGAAAACTGGAAAAAAAATAAAAATAAATTCAGGGGCTAACGGTTCCGACCATCAGTTTTTGTTGGATTTTTTGCCGCCTCAAGAAAGTGAAGGTAGCAATTGTAAGTTACAATTGTGAGCAATTGTGAGCCTTCCCATTGGCTGCATGAAATTTCTATGTTCCATAAGAGTTCATCACCATTTTTGGCCTGGGCTGGGCTAATACCCCCATTAGAAACTTGGGGGTACTTATTGAGTGCATTCCTCGGAAGGTGATTGATTATTTTGACACATCTAGATACCTTAGTACCATGGCCAATTCAACACTAATTATATTATTTTCAGAAATGTTGAAATTTTCAAAAACTATTTCTTCCAAATCAAAAAATATTGTGAAGGAAAATAGTGGATATTTAAGAATATTTCATTTGTTGAAATGAATGTTTCAAAAATAAATAAATAAATAAATAATTTATGTATTCAACGGAAGTAAGGGAACCACTAAGTGCCTAAACCTTGACAAGTTGCGTGAAGCATGTTAACTAAAGAAAGGGGAGGTAAGCCCCATAACTGCTATTTCTTAACTTAAAATTCCTGGAGAAAGTTTGTAACGAACTTGATTTTCCCTGGAATTCAAGAATAATGCTCTTCAAAATGACAGGTAAATTCCACTTTCTTGTTGGGCGATTCTCATTTTCTAAAAATAATTATTGGTTTCGATTCTATTCAATGTTTGGCTTTTTTTTTCTTTGAATTTATTATTATTATTCTCAAAATTTCATAATTGCCTTGGTTTTCATATTATCCCTAAAAGGGAGCCATTAGAGGGAGGCTAATGTCTTAACCACAAGCCACAACTTTCTTTACACATGTTACAATGTTGGTCGATATTTTTATTTAAAGTTCATTTAATTTATGCTTATGGCTTTAAAGCTAAAGTCATTGGCGTGTATAGACTTTAAATATATGGAAAAAATCTAAATTTTTACATTAGTTGTTGTTGTCTAGTGATAAAGACTTTCTTTCAAACCCAAAAGGAAATTGAGTTCAAATCTTATTACTAACAATAATATAATGCATATATTTTTTTGTGGTTTTTGTTTTTGTAGTCTATATTAACTTGAGAACTATATTTTTGATTTTTATTTTTCTGAGAACTGGAAACAGTGGTTATCAACAAAATCAAATATGGGGCCAACACGGTTATCTACCTCTTGTGGAGAGCAAGTTCTTCTTTGTGTTCACAGCACTAGACAGCCCATTTTGCTCAAACTTTGTAGAAGTTTCCTTCTCTCTAGTTTTGCTGCTTACAAATTTATGAGCATTTGACATTATTATTACTCCTGGAAGAAGCCATCACCTTGGGAGGGTGTGAATGATGCTTGAGGAAGCATGGAAATAATATTGAAAAAGGTCTCCCTTCTGCAAAATTCTAATGCAAAAGTTCTCTAGGTTCACATGACCAGCTCTTTGTTTGGCCATAATTTCAGTGAAGCATTTTCTATTCACAATATTAAAGTAAGGTGCAAAATGCAATTGTTTTGGAAAGTGGTTGCACATATAGATAGCAGTGCAATAGAAGTTGTGACTCAATTTCTATGTAGAATTTTAGATAGAGGACCCAACAGCGAAAGGGTCATGGTGCACCTAGTTTAAGAGTGCACTTTTGGCTAGATAACAATCCTTGCTTGAGGTGTTTTACCAGTTACAGTGATCTCAATTCAATGCAACTTCTTTGCGCCATTCATGAAGAAATTACTCTTCAAGAGCATGCGGCATTTTTTTGCAGGTAGTATATAGTACAGCAGGATGTTCAAAAATTCTTGGGGAAAGTAATTGGATAGCTATCTTGTCAATACACTGTTTTGGGGTGGTTGGAAATTGAAGAATCTGTGAAAGACTGTGAGTGCAGAAAAAGAGCTAAAGCAAGCCTTGTGAACACCTTCAGTGTTTTGTTAGACTTCAACACGACTCTTGCATTTTGATGAACAGAGTTGGTGTTGTAGGCTTGCATACAACATGTCAACTTCGGCTATAGAAACCAGAGTCATGATCAATGGGTGGTCACCAATATTATAAAAAAAAGCTCTTTTGGAATAGATTGGACATGGTTCTTGGTTGTGTATCTTGGTTGTCTGACACATTAAATTGTGGGAGTTATGCATTGGATAACATGGAGTAGAATGGCAAGTTTCCATTCTATCCATGGAACACTGATGGTTTTGAAGCAGGACTTGTTGTGTGCTCGATCCTGAGGCTGAATATAGTACCACCTTATGACTTCCCTTGGATGTCATCCTTGCTCATCAAAGTGGTTCTGCTGAGATACATATTTGATCCAGATGCAGTCAAAGTTGCAAACTCCATGATGGATGGTGCAAGAACATGATATTTGACAAAATACTATATTTGAAGGAGTGGTTTGAAGAAGAAAATCTCACTTCATTCTTGCCTCACTCTTGCATTTTGGTGAGATATTGAAGTATTGTGAAATTCAGAAAATCTTACTTCATTCTTGCAAAGAAGGTTCTGGAATAAAACAACAGTCGGATGAAGTATGCAAAAAGTTCATGTATCTCCCTGTTTACCACCCATATAGATTGTCATTGACCAAAACTATAAAACACCTTAAGAATGTGGCCACATTGACTTTTGATGCTTTGAACACCTTGGGATGCACAGCAATCCAGTTTTGAAATCAAATTTCCCATACCTCTGTACTCTATACTACTAATTGTTGTCACCTGTAACCCATCAATCTGAAGGCCTCCTTAACTCGAAGCATGCTATTTTGCCTGCAACCAGTCTACATTGACAACTGAAAGAAACTGACTTGACAGCATGGGACATTCTGTTCTGCAAACTAAAACACACCTTGACATGATGACTAGTCTAGTGCAGTATCTGTTTGAAGACTGATTCACTATCTTCAACTTTGATGGCTCGAATTTGAAGGTTACATACCAGATAAACTGGCATTGGACTATGCTGCACAAACCCTTTTCCCCAATGAGACCTGTCACCCATTCTGTTGGATTTCAAATCGAAAACATGTTGAAGACTTGTTAATATCGAAACTGCAAGCATCATCTCCTCATACTTATGTAGAGATTGCTAACGCAATGAACATTGGGAACAGAACTATAAACCCTAACAACAGCAAGGTTGAACCTCTCTCAGCTGATGTAAAGTCTGCATAAAGTCTAAAGCTTTCATTTCAACACATCAGGCTTTGGAAAGTGTGGCCTTGAACCTCCTTAGCAGAAGACTGTGCTACCTTATTTTATTGGCTTAGCCTTCATGCCTTCTTTGTTCTCCTCTATCTCCTCAGATACATGCCATTAGGGAGGAAGGCCAGTCTTCAGAGCTTGTGAGTTTTTAGACTTTGTTTCTTCGTTTACCAAGTGTGGAATTTTTGGTTCTGCCTTTCTCAAGGTTGATACAATGCAACCATGGAGTGCCATTATTTCGTGCATTGATACAAGACCAATCAATTAATCCATGCAACCAGGAAGTTCATGTTCCTGACTAATCCCTATTGTGCAAGCACAACCTTTTGAGGCAACAAATGGCTTTCTAGTTCAGGTGTTCATGTATAGAGCAGAAGTGACTTTGGCGGGTTAAGCTGGAAAGAGAAAATGCCTAATTGATGAAGTTGATCACTTCAGCTTGTGAGGGACCTTCTCAAGAAGCAAAGCTATTCTTACTTTGGTTTTCCTCTAGCTATGGAGCTAGATCAGATGTGTAGAATGAGAATTTGGATGATGCTCTTGCATACCAAATATCTGGTGTATCCACATAACTCTATTGCACACTCTTTTGCACATCGTGACAACATTGAACATGATTGCAGGCATGGGTATCCTTGAACAAGGACCAAATGTGAATCATGACTTTCTAAAATCTGTAATGAGGAAATTAGTGATTATCTAAGGAATGCCACTTCCCCAATCTTTGAGTTCCTCATGTTATGGCAAGACCTCATTGAATATTATGTGTTTGCATTGTGCCTTATGTCTAGGGCTTATCAACTGTCTACACTTTTACTCAGGGTAGCTTACTTAGGAAAACAAGGAGGATGCATCCCTAACCATCATTGTACAACCAACACCACATGTAGAACACAAAACCTGCAAGGAATTCCAACCATAGAAGGACAGCACAGATAACAGCCCTCAAGCTAGCAATGGTTTTCCACTATTAAACACAAAGTCTTTGGTTGAAGGGCAATTGTGTCATTCAAGCTTTCATTTTTGTACCCAGAATAAAATATCTGTAACAGGGTTACCAAACATTGAGTTTGGTGTATTTCCTGAAAGCTGTTAAGAAGGGGGAAAACAGCAAACTAAAAAAATAGCAGCATGAGAGATGCTAATATGAGGGATGCATTAGAGAGAAGAACCGAGGCTCTCAAACCTTGGAAACTTCAGTGCAGAAAGATCTTGTATGACAACTAGACTTTTGAAGTTTTCTTTGTTCAAAAATTGTTGGAGAGAGGAAGCTTCTCAGTGAAACTGCTGATATGCTCAATCAAATCAACGTTCTGATATGATGATCATCCTGTAACTATAGCTGCAAACAGAAATGATGATATGGTTTTTTGAAAAAAAAGGAAAAAAAGGCACAAATCTGCTTCAATGTCATGTAGCTGCCCTCTCTGCAAAACAAACCAATCATGAATTTTACTGCATCAAGTTGTCAGGCAGAGGAAGAAGAGCTCAAACAGCTTGAAAAGTGTGCAATACAGCACAAGAAACTACTAGCAACTCAGGCAGGTTTGCTATGGCTGACACATTATAGAAGTATCCTGAAATGTCCATTGTCTATAACTCAATGAAGGCTTTTTTCTTCTTCTGTTTTGCATGTTGGAAATGTGGTGCGCGAAGGATCCTGAAAGTGTGGAATTGTCCTTGTTATCAGCAATCATATGTTCATAAGGAAAGAGTGCTACATTACTGATGGCATCTTGCATTTTGCACAGAGAGTGGGAACACAAACTCGCAGATACTGAATACAAGTTTGCAGGAAAAAGTATATGAATTCAAGTACTGGAAAAATCAAGAGCATTTAAGCATGAACATTTTGCTGCAATGGAGCCCACTCTTGCACACATAAAAGTCAGTCCATCTGTGTCTGTAAGCCAAGTTTTCAACATGAATTGTCCTCCAACCTCTTATCTCTCTCCATTGCATTCTTCTGTCGTATGCTTGCTGTGTACTCAGCCTACTGTGCATGAGTATGTAGCCTTCTGCAGCCAGAAATCGGACAGAAGGGAAAATCCAGATAGAACTTTGTACCAAGGAGGTGCAGAAAATCTTGGGCAACCTAACCCCATGGGTCAGCACAATCTTATCTCTCAAGAATGTTATCAGTTTTTGAAGGTTGCGTACAAGTTGAAGAACTGAAAAATTCTTGAGAGGTGTCATAGCAGTGCCATTGTTTTTTCATTGTGTATTCACATTGTTAGACAGGTGCTTGGGTAGCCAGGAGTGTGTGATGGTATTTCCATGCATATATAACTGTAAGCCAGTGGTAAGTCAGCTACTATTCAGTAGAGCTATTTTCAGTGACTATCTCTTCAAGCCAACTCAGCTCCATGTCTTGTAATTTGAGTTTTCATAAAGCTGGATGCTAAACTTCTTATGCTCTAAAGAGACCAAACGATTCAGGCATGCATAGAAGAGCTTTTGTTTTTGCAAACGTTTTATGCTCTAAAAAGACCAAGGATTCAGGCGTGCACTGGAGAGCTTTGGTCTTTACAGGGAGAGCAAATTGGATTTGCAGATTCAAGAAACACAGTCAAGGCATTCACAATGCTAGACTGCACATGGAAAAGATGACAATATTGACAAATTGGTGGAGCTGAGTGTTACACCTGAGAAGACACACAAACAGGTTTGGAATCTCATTGTATATTTTACTTGTATAAATGGAAGAATGAGAAATAGTGTGTCAGCTGCACATCCATGGTTTGTCCTTGATTTCTCTTGCTTCACTGAATGAGCACCTTCACGAGCTCAAAGCCTTTTCACCCGGGTGCAGTGGGGGTTCTGTTTGATTGTTGCTTCAGAAATGTGTTGAACAGCACATGGTGAAGGATTTGGAAGCAACAAGCCTTGGGCTGGAGAGTTACTTGCTGGTTTGCCTTTCCATCTACTGTACATTTACATGTGCTGGAAGATGAACAGCATGCAGGAAATTCAAAGGTCTCTGGGTCTTTTAACATTGAATTTAGCTGTCATGTAAGATCAACAGAACTTTCTTTTCAACTGGCTACTGACTAATGTGGATGCTAGATCAAACAAGGGACAGCATGTGAAGCTATAATCTGAACATACTTGTATAAAAATTGGAGAGAAAAGCACCTATGTCTGAAATCCACCACATGTGTGTGGATAGTGGGAGCCAGTTGTCTTTGCAAATGCAGTTGTTCAAGTTGCAGTCAGATCTCCAGCATGAACATGAGATAGCTTCCAAAAGAGAATACTGGAGCTCCAGAAGTGTTACAATAAAGGCAAACCACTGTATAATTTCATCTGCATTCAGTGAAGTGATTACTACAACACAGAAGGATGCAAAAAGGTTAGTAGGATCTCATTCTATTCACTGTAAATGCAGGAAGTAAGCTTGCACCCCTGGTGAAATACTTTGAGCAGATTCAGTGAAAGCAGATAGGTGGGCTTCTGGTGCACAGATCCATTTAATTCTACAATGATGTGGAGAAGGGATTGCATCCAATTGGTGTCTGATTGATGATCATAAATGCTAGTGTAGATCATTCTCATGGTTGTTTTGCTATGAGCTGAACAGGACTTTCAGCCAACATTGAACGTTCCATGTCTGGGTGTTAAGCCAGTGTTGATGGGGAAACTTTTCAGATGACACTTGCAGCTATTGAAGACTCGTAATAATTTTGAAAGGAAGACAGTATTCATTCTGAACCTGAGACTTCAGCAGAAAGATCTTGGCAAGGTAATCTAGAATGTTCAATAGCATTTAGGCTTCAGTGTAGAACATGTAGTGCCAACAATCAAGTTACTTTGCAGTCTTGGACTGATGGGGCCTGTGCTACTCAAGGTCTTGACAACAAAGCTCATGATCTCAGCTTACTGCATTGAGGGCAAGATTCAGCAAAATTTTAAGTTTCTTGAAGGCATTCAAGTTTAGCCAGAGGATAATGGGAAGAGAGTAACATGGCACTCACAGTTGCTAACACTGAATGTGGAGAAGAATTGAAGCGAACAGTTAGTCATTTCCTGAATCTAGGTTTTACCAAGCAGGAATTACCCACAGTGATAAGGAGGTTGTCATCACTTTTATGGTTTAGCATAACAACAAATCCAGACCCCAAGTATAAGTACCTTCTGGATTCAATGAACCATTCAGTTTCAGAGCATGTTCAATTCCCTCAAATTTTCAGCTACAATCTGGCAAAGAGAATAATTCTACAACAGAGCATCTCAGAGCTCTTTTCTCATCTCTCACACTGGTATGGATGTAGCAAGATGAGGTGTTTGAAAAGAAAGTGCAAAGATTATCAATCCAGTCTTCTTTGTCTCAGAAGTCTAGTTTGGGTCTGGTCAGACAGATTTTAGTACCTACTAAAAATCGCTCTCTGATAATAAAGTGAACAGTTAACAAATTTCTTGTACATTCCCCTGTTTGTTTAAGTGGACAATGAATTTCACATTATCCCAAGTTTCTGGAGAGCTAGAAAACATGAGTGTGAATCTCAAAACAAGAAACCAGAAGGAAACAGATGAAATATTTACAGACCTTGATATGTACTTGATAATGTCATCTCCAGCCATGGCCTAGAGCAGGAAAATATCCTCCACAATAGCCAGGAGGAAGAGGCAGATGGATTGATGGCCTTCCATGAGAATATGGATATGCTGGGATGTGCGGGGAGCTTGGGAAATGAGAAAAATCTGACCATCTTGGAGGATGTGCAGATCCATGTAGAGGTGCATGAAATGGTGGCACAGTGCCTCCAAGCTCCATGTACCGTGTGCAAGGTCCCCATATTGCTGAGGCTTGCTGTGGAAGATAGGATGTAGAGGGGGATAGGCTTGGCTCCATAGGTGACAAGATGATGGTCCTCCCAGATAGCTGCAAAGGCTCCTTCACTGCAAGGAGACAGGTTGTACTTTTCACATCCACCAATCTAACAACTACCATCTCTTGCATGTTCCTTATTGACAGATCAAGGATGACCTGTGTTCCCATCTCAAGCACACCACAACCTGCAATTGCCCTCTCAAATACCTCATTCAAGGCACTACACAATGCATATGCACACTGGATCTTTTCAACCCCACGCACACATAATGCAATGCCCTCTTTTTCTTGCTTATGAGCTGCTCCCACCTGCTGCTGCAGTTTATAGATAGCTCCTGGTCGAATGTATTGTGGATGTCTACATACAAGGAATGGAGGCCCACCTTCCAACACAAATCTCTTAGGTTCTGCAATGAAATAGTCCATGACTGCATTTGCTGCATTTTCTGAAGTCATTGTAACCTCTACATTCCGTGTTCCAGTTACAGGTACAATGGACTCAAGAGCAGCCTCCTTAAGTCCACACCGTTTGATCTTCCTCAGAGTGTATTCAAATAAGTTTTTTACCTTCTCACTAGCAAGGCTGGCTACATATTCTGTTTGGAACTGCAGCAAAAGAATCCGTTGCCTTTGATACTCCTTGCCTCCCCATAATAATGCTATCTCTTTTTGTGAAACTGCAAGTAATGGAATTACCTGCGAATGGCGACAAAGTACCACAGATGAACCCAGGGGCTCCAGCAGACTTGGGTACCTTGAGCTGCGGTAAAAAAGGAGATCGGCCATTGCTATTGAAGCCAGCTGCAACCATACACCTCGATGCTTGGGAAGAACAAAGATGGATGAAATCATCCCCATGTTGACTGAATCCTCATTCTGCATCTCAAGAATGTTTGTGAAGAGACCTCTCAGAGCCTCAAGATCTGCATACCATTTCTCAAGGACACCACTGACATACACCATGTTTCCTGGTATTAAAGCCCGTCCTCTCGCTTGGGCTTTCAAGCTCTGGAAAGATAAGGCAGGCTCATCTTCTCCAGTTCTCCTTATGATCAGCTCTGTACCATCAATTGTGAGTCCTGAACGTCCTTCAAAGGAGCAGTAGTCTACAATAATGCCTACCAGAGCTTCTGAGAAAAATCGGACTAAAGCACAATTCTGGTCAGCAGCTGGGTACACAAGCTCCTGCAAAGTGCCATGCTTCACTGGAGTGAACTCAAAGGTGTCCAAAATGCTCTTGAGGAGCTGTCTGAGGACAGCCTCTGTATCTCTGGTGGAGCTGCTTGGAATATTTTCCATGAAAGCCACCTTTGCAGGTTCCTTCACTTTCTGCAAGTACTCCAACTTTCCACGGATGGAGGTAGCTGCAATAGCCTGCCTCTGATCTGCCACAGACTTATCAACCAAAGTTGAAAATCTGGCAGGAAAAAGCACTTGAGGTTGGTGACAAGAGGATGGACTTTCTGATTGATGGGGAATGGAAGCAAGAGGAGCAGAATGCAAGTTTGACAAATTTGAGGAGGGTTCTGCAGGCGAGGCAGTAGTTTGCAGCATAGCTGACAGTGGTTTCTGTGTCAGATTTGATGAAGCAATTTGGCATGGATTTCGAAGAGGCAGAAGGGAAGGCAGTGGTGGTGGCTGGAGGAACTGTGACCGGTGTGACAGAGAGATACTAGCTGCAATTGTACAGACAGGGGCAGGGGTTGGAGAACAAGGAGACACAGTGCTTGCTTGTGCACGGACAAAAACAGGAGCTGGATATGCACATGTCCTGCCAACAGCAGCTACACTGGATGGAGAGTTGCTATGGTGAGATACACTGGCAACTTGAAGTGAAATGGAATTGCTGCGAGGGGAATCTGTTCGGCCACGACTTACCGCAACTGAAGCTTCACCCCTACCGACCACATTGTCTGATGCTACCTGTCTGGGTTTCCAGCGAGATGCCATCTGGACAATACAGTCTGGGCATGGAGTCGTGCAAAACCTTCTGTTCAATGATCCCTGGCAGACACGAGGAGTTTCTGGTGTGCAGTTTTCAGTCTGATCCAAAGTCTGAATTTCTCCCTCTGAATCTGATTCATTACAATCAGTGCAAGTTAAAATGTGCATGTATTGTGCCAAGCCTATCTAGTTGTTTACATGCTTTGAATCAGTCTAACACTAGTCATGCATGTTGATAATACAGTTTGATAAACTGAACAATGAATCATGAGCTTGGAATTAGAACCTCACCTTTTGGCTCTAATTTCCTCTGGCTGACACAGGCCTCCATAGCGGTTCCAGCTGCGCCATGTAACATTGGTTCAGGCCATCCATCTCCAGGAGCTGGCAGATATATCACAAGTGGTGGGCTGATCTGCAAAAGTGTACATTGTTGCACATTGTGAATGTCAGGCTTGCAGAATGGGACATGTTTCAGCAACTCTAGAAGAGCTTTGGTTTCCTGCTGTAAAAGAGAATTATCTGTAACTACTAACCTGTCTTGGAGATGAAGGTGCTGTGTCTTCAGGAGCAGGCTGAGAACAAAAGCTCCTCCTTTTTCGTCGCCGATCAGCCTTGAGAACTGGTAATTTCTGTATCATAAAGGTACAAAAGCAGGTATCAAAGGCTATCAAATTTCAAAGAGAAGTAGCTGCAACAACAGCTCCGAACAATATGTACAATATGAAAGTTTTGGTATCCTCTCCATGAGCATAGTTTGTCATCATTGCATTTGTCATTTGTCATCATTTGCAGATGAGACAAGGACTGCGGGAAGACATAGAGGAACAAACATGCAATTAGCAAGCAGCTGCTATCACAGTCAAAGAACAGAAACATGTGGAGTTTGAAGGTAGAGACTCCTTACCACAATCAACTTTACCAGTTACCATTGTTCCCCCTTCCTCTACTGTCCCCTACTATGAAGTTTAGAGCTTTTCAAAAGATTCTCAATTACACCAAGCTGTAATGAACAGCAATAAAACTATTGAATGTTAAGCCTACTGCCCCTCCATATGAAGTCTCTATTATGTTACACAGCAAATGACTTTCAACAGCAAAGTTCAATCCTCTTCACAAAGAATATGGGTGCACATCTCCTCGAAGACATACATGATGATATAGATTGCTAAAATTGAGAAATTCTTGGATGGTTTCAGCAAGTCCTGCTTCGTGCTCACCTTCTCAGATTCAACTTCTGCTTGAGACTCCAATATATGGTCCACAATAATGCGGTAATTGTCCTCTTCCATGAGTTTCCAACATGCAGCAAGGTCCACTTCCGGGTCATCTGTTTTGTAGAGCTGTGCAGTAGCAACCAAATCAAGGACACAGGTATCATCAGGTATGCTCAAGACATTAGGGCGCAACTTGAGTTTGATCCAATTCAAGCTGGCAGGCTGCAGCTATTGAATAGATTACAAGGGTCCGTACAGCAAATGAACTGCTACAGAATCAGCTCCTGTAACAACAGCTCAAGGGGCTTCTTGAGTCCACCGTGACATTCAGTGCTGATTTACTGTGACAACTAAAGAAAATCAATACCTCACCCCTCGCTCATAAAGTACCTTCAAGATCGTGCGAACACTTCGGTAGACTGTTGCGCGCGGGAAGCATAATTGATTGACGAGAAGATCGCATGCCTTCTCGAACATCATCGAGTTGAGAGCGTCCGACATTGCTAGAATTCCGCGCAATTTTTGTGGCTGACTCTAACCTGCATATGCATTTTGCAAAACCAGCTACATTCAATCCTGTTAGCACAACAAACACAATGCAACGACCGAGTAGAGAACAAACCAAGTAGTAATTCGACTCCCCTCCTGTGAACTCCCCGTGAGTGTGCAAACTGGTAGTCCCTCCTCCACAGCTGAGGAATTCCTCTCCAAAAACCCAGAAGATCAGAAGATCAAGAGGCAAAGTACGCGCACTTGTGAAACTTCCACTTCAAGCTGACGGAACACCTGCAAGCTTAGGAGATGAACAAAAAGTTCCACAAATTAAAATTTCCTCAGCACAATTTTCCTGGATCCAATCACAAGACTTTCTAAAACAAGTAGAAGTGAAGAAATCTGGCCGAACCCCCAGATCCAAAGCTCAACTTCAGTGTAAGGCGACAAGACAAAAACCTCCTTAATGCGAAACGACTACACTTCCCACCACAACAGCATCCGCATGCAGCTCAGCGCAGTCGACCTAAAAAGGTGGCTGGTTAAAAAAAGGTGGGAAGCCGTCATGTTTCTCTTGTCCTTTTCTTTTCCCTTTCTTTCATTATTTGTCTTCTTCTCATGGTTAAGCACACCCCTGCTCTTCTCATCATTAATCACAGCCAACAGCAGGTTGAATCTGGCCGTTGAAGACAAGACCTCGACCGGAGATATACTCATTGTTCTCCTTGTCTGGAGAGATATATACCCATTGGTTCTTTCTTTCCTTCGAGCAATTGGTATTTGGTGACTATTATCTTTTTATTTTTATTTTATCTTGGATTGGTAGACTATTTTGTGAGTACTACTTTGTATTTATTTATGTATTGACCTCATTGTTTAAATATTTTTTAATGGTTGGGGTTTAGGGTCATTAGCACAAAGGAGCATTGTTCAATCAGCAGCTTTTTTGATTATCACATAAATCCAATAAAAGATTGATGGTCAGAACCATCACAAGAGAGACAAAAACAAAGGGAAGGCCAAAGAAAGGCCAAAAGATGCACAGCCTGCAGGAACCAAAAAAAAACGAAGAGAGCTAGTCCCTCTCGTGGTAGGAAGCTTTCTCACCCATGGCCCCTCTAATTGATTGCAGATGGCTAAACACTCCTTAAGCTGAGCCAAAATAAGATGACAACTCAACTCATTTGGCATTAGCCAAAAAAATTACTAATTTGTATTCATTTCGCTGCAGATCTGTATTAAATTGTACTGATTGGTGTCACTTTGATACTAATGCTTGTAGACTAATTTGTGCTACTTTGCTGAAATGCATCATCATCAATGGTTGGGCTCCACTCAGATCACAAACATATTGTGTCCTCATTCCTACATTTAACCACCATATACTCATTCCTATAATCCATCTGCACATTGTTTCTCCAGCTCCAAAGAGCCACAGGTTTGATCAGCGATAATGCCACTACTATTGACTAATCCAGCTCCAAAGAGCCACAGGTTTCAAAACTCAGATGCACGAAGCTATTCAGTGATGCACTAGTCACCATCCAACAAAACCATATTTGTGAATTGAACTCACCAAAGAAGCATCTATATAGGGACTGCATTTGCTGTAAACGCAGGTCATTTGCAGGATATTCCAAGTACATACCACATGAACAAAGGCTGAAATTTTCTTTGCCATAACTATGGAATATGTATCCAAGAGCTTGCAAGAACCAGTCACAGAATTCATGATTGTCTCCATGGTAAACACTGAATTCAGCAAGCCATCACCCATGATTGATTTTCAAAGCCAAACAGCGGCCTTTCAGACATAATCTGATGACCCAAAAGAAAATGAAAAAGAGGACCATCTGAGCTTCTTCCTGCATGGTCTTGGTTTTCAGCTTTCTGGTCAAAATCTTCAATTTCTTCCAGCAAAGAATTGAGACTACAAGCTAGTACTAAGCCTCTTCAGGATTGGCATCCGTCTGGAATGTGAACATGAAAGAATTAACTTACACCATGATTTATGCCTACTTGAGATACAAAAGGTGGCCAACATTGCCCTCAAAGGTTGAACCTCTCTACCTCGATAGGGGCCTGAAATGTTCTCTCTCAAACCCATGTTTAGACAATTGCTCAACCCACAGACACCCAGTGTAGCTGGTTGGCTTTCATGTGTAACATATAGTAAAACAAAGTGGTGAGTGGAACTGAAAACCAATTCCAAGATGACCATGGGTTGGAGCTGCCAGGATCTACACTCCATACTTTTTGAAACAGGTGAAAAGTTTTTGTCTGAACAGCACAATGCAGAAACTCTTGTAAGCATATAGCGCCATTCGGGTTTAGGGTACACCTCAAGGCTGACATATCATATCAGACCTCTATCATTTTCTAAGTCTTTAAGACTCTCCAAACCCACTGTGTGACCTCAGACTCTGCTAACCTATGAAAACCAGCCAAAAACTTGCCAAGAATGCAAGTAATGGTAAAGGGAACTACAATTACAACAAGTAAAGAACCTCACTTTACTTTCTCTCAACAGAATCATATAATAAGTGGTTTCTATGAGGACCAGATTGCTACAAACTTCATACATTGCTTGTAACTCACTTCAGATGTGATCAAATATGTAAACTTCCATCTTCCTTCTCTTGAGGCCTCAGCAGAATTTTCAGCAGTGATCATCTTGAACATAGCAGTAAACTTACTGACCTGACTGACTACCTCAAATCTACACGCATAGTGATGTTAGACCTAGAGCAGCCAGTATTGCAGTAGAAATAACTCCAAGGGCAACTTGAGGAAACAACCAAAAACTCTTGAATAAGTAATTCACAATCCTAGACATTCTATTTGTTTTGACAATGGCAGGACACAGAGTCCAGCACAGTTTTAAAAGGATCATAAGCTTTCCATTCAAAATTTGAAGTTTCATAGTCTTGGTCAGAGCAGGACAACTATCCTCCAAAGCTCTAGGGTGCCCAGTATGTGGAATGAAATGACTTCAAACTCCAATGTTTACATTTCTTAACTCATCATAGGAGGTGTGTCTTTATGCTGTTTCTCGTGAAAACTTCTATCCTGGAAGTCCAGACCCCCACTGCAAAGTTGATGTCCCGTTCTCATCTAGATTTCCTTCCTACTGTCTAGCATGTTGCAATTGGCTATATTAAGAGTTATCAAAAAACCTGATTGTGTTATACACAACTGCACTTGTGTTAAAGGCAGAGTTTGTCCACTGAAGTCCTGCATTCTGAAACCCCACCCCCAGTTCTTCAGTTGTATGTTTCCTCCAAGCATCTGAATATCTCAGGTATGGCCAACACAAACCTCCAGGATCAAACTTCAATCAGTAATCTGTAAACAAATACTGCTGCATTAAGGTTGTCATTTTCCATGACCAACAGATGGCACCATATGGCACAGATCTACATCACAACTTCAGTTCACATCGGATTTGCATATCTACTACAGTGTTACATGCAGGTACATAGCGAAGATTACCAGTTCAAGCCGCCACAGGAGTGCAGCAGCTTTTCAAGATGTCATCAATCTTAGAGTGGTCTCCTGTGGATTCATCTTTTCTGGCATATAACAACCTGGAGCCATCAAAAACATAAACTCCACCCTGCAACAACATCCATGAATACTATTTAAAAAGGTATTCAACACATCATCAAACTTCTGGCATGGGTATAGGGCTACACCAGACCTGAGAAAACAACAGTACATTGATCCACTTGTTGGGATCTGATAAGTGAGAATGAATTTCACCTGCTGAAGAGTGGCACTTGAGTCGTCAGGCATGACACCCGAGTTCCAACCTTTCACTGCTTTAGCTACCTTGTCTAGCCGTCCAAATATTTGCATCTGAACACAAAAAAGATCAGTCAGTCTATCTCTAACAGCTTTTCAAAAGTCAGAGAGACACACAAGCACACCAACAAGTCCTTCAAGAGAACCTTGTGAGACATCTTCTTGTACAATCATGAGATTCAGAACAGACAACAAGATTTTGAGCATAAAAAGTAGCTTGTTCAGTTATATCTTACACTAGCCGGATTAAGCCAGGTACGTGCCACACCATGATAAAGCCCCAATGCATCATAGGCCTGCAATTAGTGATCCAGACATTATCTGCAAATCAGAAAACAAGGAGAGCCTGCAAGAGGTAAAGAAAGAAAGGAAGATGATGATATCCAGTCAGTTACCAGCTCAGATAGCCCACTAAGTACAAGTAAAGCCAATGCCCCTACCAGAAAAATAGAATGCCACTCAACTGTAACAGACTCAGAAAAAAAAAAGCATATCAAAACATTGAACAATTAGTAGAGTCAACAAAAGAGAGTATGCAAAGGAATACACTCTATCAGCATATGTGTCATACCACTACAACAGAATCAAACAGAAGACATCCAGAAACTTTTCCCTCTGGTTTTTCTAGATAATAAAGGTCTGGAGTGAGTTCAATGAAGACTTAAAAAGACAAGATATGTGTGCTGTTAAGATGTACCTTGCGGTCGGGATCAGCATAGAGACATTCAATAGGAAATGGCAACTGTCCACACCCCCAAAAAAATAGTACAGCAAAGGATCTTATCAGATTTCTCTCCAGGATAGGGAGGGACCATGTACCTTTTGCAATCAGTCTAGCAACACTAAATTCAAATATCAGACTGGTTTGAAATGGATGAGCAAAGCTGTGACAAGGCAATTTTACATTTTCTGCAAGGTTGCGAGCTTTGCTTGGAGGCCCGACACCAATAGTTATAAGCTTGAAACCAGCAGCATCAAATTTTGGCTTGGCATCTCTTAAAGCCGATGCAAACTCCCAGCTGTCAGACAAACTCAGTTTTTGTCAGATGACCTAGAGAACTGCTCCTGTAAGTTTATCAAGCACTTTCTGGCCATGACATAAATATGACAGAATATAAGTCTTCCTCTGTCCTATAGAAAGACTTGTTTTTCCGACCCATGGAGGTCACAGGCGCAACAAAATATGTAAATAATAAAGCAAATGACTACTTCTCACCAGAAAGGACATCCAAAGTGCCTGAGGAATGCCACAATAGCCTTTCCCTGCAACAAAACAAGGCTGCATCATCTTGAACTGCTTGTCAAAATATGTTGCAGAACATTTTTTTTTCTACCATCCACGTGAATAACAAACAAACCCTATATTCAGTCCTATCACAGTAAACCATCCTTAAATCCCAGCAATTGAAATACTTTGTGCATTTTACAGACACCTTGCATTCAGTCATGTCAATAGGTTGCAACCCCTGCCTTTTCTCACACAACAAGAGAATTGGTTCATGCACAAAGAGATATTCGTGGAACAATTGTGAGGTTTCGTGAAGAAGAGGATTGAACTTACATTTTTTTGGTCCCATAGATCTGTGAATTGCACAGATTCACCGTCAGCAGTAAAGATACTGATACCTTGTAGGTCCTCCATATCCATAATATCTTCACCAGATGCCCGTGCCCTGCCCGCTCTACTCATTGACCTTGTATGAATTTCCTTTGACGAGACTTTCAAAAATGCTGGCCTAGAGAAAAGTGAACTCGAAAGTGGTTGAGGGCAAGGAAAGGAACGTTGTGCGACCGCCCGCGAGATGTTTGTTGGAATATGAGGCCTGGCTCGTGAGTACCGACTGGCTTGCGGCGCTGCAAGCAAGGTTCTCGAAGTGGATCTCACCAGCAATCCGTCCATGTCTGTCGATTACTCCCCTATTGCTCTTGCCTCTCAGTGTAAATCCTCCTTTCACTTTACAGGCAAGAATAAGTACCGCAAATGTCTGGCACAATGGATCAAACAGCCAACAGATGTTCAGGTCCCTCGCAAAGCAAACCGTCCCAAACAATCTCCAAAAAAGCACAAACCATTTACAAACAATCTCTAAAATCATAAAATATTGCACTATGTCCGAGGTCAGAATCTACAACGTACTGAAGTTTTCTGCAAGTAATTCAGCTGTAGCAACAACAAATAATGCAGAATTATCCTGTAAGTAGACCACAGAAGTCTAAGCTCCGAGTTGCTGAAAAAACAGCGAAGGAAAAGGAACAAAAATCACGGAAAAAACAGCGCAACGAAAAGCAATAGCGATATATACCGAAACCGATTCCAAGAAATAACATTAATATCTCCTACAACATTCGTATACCGAGAAACAGACACTCGGAAGAAGATTTCACATGGGAAATCGATGAGATTCCACGTTTCGATTGCCGTATTGAGCAGTCACAATTTGATGCAACGGCAGAAGCGACAACAAAATTGCATAGCATCACGGGAATCAAATTCGCATCAAATTTAAGACTTACCTCGCAACGCAAACCTTACAGTTGGAAACAATTTCTTCGCGAGTGAAGTCGACGATTCCGATAAATAGCGATAGCAAAGAAGCGCCCGCTAGAGACCTCTCGTGAACAAGCGCGTGCACGCACGACAGATCAGCTCTTGTACCCTGCTGCAAACAGCGATCGCAGGAAGCCTCTGCGTGTTGGTCCCTTCTGAGCCGTTGGATTTTTTCAGATCCGACGATCAAACAAGCGTTACGTAATGGTCGCTCCGGCCACAGTGGTGTCATGTTTTAAGCATTTGTCAGTGTCCTTTTTTTTTCTCCTTTCTTTCTCTTTGCGATTGGCTTCTTCATAATAACAAGTGGCTTATGGTGCAATGGCTTTGCTCCCTTATGGCCAGTTTCGAGTTGTCAAACCAGTGTTGGACGGTTCTTTGAATTTGTTAATAGCCTCCACTTCCAAAGAAGTATTTGGAAAACCAGAATAAATAGCCAACTGCTTCTGGGTAAAGAAGGGTTGGGTTTCATGAAAGAACCAGCAAAGAACCCTTAGTTTTCCAGACAGTTATTTGATTTTTTCAAAAAATTGAAAACTGCGGTTGGATGTCAGAAGCTGATATTTGATCTTTACAACCAGGGTTATATGTCTGAATGAGGAATTTGATTTGTTGAGAAAAGCTGGTTATGAACCTTACAACCCATCCTGACACCCGGCAGGGGTTTTTGGTGCAGTTTCTAATAGCCACACAATACTGGTTCAAACTAACATTAAACTGAAAGTTCCTAACACCAGTGGAAAGATGATGTAAAGAACCTAGAGATAATGTAGGGCTACCTAACATGGACTTGAAGATATCATTGTAGCTATTGCATTGGAGAGTGTAGCTCATGTAGAGAGAGAAGTTTCTCACTTTTTTCTCTTGCCACACACAAAAACAAGTGGATATTTTTATCACTAAAGACAGTTTTTGAATTTTGACTCTAATGAATGTTGTCATTGTTGATCTAACTCGTACAGATTGGTGTAGTGTGCTTCGATGATGACAACACATGCAACGATAATTGTCGCTCAAGACAAGGCATGATCCTACATAGAACCTGTCAAGAAATGATTTAGGGTTTTCCATCCAAAAATCTAATTCAAAAGCAACAAATTTCTTGGCCCCTCCCCAAAATCACTTGTTTTTCCAACAAGCTTTAAACAGACTGCATAAAATGACTGATCTAAAAAAAGGGTGTGCACAACCTCTCAACACACTCTCCACAACCTTAACAGCCACACAACTCTAATCACCCGCTGCACTGCAACAAGTAAATCCATGCACACATTTGACAATTATTTTCTGACAGAGAGATAGCAAAATAAAGGACAGTTTCTCTGGATAGAAATGGTAGTGGAAGGAATCCATACACTTGAAACACATCCACTTTATTAGTGAAATTGCAATTTACCATGCTTTAGTTCTATGTTAAGCCATATACTCAAACACCTAGTATAAACACACAACAACATGACCCATCATGCAGCTTGATATTGGCACAAGCATCTCACACAGAAATTAAACCAGATTACAGATCCAGTGCGCTGTTGCATCTACATCTGCTCATCTCAAGCAATTATACTTTTAAACTTAAAATTCAGCATTCAAGAGACAATCATTCAGAATTTCAATATGAGAATCAAAACACCCATTCCAAGCCATCTACGCTTGGCTTCACACAATCAGGTAGGTCACTGGCCTTATTCCAAAACTGCTCACACTATAACCCCATGCATATACGGGCCATGGTCTAACACTAACCACACATGAGCATCTCACACACTGAGCACCACCATTACAATGGTCATGACAACCCTGCAAAGCAACGCCACACCGCACTTGAAGATTAACATTTCTCTACTCTACAACTACAATCTCAGAGCTTGAAACATCAGAAACTTCACTCACAATGATCAGCCCTTGTCCTCCACCCACTTGATCTTCTGTCCTCTGCTTTTGTAGCTTGATGAAACATCTGGCACAATTTAAAGGTAAGGAATCCATAGCAGAATCACATATAAGTCACATAAGTCAGAAATATGAAGGCAAAATCAGAGAGCATTGAAGTGTACTGACCATGTGTACAAATATAGAACTGACTTCAAGGAAATGAAATACATTGTACAATAAATCAGCATTCTCTTTGCTGCTACACCGCAATTTACTACCCTTAGCAAGTCAATCATTCCTTCAGCTCCAAAGTTCCACCAAAATGCAGCTGCAGGAAAGTAGAAGGAATTTTCTCCTCTAATGAAACAATAGATATTATTGACATTCCTTACTGTTCTTGGTGGTGCCCATTTTTCCTCTCATCTCTGGAGTTTGCACTCAGGTCCCAGGTTGAAGTCAGACAAGCAATGACACTAGCAATATAGCAGGGTAACCCTGCTTGAAAGGACTCAGATGTAGTCCAACCTACATGGATGTGAAAAATATACACAGAAAGCAATTAATAAGGCTTAAGGTAACCATGACATTTTCCATGCACTTCAAGCCCATGCAGTTCTACTCTGAGATCTCACAAGCTTTGCATAAGATCACACATGTGAGGAAACAATGAAGTTCAGAGATAAGCACACTCCGTATGCAAGCAAAGCTGCAAATATATGATCTGCCTGCGCTCTCATGTGTACTTTCCTGTGTACAATTTCCAAGGAGTTTTGAAGCTCTTTGGCCCTACCAGGGGTCTTGTACACTCTTTGACATTAAACCAATTGAACCTTCACACTTCTGTTGTAGGTGAAAAACTTCACTCTTTGACAATTTCTTCTTCTTACAACCTATGCTTTCACTGATCATAAGCCAACTATGCTCTAATCTGTTATGAAAGATTTCTCCAAAGATGAAAACATCTCAGTTGCATTGCACAAGGATGCTTTGAACACAAAATACAGCCTCTTTGGAGCAGCTCAACCCAATGATGCATGAAAGATCACCACTTAGCCCTTCTACTTCAACTTCTCTTTCCATCCAGATTGAACTTCAATAGGTTACAATATTCCAAAGTTTGCACAGCATCAATAAATATGAACGTACATATTGTAACTGCTCATCATGTCCACCACCTGTGAAGTTTGTGAATGCTACAACACATCTTACAGTACCTGAAGTAGCTTCTGAAATGACTGCACTTCTTCTTGAGATGTGAGGCACATCAACCAACACCAGGAACCTTGGTGACTTTGCGTTCACTGTTACAGAAAATGCGGATACGACGTGTGTTGTAATCCATGGTCACCATGGCATGCTCAGGCAGAATTTGGACCAACAGATATGGGCTCTCAGCCAGAATGATGTTCTTGGCTTCGTCTGCATCTTTGCCCACCAGATCTGGCCATGTCCTAGACCCTGGCATAAAAGATGACCATGTCAGAAACCAAAACATGCTTGCAATATCACTTTCAATTGCTTTATTTTCATATCTTGTTCAACAGAAATTTAAGACTTCGAGAAACAATTGCTGCAAACATGATCTTCCTGATAACAAGTTCAGGAATCATCTGTCCTCAGGTCAAGGTCCTTCTTTCATTACATCATGCCATTCATTTTCCATACTTGATCACAGCACCACAACAAAGTGTCCTGAGGATGTACTATACAAGTGCACCAAGTAACTGCAGGGAAGTGAACCCAGACATGAACATGCAATGATTTACTTTTCAACAAAATGCATAGAACTCATGTGCCCTCACTAGCCTCAAACCCTGATACAAAGGAAAATGAGAGTGAAACCTTCCGTTCAAAAAGATCTGATCAAGATTATCACCTTGGAGAATGATTGAACTATCAAGGAGAAACTGTATCAGCAGCTCAGAGAGAGCTCCGAGATGAATTTCGAGCTTCTTCTCCAGCTTAAAGAAAACACGAAACTACAAACAAACACTTAAAACATTAGGTTTTCCGACATACCAATAGAAAGGTGATCACCCGACGGGAGTCGTGTGGCTCCTCCACTTACGGACGACATTATGATGGTCACCAGAATGATCAATCCCAGCGTGCTCCGCATGGATCAGTCTCTCGCTATTTGCTTAAGCAGCGCTCCTTAACTCCTTAGCTATGCGTCTCTTCTTGATTGCCACGATAAAGAGAAAACATTAACAGAAACAACAACAACAACAACCGAGAGGAGGAATTAGGGTTGAGAAACTCCTGTTCAAAAGAGACCGGTACCATCCTCACAACCTTCCAGAAGAACATGGTCAAACGACTACAGTAAAGAGTACAAAGAACAAATTACAAAAGACAAAATATCCAGAATTCAATCAGCCCAACCTACTCTTCCATTGATCACTTGCAATTTCAACAATCGCACAACGCAATTCTCATGAATTGATTTCTCGATCATGAGCTTGGCGAATGAGATGTCGTTGGGTTCAATTGATGCAGGGTATTGAAGATTGGTTAAGACGCTGGGTTGGAAATTGGTGGAAAACATTTCTGTGACCAGCGTATCCAAGAAATTCCAGCTACTGTTTTTTTGGGTTTTCTTCTTGTGGAGTGCGGTGCAAGGGATGAATTCGTGTCAAATAGCTCTCATGTCGAAAGAACTGTTTCGCATCGTTGATGGCATGGACTATTAAGTAGCTGTGATTCTAAAAGCTTTCCTTTCATACATGTGCTTTTGATTGCTACAAGAATTGAAGCTTCTCTATTGCTTTGTTTTATAGAGATCATCAAGCGAATATGATCAAAGATAAAAAAAAGATGTTCTCCATGTGGAGTACGGTGCAAGGGATGGACTCGTGTCAGATAGCTTTCATGTCGAAAGAATTGTGTCGCATCGTTGATGGGATGGACTACTAGCTGTGATTCTAAAGGCTTTCCTTTCATACATGTGCTTTCGATTGGTACAATAATTGAAGCTTTCTCTATTGCTTCGTTTTCTCGAGATCGTCAAGCGACTGTGATCAAAACAAAAGCAATGCTCATGAGCATTTCTACTTGCCGATGATTATTTTTTTGTGTTCTTGTCGAATTTCAAGCTCAGCTCGCAGTGTTTGGACATCGCAAGGCTAAATCATAAGGATGAAATAGTGAGATTGGGGTTTAGGGTACAACAAGATGGAGAAGCATCGATGCCATAGTGAGATCTACATTTTGCATACATCTTCAAACAAGGTCCTTCATGAAGGTATTCTTCCTGCATATTGCTCCCACCAACGCTTCAGCATTGGGGCTCCAACTTGGGTACAACTTGAACCACATTCCATGATGCTGCATCTTGGACCATGGGACATGACCTTTTGGACGAAGCAAAAAACACACTGGAAGAGGTTCTTCTAGCTGGCTTTCTGGTCAATAACCTGTAACTTGCAGTGCAGTAGCCGTATACCATCTATGTCCCTGATCAGTCGTTTGTCAGGATTCCTGATGCTTATAGCTAATGTTGCATGAACTTGTGAGTGATAAACTTGCACCTGTACTATGTGTATGTTCATGATGATCTGCTGCTGTAGCTAGGTTGTTTTGTTTTGTTCTGGTTGTGATTATCTGCACATCTGGTGCCACAAGCGCATGAATTACCAAGTGGCTGATTCATGAGATCAACTGCGAGTACATATTGAGGTTCTACTGTCTTGTCCACCTTCTGCTACATCTTCAAATCCAGGGAAATGGAAAGCACCAAATAGACTGCAAGAATGAAAAGCAAGATGCTCGGGGCAACAAGCTTAGGCTGTGGGAGAGATAATGGCAAATGCAAAGATGGTCAACAGAAGGTTGTCTTTCTCAACTGTTATTTTGAGCTGACATTCTTTGAAATTATGTGCCTTTCTGAAACCCATAAATGTCCTTACCTATAGATAAAAAAAGGAGTAAGTAAATGTAACATTTGAACAGATGACATAACAGAAGTCCCAATTCATGTCATGAATCTTTGAAGTGGATTTGTGAAGAGAATATTTGCTGAGTCATCAGTTCATGAAGCTGAAACTGGTCAACAAATGAAATTCCCTTCGAAATCAAAGCAGATGGGGATATTGTAATTTGGGAACTCGTCTTCATGGAGCTGAAGAAATTGGTACAGTTGGGATTGTACATGAGTGATACCTTGGATTGCAAGCATTGTGTCTGCAGTTCCAAGGCACCCCTTCCTTAAGCTACTAATGAATTCCGGAATAGTCTTTCCATGGGTTTGACGAAAAATTGCACTCACTGATTGACACAAATTATGTGTCAATTGTGCAAAGTTTGGGTTTACAAGTATCCTGCTCTCTGGCTTTGTCAAAAATCTGTAAAGGTCTTTGATTTCTCCACTTGAAAACCTGATCAGTGAATTGTGATGAGAAAACAAGTAACCCCTTCCAGTTAGTATCTCATCCCATAGCAACTATCTTTATAAGCTGTCAGATTTGTCTTACTGTGAAATCAAGGACAGGTTTTTAGCGTACAATCCCCACTAGGCTGTACAGGGCCCTCCATTTTTTGTATTTCTCAGCTAGGGTGTCATCATAATCTGACAGATTTTGAAGTAGGACAAGGGCCTATCTTTTGAATGTTCCAAGATTTCCTTTACCTTCCACTCAGCCTGCTAGCCTTGTGACAGGTACCTCAAACCTGGGAAGGCTTTCAAGATAGGCCCTTCTCCTATACTGAAGATACTTCAATGGGTTATACAGTAGATTCTTGTATACATTTGACAATGGAAAACTTGTACAAACAAGGGATTAGTTACCTTCGGAGAAGCTCACTGCAAGTTGATTCTTGGAGGCCAACCATGGTTGAAATTTTCCATGTCTCAATTTGTGCTGACCCAAGATAAATGAACTGAGCTACTTCTCCAGACTGCAACACGTCTACTCTACAGTACTTGCCTGCATCATTTGTCTTCAAGGTTTTCACTGTTCGGAGATCAGTCACCAGCCACAAACTGGGTAGTGTAACAGACAAGAAGTGCATATTACCTGGAAGTATACCACCAACTACTTTTGGTTTATAGAGTAATGGCATGAAGGGTCTTGGCCATTGTACATGTTCAATTGTGGGCTGCAGTACTGATGCCGGTGAATTTCCTTGGGGAGGTGCTTTTTTCAGGACCTCCCAAGGGCAAATCACTTTCCCATTAGTGGGACTGTGAATGGTGACCAGATTGAACATAGTTTCTGCAAGGGCCTTCCCAGCTTCCTTGGAGCAGAATTTATCAAGCTTTGATAAATGTTTACTGCACTTGCGGCTAAATTTCGCAACACTCCCAGTCGCAAAGATTGAACTGTCATTTGTTTGGAAGAATCCATCCACAATCACGCGGCCATCATATATTACACCTGCCTGGTATGTGATTTTTCATATTAGAAGAATCACCAATGGGTTCTCCAAAGAATTTGCTATAGTGGTAGTATGTAGGCAACCTCTAGAAAAGAAATTGCATCGATTACTACAAATGTAGGTGTTTGGTATAGGAGATGGGCTATCTTGAGAACCTTTCATGATTGGAGGTACCTGTTATGAGTCCTGTAGACTGTGTGCAAGGTAGTTAGTGAAAATCTTGGAAGGTTTGAAAGATATGCCCTTCTCCTACTTAGAAACCCGTCAGATTATGACAACACCCTGGTTGGGACCTTATGGAGTATGTAAGGCCCTGTACAGCCTATGGGGACCTTATGGTATCTAACCTGTCCTTGATATACACTACTCAAAATCTGACAGGATTTTGAGGATGCTTAAAAGTAAGAAGTAGAGCAGAAAACAGAACCTTGTTTATGGCCTGGAAAAGGTGAAGGTCAACTTGTCTTTCATCAGCTGTGACAAGTAATGAACATGGTTGGTGTAAAGTCTGTGGTTCTTGTTCCTCCTCTACTGCAAACAGAAAACCAACCCAGCAACATTAATGTTTCCAACTATGAAAATTCTGTTTTTTAGTCATCTTTTCACCTTACCTTGTACATGTCCATAACACATGCAGGGTGGATATCAAACTCAAGGAAGTTTTGTCATGACACCAACATACAAGAGGTGTTGTTTTCATCTACTTGCACCACAGCTTTTGCAATCATGAAACATAGTTATCCCAATTGAATACAAACCTGAATGTGCTTGCTATTGACACCCAACCCTCAGGTATATCACATTTTCAGGTTTTCTTTTGCTTTATGGATTCAGAATGTATGTATATACACTTACTGACATGGAGATAGTTCCAGTTGGAATTATGATAATTTCCAATTGTGCTATGTACAACTTAGAAACAGATTAACAGAAAACAAACCTTTCTGCTCTTGACAACCCCCTTTAAAATCCCTTCTTGAGAAAAACCTGTTGAATTTGGAGCTTGTGTCAGTGGATGCAGTTCTTGCACTTGAGACAGGTGTTCTTCCACTGCCTCAAGATCCTCTGATGCATTCACCGAAAAGTGCACATGCACACCTGACACAGATTCCAGTTCATTGGTAAGGTTTGGTTAATTTACTCACTTTCAAGATGTATCACTTATGGGTGGTGATATGAAACCCAAGTGCTTGTCTTACTAGAGTTTCCAATTCTTCTGCTCCTGGTTCTTTCAAAAGATGAAGAATGCATTGTGTGGGTGGGGAGAAAAGGAACTTACTGGAACCATTTGTGTTTGGTATTTGATCAGCTTGTGGTGCTTCAATTGCTGTCTTTTGAAATGAATTTTCATCTCCACTTAATGCAAGATGAGTTTGAACCACTGAGATTTCCAAAAAACTAATCCACTGGATTAAGATAACAAACAAAGAAGAGTTTTCAATCAAGCAAAATCAAGGACAATGCAAACCTATTCATAGGAAAAAGCTGAACACATAGTTGTGAAGTTAATAGGTGTAGAAAATCTGACCTCTTTTCTCAATTACTTCATTTGGGGATACATCAAATTCCACTTTGTCAAGCCAATCTTCAGTCTTGCCCATCATAAATTGAACATGTACTGACAGCCACAACCACCCACAGTTTGTGCAAGGACATTTTAGTAATAGCAAAGCTTCTGAGCAGAATGTTGGAGAAATGCTTCTTTCTTGGAAGCAAATCAAAATGAACCAATCAACATGTGGCTTGTGTCCATGATTCAGGACACTCCTTTGAAGAAATTTGGTTTCTCAAAAACAAGCCAAAATCAGCCCATTGACATGTTGCTTGTTTGCGTGGTTCAGGCCAGACAAACCATTTGGAGATTGTCTCTGAAAAAAGTGAAAATGAACCCATTAACATGCACATTGCTTCCATGATTCAAGATGCCCATTTTGAAGAAGATTCCTCGATAACATGTCAAAATGAAGCCATTAACATGTTGCTTGCATGAGTCAAAATACCCATTTGAATAATGGTTCTAAAAAACAAGCCAAAATAAACCCATTAACTTTTTGGTTGTTCGCAGGATTGGGGGCCACCTGTTTGAAGAATTTTCTCACAAACAAGTCAAATTGGACCCATTAACAAGTTGTTGCTTGCATCATTCAGGACATCCATTGATCAATCCCCTCCTCACAATGCAACACAGTTAAAGACTAAAGACCACATTAAAAAATTCAGTATGGAGTTACCCCTCTTGTCACCATTTGAATGATGCCCACTTCTAGCAATGTTTTTGGGATCCACGGTTTTCAAAACAGGAGTAAATGTCAAGCTGTCAACCCAATCCCACATTGCGTTCAAGTGTATAGCCACCAGCTTTTTGCTATGGATTAATTGGACACCTTGTGCCTTCAAGCTTCCCACCACTTCCCTTGCAACATTTATATCTTTCAAGCAAGAGCTCTCAAAATTCTCCAAAGCTTCTGTCTCTGGGTGGATAAGGAACAAGTCAGAGCCTTTCTTCCCTTTTCCAAGGAGAATTTGTACTGCACAAAAAGCCTCCAAGGTTGATCCATAGACCACAACTGAACCGATATAAGATTTTGCATAGGCAGCAGTGTTTGCAATACCTGTATGCATGACAAGAAATGCTTGTTACATTATTGACAGTCCAAAAATCATGAACACATGTTAAAACATGAAACATTTTTGAAACAAAATGTTGAATGACAAAAATCCTAGAGTTTCTTTTGCTCAAAAGGAATATGTGAATTATTGCAAAAATAAACATGATGACAAATAAGAGGGGAGTTTCTTAGATTGCAAAAGTAAAGGTTAATACCTGAGCCAAGTTCACAGTGGTCAGCAGCCAGTTCTTGAGCTCTGACAACTCCCTTTAGACCATGAGTAAGTGTACAAAGCCCAAGTGCATGTCTGGTTTGATCTTGAAGACCAGTGGCCAATACCAACCAATCATATGTGACCTCATTGTTGATCTCTTTGGTCAATAGAGAGACAGTTTTCTTGTTTCTATCAATTCCTCCAACAACGCCTATGATGAGTTTTACAGCACAATCAAGCCCAAGCTTCCAAAAAGACTCACTTGGGCCTGCATCAAACTCCAAAGGATTATTCAAGGGTGTCAACTTGCTGTTGCTGCTGCTGCCCCTTCTGCTGCTGCCCTTAATAGGAGCAGCTGCAGCATGTTGATTGTGCCCCTCAAACCCATTTGCTGAAATGAGAGTGAGGTTCATGAACCACATGCTGGTGCTCAGCATTAATGTCTGTAGAAAGGATGATGCTGCTCTTGAGGCTCCAATCACAACAATCCTGGAATTGATCACTGCCTTGTGCCGACACACAAATTTTTTGCTAGTCAAGTAAAGAGTGCATTCAAACCCAATAAATTGCCCTCTCAACTGGCCACACTGATCTTCTGAAGAGGCTGACTTGAGACTTTCCAGCTCGGGGTTGAGAGAAATGTTGCTTGTTCTCAGGATTGCATCTCTCTCATCTTTAGTGCCACTGGTTCTGTTTGTGATTGTACTAGCTTTCCTTTCCTGTGTATTTGACAAAACACCACAGTCCCAGCTCATTTTGTTACGAAGGACAAAGTCTGCTAAAAACACTTCCTCCTTGGCAGGGTTACACGGCCAAACGTGCATCACATTCTGTCTGAATGAGAATGATTATAATCACCAGAATGATCAATGAAAATCATACATGATTCAGAGATCAGTAAAGATTTAGGGTAAATTTGTTGAAACTACAAGAGAGAAGGATGGGGGGGACCAATTGCTTACAGGGCCACTTGCAGGATCTTTTACAGCAGCAGCATGAGGTATGGGTGAAGCTTGTGAAGATGGATTGCTCTTTGCAGAAGTTTTGATATCCACTGCAGGTAAAGCTTGGATATCCACAGCTGGTGAAGCCTTGATACCCACAGTAGGTGATGCTTTGATATCCCCAGCAGGTGAAGGTTTGATATCCACAGCAGGGGAAGGCTTGATATCCATAACAGGTGAAGCTTTTAGTGATGATTTTCTCTTGGCGGGATCTTCAATGTTACCAGTTGCAGGTGTGTTCAGAGAAACAACAGATTCACTCTTTGTGCACTTGCCAATATCAGACACAGTTGTGGTCTCTTTGGTTCCTGCAGTCATGAACAACACCGACCTTGTGTTGGCAATGACAGAACATGAGATTGAGATTGTATTAGATTTCAATTTGTGAAACTTTGTGTGACATTAATATCGATTCAGAAGTGAGAAAATATGTACTTCTGAAGAGTTGGACACATACCAGAATCAAGCTTTGATGGTGGATCAACAACATGACCCCAGGAGCAAGAGGGCAACACACTTAACTGCTGCTTGCCACATACAAGTAGGAAATCCTCCAAGAGCCGTTCAGGAAGCTCCTGACGTGGAAAAATGGGGCAATACAGAACGGTTTTCATCATCAGTCTCATAGTCTCTCTCAGGAAAAGTCGGCTGCGAGCATGAAAAATGGGGCTCAGTACATACAGAAGAAGCACAGCATGCTGTTGCTGAGGGTGGTACCTCCTGGGCACAAGAGCATCAATCTCAAAGTGTGTGTGTAAAGTTTCCAAGGGCACTCCATCTTCCAACCATGCAAACCCAACTATTTGGAGACCCATCAAAGCAACAGTTGTCACACCTGTGAAACTGCCATAATTGCTCATTAATCAAACTCTAGGTGCTGTTGTTTGATGCACAAAAAAAAGGTCAATAACACCTCACTGGAAGAATAAGGATGACAAAATTGTTTGCAGCTAGACAAAGCTAGATTAAGGTCCCTTCAAGCTTTAGCTGCTCAAGCAAGGTGGTTGCCCAAATTATAGGACCTGATTGTCATGTACACACACAACAGTTATCAAGGAATGTGTATTACATCCTTTGTAAGGTTTGAGAACGAGGTCTACAAGGGCTGATTGATCTGGAAATGCTTCTAGCAGCTCTGCCAACCCAACTGCATCAATGGATTTGGAACGCCGCACCTCAAACCCCTGATGAACATAGGCATTAGTTGCAGTATGAGAATTAAATTAGTTGACTGCAGGACTGCAGAGACAATAGTAATTCACATTGCTGGTCAGCTTGCATTTTCATATTCTCTCACTGAAATCAGGAATATATCTCCATGGGTTTAAGCATTATATTGTAGAGCATGAATCAATCCATAACCTATGACAGCTTAATGCAATTAAATGTTGAGTGGATATATTTACTGGAGAGAGGCCATTCCGATGAAGCAAGTATATTGCTGTCTTGTTGGAGGAAAAAGTGTCATCATCCCTCCATTGGAGGTCAGGATTCGACCTAGAGATAACTCGTGTGAATAGATGGAGCATTGGGTGAAAGGCAGATGCATAAGGCAATGCCACCATACAATAGTCCATCTCCTGTTGCTGCAAAGATCAGTCCCTCAACATTTCTGAATCATTTCACTATGTGAGGTGGTACATTGGCTCAAGTAGTGACAAACTCATTAGGAGTGCTTTTTTGCACCACCCCCCTTTTTGAAGCATGTCAGGCCAGAAATTTGTGGCATTGCGGGTCAGATGTCACAATGTTGTCAGTCTTGCATGACCTCAAAAACCCACCATACCTTAATGCACCACCCTGGGTATGTGTACTCATGTCACCTTCAAGCCACATATTGCAGGTCTTCATCACAACAAATTTTGTTGCTGAAAGTGATATGCAGGCTGCACATTTGTGCCTGCATTTTCATCTTTTAAAAAATTATGAATATGATCTGAAAAATTCCTGTGCAAAAATCAGCTCTCACATTACATGGTGAACCATGGCACCAGAAGTACCTTGAAGGCAGCAAGCAGGAAGTCAATATAGTGATTTCCATAGCCCTCATCTAGTATCAACATAGTAACCTGGAACAAGTTGTTGGGTATCTGTGTAGGAATGACTAGCTTCTGTTCTTTCACAATCTGAACCTCCTGTGCATCTGTCAAGGTCAACATATGCAGCATTAGGATTCTGCAATCACTTTTGAATTAATCAGATCTGGAAATGCAAGGATCATTCATGTTTGATTCTGAGATCACAGGACAAAAAAGGGCCCAAGGAGCAAACAAATTTCCTAAAAGCATTAATGAATTCTTTAGACCTTTTGAAGATATTGTTGAAGCCTTGGGGACAGCCTTGGAAACCCTTGAAGCTGGGGTTGAAATCTTGGCAGAGGATTGAGCCTCATGAGCAGGTGAAGCCATGGAATCCCGTGGAGAGGGTGAAACTAATTTGGTTGAAGGTCGAGCCTCTGGGATGGGTGGAGGAGGTCCAGTGCCTGCATTCTCTTCAGCTTCAGCAGCATCCACATTCTCTGGAATAGTGACAGGAATGCTGGCCTTCAGCACCTCTGTAACCTCCTTGCTTTTCTTCTTGGGATGATGACCCTGCAACACACTTAGAAAATAAGATCTAGTTTCTAGTCCCAATCAGCTTAGCTTGTGTCTTAAGTGATCTACCACCCTAGGCAATTCCTGTGACTTCTCCTGAGCTCATCATATATGTGGAAACATGTCTGTCTGATCTGTTAATCTTGAAGTCATGAGCGTCCAAATGTGTGCTAGCTTAACATTTATACAACAGCTGTATGTATTTGATTGCCCATACCACATCTCACTCCAATGAATTAGCAACTGAGTTTGAAGCCTGAAGACCATCAACAGGCAGCTCTAATATTATTCAGTACCTTTGAAACCAGATTGTCGAAAAGGTCAAGCTTGAAATTTCTGTTAAGAGACTCCAGGTCAACCTTTCCAGTGATAGACATCAATCCCACCACCTTGTGCTCCACCTGCACACACTCCCATCTCCTCAAAGTTGTTTCATCATTGTAACAACTCAGGTTTGTCCCTTTGATGGCACTATGTGGCATCTATCATAGCCCTAAAACAAAGTGGTGCTGAAAATGAAGCATGATAGGTGGTTTTTTATATTAAAGATAATGCATGCTATGAGGAATATATATCTCCATTAGAAGTATCGAGAATTTCTCTGATGTTTAAAAAAATTCTCTGAGGAAGTGTGTTACCTCAGCTGCAAACACTGCATCCCTTTTGTTCTGTGCAGAAATGAGGCGAGCCACTGCATGTGGGTGGTCAGGGTGGGATGATGGAGGCAAATCTGTTAGTGGGAGACCTCTTTTCTGGCCTCTTTCTATCAAAGGAACCAAGTTATCTGCCTCGTCTGTTATTGCCCTCCTCACTTTGCAAGGTGGAAAATCTTTGCTGGGCACCATCCCCATTCACAAACAAAAGTCTTTTGTTGTTGTCCACCCCAGTGCCAGTGAAATTGATATGCTACAATTAGCAACCTATCCACAAATCAGGCATGTGAGAAAAACACTGCAACTTGAGAAATGGTAGAGACCTTCGAACACAAGCACAAAATGAACACTGCAATTCCTTGGAGCGAGACATAGTCTTCATACATTTGCGCAAAACTTTTTGAGTATATTCACCTGCAGTTTCACAATGATGGAACTCAACTTTGTGTCATGCACCTGCTGATGCACTTACTCTATTATTTGTGTGCATATGCTTAGCTTGATCCATAAGTGCAACACCAAGCACCAAGGCCTGAACCAAATTTAGTGCTTCTCAGCTGAACTACTGAAGTAGCAAATGCTTGCTCTAAATAAAGTTGACAATGTTTGTTTCTTCTTTCTCATGTGCTGTTTATCCATGTCTAAAACACATAAGGTTAACTATATGCTTCCTTGATTTTGAGAACCATAAATTATGGACTGTAAAACATGAGCTACTCTCAAATTTTTTGGGGTCTAGGATCTTGAGCATGATCAGGGCTTCAAATCAATAGTTTTTTTGTAGTAGCAAAAAATTGCGGTCTCTGCATTACATGATTGTCTGGAGCAAATTTACTGACCAACGTGAAGGATGACTTGTGTGGTTGGGGAAACCGAGAAAAGTGCATGGAGTGTCTCTTTCAACAAAGAATCCTCATCCTCTTTGTTGTCAGGCATGCTCACACAGACTCTCAACCACAACATGCTGTCACTCTGCAACATTCAACCATCAAGCCATTCTGGTAACCAATAATTGCTCCCCAGAAAGCATCAACAAACCAAGTTTATCCACAACAATCACCTCAATTCAAACCCTCAAATCCTGCAATTCTTCAACCTTCAAACCTTTGAACAATTATATTCTTTGTTCAAGATTGAAGAATTCAAGGATTTGAGATTCTTTGCAAGAGGTTGAAGAATTGTGGGATTTGAGATTTCTATTTAGGTGTATGATTGCGAGGAAGAGAGAGATGCTTTTGCAAGAGGTTGAAGAATTGCAGGATCTGAGGTTTCGATTGTAGTTATATGCGTGTGAGGAAGAGAGACGCTTTGCAAGAGGTTAAAGAATTGCTGGATTTGAGGTTTCGATTGTAAATATATGAGTGCAAGGAAGAGAGAGATGCTTTGCAAGAGGTTGAAGAATTGCAGGATTTGAGGTTTTGATCGTAGGTATATGAGTGCGAGAAACAGAGAGATGCTTTCCAAGAGATTGAAGAATTGCAGGAATTTAGAACTTTGATTGTAGGTATACGAGGTCGACGAAGAGAGCAAGTACTTTAGGCTTACCAAATAGCCAAGATCTGAAGCCTCTTGAATAGCCCAGTCCATTGCTTGATTCGGGAGGGTGAGGTTTTGTGGCAAAGAAGGACGATCATCGATTGCACCGAAGGCCACCACTTTCTCATTAGCATCAATCCCCACGACACAATAAAGACAGAGCTCGCTGTAGCAATCCACAAACAACAGAGACACGACAACAAACACTTCAGAAAAACCACAAGCATCAAGCTGATACATACACTGCGGTTATTTGTGCAATGGGAGTACTCAATTGCATCTTCGAAGCGCCTCGTGAATTCAAATCACCACCAGCACTGAAGGTTTGTTCTCGATGTCTAGTTTTAGGAGTGTAGAAATCTGTCCTGCAGATTGAGACAAGGGTGAGAGAGATTCGACCATGATCATCAAGTAGCTAGTCATGAGCTGCTGCTGCTGCTTGAGCCTTGCATGCCCGTCTAAGCGTCTGCATCAAATCCTGTAAACCTCTTGCTCATGATCCAAACTCCATTTGCATTAATGGCAATCACTTGAGCGTGCACTTGGTTAAAGCTACAACCCTGACGAAGCGAAGGAAGAATTTTGTTTCTGGGTTTTGGGTTTAAGGGAAAAGGCGATACATTATGCTTCACCATTTCCATGCTTGGGATTGTTGCACCTTCTTCTACTCACGTGAAGTTTTAAACTTTCGGATCTGTGACGACTCTAGAAACGTAAAATTTCACGCGCAGTAACTGCAATCGGGATATAATGAACAGTGAAGGCGTTGAAAGGAGGAGGCTTACGCAATGGCTGCAACGTTGACCTTCCCAAAAGTCGATCGGACTTCTTTCAACTTCTCGTGGAAATTTTGTGTCACTTTCACAATATCCTCGTCCTCTGCTAGTCTAAACTTCACAATTGAAGCAGCCATGAATTTTATATTTCCTGCACACAAATTCATGCTAAACTTGTGTGAGTGCCAGAAAGGCAAAATGCAAAAGCTTGAAATATTTGGATTCTTCCAAGCTTTCACAAAATTCATCACATCTCAAGCCTCATGGTTCCTCAGTCTCCTTCCAAGCTTCCACAAAATCCTTTACATCTCAGAAAGCCTCACAATACCTTTGTTTGCAGTTTGGTTTTACTCCTGAATTGTTTTGATTATTCCGAGAGTCTACAAAATCCATTACATCTCAAAATGCCTCGTGGTTTCTTTTTCTCCAGTTTCATTTAACTCCTGAATTGTTTTGATTCTTCCAAACTTACAACAACCATCCTTTACATCTCAGAGAGCCTCATAATTTATATGTTCACAGTTTGGTTTACTGAGTTCCTTCCTGATATGTTTTGATTCTTCACAAACTTCATCTAAATTTATTACATCTCAACATTACAAAAACCTCGTGGTTCGTGTAAGGGAAGAAGGCACTTCCTCTCTCTATTATCAGGATTTGTGTTGGTCTTATGCTTTAGGGTTGGTATAATTTCATGACAACACAAGGCGTTTTCTTGTTGTCACTAGAGGGAGATCCAAGCTTTAACTTAGCTTCACAACACACAAAATTTCCAAATCAAGAAGCAACAAGAAAAATGAGTTTCATGTGGAACTCTTAATGTAAAAATAGCATGTAGCAAGCCAGAGCACATGGTCAACCCAAGCAATCTCTTGCTCTATACGTTGCAAATTTATCTTAGGAATCTGGTTTCCTTTTTCATTCTTACTACTGATTCTGTGTGCATCTAAATTCAATCTCAATTGAAATTTCTCTGATTTTCATTCTCGTGCTTGCTTCATACGAATATTGCACTGCAGCTAACCAATTTAATCTTGTACAGTAACCCTCTTTATACAAACTATTTGATGCCTCCTGCGGTTATATTGACACAAAGAAATTGAGACTGTATGTGTCAATTTCTTTGTCTTTTGTCAATGTTGAGTCATGCACTATGGTTGTGTTTCAAATCAGTGAATGAGGATTGTGACAATTTGAATGTTTGAGGATGAAAGATCAGGGGACTAATTGATCAGAGTGCACATTTTGGTTTCGTTTCATTTTAGCAATTGGAGTTTAGATGGATACCATGATTGAAGAAGTGGGAAGTTGCTGAAAGGGATAAAAAAGTGGTGAGGACTGCAAACCTTCTGAGAGTGATGAGTCTTTCAATGATTCAAACAAGCTACAAATCTTGCTTCAAATCAAGCTAGCTTCAATTTGACTGCTCACCAAAATCCAACAATCAACAGGTACAATCATATGGCATCAAAACATCTCTTGTCCCTTCTTCTCTTTGTTAATTTCATGTAATTTGTCATAATCGGGACATGATCCATTGGAATTCCCAGGTTAATCTAAGTTTGTCTTCTGAGTTTGATACAAAAGCCAGTACTTTCTTGGTCTTCTTTGCATCCATGATCATATGTGAAAATCTTGTGAAAGCTTGCAGTAAAGGATTCTGCAAAATTTAAAGCATGTCTTTTTGAAGATGACACAATCAGTCATTTGACAGTTTATTCACAACAAACTCAGTGAAATCTTCAAAACCTCCACCAAAACTGAAAAAGAGGCAAATTTTAGTATGTCTTGGAACAACTCTTGAAGCAAGCCACATTGACAGCAAACTAAACTCCAGAAGATACCTTGACAATCATGATTGAATTCGTCATTCATGTGGGAGTTGACATGAAGTTGAACAGTAAAAAATGCTTTGATGTTGCCAATGGAAACATCAAAGCAATCAAATGTTCAACAGTTTCAAGATCAATTTCTAGTTGAAGTGTGGAGAGGAAATTCACACTAACTTCAGAGAAGCTTCAGATTATATGGTGAACTTTCTTACTACGAGCTCTCAGTTAATCAACAACAACAACAACAACAACAATAACAAAATACAAAGCAACTTAAGTGTGATTCAAAGAAACTTGGTAGCTACTTGGGGAGTGGAAAGACCATGTCCCTTCACCTCCTAAGCACTTCACACCCACAAGCTTACTAATACCTCCTGAACAACATCCAACTTCTAACTTCCACCAGATCTGATCTTATCTTGCATCTGGTCAATTTAGAACTTGGAAATTGATTTCTTCCAATAGATTTCTAGTTTAAATGTTAGGTATAACAATACTCTTCACAAAAATTCCTCAACTCTACTGCTGTGTTTTGAGGATGGAAAAGAGGATGGTGGTGGATTGCTGATCATAGATGTAATTTCTGCTGATTATCAAGATTCTGGGTTGTTGTTGAAGGATGAAAGCAAGTATACATGGATCTGACAAGATTGAATGGAGATCAAAAGGGCAGTGATTTTGTTTGAAAGGGTTATTCCTGTCAGTTATCTTCCCTTTCAACGGTTTCTTCAACTGAAGCTGTTAGTGCAAGTAGATTGTTGTCCCACTTCCAAGAGTCCTGGTAACAGATTTTGTTAGTTGCAATGGCTTTGCAGCTTGCTTTAGAATGAACAGTAACAGACTGAAGTGGCATGAATTGCTTTGAAACCTTCCATGTGTGAAAATTTCTATCAATGTTCACCTGGTTTCCTTCTTAGGGGAGTTAGTGCATGCAATGATTCCAGGGAGAGGAGGAGGACCTGCAACTCAAGAGATCAGGATGCACATGGAAAAAAAGTCTTTTGGTTTGTGTTTTTGGAGAAGAAAAGAGTGCCAGTAAGCCTGCAAATCTATGAATCCTAGGTAATATTGTACCTAGGCAAAAATTCATTTTGGTAATTTGGGTGGAGGTAAGAGGGTTAGGCAAAGCTTGCAATCATTCAAATGTGGAAAAATGTAATTGGATGCATGTAGAATTGTGTGTCATGCAATTGTTGCTGCTTGTTAATTATGACATCATCTATTCCTCAACAAGTCTCCACACTACATCTCAAAAATACGACTTTGTGATGACTCTGGATGTCTTTTACTACTCAATTTTCCTCAGATGATTGCTACTAATCTTTTGCATTTGAGTATACCTACCTTTATCAGTTTGAGCATGATCTAGATGGCAAACAAGAACTTGTGATTCCAATAAGCCTCAATCCAGTGAAACTTCATGTGTTTTGTTAATGCTGTATGCACAAATGCTTCAAAACTCAGGGATTGTGCTCAATTCCAAATGCACCACAAAACCATTCTCAAAGAGAGGGGCTAGCATGATGATGGTCTTCTTTCCAAATGGGATTGCACAAACCTGGCATTTTAAGTTCTGTGAGCATCTTCTTTTCCATTTATTTCTTACAAAGATTTCTGTCTGAAATTGATACCAAGCTTTTTCTGATTTTAGTTTGTCAGCTAGCAATCCTGGGTTGCTGCTAGAAAAGTGGGCTCACGAAAAACATATTAGACTTTTAGAAACTCTGTTCCATGTGTTGATTCAAGGTCCATTGAAGAAAAATGCTTACCCTGACACACAATCTCAAATCTTTTCATTTCCTGAAAACAACTTCCAGCCTTAAAGATATAATTGGCTAGATATTGGTTACTACAAAGGCCAGAAATCTTTTGCTTCCTTCTTCTGGAACTTCACAGGTAGCAAGCAGCAAATGCACTACCCAAACACGCCTTAAGAACTGGTTGAATTTGTTTAGTGTATGTGGGGGGCTCCTTAACCCTCAGTGAAACTCCTGCTGCAACAGAGGATGGCACCTTAAGCGGAAGGTTCCTCCTCTCCTTCTCAGACAAAATTGGAGCCGTTTAAAATTACCCCAGATCTTTAAACTGGATAAGGACCTCTGATTTGGGGGTGATTCTAGGAATTTAGGTCCCACGCTGGGTCCCTGCCTCATGCTGCTGGGCCCACATTCCCAGAACTAGCTCCTTCTGGGTCCTTACCCTACACATCAGACATGTCGTATACGAAGGAAGACTGAAAATTTATTCTTCTCGAATTGCTCTCTGAAGAAAAAACCACTTTTGAATTGAGAAGGCCCCTTATTTGGAGGGGTACTCCGGCCTTCCTTTGAGGTCTCTTCTAGTCTAAGGCAAAGCCCCAGAGACCTCAAAGAAAGGCCCCAGTACCCCTACAGCTGGGACCATGCGCCCTCTGGAATTTTCTTTCATACTTTTGATTATGAAGATGATTTGTTTTATTAAAGAAAAAAATTACATAATTATGACGTTTCCAACTGGGGCAAATGTTCTGGGGTTCCAAGATATTTTCTCTTTTTAAGAAAAACCTTTTGGGGAGAAAATAATAATATTTAGATATGAGTAGGACAAATCCGATGGACCGTTTTCCACCTAAAGGCTAAAGGTGTTTGTCTCGACTTCTACGCCGTCGGATTCCAATCTAACGACGCAAATGCCACGGACTGGAAATTGTGGATGTTCTCATCTGTGGTAGGTACACGTGGATAGATTTTTCTGAACAGGTTTCTAGGAGGTTCGATTCAGGCTCGGGGATCATACCTGGTCTCTTTTTACTGAATGTTGCCTTTATTTTGGTCTGGCAGTTGGCTTCGGTAGGTCGTTCGCCGGCAGAAGCGACAATTTCGATAGATTTCAGGTCAGGAGTAGGTTCGGTAGTTCCTGGAATTGGTTCGGAACGGGAAGTTCATGATTAAGAACGCGGTCGCTGCGCTGATAAGAGGGTATTTTAGTGGTTCTGTTTCTTCGCAAAGGATTGATCTTGCGGCGGATCTGCATCGCGAGTTGTCAGAAGAGGTTCATCTTTCTTGCGAAGTTGGGCAGCTGAAGGAGATCTTGTGGAAGTTGTGTGAGTCTTTACGGCTCTCGATTTGGTTGAGAGCGCAGGACGAAAGGAGGTAGACAGTAGTCTGGTGTTTGTTGTGGTTGCGGATCTTGTGGAAGTTTGTAAAGCTGTACGGCGCTTGCTTTGGTTGAGAGCGCTCAAAGGAGAGGCAGACAGTATTTTGGTCTTTTGTTTGTGGTTCCGTTAGTGGCTGTGAATATGGTTGTCGAACGTATTGACTCCATGGCAGCAGTTTCGAGCGCGGTGCTTCCGGCATCGATTCACCGCCGTGGCGGTTGCTCCCTCACGGGGCAGAACAGCCGCGGGTATCAATCCGATCAACCGCTGGAGCAGGATCTGGTGCGCTTGCACTCCGGAGGCTGTGAAAGCAAGCAGGCTGGGGAGGAGTTCTTGAGCGTCAAGGACTCCACCCGGCGGAGGAAAGTAAGTTATTACACTGAGGATGCTAGTGGATTTTGCGTCCAATGTTTCATCAGTGCGCAGGATTTGAAGCGTTTGCTAGCATCTGGCGAAAATTTTTGCATGGCTTCTTCAATCATGATGCGAGAAAGTTCGCTTCTTGCTTGATGCTTTTGATTTTTTTTGGAATGATTTGGAGCATTAATGTCCTTGGATTTTCGTCGAAGTCGTTACGGGAGTTCTCGCACGGATAAGTTGTTTACCCTGGGAAAGAGTACGGAGTTACTGTCGACACGGTGTGTTTTTTTGTCTGTAGAGTCGGCTTTTGAAACTGTAGGGCTATCATAAGGAGAAAGTCTCGCGATGTCAGTTAACAGGGCTACTCTTTTGTGCAATCTCTATGCCCTGAGGGATTTAGGATCCTCGGGGTCACCATTCTTTTGTAGCCGGCTCATTCAGTTAGCCGCTGATGGATCATCACGGTTAACACATCTGTCTGAGGGATTTCAACTGGGAACTATGTTCATGGTGGCCATGACCAGCAGTGGTAGTAGTAGTCTGTGGGCCTGATGCAACAGTGGCTTCTTACACCGATCTTGCTGACACAGGTGAACAGGACGGCGAAACTGAAGCAGTGCAAGCTCGATGCCCGGAGAGAGCAATGGCTTTCAAAAGGTTCTCAAGGTGTGTTCCTGCATCCCCTTTGCCTTAACTATATCCTGCAGTTCTTAGATGTGAAATTTCTTCACAATAAATACTACCTGCAGAACTAAAGATGCATGCTCTGTGACAAGAAGTATGTAGGCCATCAAAAGTGTGTCCTCTTGGATCACATACCCTTCAAATAGATCTGGGGTTCAATCTGTCGCAACCAGCAGCTGATTGGTTTTGTCATATATTAAGAAAACATGAAGAAATGAAAGGGGAAGAAGTGAGTTTGTATTCTGAATCCAAGGGCCTCTGGGCCTCTCTGCTTAGATTGTGTCACAACTATAAAAACTTTTTGAAAGCTATAGATTGACCTCTGATGTTATGTTTACTTAGCATGTACTGTATCTCAGAACTATCTAGATGTCAATCTAGATACAGATTTGCTGCATAGAGAGACAGGTTCCTATTTTTAATTTGTTGTGCTTTTTGGTTCCCAGAGCAGGTCTGTTGGTATGGATCTTTATGTGTCTTCTGCTGGAATGACTGATCCTTTTGACATGGAAACATAATTCTATCTTGACACTGTCTCCAAAGATTGCTAGATACCTTGCACTACGGCCAGTCAGTGCTGAATATATTGCTTATTAGGGAGACTTCTGTCAGCTGTCATGATTTTGCAATGATGATAAGGCCCGCCTGGATCTCTGAGACTTCATGTGTGGTGACTTTGGATAAATTAGTATATATTCTGGTTGGATTGTGGAGGCATTCTCCCAGAAAAATTGCTGAAATACACATTCTGAAATATTCTATGACACCTCTCATTGGTAGGGTCATCCACTGAGTTGCCATCAGGTCTGACCGATTGGCCATAAGTGCCTGGTTTTAGGTCTATTGTGTGCGGGACTGGAGCAGTGGTTGGTTGGTGTACTTTCCATATACGTCACAGTTTCAGTGTATTCTGTCCAGTCACATTGCAGCTTCTGAATGTTCTTCTCTTTAATGTCAGTTTAGATAATTTGTGGCACTATGCCACCTCTGCAGGGCAGAACAAAACAATGTCTAGCTGAGAATTATAACTCAAGGTGTGTGTGGTCAGGTCAGGGTTACAAAACAAGTGAAGCAGGGACACGTCAGCTTTTCCAACTTGAGCAATCTCATGGTTGAATTAGCTCTGTCAAGTGGGCCCTGCAGAGAGCTTTTTTCAGGTCATAAGTTTTAACTCTTTTGCCAAAACTGAAGAGTCACTCTTGTCAGTTGTTAGTCAGGAAGTTTCTTGCACACAATTGAACTTGATGATATTTGAGCCCTTTTTTTGTGAGGATGAAGCAAATATTCAACATTCAATATACATATTGGATGCAGGGAAGCAAGGGAAGGTGGAGCAGCAGCATTTAAGTTGTGAGCATCATCAAGAGGCAGGGGAAGCTAATTTTGCAGCCCAGGAAAGGGCTGGGACTTCAGGGCATGCTCAGATGCGAGGGTCAGGGCTGAGTGTCACAAATAGTGAACAGATACCTGTCATGATCTCCCAATCTGTGTCCATTGGTACTGGCACTGGCACTCCTGTTGAAGGCAAGAGCACAAAGAAAGATGCAGCAGCAAGGAATTGGCAACAGTATTTGGAAGATCCACAAAGAGGTACTGAGCAAAAGCATGATATAGGAAGTGGATGGTCAAGCAGTGAGGCTACCAAATCAAGGTCTAGTAGCAGTTGTACAAGTAGCAGTTACAATGGAAGTGGATCTGAAGACAATGATGAGTCTCATGATGCTGAAGATGACTGGGAAACTGCCTTTGATTCACTTCACATACAGAGCTCCATATTTCAACCTGAAACTCCACCTGAAGGCCCAAGTTCAGAGCAGACACATCATAGTGAAGTAAAAGAGCCACATGACAGGAAATCCAGTGGGGCACAAGTACATCAACATCCAGATTACCTGCAGGGAACTCAATTGAAACCTGAATACAAATATAAGACAAGTGGCTTTGGGAGCCGAAGAAGCAATGGTGGGAGGGCTTGGAGACCAGATGATATATCTCGGCCACCCACACTACCCAGGCTCACAAAGCAGCATACATACCCAGGCCATCAAAATGGTGGTGGTAATCATAGTTGGGGTTCAACACATGGAAACATGCGGGGTCCTCCTTCAGCCCCATCCTACTGCCCAATATGCACAGAGGAGCTTGATATGACAGATTCTTCTTACTTACCTTGTTCCTGTGGGTTCCAACTTTGTTTATTCTGCTATCACAGAATCTCTTTAGACGATGGACGCTGTCCTGGGTGCCGGAAAGCTTACAATTCAGAAGGGGCAGTGAAGTTGTCACGCTCGTCCACCATATGGCTGCGAGTATCATCCACATAGTATTTAATGCCGTCTGAAATTATTTGAGGGTGACCAGAAGTGAGACCACTTCTGGTTTCACAAATTGTGTGAAGAAAAATGGTCACAAGAATACCACTCATGTAGCATGTCTGGCTGGGTTGAAAACTCTGATAACGCACAGACTTGATATTTGCACTGTCCTTGTGTACAAGGAAAATTGTTTGTCTATGTTATGTGTGCACAGGTATTATCCTGTCGACATTTGTCTCCTGACATTATTATAAAATTTTCACCTGCAACATGAGGACATTTAGAGATCACTAAATAAGCTTCATGTTTAGGTCAAGAAACAAGTCTTTGATAAAACTTTGCTTAGCTTTCAGTTAGCAGCAAGGGCTACTATGTCTACAAAGTGAAATGTGTCTTGTCTGTTGCACTATTCTGAACAGTTTTGAGTGCAATATAATATGTTAACTTGTTTTTGAATAAGGTTTTTCAATTGCTAAATGCAATTGCAATTTTCTCTTTCTCTACAAAAATTAGCTTTGGTTTTTGTATCTTTATTTATCTTATAAAGAAGCACACAGCATTTATGTGATGGCTAATTGTGTAAAACATGAGAGCTTTGTTTGTGACGATTGAAGTCATTCACAATTTTTTGTATCTGATGAAGCTTCTGTTCCTTGAATGCTATTGAAGCTATCGGATACTAGATGTGAAAAAACTAGATACCTTCAGTAATAAGGCAACCATGGCACTGTTGCATTTTGCACATGTGACTATGAAGTCCCCATTGTCTTCTGATCTGTCCTTGAGAGGAATTGTTTCTTTTCATGGCTTCTGAATTGAGATCAGTTAGCATTCAATTATAGTAACATATGTCTGTCTGAATCCAATCGTGTGCCCCTGCATTTCTCGAAGTTGAGTTCAAATACCTGGAGGCCTGTTCTAGAAAGATTTGTCAAGTATTGAGGTTAATCCAAGGGCTACTTGTGGAAATTATTTGCTTATGTCAAATACCTCTTGCTTGTGTTGCTAATAATCCTTGAAAGAAGAAGCTACGCATATCCTTCAATTGATGAAAGACATTGGAGATTGGCACTGTTTATATAGCCTTTGAAATTTGGTAATTATAGTGGTGCACTTGATAATTCCAAGCTGAAAGATTTGCTTGGTACAGGACTGCTTAAGGCACTGATTAGTCAAGGTTGCAGTTTGATGCATCCATACCTTTGTTGTTTGGTGGTCTTTTCTCACACCTGAAGTTCTGATCCAATGAATGCTGGACCTCATGGATGATCAAGCAAAAAGCATCATGAAAATAGAATGGTGAGAAAAGTCAAGAAGGATTCAGATCATGACAATTTGTAGTAGGGTTTGTAAATGATGAAATGAGCCGTGAGCTGATAAGACTGTCAGCACATGGAATGAGCTTTGGCTCAATTGTACTAGGCACAAGGTGTACAGTTGCTTCCAAAAATACTTGGCCAACATTCTTGAAATCTGGGGGCATGCTATTATCAAGCTTTGGTGTACTGCAAGAGTCCAACACCTCATTGAAGGAAGAATTTCCATTAGACCAGCACCAAACGTTCCTCCAAATTTACCCAAATGCACATAATAATTTCTCCAAATTCCACGATTACTCTACAACCTTCACATGCATGGCATTGGATTGTCAAGTTTGCACCACCTTTTGTGAAATCCCCTTCAAGTCTTGCCACTGAACACATGTTGGGCAAATTCCTCAACTTTTCACAGTCTGTATAGAATAATCCATGTAGTTGCAAACTCTTGGTCAGAACACCATGAATCTCTTGAACTTCAGTATCTTTTGACATCAAGCACTTGCAAATTGGTGATAACACTCTTATCTGGCAATTCAGTCAGTGTGCAACAGCCATTCAAGCTCAAAATGCTCCAAGGAAATCAAATTAATGAGGCCAGGAAGTGAACTCCTTATTGGTACCCCGTTCAACAACAATGTCCAGAGGTTGGTCAAAATACCTACTTCTGTCATGATGAATTTCTAGAAAGATGAACAATTACCAGTATCTCCCTGTTCTGAATATTCTGAGGCTTTGAGCTGGAGAGAACAAGACAATCACTGAATACTATGTTCAACTCTTGCAACTGGAACTGGTTGGTGATTCACAATCCTTCCCTTAGATCAATCACACCATTTCAGCTTTACAAACTTTGAAACTTGATGTTGTCTGAACAGGTCAAACTCATCAGTCAGCAACAATCCCAATACGGGCATCAAAATATTTAGGAATGTGACAATCAAATGCACATCTCCAGGATCTCCATCTCCTTTGGGGATGATGCCACAGATTGATAAGGCACCATATTCTTGCAGACAATTGTTCTTGACTTCAATCTTCTCCAGATATTGGTACCTGAAAATACAAGCCTTGCTACTCAGCATAGCATCAACAATATCCAGATCTTATGGCTTTCCGGGGGCCCGGGTATTGGAAAATCTAGTGGATAAATGTCATTGAACCCAAATGAGAATCCATATTGTCTACAGCCAAGGAAAAGTCTTGCCTAGGCAAATGAGCTTTAGAAGGTGGATTCCTTGCAAGTGAAAAACCGGAGGAATAATGGACAGAAGAGCTTCACCCAAGCGCCATAGTCAATCTTGCGCCAGACATAAGCTGCTGCAAAGAGCTTCTGTTGTACACAGGCAAGGAATATATGCAGACTTTTCAGTTTGGTGATCCAAGAACATAAATTTGAAATTGACTTTCCACTCACCAGTAACACAAAAACATCTTACACCCACAAAATACAAGTGAGACCTCATAAACCCTGAACCCTGAAAGTGTGAGAAACAAAACCATCACAGAAAACCCAGAAAGAGAAAGTTGTACATTACAAAAGATCAAATAAGAAGTTTGTGATGATGTCTGAATCCTACAAAGACCCATCCTTACCCTGCAGCACGATTTGTTTGGTCTTCACAAGACTCTTTATATGTTGTTTCCTTCCTAAGCATGTGCAAGCGGCATCATGGAGTTCTTCCAACAAACCCTCCAATTTCTGCTGCAGTGATGGTGACACTATTTTTTTCCCTTTGAAATAGTGGCAATGAGTGCCACCTTGGTGATACGTTCATAGTGTCCTGCAACCACCAAAACCCAAGTGTTGAAACAATTGTCCTGGTGAGCAATACACAGCATCTTCTGCAAAAATTCCACCAACTGATCAAAACAGACAGCCATCAATCAATATTTTCACAACATGGGTCCCAAACAAAAGTTCCAACTGCAGCACAGATTCTTGAATTGTCATCCTTTGTCACCCGAACATGGAAATGAGCAGACCAGAACTATCTACAACTTTGCAACCAAAAATGCAAGAGAAGTGAAAAAATGCAAAGAGCCTTTGGCTTTCACAGTGGGTGTTTTCAGAAAACAACAACGAATGGCCAATGTTTTCTGACACCTTTTTGTCTCACTGGAAAACAGATCTAGAAAAATAAACCTGTTGCGATTGCCTCCACAGACATGTATGAATCAACAACTTTCTGATGGAGGTTTACAATAATGGGAGAGTCAACAAACATCTCAGCCTGCTTTGCTGCATGAACCACACTAGGGTTGGAGTTATCTCTGTCTCTTTTTGTCTTAGTCTATGTGTGTGTGTGTCTCTGTGCTTTTGATTTTCTTTGAACCTGACCACCATGAGCAATTTCTCTACACTCCTCTACAAAACAAACTGAGAGTCAAACTAGACACAGAAACATTTCCCAAGAGTTTTCTTCTTGGATATCTTGACAGAAGAAACATTTCCACGAGCTTTTCTTCTTGAAGATCTTGACAGAAGAAACATTCCCAAGAGTTTCTTCTTGAAGATCTTGACAGAAGAAACAATTCCCAAGAATTTTTCTTATTGAAGGTCTTGACAGAAACATTCCCAAGAGTTTTGTTCTTGAAGATCTTGACAGAAACATTCGCTAGAGTTTACTTCTTAAAGAATCCAATCAGAATTTCGGCATCTACCCAATGTCTTGTAGCAGCGGAGAACGAGATGAAAGAGGTTAGGTCTCTTCTTTTCCATGCTTTCCACTGATGAGTCCACACACCCACACCGAGTGTTTGACCTAATCAAACAACAATAGATTTCTTCCTCCTCGTATAAGCTTAGACAATCTGGGGCTTGAAGCTTCATCGGTGTGATCCTTGTTTACGGATCGAGAAAAAACAAAGGGAAGAAGCAGCAGCTCAAGCTTGGTTGTGGAGTTCTTCATCATTTCAAGCAAAGCAGTCTCGGAGGCTATGGTGGTACACTCTTGAGTGTATGGTATGGTACTCTTTCTTGGGGATGATGATGTTCTTGGAATAAAGAGACTGTAGGACAACAAAAGCCCAAGAAATCCTAGGGTTTTTCAGGAGGATTTCCAAACAGCCTACTGTGCAGTGTGTTTCTTGGATTTTTCTGGTTGGATTAGGGTTTCATTCAGAATGGAATGATTGCAGTAGTGTGCAAAATACTTCTTGAGAATAGGTAGTCTCAGGGAAGTGATTGCAATTGCAATTGCAAGTGTGAGTTCAAAGAAAAAAAGGGGGTTGGTAGCAAGGGGGTGGGGGACAAGCAGCTAGCTATGCAGCAAGTGAGATCCAAGGTTCTGAATGCACACAGGGCGGTGCAGGAGACTTTCTTCTCAGTAAAGGTTTGTGTGATGATCTTTTGATTCTTTTCTGGAATCTGCAATTGTTTGTTCCTCTTGTTCCCATCAGAGATCATGTCATTCTCATGCAGTTTTCTTTTGATTCTTTTTTCTGGAATGTGCAATTGTTTGTCCCTCTTGTACCTACCCATTAGAGACCATGCCATTCTTATGCAGCTTTCTTCACCATTCATAAGCTGCATTCTTTTGAGGTTTTTCACCTGGTGGGTGGACATGGGACTTGGAATCCAATCTTTCATTTTGTCTCTTCTTCAGGACATCTTTGAGAAACATAATGAGGTTTTCACAATTGGAGCTTCATTTGGCATCTGCTGGGGCTGCCTGGGCAGGTTCACAGTTTTTCTTGCTTCTATATTTGTGGTGAATGTCAGCCTGTTTTCAGAGTTCTTGACATGGATCAAATGATCAACAGCAGCACAAACATTTTACAATTTGTGTCTGTGTCTGTCTGTGTCTGTCTCTCTTGTGGTCTCTGATTCTTGACACTTGAATGAAACAGGGTACACTGCTCGACAAATACACCAAAAGCAGGTTGAGGACTGCTTGAACTCGTTCAAACATGCGGTAAGCCATTGCATTTTCTGCTGTTTCCTGAAGAAGAGCTTATCATTTCTAGCTGTAAGACAAATATCTTCGGTGGGAAGAAATATGACACAGCAGATTTCTCTGCAATTTCTTAGGTAATATGTTGAAAACCTTGACTAGGTGTTTTTTTTTGTTTTTTGGAGTGTTTCTTATGATATCTGTTTTGTCATCTGCCTGATTATTGAAGAAAGCAAGAAGTGCAGGTGGATTTCTGTGTCTGAACCATTGTTGTCGGAGCAGACAAGCTTTGTTGATTCTGCTGGTTTGTAAACTCTGCACTATGGGTTTTATGCAAGGTTGGGGGGGCTTCTTACTGATAGAGGGCAGTGTTCTAATGGGTACAATGCAGATGGCAACAGTGCATAATTTGGAAGAGGAACATGTGAAGGCATTGACAAGCAGCATCAGTGTAAGCTATGTTGCCTGTGCGGCAACCACAGGAACCACTTTGGTCATCAGGTACACTATAACTCATTTCACAAGAGAAATTGAGTTCTTTATCACCTCTTGACATTATGCTGAAGTAGTAGTCTAAAGCATTTGAAATACCTCTTCTTCTGTAGGAGATTCCAAGGAGGTTCAAGACCTGGCAATTAGTATAGGAGAAGGGTTCCTTGTTTTTGAGGTGCCTAGGCACAAGGGCAGTAGGCCGAGTGATGGGCACCGAAAAATAGTGAAGGGCCAAGGGCCCTACCCTTCTCTGGTGTAAAAACTTGGCCTAAGGTCCAGAGGACGTATGCTTCCACTGTGGAAGATTTGTTCCATTTCATAAGATCCTGGAAGATCATTGCTGAGTTCTTGTGGCTGGCAATGGTTGTCTAAATACACCACAAAAATTAGGGCAGGTATTTACAGAACAGTTCATGTTAGAGATTGAAGGTCTCATGTGGGTTTCTGTTAGATCATATAATTTCACAAAATTGTTTTGTCAATGCTCAGTAGAGTTCAATTTGATCATGAGACTGGCTTTGAATTTCAATTGATCTGAAGACACAGCAGAAAACTCTCTCGCATGTTTTGCACATATCACACTATGGTGGTGTTAATTCTCAGTAGGGTAAATTCATCACGAGCTTGGCTTTGAGTTTTCATTCATCTAAAGAGAAAGAGAGCAAAAAAACTCTCAAGCATGTCTATACCCTAATGGCGAGGCAGTACTTAGTGTTAATTGATTTGTAAATCTCTGTGGTAGAAGATTTTCTAACACAATTTAACACTCAATTTTTCTATATCGTCCAAGTGAAGAGTATGATGCATTTGAGGCCTCATGAGCTGTTTGTTGTTATTGTAGCATTTTGAACATGCTTCTTTTAGCTAGGCAAGCAATTGCTGCAACTGAATTGATTTGGTGAAAATTGGTTCAAATAGTGTATAGTTAGTAGATGGGGCTGGACAACAGCCAGATCTGTTCTGTTCTTAGTTGCAGTCATCCTATTGTTTATGATGCCTAGGCACCCAAAGATGAGTCTATTGATCTCTGTGTCCCTGGATCTTGAGGGGGTCTTGACTATATTGTGACAGGGTATTTTTTACACTGAACTTTATTCCTGTTTGCATTGGGAAGCAGACATGGATTTGGGTTCAGGGGTGGCCAGTGGTTTACCTTGAGAAAGATACAGAAGCAGCAACAGAGGCTGTTAAATCTCAGGACCCCAATACGACTGTCCCAAGTTCTCAGGGGGAAAAAGGCTGCAGGAGAGACACCCAATTCCTTCAAAGCAGAGAATGTAAGCAAGGTGCTTGAAGGCGCCCAGAGTGCATAAATGGCTTATGCTAAGCATATCTTATCTGTTCTGCTCACCATGTAACACAATACAGCTGTGTATTGTTTCCGAACCATTTTTGACCCCATGTTCTAATTGGCCATAGCTTACGCCCTAAGGCGTATATAAACTGTCTTCCTTTTGTGATGTACTCCAGTGTCAAAGTTGTGATATTTGTATGTTTGGTTTTGTAGATCTGAGCCTTTGATGTGCTTAAGAAGTGCAAGTGTTTTGGCAGGTGAATAAACAGAATCCAGACTTCAAACATAGGCATTACAATTCAGTCCTTTCAATCACCAGGTGGTCAACTCCTGTGAAGCGCTCTGTCTGGACACGAGGTGGTGACACACAATCTGGTGACACTTCAAACACACCAGGGCAGTGGCACACCAGGTGTAAAGCATCACGGGTACTGTTCTTTGCATGATGACCCAAAGATTTGAGCTTCAAGTACGTCCTGGCTTTTCCATCACCAGATGACTGCAGAAGCTTTAGCACCATCATCTCCTATCTTTGATGTACTTCATAAGAGACAGCTTCATTGATTGCATCATGCTTCCACACTCTTCAAATCTTCTTGATTTGCTGCACAACTGAATGGTTTGGTCAGGGTGGTTATCATGAGATAATACAATTGAATGTGAGGAAGACTGTGAGATATCTCCACAAATTTTCTGAAAACAGGATTGGAAGCAATAGCACCTACTGCCTGAGTTTCCTAGTAATGAGGATTGAGGATTCATGTTTGCACCATGCAGTCTCATTCAACAAGGCAGTCAGTAAGTTAGGTTTGTTTTCTTATGCCAATCCTCCAAGGGAATGTCCTGAAGTGAAAGGTCTGGTGGTGTGTAAAAGCAGGTGTGTGCTGGTATGAAGCCGAAAGAATCTCTGACAGACAGTGTTACATTGCTGACAAAGTATGTCAATAGTCAAAGAATGTTGGATGCAATCCACATATTTGACAAACTTGTCAAGAAAGATTTGTTTTCATGGACCACAATGATCTCTGGTTATGCCAAGCTTGGCCATGTAAAGGAGGCTTTTGAGTTGTTCTACCAGATGCAGCAAGAAGGCTTGAAGCCAAACACAATGACATGTATGAGCATTATAAAAGCTTGTTCCAGTCCAGAAATGTTGCAATGGGGTAAGTCCATACATGCCCACATTCTCAACTCTGGATGTGGATACAATGTGCGTGTATGGACTGCTCTCATTAGCATGTATGCCAACTGCAGATGCAGTGAGGAGGCTTTTGAAGTCTATTACCACATGCAACGAGTGGGTGTGGTGGCAGACAAAGTTACCTACATGAGTATCCTGAATGCTTGTACAGGCCCAGCAGATTTAAGTTTGGGGAAGCAAATTCATGCCCATATAAGAAACTCTGGATTTGACTCCAATGTCCATGTGGGGACTGCGCTGATCAGCATGTATGCTCAGTGTGGTAGTATTGAGGAGGCTTTTGATATGTTTCACCACATGCAACGAGAAGGTGTGCAACTAAATAAAATCACCTACATGAGCATGCTAAAAGCATGTTCCAACCAAGGGGCATTGGAACAGGGGAAGGAAATTCATGCCCACATAAGGAAGTTCAGATATGAACGTGATGTGCGTGTGGGAACCGCTCTTATCAGCATGTATGGGAAGTGTGGGTACATCAAGGAGGCTTTTCAAGTTTATTCCCAAATGCAATGTGAGGGTGTGGGGCTGAACAATATCACTTACATGAGCATTCTCAATGCTTGTGCCACCCCCATGGCTTTAGAATGGGGGAAGCAGGTTCATGCCGACATTAGGAAATCCCAATTCAAATATGATGTGGGTGTTGGGAATGCTCTTATCAGTATGTATTGTAGATGCAGGGAAAATAATGAGGCTTTTGAAGTTTATCACCAAATGCAACAAGAAGGCTTGAAACTAGATGCCATTACTTACATGACCATCTTGAATGCATGTGTCAGCCCTCTAGCATTGGAATGGGGGAAGGGAGTCCATGTTCACATTAAGGAGGCTGGATTTGAAACTGATGTGCGTGTAGGGAATGCTCTTATTAGCATGTATGCAAGGGGGAAGGTCATTGAGGAAGCCTTTGAGGTGTACTGTCAAATGCAACTTGTAGGTGTAGAGCTCAATAAATCCACTTACATCTACATTCTGAATGCATGTGCAAATCTAAAAGCTTTCAACAAGGGAAAGCAGGTCCATGCCCAAATAAAACAGACCAAACTCAAATGCGATGCTGAAGTGGGAACGGCTCTAATCAACATGTATGGAAAGTGTGGGGCAAGTGAGGAAGCTTTTGAAGTGTATCACCAAATGCAGCGAAACAGTGTGGTTCATAACACAACCAATTTCTTGAGCATTTTGAATACATGTGCAAGCCTAACAGCTTTGGATATGGGGAAACAAGTTCATGCAGACATGAGGATCTCTAGAATTGACTTTGATGTCTATATGGGGAACACACTTATTAACATGTATGGGAAGTGTGGAGCTGCTGAAAAGGCTTTGGAAGTGTATTGGCAAATGCAAAGAGAAGGTGTTGAGCCAGACAAATTTACATTCATGGGCCTGTTGAATGCATGTGTCAGTCCAGCAGACTTGGATATAGGAAAGCAGGTACATGGCCAGATCATTGATACTGGATTGAAATGTGATGGTCATGCGTGGACTGCTCTTATCAGCATGTATGCCAAGTGTGGGGCAAGTGATGAGGCTTTTAATGTGTATTCCCAAATGCAACAAGAAGGTGTGGAGTTAGACAAGATTGCCTACATGAGTGTCTTGAATGCTTGTGCTACCCCAATGGAACTTGACAGAGGGAAGCAGGTCCATTCCAATATAAGGAAATGGATTTGGCTCTGACGTTTCTGTGGTGAATGCTCTCATCAGCATGTATGCCAGGTGTGGGGCAAGTGAGCAGGCTTTTGATGTGTATTATCAAATGCAAGAGGAAGGTGTGGAGGCGGACAAGATCACATTCATGAGCATCCTAAATGTGTGTTCTGGTCCAGTGGATCTGGACAGGGGGAAGGAGGTTCATGACCAAATCAGGAAAAATGGATTGGAGTCTGATGTTGAGGTGGGGAACGCTCTAATTGGTATGTATTCTAAGTGTGGGGCCACTAAAGAGGCTTTTGATCTTTACTGCAAAATGCAAAGGGATGGTGTGGGGCTAAACCGGATTACATATATCTCCATTCTTAAGGCATGTGCTAGCCAGGCACACCTTGAGGAAGGCAAACAGGTACACTGCAGCATCATTAAAGCTGGAGTGGAGATTGATGCCTGGATTGGAACTGCACTGATTGACATGTATGCAAAGTGTGGGAGACTTGAGGATGCACGGCAAGTATTTAATTCCATGCCTGATCGAGACATTGTTTCATGGAATGCAATGATTGTTGGACTTGCTCTCCATGGCTTTGGCAAAGATTCCCTTGAAGTTTTTGGACAAATGAGACATGAAGGGATTCAGCCAGATGAAGTCACATTTGTTGGTGTGCTCTCTGCATGTAGCCATTCAGGCCTAGTTGAAGAAGGCCATGCCTACTTTAGTTCCATGTATGAAGACCATGGGATCACACCGATGGGTGCACACTATTGCTGCATGGTGGACCTCCTTGGCCGTGCAGGGCAGCTACATGAAGCAGAAAACTTCATCAAGACAATGCCAATTAAAGCACACAATGCAGTCTGGGGAGCTTTGCTCGGTGCTTGCAATGTTCATGGCAATGTAGATATAGCTGAACGAGCTGCAGAACACTGCCTGGGGTTGGAACCAAAGGATGCTGCTGTGTATGTGTTGCTTTCACACGTGTATGCTGGAGCTGGCATGTGGGATTCTGTAGCAAAGGTGAATCTAACCATGGCAGCCAGAGGTGTGACAAAGGAGGCTGGAGTCTGCAGGATTGAGGTTAACAATAAGTTACATTCATTTGTGGCAGAAGACAGAACTCACCCACAGTCAGAGGAGATATATGCTGAGTTGCAAAAATTGACCAGGCAGATGAAGGAGGCAGGATATGTGCCTGATACTCGTTTTGTGATGCATGATGTGGATGAACAGACCAAGGAACAGGCTGTAGGCCACCATGGGGAGAAGCTTGCTATTGCATATGGCCTTATCAGCACAGCCCCTGGAACAACCATTCATCTCTTCAAGAACCTCCGTATCTGTGGGGATTGCCACACAGCAACCAAGTTCATTTCAAAGATTGTTGGTCGGGAGATTGTAGCAAGGGATACAAGTCGCTTTCATCACTTCAAGGATGGGACATGTTCATGTGGAGACTACTGGTGATGTATATCTGCACTTACTATGTTCAGAGGGATGATTGGCAAGGTTGGAGAGCCTCTGATTGCCAGTCAACCTCATCCACATCATGGGCAGGTTATGAAAATGGATCCCTTGGGACACTTTGAAGGTGTCAATGCCTGCACATATCCACATACTACATTCCTCCTTACAGATATGGCCCAATTGAGGAGCCTACAAATTTCTTGTCTGCTGCTATTGGGTGGAGCAGGTCTGCATTGTTCCCCAGATGTATCCTATGTTCATATGCAGTGTATTCTGCTTCTGGTTACCCCTCCTTGTTGAGCCTTTGGAGCTGACTGTTTGCTCGCCATGATAGCCACAATACCAGACCAAAGTGTGTCCCCAGGATGGATGTGGAAGTGGGCATCATGTCTATGGCTGGAGGGATGAAGATTTGGACTTTTTTTCAATGATAGGTCTCACAAATTTGTCAGCCAGCAACTGTAAGACAAGTATGTTAGCTTCCTGAATTCTCCATTTGGCTCCATCTGAGCTTGTTGATCTACAAGATTGATCTCAACCATACTTTAGCAACCCCTCCTCTTGGATTTTTAATTCATCAAAATGTGGTTTCATAGTGATGATGATTTATTACCATGACACTGATAGTTTTGGCAGTAGCAAACATTGCTTTGTTGTGGGATGGGTTACACATTTTCTACACAAGATTTGCTAAGACAATAAGTACTATAGTGGCTTGGACCATTTGTCCATAGCAAAAGGTTTAGATAAAAAAAGGGGACCGGTGCATGCAACAAGCTGACTGATTTGGATACATGACATTGACCAGGTAACAAAAGTTTTTTCAAACCCAGATGGATCACAATTGACTTGTAGCTAGTACCTATGACTCTCTGCATTCAATTATATCAAGGCAGAAACGTGACATTTCCAATCCTGTGCTTTGATGACAGTTCTGGTTTTGTGAACAGTTGAGTACGTACCAAATCCATCAAGACTGAACTGTTGAGAGCTTTGGTCTGGATTCAAATTCCATCAACCCTGAACCATACATTAGCACAGGCTACCTTGCCTAATGGGGATGACTTCAACATCTTTCCAAGGTACACACTTGGAAAGTATCTAAGCTCTCACTAAGGCAGTTCACATAAGCCTGGATAGCTAATTTAGTGGGTTACTTTGTCTGTTTTGAGTGATCATTGATAGATCTGTCAGGCACTTTGAATGAATTACCTGCAACATTCTCCAGTTCCAAACTAACTGAAACTGTGATCTGGTGTCAACATGGCTTGAAACATAGCACACATAGCCTTCCTCATTGCTGAAGAGGGAGTCTTTGAGCTTCAGGGTTGTTCAGAAAGACTGCTTATAGGAACAGGAACAAAAGGTTTTCAGTCGGCATTCAATCTATGCTTAATCTTGCTAATTCTGTTCAGGATTATGCCTTTGTATGTGAAGAGGCATTTCTTCATTGTTTCTCTTTTAAATAGGATGCTCACTCATGGCGGTGGCAGTGGCTAAACAATTCTTGACCTACATCTACATCATCTTTCAGTGAAAAGATTTCTATTGGAAAATCTGCAAACTTCAATTGCAAATATTACTTCATGGCATCAGGATCCTGTGGTTTGAAAGGGGCGTACCTGAACTTTTCCATCCATTCACTGTTGTTGCTGGGAATCTGTAATTCAAAATCCAGTACTGAGTAAATTGCTGGATTTGCAATGGTACTTTCCTTTCTTACCAGGTCTCTGTTCTTGTGGGAGTGTAGGCATTAAGCTTGAGCCAATCTTTGCCACTGTAAGGCCTTCTTCTTTGTGCTCAATTTACAAACCCTTCTTTGCAAACAATTTTTTGTATATTTTCTGATATTTAAAATGCTCAACACACCGTAGATTTGAACTACTACTGTTTCCAAATTTTAGTGCTACAAACACTACTTGAACCAAAGTTCAAGAGTGTGTGCTGATCCCACTAGAATGAAGGGTTTTCTGGATTCTTCCGCAAATCTCTCAATAGTAATTTTTTCCCTTGTTTTTAATTTCTCACTTATGTGCCATTTGCAGCTTGTAAGTCAATACGGTGGGTTGAGACTCCAGGTTTCATTGGTAAGTTTGTGATCTGGAACTAGGAGCTCTCCTACCCACTGTGTGAAAACTTGCTGCCTGTGGTTTTCAACTAATAGGTATGTATGCATGCATGCATGGCTGGCCACCAAGGGATGGGGGTGATGGAGGAGGATATATATAGTAATGGTAGAGAAACTCTTGTTAACGAGTGCAGCTTGCCCATTAAAGTAGGAGTTGCGTAAAGAGAAAAGTTGACCTCAGGGGAGAGAGAAACACATCAGCACAACGAATTTATTAGGTTGAAAGAGAGTTAGTAACAGTAAAGTTGAAGCTTGTAAGGTGATGATGGATGAGCTTCATAAATCAGGGTTGCCAGAAGACTTGTGTTAGAAACAGTAGTTGAAGGTTTTTAGGGTGATGATGGCATGGACAAGCTTCATAAATTGGGATTGCAGAAGACTTGTGTTGGATTTTTGCTTCCAACCTGAGATTTTGGCAGACTGAAAGTGGGTGATGAAGTCAACTGCAGACATCATGTGATACTACTACTACTACTACTTTTTTTTTTCCGCCTCTTTCCGTGCAGTTGTGGCAACAGAGGGTTGAGCTGCTGACCCAGTATAATGGGCAGGAAAGAGGATTACAAAGTAAGACTTCGTCCTACCCTCACCCCCACCTCATTACTGCTGCTCTGACCTTTGTTGTCCGCTCTCTGACCACCTTCATCACTTCTCATCAGGACTCTTCTGCTGCTGCTGCTTCTGCTATCGCTGCTGCGGGTGGGACAACTCACACACCACTCCATCATGGTGCAGTGCAGAGCAATCTAATACATAAAAGTGCTTCCTAACCCTATTCTTTCTAATTAAGATAGCCTTGCTTTTTTACTCATTCAATCCTATACCGCTTGTTGTGTTTGGAATGCAAGATGGTTTCCAGTGGAACATGATAACCGGAGGTTCTCAAAGTGGTTCTCATAGATATATATAACCTGTCCAGAATGCAAGATGGTTGTCAGTGGAACATGATAACCGGAGGTTCTCAAGGTGGTTCTCATAGATATATATATAACCTTTCCATAATGCAAGGTGGTTTTCAGTGGAACATGATAACCGGGGGTTCTCAGAGACATACAACTTGTCCTGGAAAATTCCAAACACCCAGTTTCTTGAATTTTTTTTTTTTTTTTGTGGCAATTTTTTGCGCATTTTTAACCTGAAAATGAAAAAGGAAATATTCTGTTGCAATTTCTCTGCCTTTTAAGAAAAGAATTTGCAACATTCTCAAGGGGAAAAAAAATGAGAAAATATTGTCACATTTCAACAGAGTTTTTAGTTCTGAGGCAGTTTTTCACCAGTTTTTTTACAGTTTGGACCCTTTTTTTAACATGTCATCAATTGTTAATGCTTAATATTCTTGGAATGATCACTACTAATGAAGCTACCTCAGAAAAATGAGGAAAAAAAAAAAGCAAAGATTTCTGACATATGTTGGTAGTTCTTAAAAATCGGAGAACCCAATTCTGAAATATATACCTGCAGTTCTCAAAAAATCTAAGAAGCAGTCAAATATTCTTCTATAAAACTGTTGGTTCTTTGCTGGTTATTTTTCATGAAATCCACCAGTTCATTGAGATTTTCTGGGAAAAAAAAGAACCAGAACAAGAGGTTCTTTGATTCTGAAAATCTTCAAAATACTAGAACCAGAGGTTTCTTCATTCTGAAAATTTTCAAAAAAACTGGAAGCAGAGGTTTTTTTCAATTTCCAATAAATTTTTTTTAAAACCAGAGGTTATTTTTAAAAATCAGAGATGACCACCCAACACTGGTATTTACCGAGTGCAGGCAGAAAAGCTAGCCAATATCCGTCTGGTGTGGTGTATCAAATCCCAATCCCAACGTGCTTGTTGTACACGAATGAGCTTTAGACAAAACCCAATGTAACTGTCCACAAATTGCGATTCTTGAAGTATGGTTGGTAATGTCCTATATTCTCTCCATGCTCTACCAATTCAGAATTTTTTTTGTAAATCGCCTTCTCCCACACACAAAGTGAACTCACTCTTTAGATCAGCTGAACATTTGCCCTCCATTCATTATTTTATCAAACAAAGTCTGGGCTTCTTCATTGTTGCAAATTAGGTTTTGGCCAGTGTTGGGTGGGTATTTGGTTATCAAAGGAACACTCTGTTCCAGTTAGGAGTCCCTGTGTTGTGAAAGACGGCCACAGTGAACCAGCACCCGCCAGTACGTGCACCATCCACTGGATGCCTGTTATGACTCAGTTGTGGATGATCCTCAACCGAGTTACCACCCAGTCTCATCCTGGTAACCCATTCTGTAAGAAGTAGGTCCAACAATATAGACAGGTAGGTAACAAAATAGGGGACTAATAGGTCAGTAGATAGTTTAAACATAGTAGGTAGGGGCTTTTATTTACAACCTACCTGGTTGGTAGGTAGTAAATAAAGCAACTGAGCTAACCACCATGGTTAGCTAGGGAACTGGAACCCAACAGAAAACTGTTTCCTGATCACACATATCATCCATCCTTGATGGTGCACTGGTGGGGGTGCTGCTCCCAGAGGTTTCTTGATTCTGAAAGACCCTCCCTCTGGGACCCGGGAAAGACCCTTTGGTTCCGGGTATATTCACAGTTCTTTAACGAATAACATGTTCTAGTAACACGCAACCAAAGTGGTTCGTTAGCTTAAAAAGCCAATGAAGTGGCATGTTGTCATGGGTTTTGAACCTTAAACAACTCGGGAGGCGATGGATGGACACTGTCTTCAAATATATACGAGGGTAAAAGGCAGGGGGCCAGTACCATGGCCCAATTCTCACTTTAAGTTGGGTATCTGCATGCATACATGACTGGTCAAGTAATCGGAAAAGGATTTGGTGCTGAACCCTGGTGGTTTCCAAGGCAGTTCTTATACAGTACATAACTTGTTCGTTCTCAAAAGATCAAGCGGGGCGCGTTCTGATATCTTACTTACCACAGTTCTCAATGAGCATTTTAAAAACTAAGTAACCTCCTTCATAACCGGCAGCAGCTCTTTATTGGTTCTTTCATGAAAATCCTCTGATTTTTTTCAGGATTTTGAAATATTCAAGATCAACAGATCTTTGATTGGGATTCTTTCAACGAGCCACAAAAACAGTGGTTCTTTGCTTCTGACTGAAATATTAATAAAACTGCAACCATCAATTATTTAACACAATCAAAATGCCCATACATCCAGTGTTTTTTTTTTTTTTGTTTTGAGCAAACTTTCACCACTTCACAACCCCATAAATAAATAAATAAATACAATCCAGTGCAACTCAAATTAAAAGATTCACTATGAGGAAACTAAAAAAACTATGTATGTTGTAACTTTTAAAGATGCAACTAAAAAGTGTTTGATAAAATTAAATTTTAAAATATTCAATAGAACTAGATTACAACTAGATAAACTAGTTGCAACAGACATGATGATTTTCTCGTAATGATTTTTGTGAAAGAAATGCATCAAAGTCATTAGATTTTATTTTTAAAAATTCTGAAATCAACAATAGCTTCCAGCATGTTGCCAGAATATTATAGGATTCTTACATTTTTCTACTTTCTTCTCTGACCAGTAGCCAAATCTGGTTAATTCCACTTGTTCGAGGATCGATAGTGTGACTACATCACAAATTTACAAATAAAAAAACACCTGTGCCCAACACTGGTTTTTTTTTCACTTTTAACTCTTTTCAAGACGGCTGACAATCAGTAGAAAGAACCAAAACAGAAATCGGTACTACTTTTCTTTTACTAACTTAACAATCAAAATACAAAATTGCCTCCAGATTGCAGCAGAAGTTGAGGTCAGAGTGGAGGAAGCTAGGAGGAGGGGAGAGCCACACAGTTGGAGAAGGAGCAGAGCCAACCCACACTGTTTACTAGCCTTTCTGGTGTGAGTGGGACTAGCTCCTCCATAGATGCATACTAAGATACTGCATGAACACTATTATGCAGAGAACAAACAGTTTTTAGTTCTAGTTTGTCAATCATTCTGCAATTAGAATAGAAACCCAAAACAACAGTAGTGTTCCAAGGATATGTGGGAGAAGTGTGGGGGGCCAGTTGTTGTGTACAGCATACAGAACAGAAACTACTTAATCAAAAAGAAGCAAAAAAAAGGTCTGCTTCTTCTTTTGTTCTTGTTGATGATGATATGGGAGATAATACTATTATTATGGAGTTTGCACTGTATGCTGTATTCCTTCTAGAATGTGTGCAAGAATTCTAGAAGCACACATTTAGTCTACCCAGAGTTCTCCCTCTTGAAAGGTGGGGAGGGGGGAAATGCACCAGATCATGCTTGGTTGTATATAGCCCATGAGTCCCCCTTACTGTGCAGAAGTCAAACATTATAGCTATAGGATTTTGCTCTGATCTGTTTGTTGTGTCTGTGACCACCTCTGACTCCAGTAGTAGTGTTTTGCCAGTGTTTTTGGTCAGAGAAGAAGCGAAGAAAATGAGGGAGAGAGCTCCACATAAAAGGGTAAGTAAATGTAGCTGCTCTAATCCCTCATTACACGTGCCTTATGACATTGTCTTTTCTTATGTGAATTTGGACTCACTCTTTTGTCCCCTTTAGAAATCCGGATCAATCAGTTTCCTTTGTCTTGTAAGAAAATATGGGACACCTCAATCCTCTGCTTGCAAGGCCATTAGCACCCAAAGAAATAGTTGGGTGCCTATCTTGAGTTGGATGAAAGTGACTAAACTTTGTAGTTGCCCTATAGAACCTGGATGAAATTGTCTAATCCAAATAAGGTTGATTCGACTCACCCTTTTGTCCACTTTAGAAATTTGTATCGATCACTTTTCACTTTGTGAATTTTGTAGGAGGCCTCACTCCTCCACCCACATTGCCTTTTATCAGCTGTCTCCAAAGAGGCTTCATTGCCCATTATGAGGAAAAACCCAATGGAAACTTACCTTGAGTTGGATGAAAGTGAGTGGACTCTGTAGCTGCCTCTTGAGCCTGCATGAAATCATCCATTTGGACCTTGACATGCATGTTGAGCCATCTCATTGGCTATGTAAAATTTTCATTCCTAAGACTTGTCATCACCATTTTTCATCTGGGAAAATACTCCTAAGAAAGTTGGGTACCTATTGTTAGTTGTATTAATTAGTTGTGGGGGTGTCTCCTCGAGTTCAGGAAAAAAAATCCCATAGAGTCACTTTGATTGCATCACACAAAAATTACTGAAATAATGGACGTTCCCAAAATAAAACTATGGTAAAACTTCCTTTTCCATAAGACCTTTATAAATGATGGCAATTCGACTTTGGGCAAAAGCTTATGAGATAAAGTGTGGTATTGTCAGGTGCATGTTAGGCAAAAAGAACAAAAGAGTATATCAAAGTTGTGTCTCACTACACATCAAAGGTTGGTTTTCCTCTATTTGTCGTTGATTATGATGTTAGCTTTACTAAAGGTGGGGTTCAGAATGCTAGTGGTGGGATTGGAAGTGGTGATGGTGGGGTTCAAGTTAAAGTAGGTAATGAATTAGTTGGTGACAAAGAGCTAGACAAGGAGGCGAAAAGATTATACAAGTTGAAGTAGAAGCATGATACCAATAGTGGCTCCTCCAATTGCATCTCAAGCAAAAATTCTTGCTCTCATTCAACAAAACAAGAAATACATGGGTCTTTAAAAACTCAACAACCATAGTCTGTTTGTGGATTTTTGCAAGTCTCAATGAATGACATGTATTATCTTTACAACAAAATATGTCTTTTACATGGCTTTTTTAACTGAAATTTCAGCCATAATGCACACAATTGACGAATTTGGCTTTAGTCAAAATGGTCAAATAGTCTCAATCAACAATTTGATTTCGAAAATTGATTTATGTGCTAGCATCTTTGACTTGACTAAAGTGATTGATATGTTAGATCATGTGCTCAATTGTCATGTTTGTTAGTCAAAAAAGATGATTGATATGACTATTAAATAATATGTATGACATGAGTTAATGAGTTATGTGCAACTTCACATGGAAAAACTGCTTTTTTTAATAATTTATTATATCAATAATTATAATTAATTTTTCCATATCAATTAGTACACATGGAAACCAATGATTTGACCACATGGTTTATCTATTTACACACCTAATTTCAACCTACTGATAATTTAAAAAAAGTAACGATCTACCTATTTACCCAACCTTTCTCAAGTACATTTAATTATTTCAAATATTCTTCTTCACCAAATCATCACAACTATTTTTTGGTCATGAACATAAAATGTCCAAGGTCAAGTTTGAACCCTTGCATCTTCAAGATCATTCCAAATCCTTAACCATCCAACCACCACTTTATGTGGCAACTAATAGTGCTATTACAAAACATATAAACACATGTCAATTATGAACTACATCATATTAATATGATATTGATTATAAATTGATTTTTTATTTGTTAGGTACCTAGTAGGTAGGTACCTAGGTACCCACATAATATAATGAAATTTTGATTTGGTAGGTACCCAATAAGTAGATGCCAAGTACATAAATAGGTACTTACCTACCTAAATAGTGTAACTACATTTTGATTTGGTTGGTACCAAGTAGATAATTACCTACCTACCTATCTACCTACATAATGTAATTATATTTTGATAATATAATAACATTGGATTTTAATAATACCTTTGAAAGGATGGAAATGAATAGGAGAGTGTTTGGAGGTTGAAAATTTGGAAAATTTTCATAAAACTTTTTTTAGCTTTTGTAGATTCTAAAAAAAACATTTAGGTGTAGAGCTTAAGATTTGGTGAGAAGGTGCGCCTTCTAATTAAATTTCCAATGAGTTAATGCAAGTTAGATTTGGATAGAATATGTGATGGCAACAATGACTTAAGTGACTAGAGGTCTACAATCAAGTTGAACATTCTACTTATGTGAAACCTTTTCAGGCTTTGTAGCATAATTTTTTAAAATCTTAATGCAGAGCTCGAGATTTGTGGGTAGGTGTGCCTTGTAATTAGTTTTCCAATGAACTAATGTAAATTAGATTTGGATAAAATATGTGACAACAACAACAATTTAAATGACTAGCTAGAGGTTTGATGTCTAGCTAAACATTATGTCATTTATTTAGAAGTTGGTTTAGGTAATGTCAATTTAACAGAAAATTCCAAGATTTCAAAAATTTGAACTTTGAAAGTGTATTTATCAATTCCAATTAGAATCAAAGCATTTGGATTAGTTGAAATGAAATGAAATCTATCTAAGTGAAGGAAGATCGATCTTACAGTTTTGGTTTTCGCAACATTAAACTTAGTTTAAGTTGTTTCATAAATGTACCAAAATGTGAGGTAACTTTCCATTCTTTTATTCCTAGTCTATGAGGCAATTATACTCAAAAGGTACATATGTTACCAATGAAAAAGAAATGCATGAATATATCTTTAGATATTAAATTGTGTTTGGAATTGAAAACAAATAATTTGCCTCCTATGCATTGTTTGTGATTTGTTCTAATAACAATTGACTTCACATTGACTAATTTTTCATACTCACATAAATGTTTAACCATGATGAATTAAACAACCTCACATGTACATGATTTTTTTATGATGTTTGAATGAATTAGAAATGTTGAGAATAAAGAATTCAAGGTATCACCAAGTTTAATGTTGCGAAAACCAAAATTGTAAGATCAACCTACTTTCACTTAGATAGATGCCATTTCTTCTCACTTAATCCAAATAATTTAATTCGAATTAGAATTGATAAATACATTTTCAAATTTTAAACTCTCCAAATCTTGGAATTTTATGTTAAATTGTCACCTACTTAAACCAACTTCTAAAGGGCTAGCATAATTTTCAACTAGACACCAAACCTTTAATCACTTAAATTGTTGTTGTTGACACATATTTTATCTAAATCTGGTTTGCATTAGTTCATTGAAAACTTATTACAATGCACACCAATTCATTGAATATCAAGTTTTGCACCTAAATAAAAAAAGGTTGTCTTATAAAACTTGAAAGGGTTTTATGGAAACAAAATATTCAACTTGATAACATACCTATAATCACTTAAACTATCATTGTTATCACCTACTTTATCCAAATATAACTAACATTAATACATTGAAAAGTTAACTACAAGGTGAACCTACTTACCAAATATCAAACTTTGCACATGAATCAAAAAAAAATTATGCTACAAAACTTGAGAGGGTTTTACAAAAAAATTCCAAGATTTTTCCAAGATTTCAAGTTCCAAACCCACCCCTACTCATTTTCACCCTTTCAAAGGTACTACCATGATTCAATGTTATTATCTTTTTTTTCACCATCTACTAGGACTAATCACTCCTTTTTCTTCTTAAGGAAAATTACATGAACAAGCTTTCAAAGGTTCAAATTGGAAATCACATTCCAAAATAGAGAGCCAAATGATCAAAATTCGTGTTTTTAAAGAAAAAAATGAGGAAGGAGGCAAGGAAAGACCCTAACTTGGTGGTCTTTGAAAGATTCCAAGCTTGGTTGCTAATGGAATGTTCGATGTTTGTTAGCTTATGGAAGGAGATGGGCTTAGGGTTTACCTTCCTTCGACTTTCCACCCCAAAAGATTTTACTTGAACCATATTTCCATTCATTTTAGGGTTTTAATTTACCATGGTTCTAGACTATTATTTCACATCATTCCTTGTTTTTCCTTAGTTTACAAATTGCATTCATGTGTATTTTTCACACATTCATTGTCAAGTTGATTTTGATCAAAAACTTTTGTCCTTGAATTCATGGTGCCACATATGACCATGTTTCATGGGCTTTAAATCGCACAAATGAACGAAAAATCGCCCCAAGAATCCTCCCTAAATTTAACATTGACTTAACATTTTCATGATGAAGATCTTGAACAACGAAAGGTGCTCTTTTGTCCCAAGTTAAACCCCTTCGAACTTGGTATTATTGAATATTTTCAAATTCTTGTACCTTGGTGGTTTTGTTGCAAGTCTTCGTTTCTAACAATGAACTAGAAATTATATGCAAAGGTTTTTATGAGACTATATTTATGAACTTCCATTGTTGTGTAGTTTAAAACTCAACATGTACCTATAACTTCTCTTTGAGCTTATCCACAAATTAAATAAATATTTTGTTTATCATGAAATCCATATTGTAATTGCCACCCTATCACACTACTTATTTTAATTGTTATGTTGTTTCAAATAAATCTTACATGCTTACAATGCTTGAAGATTGTTGTAACTTATTTTCACTGAACACCTAAATTGCCACACCTTAAATGATTTAGGAATCTCAAATCATCCTTGCTTTGGTTTTAGTGCACCATTATTCCCTAAATACTAAAACAAGATCAATGTTTTATTGAATATTATGAATTTTGTTATTTGCTTCCAATCCCAAACTTTTAAAAACCTCTCACCCCAATTGTACAATTGAAGTTTTAAAACTATGATTATAAGCTTTGATCAAAAAATAGGTTTAACCATCCCCCTCATTCATCCAATATTAAATTTCAAACCAAAATGACAACCCCTAATAACCATGCACACCCATCACTACCCATTCTAACTTGAAATCATCAAAAAACATTTAATAACCTTATCACACCTGAATATCCCTAATGCAATTCTTGAAAATTATAACTACCATGCATAGATGTGTTGGTAGGGTTCACACTTTTATATGGATTGTGAGGCATTTTGGGGTCAAAACACAAACTACTTACTTATCAAAAAGATAGTTACAAAACTTTATGTGAGTACATTGATTTATTCATAAAGATATTTTTAAATGACTTTATTATTGTCATTGACTTGTTTACCCATATAGAGAAATGCAATAAGTGTTTCCATAAGTGTAAAGAGTTTAACATTAGTTTCAATCCAAAGAAGTGTGCATTCATGGTTTATTTTGGAACTATTTCAAGATTTATAGTTTTTAAAGAAGTTAAACAAACTCCAAATCTTAAGAAAATAGAGGTTATGTTCAAAATGCCAATACCCACCACACCTGAAAAGATCCAAGTGTTCAATGGAATGGCCCAATTCTACAAGTGTTTCATAATTTTTTTTGGCTTTATTATAGTTCTTATTACAAAAAAATTTAAGAAATTTGAAGTATTTGAATGCAAAGTCGAATGTCAAACCATTTGGGAAGATATTAAAAACTAGTAGATTTAGGCTTCCATGTTAATAAATCCCAACTAGGAATTGGAATTTCAAGTTCACATTGACAAAGCTCAACTAATAGCAAAAGTGATACATACCTAGAATCTAATTAGTAAATTTAATCAACCAGTTATGTATTCTTCCAAACTATTGAAGTTTGTTGAGAAAAATTACACTACTACTGAGATAGAGGCCTTAACTATGGTCTATTCCTTACACAAGTTTATACATTATTTGTTAGATAACATGTTTATATTTTATGTTCATTATATGGTTTTAGTGTATTCAATTAACAAGCCACATGTTTGTGCAAATGAGTTGGATGGCTATTGTTGTCTTTTAATTAAAATTTCAAGATTGTGTATAAACTTGGTAGATCTTACCTAATGGCAGATGCCTTGAGCAATAATTCTAAACTTATTACAATACCTAATCAAACTAACGATGTTCACATGTTCACATTACAACATGAATGGTTATAAAAAGTTTATGAGTATGTGTTAGAAGGAGTGATGCTAAAGAGATTTACTACCTTACAGAGACAATATTTAACCTAGAGAGATAAACCTTTTATACTTTGAAAAGGAATACAATACTGATTTGGACAAGATAACAAGTTTCACCGAGTCTTGTAATTAGAGTAGGTACCCACATTGCTACAAAATCTCCATGGAGGAGTTGTAGGACATTTTTTCTTTAACATCACTATGCAAAAAATCTTGGATTTAGTTATTATTGGCCCATTAAATCAAAATGTTCATGAATACAACATAATTTGTGATCAATGTCAATAAATAGGCAACATGTTGATGCAAAACCTAATGAAACTAGTTACCATTTTATTTGAAAAACCATTTCAAGGGTTTCAATTTCATTGGACCAATGAAACCTGCAATCAAACTTTCAATAAATAGGTACATTTTAATAACCATTGATTATGCAACAAAGTGGGGGGAAGCACCAACAATCTGCATCAATATTATTGTTGTGATTACTAAGTTGTTGTATGAACACATTTTCATCTGGTTTGGATGTCCATTGACAATTGCCATTGACCAAGGTACAAATTTTATCAATGATGCCATCAAATACCTTACTAACCATTTTATCCTTAAACACCGAATCATTCTATTGTTTACTATCCATAAGGAAACGATCAAGTTGAATCTAATAACAAGTTTTTTGGAAGCAAATTAATTAAACTAGTTAATGAAAACTAAAATGACTTGGACAAGCACTTGCCCACAATGTTTCTTATACCAAACCACATACAAAGTTGGAATCAATCACACAACCTTTCAATTTGTTTATGGATTACATCCATTATTATTAATGTAAAATATTTACTACCATTTAGACCTAGAGAACACACATATCCAACACATATCCAAATACTAACTAGCCATTTATCAGAGTTATAAAAACTACATGACAACCAATTACTTCAATAAGCACAAGACCTAATTGTTGCCAATTAATGGAACATGCCATTATGGTTATAAAATTGGTACATTGAAACCAAGTTCCAATTTGGGGACTTGTCTTATCATTTATAGGGGTTTTATACCACATACCCCTAAATTTCAAAGAAAGTGGTTTGGACCTTATAGGATACACAATAGTGTTTGCCTAATAATACAATTTTGCTCAAGTCACTAATGATAAATTTGATCCTAACCCAATTTTAGTATACATTAATACATCAAAACCTTACAAATTCATTGAAGATAGCACATTAAAACCTATATTTGCAAACCCTAGTAACCTAACCATTGAAGAATTTATTGAAAATGAGGTTTTAAAACCAATACATGTTGAACCTATTACATTTTTCAAAACAACATACCTTTTGGTTTGAATCACTAGTAAAAAACCCCCCTTTTTAACCAAAAAGTTTTCAACTAAATGTGATTTGCAACTACATTGCAATTGGAATTTTTTATTTTGAAATAGAATAATGACAATTACCAATTAAGTCAACTCACCAACTGAATTATATAGTTGAAAGTAGTTTTCAACTAAGTGGTATTTTGCTGAATATTCCATTGAATATTCCAAGCATCAATAATGTCTCCAAGTTGAAATGTCTACTATGATAGTAAATAATGAAAAACATGTATTGACTAAAGGTTTTCCAATTGGCACATTAACTAATGTTCAACTGTTTTGGTGGCACCATCAACACATTCATGGATGATAAAATGAATTTGAATGGATGCATGAAATACAATTTCATTTGCAACTTTGTTGCAATTATCTCTCAACTCAACTAAACAACTAATATGTGACTTTGTTTTTATACATATGACATAAGTTGCTATTTATGCTAAATTATGACAACATTAAATTACATGTAAAATTAATGTGTATAAATGAATAAGTTATGTGTGATATATTTTGCATGCATATAATTTTTGAATAATTTTTTTTGAATATGAATTAATAATTTAAGCTTGTACATGTTCATACATGTAATATTTGATGTTTATGTAGACAAAATTTATTTTAGGACATATCAAATAATGATATATAATTAGGGATTCCTAATTTTTATTCATTTCTTTTCATGTGATAGCTTAATGTTTATTAAAAATAATGATCAAAATTCATTAAACTCAAATTACTTGTAACTTCTATCTATAAAAATGAAAGATTTTGTACTACACAATAGTTCTTTCATTTAAATATTAACTTAAATATAAAAATGTTTTTTAATAAATTGAAGTACAAGTATAAAATAATGTGTATTGAAGTACAATTTAATAACATTATGTTCAACACATGTAATAATAGTTTATTTCTATGTAATGTAATTTTTCATTTACAACATAAGTAATCAAACATAATTATTTAGAATTAATCTAGTAATTCTTTAATAGTAATTAGTTTAATGTTTAACTAATGTGTTGTAATTATTATTGGAATTAATTTAACATTCCTATAGGTTTGAATATATTTTTAAATTATTCATTTCATTGTCAATTTATTTGATAACAAATAATAATAATAATTGGCATAGTTAATATGAACATTTAATTTAAAAAATTACAATTTCAAAAAATATTTTTATTTTAGCAGTATTATATTTACCTCAATATTTTTATTATATTTTATCTTTACTCGATGTATATTATAATAATATATAATAGTTAATTACAAGTTAGTTAACAATACAAATAATAATATTTAAATAAAAATTAGTTTAAATTAACTACAATAGTATTTATAATTACATTTTATAAGTATAATAATTTATTAACTATTTATGTATATTAATAATATTCTTACTAATATATAACTTTATTATATCTAATGAGATGTTAATAAATAATAATATTTTGATAAATAATAATAATTTTTTTTAATAATTTTAATTTGATTATAAATTTGTTGCTAAATATTTATTTCATGTAAGTAGCATAAAAAACAAACATAGACTAGGTAAACTATTAATTCAGCTCTAGGTTTAATTAAATTAAAACTAGGTTGTAACTTAGTTGCAACAAGGATGCAACTAATTAAGTTGCAATTACATTATCACAAGGTTCCAATTAGGGTAAACTAGTCGACCACCATACACTGAAACTATTGAAGTATTTTGAATCGCAATTCATTTTTCCTTTGCTTTTCAAGCTCAAAGTGATGTTTTAAAGCTTGACTTGGACACCCATGGCCACTTCAATCATTTAAAATAGATAAAAAATGAAGAAGATTCATGCATTGAATGTAGGCAGGGAAGTGTTCAGTCATAGGGCTAATTCACAAATTAAAATTTAGTGCATGAATTCTCTTTGTGGTTCTTTTTTGGTCATCCTTTGCCTTTGAAGCTTGAAGAAGTAATGTAAAACTTAGCTTGGTGCACCCATAGCTCTTTAGATCATGCGAAATGAATAAGAAATGAAAAAGACATGACATTTTTAAAATAAAGGGTCATTTTATAAAAAACACATTATCTGATTTTTACATGTTTTATGCTTCTTCTATGTTGCTCCTTTGCTTCTAGAGCTTAAATAGATAATGTAGCTTACATTGGTGTTCACGTAGCTTTTTACATCATTCAAATCGGACAAGGAATGAGAAAGATTTAAAAATGTTTAGTTGTAGGCCTATGTGTGTTTTTAAGCTTGTCTTCCCAAGGTGGCAACTAAAATGTTTGTCCGATATTGTTTAGCTTGCATGTAAATAATCCAAACTATATATTAACAAGTGCATTAGGATGATGGAGAATTTAAATAAACATGAAAATGTAATAGCCATTTGGGATGAGCCAATGAAAAAGGTTCAACCTTAGAAGATAAGTTAAATAAAATAAGACTTTATTTGTGATTTAGGTCTAGGCTTGACCTAATGCTTAGGTTTAGCCCTAGCTTAAGTTAAGTAGCTACTTATGTCTAGGCCTAGCTTAGGTGCCCAGGTTTAACTTTAATCTAAAATTAGACAAGGGGGCCATGTTTAATCCTAGCCCTTGCCTAGGTAATTAAATGCTTGTCTATGATTAGGCACCATATACATAGATAGGCCTAGGTTATGCCACATGTCATTTAATTATTTGTTCATGCCAAACCTTATTAAAGCATTGTACACGTGTCATCCCACCATTGGCCAAATGCATTAACCATCATAATTGTAACATAGTTTACCTTTTGATTTAATTTTTACTATGGCTAATCAATGTTGGACTATTTTGGGTGTGCCACATGTCACCACATCATTGGTTAAACATTTGAGTCACATAGTTGAAATGTAGTTGAAATTACAATTAAATATTTTTGTTGACATCATACATAATTAGCAGATGAAGTTCATCCATTAGTCGAGGGAAGTTGACAACATCTTGTGACTAAGTTGGTATGATAATTTGCAACTAAATGGTTAATGATGGCTATTGATGTGGTGTTGACACATGGCGAATTTTTTCAATTGGAATGTCATTGTTGACTTGTTAACTTTTTTGGTTTGCAGTTGAGAAAAATATATTTCAATTGCAAAAATTATTTTGCAATTATTTTTGTTACTTTCAACTATGTTTTATAATCAAGATGTAGTTGAAAACATAGTTGTAAAAGGTGGGGGGTTCTACTAGTGAATGTAGGTGATTTATTAGGTTTATAACCCAAGGTAAATGACATGTCTCTTCACAACCACAAAACCTTTATCGATTGATAGAATAGTATAAAAAAATGTTATGTACCTTTTAGCATGTCTTTTAGGACCTTTCTTTTCATTAAAGTGAGACTTGAGGCAATAAGTGAGAGTGCTTTTGAAAAATTGAAAAGAAATGCTAGAGAAAAATAACTTGATAAAAAAATATTAGAATGCAAGAAGTGAGAAAATTAAGAAATAAATATTAGAACAAGTTTGGCTCCCATGAACCATTTACATTGAACCATTGGTTTCACAAGCACTAAGAAAAAAAGAGGAAAGAACTTTGGAGCAACATGAGCAAAATCAAAGTTAAACAAGTAGCTTGAAGTGATTTTGTACTTCCTTTGATGACCTTTGAGAACCAACACTCCAACATTGGTTATACTAATTTCAAACTTAGAAGAGGAGCAAGAGATCCTTGGTCACTAACTTGTTGTTGAGGAGTAGCCATAAAAAGCACTTGAGCAAGAATTCAAAGAAAAAGAGGAGTTGCAACAACCATTTACAAATGAACATGTTATAGAAGCCTTCTTTGAAGAACCTTTCCAGAAAGAATTGTTGAGAGTAATTATACCCCTAGATTTTATGTGAAGTTCATGATGAAAAGAATGGGGAGAGTTATTGTTGAGGAGTTGGTTGTGTCTAACAAACCTGCAAGAAAAAACTAGGTGCTTAATGCAAAGGAGGTTTGGAGGATGTTGTAGTGGATTAAAATGGAACTTGTTTAGCACAAATTGGTGAAACAAGCCGATTTGGAAAGGATTTTTAACATCTAGTGGACTACTCCAAGAAAAAACATCTTGATGGAAGTTTTGTGAACATGAAAGGCTATAAAAGATGGGAGCATCCAAGTTCAAATACAAGGAAAGAAAATCCTCATTGACCAATTATGAATTCATGAACAACTTGGCATTTCTTTTGAAGGAGTAGTTCATTAATATGCAAATGCATCAATCAAAGAAGTTTAAATTGTTTTGCATAAAACTACGGGGCACCAATGACTTTGTCGAAAATGAATAGTGAAATGTAATTTTTATTCACAAGGAATTTCATCTTTGATTTGTAGCCATATTGTAGATCATAGACCAAAAAAAATGGTTGTCTTATTTTAACAATAAGGTTGCCATCTCATTTGATTTAACAAATAGAGCCCGTAAAATAAATTGGTGTTTTATTGAGCTTATTCAAATGTTAATCACATTCACCCAATAGACATACTACCAAAAGAAGATTATAACCAATTTAACACTTGGTAATAATAAGATTGTAACATGTTATTCAAGATTGGTCATCTATAAATTTTTCTAACAAAGTGGTTTCCTTTGGCTAGAGTGATTTCACTAAGAACAACATCTCATGATGAACTTGTGCAATCAACAAGTATACTCAAAGTGCAAACATGTTGTTGAAAAGTGAGAGTTTTCACTTAAGCTTGTGACCAAGGAGCAATTTTTGAAGGAGAGAAGGCATGTGGGATTTGCAGCTGCTTTGCCATTACTTGTATGCTAATCACACCAATTGAAGACCCATACAAAACCACCAACACTTTGAAATAGGTTAAATTTTAAATCAATTAATCTTCCAACTAAAAGAAAACACAAACCTATGCACAAGTTTTGATTATTGAATTAGAAGAGGATGAAGAAACAAAAAATTAAAAAGTTGGTTGTGGGAATGAAAAAGAGACAACCAAAAAATATTTGGTAAATTTTGAGGAAGAACATGAGACCAATATAGAATAAATTCTTGAAGTTCCTCAAACCCTCTTACTTGTTCCTAAACCTATAGTTCAACTTGCAAAGATTATAAAACTTGCTTCTAAGGTAACTCTATTGAAACAACCTATAGTTGGATCCAACAACCTACAAAACCCACAATTTTCAACCATTTAAAAAACCTTAATCTCTATTACTTCTACATAAACCTTGAGGCATATTATTGTGTTCTTTGCATGAAATGCTCAAAATGTTAACACCTAGTCAAAAACCTTGGAAGGATTCACTAAAATACGTGTTTAGTTTGATCAAACCAAGAAAAACTTACAAGAAATAGGTAGTATGTTACAAACCCATAGTTTAAAATTGACCACGATTTAATAACCTTGAAGAATTAAGAGAAGGAATCAATTGCAATCAAAAGGCAATTAGTTAAGGTCTAAGCTGAAAATGATAACTTGACCTTGAGGCAGGTGACTCAAGCTAAGCAAGCTACGAAGATAACAAAAAACCTACAACAAAAGTATAATAATCTAAATTAGTTTAATTAGAAGAATTGGAATGACATTAATACATTCCAAATCGAACATAACCAAATTACTAAAGATTACTCCAAGATGAAACAATTTAGTGTGGAATAAGAAAAGATCATACCTAATTTGGAGCATACCCATCAATAATAGAAAGAACTTTTTATAACCAATATCAAATTGGAAAAGCAAACTCAAACCTTGCATGTTCAAGTCTAAGATTTGAAGGGGCAATATGAACTAAAAAATGTACAATTAAACAAACCAACCAAGCCTTACCTATTTGGATGCATAACAAGTCGAAGGAGTTTTAAGAGTTGTTGCCGAATAATACTTTGTTCAAAGGTCCAAAATCAAGCTTTGCAAAACAAGAATCCAAAATGGAAGGAATGGTGGCAAACAATACAAGAATTTGCAAAGGAGCAAATCTAGGAAAACATGGAGTTAGTTTAAAATAATGAACAATTATATCAGCTAGAACTACAAGTTTATCATACTACATTTATAGATTTCATGTACATCTCACCTACCTTTGCATCTACAAATTGGAGGTCAACACAAAAACAACAGTTGCAACATCATCAACCTTGGGATCTAAACATCAAGGTGAATAATCTGTTGCGACAATCACTACTAGAATTTTTTTCTTTTGCAACTTGTCTTATGCAACTAAAAAATCTCACATGCAACTATTTTGGAGTTGCATGCAACATATGCAGTTGCATGCGACATTTTTTAGTTGCATAAGACAAGTTGCAAAAGACAAAATTTCTACTAGTGAATTACACTAACTAGTCCAATTAGATAAGGAACCGATTAAAAACTCATACCTCTTCCTTTATCTATAATCATTATTGTTGTACCTATTGTTACCCCATCACTAGTGGTTAGTAGTAGAATAAAGCCATTAAAGTTACTATAATTTGTTATTATATCCTTGACCCCACATCAGATAGGTGTAGGTTCAAAGATTACCTTGATTTCCATCACATCACATGCATAAGAAATATTTGTTATGCCAACATCAACCTTCATCAACACACCTATTCAACTTGTGTCTATAGCAAAAATTGATACCCCATTCATGGGCAATGTTGAACATGTGGAGGAAATTGGTATTAAACGAATTGAAAAAACTACAAAACAACCTACTAAAGTAGTTAAAATTGTTGCTTAGATTTAAAGCTAGTATTTTGAAAAAAAAATATAATGTTAAAGGAGGATAATGTTACCCATATTTTGTTTGTAACAAGTGATAAGACATGGTAGGTCAATAGGTAGTTAACATGTAGATTAGCAGAGTAGGTTGTCAATAGAAGATGCATGTAGTTGTAAACAAGTAGTTAGTTTTTGGAATGTTTATGTTTATGGTAGCTAGTTATTGTTTAAATGGTTTGAATTAGATAGTTTATTTTGAAATTAACATGTATATAAAGGGAAAAATAGAGAAAGAAAAGAAGGAGAGAATTAAACTTCTATTCTTTTTTTCAAACTTGTAATGAAATTTATTTATTTTTTGCTTTCAAATCTATTTTGGGATTTTGCAATTTGAATACATTTTTCATTTGGAGTTTTGATTCATACATAAAATTATGAATTTTTATTTTGAATGTACCTATTGCTAATTAACTCAACTTGTTTCTTAAATTAAAAAGGTCTTCAAGAACCTTGGTTGGAAACAAGTACAAGTCCCATTAACAACTTGGTTTTTGGTGATAGAACTATCATGTGTTACATAACTTAATTTATTTCTACCTTTTCGAGCTTTCAATTTATATTTTAGAGATTAAAGGTTGTTGCAAGTTATATTGAATTCATTTTTAAAACTTGAATATTTGAAGGTGCACTATTCATGTTCTTTTATTTATTTGCATCAAAGAAAAATGGTGCAAAGAAAACATGCATTTTGTTTAGAAGTTGACTTGTACTTGGTGCTACTTATAATGGTGAGGGACTTGAGAGGGGCGATTTTTTTTGCGATGATAATCATGTTGTGATTTTTTTTGTGTTTGAACATTTTGATTTTGGGTTGAAAGGTGGAATTGAAGCAAAATTAGTTTGTTCAAACACACATGTTACTTTGTGCATTTATTCTAACTTTCATTTCTTTACTTCTTTTCTTTTATATAATGTTTCATTGATAATGCTTGAATCTATTAAAATCAAAGTAATACATAAAAGGTAAGGTTTTTTCAAAAATAAAATGATGGTTGTTTATGAAAATATATAGTTAAATGATGATGTTATACAATTTTGCTAGTGTACTAATAATTATGTTGAACTAAATGTGTTGTTTATTGTGTCAAACCAATACATGCAAGACAAATGTTTAAATAATAAAAGTGAAGTATGAGACCAAATATGGTAAGTCTAATCTAAATACTCCAATTATGTGATGCATCTTATTTTGAAAAACCATCAATGTCTATGAAGGTAGGTTGTAGTTTAATCTATATTATAGTTGCACATGTTTTTTGTGGCATTTTTGTCACATTATGTTAATATAATGGCATTGTAGTAGCATTGTGTTAATGTTGTTGCAATGTAGTCACAATGTGTTATGTATATCGCTTGTTAAAAAAAAAAATAGTTTTAGTATAGTTGTAAAATAGTCTCAAACATGTTAAAATATGAATGTCTAGATATCTTCCACATTATCATTTTATGTATATGTTATTGACTATTTTTCACATGTGACACTAACTATTATAATATGGTAGATTTTAAGTAAACAAAGTGGAAGTCAAAAAATTGTGGTTCAAGTCCCATTTCAAGTTTCAACAAAATAGAAGAAAACATCTTACAAAATGGAAATACAATCTAAAAGTTTTAAACAATAATATTTGATTGTTCTGGTTTATCATTTTTGTAATGACCCTTTGTATGGGAAGAGGAAAACCTTTGCCATAAGTAGTTTGGGCATTATATTTGAATTTGCAGTCTTAAATTGTATTTCATTTGAAAGAAGGATCTTTTAAATGTTCTTATAATGTATTTTCCAACCTTGAATGTTAATGCATACAATTTCATATCAATATCATGTTTATATATAATGATCAAATATATTAAGTTGCAAACTAATGATACATAGTATGCACATAGTTTTAATCGAGGAAAACATTGGTTGGTGTTCAATTGCTTTGAAATGGTCACCATCATTGTTTCTAAGTTACAAGTAGTTGCCACTTTGTGGTAATTTGTAATTTAAAACAATTATTGGACAACTATACATGACATGATAAGGTAGCATCTAATTGTAAATAGTTGTCCATTGTTAGGGAATACAAATATATGAACATGATATTGTTTTTTAGTTGTGATATCCCCACCAGTTAATTATCACATAGTAGTTTAATCATTGCCCCTTGTAATATTTCAACTCCATAACAACTATAGTGAACACAATGGTTTTATTTTAGTTGTGAATATGTTATTTTATGTTACAAATGTGGTTATTAAATATTACTATAGTAGCAACACTATAGTTGTTTTGAAAAAGTTACAAAATTGTAAGTTTGTATAGTTCTTCAACAATGTAATTTTCAACTTGCCTATTATTTTAAGGGTCAAATGTACAAGACAACTACATGACAACAACAAAACAACTAATGTACAACAATGGTGAAAGGAGGAAGTTTCTTAATAATCATTCAACAATAGACGTCCATAGTTTTAATTTCAAAGTAATCACCATGCGGTGAGCCTATATAACTACAAACATATACTACAATGTGCAAAATTAGTTATCACCAAGTGGAAATATAATTCCATTTCATAATATGTTCTCATTGCACCTATAATTGCAAAAGAGTTGCCACAAAAATGAACAGAATTCATCATCATGGATGGATGAAATGCAATGTCAACATGAGATTGTAACTATAGTTGCATAATAATTACATTGCAAATGTATAATAATTATTTTTGTGAAATTCCAAGGGAGTTGCATGTGTTGCACACAAATATGGTGAATTACATCTGCTACAATTCTTATAACTTGTCCAATAGCACTCATGGTGTAAAATTACATAGAGTTGCAATTGGTCATTGTAATTCAAAAACACAATTGCAAGCCCAGTTGTAAATCACCTTATTTTCTTATAATGATTCAATATAAATTTTTGATTTTTGATTTTTAAAATTCCATACTCCACTCATGGATTCATGGATTCTACTTAGTGGCTTTATAGTCATGTCCATTGAATGTGCTGAAAAGTAAATATTAGTCCAACATTGGTTTTAATTTAATGAAACACACTAAACATTGAACCACCATTAATTCAACGAACTAACATATAAATGGTCGACATGTTCCATGTTTTCTTTCATGCCCTTGAAAATAAAATCCTCAAAATTTAAGCCCCATGCACCCTTCATTTATAGAAAGAAAATGGATTTCTCAATTGTTATCTATAATTTTTGTTTGCTATAAAAACAATTCCCTAACTATGTTAGTTCCCCATTTTCAACTACATTAATACTTAAATTCCATGAACATTAATACATATTTATCCAAAATATTTAAGAACGCCTTCAAAATGTGATGTGGTTATGTAATGCAACCTAGTAATCTAGACATATCAAAGTTAATTTTTAATTAAATTTTTATTAGCATATAGGTATGTTACAAAAATTAAATTCTTGTGCAATATGCACACACATCATAAAAAACATTCACAATACAAGAAATGAACTTACATATTTTTGGGCTAAAATCACCCGTGTGCTTAAAATTTGGTTTTTGTGTGGGCTACTAACGCACTCCCAAGCTCTTTCATAGACTCAAATGTGAGTATAAGGTGAAAACAATGGAAGGATAAAGAGTTGGGCACACTCATTTGCTCATAGCACTTTGGGGTAAAAGGGTGTGTTGGAGTTTTGGGATGGGGACTAAAAAGAGTGACAAGAAATTCAATTACTCACACAGACCTGCACAAACTAAACAAGTTGGTTAGTGTGTAATTAGAGCATTTTTAGTGCATGGACAAGCCATGAGCAAACACGGACTCACAAGACTCACCACGACCCAAACTTGGGAGAAACCACCACCTTCCCCCTTATAATATTCTCTGTGCATGGCCATAGGGCCAACACCCAAATGTCATTTTGTCCCGGGACTCCCAAGTTGGAGTCTCGAAATTTCTGAAATTAAGACTCCCGCGACTTTGGAGGCCCATAATTTTGTGTGAAGACCTTCAATTGAGGTGATGTATAATAAAAAGTTGTAGCCCTTGTTTAGATCTTTCCAATGGTATGTGGCATGCCACCTGCATGCAAGAAAATCAAGGCGATTCTTGACTTTTAATGATCGGGAGTCAAATTGGCAATTTGACTCCCGGCCTTTCTTTTGGCCATAACTTATGTTGTAAGTGCTGAAATGGGTCATGCGAGCACATTTTAAACATTTAAGTTTCAAAAGTTGTTAAACAATATAAAGAAATCTTCAATCCAATGAATTTTGACCCTTGCAATTACCCTCTAAAAATTCGGGAGTCCATCGGGACTCCAACTCCCAAAGTGGGAGCTCACTTGGGAATGTGGGGGTTCATTCCCTCACACTTTTCTACACTCTCGAAAGCATGAAATGTGACTCACGGGATTCACTCTTGGCCCACACCTTTGCTAGCCCTTGCCTTGGTCGTGAGCCCAAGGTTAGGGTTGCAATAGTTACACCCAATGGAAAGCTCATCATACATGCTTAAAGACCTCACCTTACATGAACCACTTATCCAAAACACATAACTTTGCCATGGTGAACTTTTCTAAAATTGAAATGACACAAATTTATTGCAACCAGGGCTCATTAGACAAAATAACTTGTCCCCAAGCTTAATAACAAACTAGCAACATGAAATCATGAAAAGAAAATAACTTGAAATTCCACCCACAAACGTTTTAAATATTTAAGAAAGGAATGGATGAATTATCAACCCCATTTATCTACATCTATTTAAATATCATCATTAATCAACTTCAAAGCAATCGCATTTTGTTACATATTAATCTTTTGAAGTATCATCCTTCTATGAATGAATCATTAAATTATTTAAAATTTATTTTCCTACAATTTAGTCAAGTCCAAGTAATTGGCTTTTATCATGCTTAATCCATAATAATTAACTAAATCATTCATGAGTCCAAGGAAGTCCATAATCAAAAGATTCTCAAACATAAAGCCCATAAAGACAATTATTTATTGAACCCATATCCATCCATCTTTTCACTTATAATTCATGATGAATCTTATTTACAAATTCCACTTCTATTAACCCATTTTGATGTTATAATCAATTATAAATAATTTTCACTACTTACAAACAATTTGCAATTTACACTTTGCATTACCTTAAGACAAAAGTTCTAATGATTCCTATCTTAATAACCTTTAAAAATCCTCTAGTGACTTCAAGTGTGACACTTCATTGGCATTCATAGAAGCATTAATGCAATGTAATGAATGTTGCAAAGCCATATCAATTGGTGCATGTCCCTTTTGAAAACTTTTTTGGGTCACCTTTCAAAGTCTAAATCCTCAATGAATTTTGTTGTGTGAGCCTTTGAACGAATCCAAAGCTCAAAATACCCATTCCATAACATGTTAAGTATGCAAC
>Ga0116227_10000427_pt1 | contig 80882 bp, 59 predicted proteins | sample S1TSphgellanicum_FD_89693 | JGI IMG/M metagenome (GOLD analysis project Ga0116227, IMG submission 89693) | Host-associated microbial communities from peat moss isolated from Minnesota, USA - S1T2_Fb - Sphagnum magellanicum MG | ecosystem: Host-associated > Plants > Peat moss > Unclassified...
GTTTTTTTTTTTGTTTTTTTGTTTTTTTTAGATATTTTTAAATTTTTAGAAAAAAAGAAAAAGAAGCAAAAGAAAGAAAAGAAAAAAAGGGGAAGAGGGAAAAATAAAAGGGGGGGGGGGGGGGTTATATATTATAAAGACAAGGTCCTTTCGTTTCGTTTTGTTTTTTTTTTCATTTAATTATTTCTTCACATGGGTTGTTCCTCGTATTAACTTCGATTTTCCTTTTTTTTTTTCCATACAACCCTACACTTTGGGGTACCTAGCCCTCATTGGAGTTGAAATCATTGGGGGAGTGCTAAAACACACAATCCAAATCACAAATTTAACATCTCATGATTTAATAATGGAAATCATGAAAAATTCGTTCATTCATAATTCGTACATTTTACTCACTAATATCATGCATTGAAAACAAGTTTGAAACATGAATTGATAGGAAGATGCAAAATTTGTGTGACATTCGTTTATTCATAGGTTCATACTTCATTTGTCAACACATTTATCTGTGTGTCAAACATGTTTCAATGCATGATATTCGTGTGTAAAATGTACAAAACTATGAATGAATGAATTTTATACGATTTTCATTATTAATTTGTCATATGTTAAATTTGTGATATGAATAAAAAAAAACACAATCACTTCATGTGATGTTTACAAGCAAAATTTGAACCCATGACAACTGGCATATCAATTATTGTGCATAAAATCATTTGCTTTTTGAATGTCACAAAACTCAAGTGTTGACTTTTGATGATTCAAAATATGACTCAATTACAAACAAGTAGGAATCTAGGCTCAAAACAAAAAATCAAGAAGAACAATGTGCAAAAAACCTTGCGTAAAAACACAAATGAATTACAAAACAAAAAACACCATATGTTTTGCAATCTCAAATCACCGAAAGTGATTTGAAAACTCACAACTTGAGTTTATATTCCAAACATTAAATAATTTGAACCTTGTGCACACATGAATTGATTCCAAGCTAGACCACAATTAATTACACTAACCCAAATTATCATTAATATAATTAGAACTTAATGAATAATTAAATTAATACTTTCAACATTGGACAAGTAAATAAGCACAAGGTACAATGCTCACCTAAAAATATTTAATTAAAAAAAAAATGCTTTTGATTGGGTGACTATGATGGTTGACCTTAGGGTAGAACTTAAATGGCATAGTACATTGGCAACTTCAACACTATTTATATCAGTTTTAGAAATGTTGAAAGTTTAAATATAAAATCGAAGAATTCATTTTCATATAGGAAAAATATTGAATTCTCAAAAATATTCTATTTGTTCAAAATGAAAATTTCAAAATCAAGTAATTATTCACCAAACATGTGTCAAAGTTGTCAAGATACTAGTGTACTCACACTTTATACTATTGAATTTTTCATGTTGAATAAAATGGCTTGTGCAATGTACTTTGGATGAAGTATACAGCCTTAACATAGTGTGACAAAGGATTTGAAGGATGTATTTGGGACGGTGGTCTCTCCACAAGGCCTAGTAAAGCACTACTTCTGCACGGCCCACCAAATAATTGGCTGTGGTAGTGGCATTTAAATAATCTCTCATCTTATACTGTCCAGTTTTTCATGTTTATGGGTGGTGTGAGGGTGTTTTTTTCCATTTTGTGATGTAAAACATTTGATGATTTTTTCCCAAAAACTTAGCAAAATTAGTCTAATTTACACTAAGAAAACACAAGTTAAAAGAAATTGTCAAAAAAAAAAAAAATCTTTGGGTGGGGCTGGAGAAATAATTAACACTCTATGGTGGATGTGAAAGACACTTGTACACACGCCCAACATGAGCACATTGTTGGGTTGAATTTGGGGCCATTTCATTGCAATGTAAAAAGCCAGACCTGATTTTTTCCTTTGTATTTTCAGGCACTTCTGTGGGCAAAACTTTGGTATAGGATGGGAGGTGTCTTAGGAATTTGTAAGGGGCAAGCCAGTGACAATTCCTTTGTTTAAAACAAAGGAATGCTGGCCTTATGCTTCCTCTATACATAAATAGGAAGAAAGTCTTATTGTGGCTTCTGAGTGCTAACCATTCCAACATGGGTAAGTAGGTAGGGAATGTAAGTAGTTACTATGTAGGTCACCAAGTAGGTGGGTAAATGCATGTCAATAGTTAGTACATCGTTCACCATTGTGATTAGTCATAGGACATGAATACAAGAAAAAAGTGATTTAAAAAAAATTAATTAATTGTGATGTAGTCAAGGTGGCAAACATCCATAAAGAAATTTAGTCAAATTTTGTGATTAAAGAAATATGAAAAGAAAAAAAATTGAAACATCTTTATGATAGTCAATTTGTTTTTTTTGTGTCACAACATGGATAGTGATTAGAAAATGCAACCCAATTCAAGTCAATCAAGTTCAATGAAATGTGCTTAATGTGTTGCAACTAAGTATGCATTTATAGTGTAAGGATTGTGAATGTAAACAACACCTTATCAAAAATCAAATGTAATAATTCAAACTTATAACTCACTACAAACACATGGTTTAGAAAGTAGAAGTAGGAAATTAAATTCAAAAAACTTTCATGAACTTGGTGGGTAAAAACCCTTTTGCAACTTGCAACCCCATGTAACATTTGAATCTTATATTCTTTACATTGATAGATTCCAAAATTGAAAATGCCCCAAGGGCAAATTTGGCTACCCATGGGTTGCAAATATTGCTTTATGGAGCAAAAAGCAAGGCACATTTTGAAGAGTTGCACAAGGCTAGCTTTCACATGATATAATGCCTACTTCGTAAATCTTCTTTTAACATTTGAAGACCTTTCACATATTTGGTCTTCAATAAGAGTAATGGTTTTGTACTAGAGAGAGGGCAAAGTTTGGCCAATTTCACTTGAACATGTAATTTTTCCACCCCACTATTGTTCTTGGCAATGGATTCTCTTTCAAATATTGAAATCACATTGTGTAAAATAGACCCTTCTCCTATTGAAATCAACTGTACATGGAGTAATTGACATGGATCATGTCCATTGGCAAAATATGTGAAACGGATGTCCTTCACAAATTTTCAACGAATGGAGCAAAAGTTACTGAATTTAGAGTAATTTTCATCCCTGGAAATTAATTAAAAAATTCAAAATAATTTTGTCACAATTAATTTAGCAAGGTTTCATAAGAACTTTGAAGTGAAGCTCAACCCAAATGGAATTGGGATACATGACTCTAGAGGAGTCTATTATGGACACTTGGGCCAATGGCACAAGGGACAACTACTAGTACATAATTCGATAAGTTATTCTTCATGCATAGCACATCCACCACAAAATATTTGGACCTATGGTTATTGTGGCATTCCTACCATATAATGCTTGGTAAGTATGCTCTCATTGAATAAGAGAGACTAGTATTCCATGTTTCCAAATCCAAACAAGTACTACACTCCAAGGTTTGGATCTTTATGCATTAAGCCCCATGTTATGTGTAGGGTAGGAGGCCCGGGGTGGGGGCATTTCCCAAATGAGACACCTACGACAATGTGGTAGCCAAGCCCTGCCCCACATTTTGAAAATGTGACTTGTAGGCTTTACCCATTGTGAAGCACAAGGTGAACATTTTCATGAACCTAAACATAGGAAGAGCATGACAAGGAGGAGGGGAAGGCTTTCTTTGAGTCTACTCATTTTAAGCATGAGAGGGATCTTCTGTATAGGAGAAGGATCTATTTTACACCCTTTTGGGACTTGAGGAGGCTCCTGGCACGAGATCAGACATATTGAGTGTATGTTGTTGAAAATCTTGAAAGGTGTCCTTTCTGCAATGGATTTTGTCCATTTGTGCCAAAATAATTATTAAAAAATTTTAAAAAAATCTTGGAAGGTTTCCTTTCTGCAATGGATTTTTGTCCATTTGTGCCAAAATAATTATTAAAAAATTTTAAAAAAATCTTGGAAGGTTTCCTTTCTGCAATGGATTTTTGTCCATTTGTGCCAAAATAATAATAATAAAAGAGAAATAAATTAATAAAAATCTTGGTAGGTTTCCTTTCTGCACTGGATTTGTCCATTTGTGTCAAAATAATAATAATAAAACATAAATAAATAAATAAAAAATCAACTTGGAGGTTCTAAAGATAGACCCTTGAAATAAAGAAACCAGCATTGTTTTGCTTTGACAAATGCAAAATAGGAAGCATATAGGTATAAGGTAGAGGAAAAAAAAAGAGACGTCTTCCAAATGATGGAAGGTACTCTGGAAGTGCCCTTAGGATCTTCCATGGAGTAGAAGGTCTTGCATGCAATGTTTATTTTGGTCAATTTTGTGATATAGCCAAAGTCACGATGATCTACATGAAGATTTAGCCAATTTTGGCTATAAAATAAACATGAAAGTAAAATTTATTTAACCAACCTTGTTTTTATTGGCTACTTACTTGGACCATGTATATAAATCTGGCGATTTAAAAAATATATTTAGTCAACATCTGGCTATTGAAAATGTCAAAACACTTGATTTTAGCACTTTTAATTTTTAATATAGGTATGATGGGGGGAAAAATGAAACCAAATGTTTTGAAAAATGAAGCATCCACAAAGGATGAGCATTACAATTTTTGACATGCATGTGGGTCATTGCGGAGGAAAAACTCCATGCAATAAGGTGCCCTCCAACAACACTACAAAAATCCACCCATTGCCAAGTTGGTTTCATAATGTTTCAACCTATAGTGGAGTAGTGGAGAAGTTATTGAATATTGAACAAAATTTTCATTAAAATTCTAATTTTAAATCAGAAGGTAAGTAATAAGGGAATTCCTGTGCATTCTTGGAAAGCCTTCACTAACTACGATTTAATTGAAGGTGATTTGGTTCATTTTAGAACTAAGGTGGGAGAGAAAGGTATTGAATATTGAGTAATTTTTGTCATTGAATTTTTTTTTGGGACCTTTCCTAACCTCAAGACTCTAGACTTTACCTAGACCCCTAAAACATAACATGATATCCAAACCTAGGTTACACCCTTGATAGCATCTGGGTCTCATCGTTTTATGATAAATGCCTAAAAACCTAAAATCGTTCATTGGTCCAAAGCATGAAAGGTGGTAAGCTTGAGTTTACATTATAGTAATTTGAGGCCTAAGCCCAAGCAATTGACCTTGGATGAATGAAAAAAATTGTTGGAATCTAACATGGACTATTGTGAATAATGTTGCTTGGGCCTTTGGGGTATTTTTTGTGGTCCACTTCTTTGAGGTGTGTTCGATGAAAATAGTGACTACCCATGGGTCTCAAAAATTCCTAGGCACTACTTATATATGATATTTTATTAGTTTTCATAATATTTTAAAAAGTTTAAATTGGAGGGAATTTTTTGTGGCTTCTCCCCTCACATGTGTGTTCTTTGGTCCAAATTGGTTTTACAAGAGGAAAAAATGCCATAGTGAACACCATAGTTTGTGCTTGAATCATGGGCCCATGCTTTGTGACCTTGTCAACAACATTGTACTATGTTGTTGCCTGTACTTACAAGTATTAGTTGAAGTGAGGAATTTAGGGTTTAGGGTTTAGGGTTTTATTCTAAAATATTCTTTAATTTCATTCACAAATTATTATATTGTGTAGGAAGATGAGGGAGTAGGGAATTTCACATGGGATCAACATTTCAATCCCATGCATTGAGAATGAGGTGAACATGCTGATTCTTTTATGAACCAATTCATTTGGCAAATCACAACCGCACAACATTTTTATGTGATTGGAACATCAAGCCAAGAAAACCAAGTGCTTGCTTGGGACCCAGAGGCTTATCCTCAGAGTCCTTATTTGGATTCAATTCAACACTAGCTTGTAGACATCATCTAGTAAAGCTGAGCTAACCCAACAACCACAATGAATGTTACAAGATCACTATTTAGTTGCTGAAAACCATCTGGGTGTGGACGGTAAAATATGAACAACATTGTGACATTATGTGTGTTTGGCATATTTTATTGTGTTATTCATCTTGGGACTGAGTTATTTCTTCACCATTCTGAGAACATTTGAGGGGTTGCCATTAGGTGTTAACATTGCATCTGTTGTCTCTCCCAATGGCTTCTTTCAGAATCAAAGGTTGAATCATCATATCACTTGTCCTAGTAGCTTGGAGATCCTTCCTGAATGTACCTTGTCAATGCCCCCACCCAACTAGATTAGCAAGAAATGATTTCCTAACCCTTCTCTATGCCCTTGTCCTAGATAAGCCCATTTATCCACTTAATTAATTAGTAAGGTGTTTTTGAAACTACCATAGTACCATGTCAAGTTGAACATTTCAAAGTCAAATAAATATTTAATTTTAAAAGAGAAGTAAAATATTCCGAAATATTCTAAAATATTCTTTAATTTCATTCACAAATTTTTAAATCTTTGAATTACTTTTTTGTGGAAATTTTTTTCTGAAGAAGTTGCAAAATTACTATTGTTAACAAAAATTTGCTTAGAAAAAAAAACCCACTAAAAGTCTAGTGGTGAATTGCTATGTACACAGAACAAACAAACTAGTGACAGTTATGTGTATGCAATTGGTGGGTCATGCAACAAAAATCATCATGTAGATATAAACCCCAATTAGTATGGTGTAAAGCCATATGTATTTGCTCCAACTCCTCAAGTTCATGATTTCACAAATTTCAATCTTAGCTTTCATTGCATGAAAAATTCATGAACAAAAAATTGTGAAGTTTGTTGCGAAACAACCAATGCAATGTAAATCATCACCACATAAATCTAAAATGTATCTACATAATGCAACATGATGCAAACATTCACACATATTTGTAGGTGAGAATGCTAAATAAAAAATTGAATCCTAAATGGTAGGCACAATCAAGTGAACCTAAGCTAAAATAGTCCCAAAATGCACTGCAAAGGTAAAGTTGGAAGATTAATTCACGAATTAATATTATGATCTTTGATCCTAAAACATTAGAAGTTTGGCTCATCAATGCATTCCCAAGTGGTTATGATTTAACTCAAGCAAGGAGCTCAAATATTATTAACACCCAATTCCCAAACAAATGCAACTACAGTTTTTACACAACATTGGGTCCAATGGGTGCTCACAACTAACTCCAATGGGTGTGTAGTCAGGAGCTGACTTTTCCCTCACATAAAGATGAAATTTTCAGTTCAATCTAGTCATTGAGTCAGCACAAAAGTTTCACCACAAAACATGAAAGTAGCTCAGTTTGGTCAGGAGTTGAATTTTACCCCCATCAATTCAGCCCTCATGAATGGATGCCTGTTCATACTATGATGAAAAAGATCAGTCTTAAGCAGGGGTTGAATTTTAGTTCATGATATGAGAATATTACTAATTTACTTGGCCCAGAAATTGCAGTCCCTCAAACTCTTCTCTCTCTTGCAAGTTGCAAGTTGCATTCTCTGCAGAGTCAGACTTCTGTTTTTCATCTGGTACCAGAATGAGAGCTAACTCAAACTGTGCCATTTAAACTCATTGCACAGTTGTTGCTGGTAAAAGGCGCAGCAACTCTGTGCACTTGTAGAAAAGAGTCTGATGAATATGATCTGACTGCTGCTCAGTGTTTCTGATTTGCCCATCATAATGATTGGTCCAGGTGGTTTGCTATTGGTAGTCTCCCACCTATTTGCTACCTCAGTTTTAGTTTTATGGGTGGGGTTGCAAAAAAGTATATAACTATACTTGGATGTGAAAAACATTTTTGCACGATCACATACTGAGCACTGCTCGAGATGCTCTAATGGCTTGCATTTTCCTTAAATGAATGAAAACGACTCTAGATGCAATCACACCCCATCGCAAGTACATGGTAATGAATGGTAGGACATTTTTAGTGATGAATTCACATGACCATGTTATCTGATGGAAAAGCTAAGGTGGAATCCTCAATGACACATGATGCAAGCCTAGTGGTAATCTAGTGGTGATCCGGTGTTGCCTATTATATATTGAACCTTAAAAAAGGTCAATATTTTACAGAACAAAAATTTGTATTGTCAAACATGAATGAAGAATATTAGTTTTTTTTGTAGCTTTTTTGTTGTTGATGGAACCTAGTTTAATGTGAATAATGTTTAGCTATTTTGTGTTGGTAAGGTAGTATTTCAAGGAGTGTTTTTAAAATCACATCTTTAATTTTTGTTTTGTTGATTTATTTTGTGGGTTTTCAACTTGAATTCTTGCAATTTGTGTGGATGTTTTCATGTTTGTGATTTTGTTAGTTTTGATAATCTTAGGTGCTAATCTAATTGCACACAACAATATATTGCAATAGGTGTCTATTTATCTGTTTGGAGGTGATCACATGGTAACCTCCCATATCATATGGCCCTTTGTTTTTCTTTTGGTATTGTTGGAAGTCCTCACTGAGATGATGTGGATATTTTTCATTTCAATTTTCAAATCACAAGAGAAAAATTTATAATTAAAATAATTTTCATCTTTGGAAATCAGGCTTACAAATTTGTACTTCATATTTGGTTTATAATTAGATTCGACTAAGTCTTTGTAGTGACGATTGCTATTTTTTTACATCTTCATATGTATAATTGTCACCTAAGCTACATTCCTAAAAAAATTCCTACAAAAGACATGGGTCACAATGGCATCACAATGGGCTTCCAATGAATGGTGCATTGATGGGCATGGTTTCTTTAAGGATTTTGTGATGTAGTGAAAGTGGTGATCATTTAGAAAATAATTTCGCCAAATTTGGCTACATACTAGATGTTAACGTTTGAAAAAAAATTCCTTTTGTATCCTTTGCTACCAAATGGAACTTATCATAAAAATATGGCTATTTGAAATTTTTGTTCTTTGAAATGTAGCAAACTTGGTTCATTTTCTTCATAAAGAGTTCTTTGTGTAGGTTGAAATTGTATTTTGAAAGTCAAAATTCAGCAAAAATTTTCCAATAAAAGAAACATTGGTGATGGGCACTGGGTCACATAATCCCATCTTGCATACCACCATCATCAATTTTAGTCCACCAAAATGCGGCAAGTGGCAATCTAGAGAAAGTACCTTGGTGTTAAGTTGTTTATGCTGAAAGGGAATTCTAGAAGTTTATTTTTTTGCATTGCATTAACAAAGTTGAAACCTTCTTTATGAAATTATTCAGCCAATGAACCTTCCCTTGCTGAGCAACCTTTATTTTGCTGGCTGTATATAACCAAAAAGTTACATTAAAAAGGTGATAAAATCGATTTTTTGTTCAGATTTTCAAAAGCCAGATTTTCTTATCAAATTTAAAGAGAAATCATCCAAAAAGATAAGATATTTTGGGTAAGTAGCCCAAAAAAAAGATATTTAACAAATTTTATTTTCATATTTAGCTTGTATTCAAATTTGGCTAAATCATCCTCTAGATCATCGCCACATTGGCTAGAACACTAAATAGACCCAAAAAAAAACACTTCATCATTTATGCTTCATTTCATTTTGAGTGATTTAAAATGTTATGGGAGTGCTACCTCAAGTTCTAGAAATCATCTTGGAAGTGTAAATGAAAAGGAATAATGAAAAAATAGCAAGAAGAAGAAAAAGCTTTCCAACTCACAAAACAAGTTTTTTTTCTGCTTCTCTTTGGACGCCTCCAACTTTCAAAGCTTTTAACTTGTTCATTTTTAAACGATCTAAAGTGTTATAAGAGACACCACCTTCAGTTCTCCAAATCATCTTTGAACTCTAATAACAACAGAGAAACATACAAGGAATTTTCTGGGTGTTGGGAATGGACTTTGTATTGTTCAATGTTCTGTTTTTTTGGAGTTTTTGACTCTCTCTACTTTGGGGGGGGGGACAGTAGCTTTCTCAATTCTACTCTGTTTTTGATAATTTTTAGTGTGCCAGATGCACCAATAAGAAGGATTCGAGTTACTAATAAATGCTGAACTTTATGACCTTGTACTGGCCTCAAGGCGGAAAGAAGGATAGGATCGAATTTGGGAAGCCAATTTGCAACGCTTGGAGGGCCAATGTTGCATCATTTATTAATATCCTGACGTCAACGTTTTAGCACTTATTAGTAAGTCGAGGCCCCAAGTGTGTTGTGGCCTGACTCCTAGTGTAAAGAGGGCATTACCGAGTAGTTACATTTAGGTGGGATTTCCACATTCTGGGTGCTGAGTTTGTACTTCCAGATGACTTGCAATTTGGAGTATGATGATCTTATCTTCAGATCCAAAGAAAAAGGAGCAAAGTTAGTTTCCCAGTTATGGGAAAGTTTGTCTCAAACTGATGAAAAACATTTCAAAGTAACTTGCAACCTAAGCTAAGAGCCTGGTGCCATAGTACATAGTATATACAAGTGTTGAGCAGGTACCACGCTCCAACTGTGGTAACTAGACTGGTACTGAGTTTGGTATCAAAGAACCAACTAGATGGTATGAATGGAGGCAATACCAGCCTTGTACAGTAATTCCAGCACCAGTTTCAATAAATATCAAATGCCAGTCCAATCAGCATTTCTTTTCTGGTGTGAAATTTCGCCAAAATATGAAAAATAAAAATAAAAAGGGAATATTCTGTCACACTATTCCCATAGTTTTGAAAAAAAAATTGCCAAGTTTCAGAGAATTCATTTTTTCTGGGGAAAACTTTTCTCCACATTTGGACTATGCTTTTGGTTTGGTAGCAGTTTTTTAACAAGGTTTTTCACTATTTGGATAGGTTCTAAAAACCTTTAGCCATTTAAAGCTAAATCCCTTGTGAGCCGTTAGCCAATGACACAACATCTGAAATTTGAAAAAATAAAATCACTTAGTCCAATATGAGATTTGAAAAAAAAAAAACCCCAATACCAATACCAATACCAAGCTGATATGAAAAATTGTTCATATGTTCAATAGGGTTTCGGGTCCTACCCTAAACCCTAAACCCACCCAACATTGGTATGTACCAACAACATCGTGTGGTTCCAATGTTGTTCAGTTCTTGATTTTGAAAGGAACCTTTGGGTTTGATTTTTAGTTCTTTTTGGTTTGGCTTGTGCATGGGAAAATTTTAATTTAGTCACGGTTCCCTCCACCCAAAGCACCTTAGTGTGAGAGGAAACAAAACATCTTAGAGTAAAGTTCAAACCAAACAAAACCTTAAAGACAGTACTTGATGCTAATGAGTGGCATTCAAGAGGCCCTTGTGTAAAGATCGCTCAACTGCCACCTCCCTAAAGACCCTTGCTTACCTCCCTAAACCACAATTAATCATATGTACCAGTTGGGGTGAAAAAGGTTTTGTATGTCCTCAAGCTAAAATTCTATGGACAAAACAAGTTGAAGGATGGAACTACACCCAACACAATGCTAGCCAAAAAATTAGCACCTAACCCATGAACCAAAATGAAATGAAATGAAACTAACACTTAGCAAAATGACAGTAAATTGAACATGTGATGGCAACGTCCATAAGCTCAAGTTTGATTCCTTCATTAGCTTTTGGTTTCGACCTATGTGAAAATACTTGAGTTCCGAATGCAAGTTGCGAGTGCATTTTGTCATATTTCTTATGTGAAAGTTCTTTTTAATTGGTTTGCTTACAAATTGCAAGATTCTAATTGTGGTACGAGAAACAACTGAAAAAGAGTTGCAAAACAAGTTGTTTGAAGTTCATTGTCATCTCTTGCGAAAGGAAGTGAAAAGAATTAGAACATAGTTAGACAAGGAGCATTTGTGTGAAACCTAATAAAACCTGATGTGAGCTGAATGGATTCACGCAATTGAAATGGTCTACATTTCATTGGAACCCCAACCACAAAAATGGTCAAAACTTACAAAGCCACTATGTTATTATCATATGTACATACTATTGAATAAACATATGATTATGTTTAAGGACGTTGTCCTAATGTCTCTTGTGAATTTCAAGAAAGAAATACATATGCAAGGTGAAGACTAAAATGTGTGTTATAAATAAATATCACAAGAACTTAATTGGTTTCAATTATATTCTAATTTTAGAAATGTCAAATCACCCGGGGAATACAAGACCCTTGTGAGCCAAAAATGTATCAAGAGAATGGGGTAGCCATCATTTCCATTGAAAGGCCTAAGCACTTGTGATGAATAATGATACATACTAGGCTATTTTATGGGAATCTAACAATGAGGTTATGCAATGGCCTAAACAACCATGGTCGAGGTGATTGGCATGGGTTGGTGATAACATGAGCAAATCTGGAATGGTTCTACTTTTGATCAAAACTGACGTGATGTGTTGGAAAACATAGTAGTGTAAGGAAGACTTCAATAGGATCAATGTTTTTTTTCTTGTATGAAAATTTGCCCAAAATGCAAGAAAAAAAAGAAGAAGAAAAGGAATATTCTATCATAATATACCCATTTTTTTGTGTGGAAAAAATCATCAAATTTTGAGAAGAATTGTTTTTTGAAAGCTTTTTGCCACATTTGGATTTTGCTTTTAGTTTGGTAGCAATTTCAAAGTGATTTTTTAAATTGTTTAAATAGGTTTCAAAAACATGTTGACATCAATGTCATTTGGTTCTTGACTTCAAAAAGAACCTTTGGTCTTGGTTCTAATTTCTAAAAATTCTTGATTGAACTTTTGGTCTAATCTTGATGCTAGTTCAAGTTGAATTTCTAAAGCCTCTGGTTTTAGTCATTTGCCCACAAGATTTTAATTTTGATTCGATTTAAGATTAGGTTCAGTTTCATCGTCATTCCACATACTAAACAAATTATTTTTTGTGAATATTAGTTTGTTGAATTAGTGAACATAGTTTAAGATAGAAATTATGTACAACCAATCAATTGTAACAACTTGCTTCAAATGGAGGGTTAAGGTTTTTTTTTTTTTTAAAATGGTAAAATTCTACTTATTACTTAGAGAACTTGAACCTCATTAAAATGTGATAACACACCTAGTTCAAGTTCTAGTTCAATTTTGGAAAGAGGTGTGATGATCAATTTGGTTCTCATTGCAATTTCGACAAAATTTTAAACCTTTGGTCCAGAGACCTTAGAACCCAACCTATAACCTGGACTTGAAACTACCATCACTAGTTCCAACCAATGTCATCAGGTTATTCATTTTGTAGGGTTAAAATTGGAGGTTCAATTTTAGGTTTTTGTGACTTGAACCCAAGTTGGACACTTTTTAATTCTTAATTTTGTTAGAATTGCCTACAACAGCTGAACAATGAAACTAATCCTTGTTGAATCCAAAATCAAAATTATCAAAGATAATTTTTGAAAATGGGGTTAAGATCTTTTATGTAAGAAAGCTGATTTATTTTGGAAAAGTTATTAAGTATGTTGAACTTTATATTTGAATTTTAATTAATTGTTGAACTTTGTACTTACATAAACCCCTTTTTTAATTTGTTGTAAAACTTTGCCCTCATACAATTTTTAGCATTGGGGAGTGTGTAGTGTGTTCTTGGAACTAGACCCAATTTTTGAATTGGGCTTGTAAGTTTTTGAATTTGAAAAAATGTGCTAAAATTGTAGATGAAGGTTTAGAAATTGGAAGAACTAAGTACCAAGCCCCACCTAGAGCAACTCCAAATAAATTTTTAAAATTTGAGATGAGAGGCTAGCTCCAAAAGGAAGAATTGGACAACATTGGTTGAAATGTTGAGGAGCTTCAACTGTTCGGAATTTCTTTGCAAAAGTATACAATTGGCAAGGACATTGTTTCTCTCCTAGAAAAACTAGAACTACATAATGGGGATCGTAATTATCTCAAGTAAATCAAGATTGCTATCATGTGTCATGGGTGTGAAAACCTTTGACAAAAGTCATGTTTGAAAGGCTTATGCATAATTGAAATTCAAAGCAAAAACAATAACATGTCTTGTGTAATAGGACAAAGGCAATTGTGAAAATGTATGAACAAGACAAGGTGTGATGGGCATGTAGTTGAGAGAATATAGTTATGAAATGTGTTATACAATGATAAATCATTGTCTATAAAAAGTTACATAGTACTTCAAATTGGTTTTTGTTAATCTAATGCTAAATATGGGTAATATACAACATGTTCTTATATTGATGCGGGCGAAGTTTATAGAAGCTTCCATAGATATTGAACCATATCATTCAATAAATGTATTCAATGTATGTTCAATGAAGGAGCTTTTGTGAACATTATTATTTTAGTCATCAATTGTGGATGGTCTTCATCCATATTTTGCAAGTTTAATATTAAAAACTTGCAAAATATTCTTAAAAGTTTATTTTAGTCCTATAGTAGTTGGCTGTTAATTTTAAATGATCAAATTTAATGGATTATGGATGCTGTCCATGGTCCACCTAGATATGTAGTTTGATGAGGCCAACCTTTGGTGGGCCAAGTTAAATTGTATCACACTACATGGGGACAACCCCAATATGATATTAGGAATATTTTTTAACAATGAAAAGTAGGCATGATCCAGTTTTTCACAAAATTAAGTATGCCACCAAATTTTTTTAAAAAAGAATTAAATAATACAATTGTGTGAAAATCAACCATTGTTAAAATAAGTTTGAATATATCGATCATAGTTTATTTTCCAATCCTGGTTAAATTCAATCAGAGTTGCACTTTTTAATATCTTAAAGGAAATTTTACAGTAAGTAGACAATCAAAGCCTATTAGCCTACCCATGATTTTTCAGAAGGCTTGTTGTTGAGAATTTTGAAAGCAGAGATCGGGTTCATATGAGACCAGAAACAAATTTGAAGATTTCTCCAGGAGTGTGTGGTTGGGACTTCTAGTGCAGTCTTGCAATAGGACATGGAAGATTTTCCTAAAGGCTTAAATCAAAATCTCGACAAGAGTTAAGAGTTTTGAAAGAAAATATCCGACTAGAAACAAATTTGAAGATTTGTCAAGGAGTGTGGTTGGGACTTCTAGTGCGGTCTTGCAAAGGGACATGGAAGAGTTTCCTAAAGGCTTCAAAATCTAAACAAAGGCTAGAATTTTGACAGAAGAGATCCGTTTGAAAACAAATTTGAGGATTACTTATTATTATTATTCTAGTTTCCTGAATGCTCACAACAAGGAGCAATCCTTGAATTATCAAACCCCAAAAAGTGATTGAATGTGGGGAAACCAATAATGCTAAGGATTAAGGACCCATCAAGGGATGTAGCATCTATGTAACCAATTTGGACAACATGGTGGGTAGTCATCCTACTATTGTATAGAGGTCAAGGATGAATCAAAGTAAATCCAATTTTGTGGGTGGATGCAAGTAGGACCCATAACTTCATGTCATGACCTTTGGTATCCATGTTGAGGATACTCCTAGAAAGCATACATGCTTGTAGGATCATGTTGTTGAATTAGTAGGTTGACAACTCTTGTGATCAACTCAATTATTATAGTTTAAATTTGGAGTGTGATACACATTGGGATGCCATCATCCCTTTTTTTTTAGGACATGTCAAGGATGTTCCAAGGACATGAGGGATGTCTAGAATAAGGTGTCTTTGTTGGTAATTTTGAGCTTTAGGCAAGGATTTTTTTGGTTCAGGAGATGTTCTATCTAGGATTAGGTCATGTCAAGGATGATAGGGGGTGTGAGGGATGGTGAAGCACAATAGGAAGACAAATGTTGGAGGGTGTTGGGGGACATTATCTAGCATTTTCAGATTATCTACAAATTAACTTGAGAAATGGATGTGTGTTGAAGGATGTACAATACTTTTGTATGTGTTCATGAACTTCTAGAACATGATGAAATGATAATTAAAAGATGGGTTGAATCTGGAAATGTGGAAATGGAAAAATGATATCTATTCTATATCTAATAATGTTACTGAGTTGCTATTTGTAGTTTCAGTTATGGAGATGAACCATCTCTTTGAATTAGTATGAAAATTTTATGTTTTTAGAACACATATCACCACTTATTTGTAAAAAACAAGGAAAAAAACTTGAACAATAGTTGGATTACATTCTTAAAAATTGTGCAGAGTGTTTGGTGATTTCTTATGGGGTGTGTGTAAAGCAACATTGTCCAAAAGAAAGACTCTTCCCTTTCATTTTGTGTTGAGTATATTGGTGTTAATAAGGTCATCATTACAAGCTTAATAAGACATTTCCTTTCAAAATTTTCACAATTAATCCACAGAGCCTTTGAAGGTATTTCCAAAGAGAGACCTTAAAGGTGGGCTACCACTTGATCTAGATTAAGGATCATGACATTCCTAAAGTGCTGGAATCAAATATGGACATCATGAATTTATCATGAAGCCATTGGAGTTCACAAACACACTAGTCACATTCATGTGCTTCATAAACTTGTAGATCATTGAATTTAATATGGTGTAATTTGTGATTGTGTTTTTGGCTCACATATTGGTATATGTCAAATCTAGTAAAGAACACATGAAGTAGATTAAAAATATATTTAACATTGTTTCAAGCAATGAATCCTTTGTTAAGAAAAAGGCAATGTGGGTTTGTTGTATACAAGGTTGATTATATGGTGATGCATTGTTTAAAGACGTGTGTTGGTAGCTACTGTAAAAAGGTCAAGGCTGTGTTGCACCAAGGATTTTTTTATTGCAAAAATGATGTAGTATTAATTTTGCAAATTTGTGAGATCCAAGAGTTTTTGAAGGAGGGGTGGGCTTTGGAACCTTTTGATTTTGGTGTTCCCAATAGGTTCTAAATGTAGACTTCCCAATGTTCCCATATGTTCCCCAAGTTTTTCCCAATAGCACTACACTTAATCCCAAGATATCCTTTACCTGGAGTTCTACTCTTGTAACCTAATGTCTTGGTAGGCCAAAGTGAAAGACTATAATTTATTTTGGGAGTGGCCAAAGTGTGAATTCTTCTTTTTGGGTCATGCACCAATCAAAGATGGCCATTGCCAAAAAAACTTAAATTGAACTTTGGATCTCCTCACTAATTACTATGAATCAGACTTTGATATCAAGGGTTGTATCCCTAAGTTGGGAATGTCTCCTGTCTTCTATGATTATTAAATCCTAGAAAACTGTAGTTTTAAAAAGTCCTATATGGTGATAATTAAATCATATTTTGAGTGAAAGAAAAGAATTAATGTGGTAACTACATAGAGAATTCTTAAAAATTCCTAAATTTGGAATTGTAGTTGAAAGTATCATAATCCTAAACATAAAGTGGGAAGTATGCATTTATCAGTTATCCAAAGGCCCGAATGGCTATATGATTGTATTGGTTGTTGACCGCTTAATAACCAGATAGACCCACTTTTTGTTGTCAAGATCATCCATTAGGTGAGCTGGCAATATTGGTCTTCAAGGAAATCTTTATATCACATGATATGTCAATAAAATTATATCCCAATACATAGAAATACATTGGAAATTTTGGAGCTTCTTGTTGAAGATTGGCACTTAAAAGGGAAATGAGTGCATGTCATCTTGAAACTTAAGTTACAACTAAAAGACCAAATGACACATTCAAGGAAATTATGGGTTTGAAAAGAAACTTGGAGCAATACTTTGTACTAATGGAATTATCTTGGAACCAAGACTTTTGTAACTAAAATTAGAATCCATTGGTATCATTCTATTCCATACATTATATGGATGGTAATGTCTGATTCTAGTTTCTACTTGACACTTTAGGGTGGAATCTTTTTTTAACCAAATGGTTGTTGATATGCAACAAGCACTTAATTTGGTAATGTTAAAAAGTATGGAAAAAGCTGGAGACCTAAAAAAACTTTACAACCAGTTGGAGTTGAACTAAATGATTACCAATGTTCTTAAAAATTAAAAATCTGGGATAATTTATCTTGCAGGTTGAAAATGCTAAGAACTAGTATTTTCCAAGTTTTGTGAACTTTTCACCATATTGAAATCAAGGTCTCACAAATTGGTCCTTTAAAAACATTCAAATGTGACGTTTTTCATGTTAGATTGTTAGAGAAAAAATTGTATCAAACCCTTGTTACCTTTTGGCTAACTTGCCATATGATGGTGACACTATGGCAGCAATTTTGAAGAACCTTTGAAAATTGAAGTTTGAGAGGTTTCAACAGGGATTGAAAAAGAATCTTTGAAAATTACCACTTGTGGAAACATGAGCTTGTGGATAAGGCCAGTTGGGAAAGGTGATGGAAAATGAGTGAAAACCCTCTAGTACTAAAACTGTGGTCGAATGCACTAAAATTTCATATGTCACTTGTGTGCACATCTCGATCTGTGATCTGTGTTTCCTATACGTAAATTCAATTTATTGTAAAATTTTGATTGTAGTGAGAGTGGCCCATCATTTTGCTTTCCAAAGAGGTACGTAAACAGTACATTGTACAAGCCTAGATGCCATGTTATGGGATGGGCTACAGAACTTGGGCCCAGTAGGTCTCAGGCCTGGAATCCTGGTCAAGTTGCTCTCTTTGACAAGGTTTTTGCATGGAACTTAATGAAATTGGTTGGGGGGTGAAGGGCAAGGCGAGGGGCTGGAGTGGGTGGGGAGTGCATGGTCCCTTGATGAAAATATGAGAAAATGTGGCAACTAAAGACCTGAGATAGTGCTTTAAATAAAGATTACGATGTGGAGTACACTGTTTGGGGCGGGCAGGCGGGCGGGATCATTCAGACTTGAAGCTAGTGTATGTAGTGTTAGGCAGCTTAACATTTAGATAACTTCATAAATTAAAAAAATAATTATATTAAAATTAGCACTAACTTAAAATGTTAGTTAACAATTTGGTGTACATTCACACCTAGGTTAGTGTTAAGTTAAACTAGAATGCCGAAAAACAACAACTTACCTTTGTGATGTGATGATGGATTCACACCATTTTGATGAATGTTAATGTTTAATGATCAGAAGCAAGGATTGATTATTACAATCAGAACTATTGGCAACTAATATTAAATATACTAAATATTGAGTTAAGACTTCAAAACCTAAATTTTTGAGTAGTGTTGGATCTCACAAATACTAACTAACATCAGTTTAACACCATCTGTCGACCAGGGTGCCCCTGGTGCCACATCATTGACAATGCTATGTAACGTTACATACATGAATACACCCAAAAATCAACAAAATCTAGCATCAACTTACCCATTGGCTTAACACTAAGTGTGGATGCTTTAAAAGAATAATACGTGTGAATAGCAAATTGTTATGTATATCTACAGCAACTATATGAAGTACTTTGACAGAGCACAATTGCTCTTGTGGTGGAGCCCTACGTATGGGCCATACAGGAACTCAGTCAGTCCTCTGCTAGTCATCAGCTCAAGACAAAACACAACCGTATAGGTGGGTAGCTGTTTGTTGGCTGGAGAAATGTGGGATTGCTGTGAACAACTTGCAGCTATGGATTCCCCTTGAGTTTAAAGTTCAAACCTTGTCTTGAGGTTTTCCTGAGCTCAATGGATAGTGTCTTCATTTTGCTACGGGAAGAGGCCATGAATCATGTGTAAATAATTGCGCATCTATAATATCTAAATATGAAGTTCCAGGCCATGATTTAAACTATATTAAAAAAAGAATCAAGAAAATAGCAAAAAAAAATTTCTTCTGAAATAAAGAAATTTGAATGGACAGAAAACACATTTTTCCATTCTAAAACATTTCCAAAAATACAGAGAATTTGCCATGAAAGAATAAATCACCTGCACTTACTGTGAAGTGCATGCAGGATGATGTCTACATCATGTGGGGTGATGGGTGTTGTGCCAATGCTCCTCCCCCTTCATGGCCCCACCCTGCTGCTTCTCATGATTAAGATCAGAACACAATTGATGAGGGTGTAAGTCAAAAGAGATGATGAGCTGATGAGAAGTTTTGAGTCTGATGATGGTGAGGGCAGGACAAGACAAGACGAGAGGGCTCAAGGTAGAGGAGGGGGTGGGGCGTATAAGTAGGGGAAAGTAATGAATGGCTCATTCTCCCTCCCTCCATGCATGGCAAATCCCAGCTCTTCTTACACTGGAAGAACCACTGTAGTTGCTAGTGGACGTCCCTATTATCAACAATTAGTGCATCGGTGAGTGTTGTTTTCATCCCTTGTTCACTGCCCTTTCATCCACTCAACTGTCCCTTGGTATGCTAAGGCAAAGGCTTAGCTTTCCAGACAGCAACCACACTGGTACCAGTGTAAAAACTAAAAACCCCAAAATTCATCTAAATTTCTCCAAAATGTTATAAATTGAAAAAAGTTCCCCAAAATTCATCTAAATTTCTTCAAAATGTTGTAAATTGAAAAAACCCCAAAATTCATGTAAATTTCTTCTAAAATATTATAAATTGAAAAACCCCCGAATTTCATCCAAAATTTCTTCTAAATATTATATGGAATAAATTTACAATATTTAGAAACAATTTAGATGAAATTTTGGGGTTGTTTAACCTCAGGGTACCAGTGTGACCTACACTGGTAACAAGCAGTAATATAAATTTTTGTTTTGGAAAAGAAAAACAAAAAACAAAAAAACGGATGGCCTTCAAAAAGTCATCCACTCTCCTTCCCTGTATGCCTCTCTATAGACAATGTCAAGCTTGGTTCATTCATCCACATCTGGTACCAGTGTAGGTCCCTGGCAAACCCTAGGTGTGTGTGTGTGTGTGTGTGTGTGTGTATGTCTCTCTCTCTCTCGTCCTCTCTAAGAACCTTTTCTTGGACACCTGAGGCTTCAGAGTCCAGACTCCTGCTGATGGGATGCTTGCTGCTGCTGTCTTATGGGCTTCATGCATGCTGTTACGGTTCAATATGGGAATCTGCAGGTAGAGGGGCCAGAACTACGTGCAGTAGTGGTGGGGATGGGGATCAGGAGGACTTTAAGAGTTATAGGAGCCTGGAGGAGGAGCTCAATATAATCAGGAACCTCATGTGCATGCTGATCCCAGTTTGCAGATCCCCTTCGCCAGCCATGATTCCTGCAGGAGCTGACAAGTAACTTGCTCTCTTGATTCAAGCCTTTAAATTCTAGTTTCCAGCTGAATTATCACCTAGCTAGAGCTCGCTCACAGCTTTTGATTCATCATCATCATCAGCATCAGCAGCAGCAGCTAGCAGCAGATCAAGTAAGTACCAGGACATAATTATACAGACCCAGCGCGCGGCAGCGGCTCATGAATTTAGTACTGATAATAATAATTATACATCATCATATCATTAATGTCTTCTTCTTCTGCTTCTTCTTCTTCCGGCCTCTTGCGTTCTCCTCTCAGCAGCCATACTCCTCATCACTTGGTAGAGTACTAGTAAAATCTGCTAGCTAGCTAGCTAGCTTCTGGTCTCTTTTGCCACTCCAGTTCTAGTAATCTGTCTGGACGTTTTCTTGAAGTTAATATACCGGCCGCTGCTGTAGCTGTAGTGGAAGTGGAAAATCTTGTCATGCGTTCGGCTAGCTAGGCTAGTAGAGGTCGAGGTTCTATGGCCGAGAAAGCTAGTTACACTTATTGTTGCGGGGTAGGAAAATACAAAATTTGGTGGAAAGAGTCGACGCTGAAGGCGCAGTTATCGTCAGTGAAGAAACTGTTAGCCTGAAATTCTGGGATTCTTTCTATCTGTGGAGTACTACTGTGAAGCAACAACAACGCGAGCCTGTTGCAGAAGTCGTTGTCTCCTCTTCAGGGCACATCAGCTGCTGGTGGTGGTTTAGAAAGATCTGATAAGGTGATCACCTTGACGTCCATTGAATTTCAGAGTGATGAATACAGCAACTACGTACTTGTAACATAACATCGTGGCTGATCTCCTCCTCCACTCGTCATGCAGTTCTCCGCCCAACGTCACCCTCGCCAATAGAACTGTGGAGCTCTCGACTTTGATTAAACTCAATATATTATTTCTCTCGATGCTCACCGAAACCTCAACATTAAAGCTTCCTTAATTCTTCTTTGATCTCGACCACTTCTCAAATTACTCGAACTCTCTCGCTTCTCTGATCACCGCTGGGATTTTCATTGAGTTTCTAGCTTTGTACAACTATGACTGACCTGACTCCTGATGTAAGCTAACTAGTTCGAGGGAAGAGAGATCTAGACGCAAGTGGGTGCACTGCTGCAGCGGTGAAGTAGCTCAGCAGTTGTGCGACAGACGATAGAAGATGTTGGGCACTAGTTCTGGTCGGCATAGTTGGAATCTCTCTACTCTTGCAGCCAGAGCTTTGTACATGCGGGGGCGTTGTGATGATCAGTGGCAATAACTATCGACAAGTGAATGAAACCGCTAATGAGTTAGCCCAATCGATTGATCATGTCGACTTGTTCCTGTTATGTGCTGCAGGCGGCCACCACAGATAAATTAGTACTACTCTTGAGGAACTCACGGGTACTCAGAGCTTTTGAAGAGTTAGAGAGCAGCGGTGGAAAGCATGATCTATCCGTCGTGCTCTCAAACAGGATCCACATCCCAGTAGCTGCAGCAACGTGGTAGCAAGTGCAAACGGATTGATGGTGCTAATTGGATGACACCTGCTGTAAGCAACTCTCTTTGATTCTTCTAGTATCTTGTGAAGTACTGAGTACTAGAGTTCACAACCTAGAGATGTCGAGAGCTGTATCTTGAGTGCGCTCTTGGCTTTATATATATGCGCCAAAGGCATATATATAATATATACATAGCAATATCGACTTCGTGTTGGTTTGTCTGCGCGCACAACACCGATGCAAATAGTTCTGAACGCTACTAACGGTCATGATTCTCGACACCTTTAGTCCCTCCGTTTTCATGCTTGCTGCAAGTCGCTTCCCCAAAGCCTGTTACCTTCTTTGTCAGCATACAAAGACGTTGCAATCTGCTAGTACCAGTTTTTCCTTTACAGAGTTCAAAGAACATTCACCTTTCTTTCCTTGAATCTCCTTTCTTTTCAAGAGACGACGACGCGGGAAGGCCGTGCCCATCTCACCAAACTGTTCAAGTCTTGGAAGAGCCGGACTCTGGCCAGCTTTTAATTTTATTCTTCGATTTTCTTCTTCACGTATTAGTTTAGAGTAGTACTCGCAAGCAGTTCCCGTCTCGACTGATTTCCTCTAGGAAGTAGCATTGCATCCTGCAGTGTACAAGACCTTTCCCCTCACGAGTTCTCGAGAAAAGCCTTCTAAAGTGTGTTAGCAAGCACTTGTGAGAAGTTCTTTGTCATGTCTTCTCATCAAGCTTCAATCTTCTCGGCTTTCGGGTTGCATTCAGGGACTAGCCTAATTAAGGGCGGATCTTAAGTGATGAAAGCCGCAGCAGCATCGACCAGGAAGAAGCTGAGTTCGGTGCATCTGTCGATCAGATTATAGCAAGCTTAGAGCTAGCCACTGACTTTCATGGTAATCATGCATTTAGCTACAATGAACCATTGCGAACAGGAGGAGTTGGTCGATCCTCATGATCTAATCCATCAGGCTTCGGGGGACTCAGTATCATCGGCTGCAGCTGGCGATCAGCAGCAGTCCCAACAGCTCGTGGGTGCAGTGACCACCAGCAGAGGGAGCGGCGGGTGCATGCGTGCTGCAGAGAGGCCCGTCATGAAGCCCATCCCGTGCCCGCGTTGCCAGTCCATGAACACCAAATTCTGCTACTATAATAACTACAGCGTAAACCAACCACGACATTTCTGCCGTAACTGTCAGCGCTACTGGACGGTAGGAGGCACTCTCCGGAACGTTCCAGTCGGTGGTGGTACCCGCAAGAAAGCATATCGCACAAGGCAGCGCATGAGCAACAGCGACGGGCTGCAGCCTCGTGATTCCCGCGGCGACTTTTCGCCAGCAGCGGGCGCTGGGCTAAATGCACTCAACATGACGCAAGTAGTACAGTCGAACGTTCTCCTTCCCAGTACATTACAAAATTTGGTAACGACCCAACAGCAACTCTCCCTGCTATCATCACAAATGACAGGAGCTGGAGGCAAAGTTGGATCTATGAGCAGCTACGGTAATTATCAGCAGCCAGTGCTGCAGCAGCAATCAGGACCGGTGACAGAACTTCCTCCCAATACCACAACAACCACATCACCACATTTGCCGACTTTTTTACATTATTTGTCCAACTTGGATCATCAGCGCGAGCGACAGAATATTCATGGATCATTCAACGCCGGGTCGAGTTTGGGCAAGAACCTCCTAGCTGCTAGCACAACGCCAGCTACTAGTACTGCAGGTCTGATGATGAATCTCCAGCAAGATCATGTCATGGTGTCAACTAGTCTACATTCTTCAGCCACCAGCTCCATGTACGAGCATCAGTCCAGTACTAGTACTGTGCCCATGAATTCACGAGGCTTGCAACTGGCGGGAGGTGGCAGCAACATTGTTCAAGCTGCTCCAGGATCACTATTCTCAAATGTGATCGGGGGATATTACACTATAAGTTCTCCTCAAAAATTGGATGGCAATCAGATCGAGTTTTTGAACTCCGTGTTGCAGAAACCTGGTTACTGGGGAGCTTAGAATAAAGGAATAGCTAGCTAGCTGTTTAGGTCTAGCTTTGAAATCATACCCCTGAGCTTCAATAGCGCCAGGGCCCGTACCCTAGTACTATTTCACATCATCTTGCTCCATCTCTTTCAATGTAATGTGGTGAGTTCTCATGCCTGTAAAATGTGGTCCGTGACTTGCTGGGAAGCCGCGAGCAACAACCTTGGTTGCTCTAGTGTACACTGCAGTTAGAATCTTGTTTGCATGCTAGATTTTCACTCTAGAGAAATCATATCATTCCTGGAAAGTTTAAATTGGAAAGTCTTACATGTACTTGAAAGAAAATTATGAAGCATTAAGTCGAGTTGCTGAAGGTTTTATCCATTGAGAATACAACAGTACTTTAATAGCCCTTGGAATTTGTCTAACATTGCATTGGACATATATACCAAGTGTGAAATTCTCCCCTTCAGATCCCTCTATGAAATTCCCTGGAAACTACTGTCTGATAACTTAGTACTTAGGAATCCTTTATGATTTGGTATTTCACACTAGACTTCAATTTGGGAGGGGCCTCCTTTGCCTACAATATTAGCCTGGAAATGCCCAAAAATTTCTTGTTTTTCTCTCTAGCTAGTTAGTGCAGCCTAAGTGGCAATTGTCTGTTTAAATAAACAGATTTCAACTGGAATGAATCCATAAAAATCAATTTAAACAACCTTATGGGAATTGAATGAGATTAGTGAGCATGATCCCTCAGAAACACAAAAGGCAAATTTAGTCAAATATCTATCAAATCTTCAAATTGTGACATCTGGTTTTTCATTGTGGTCGGCCTATGAGGGTATTCAGAACCTAAAGACTTGAAGCTTCTGCTATAGAACTGTAGAAAGTTCTTGGTGGTACTCAAAAACCTTGTTGTCTTCTTTGGTGGCACTCGAAGGACAGAAGAGAGGAAAATTAATGTTGCTGCCTTCTTTAGTCATACTCAGAAAACAAGCAAACATTGTTGCCTTCTTTGCTAGACTTACTCAAAAAACAAAAAGGGTTGTTGCCTTTTTTAGTGATATTACTCAACAATCAAAAAAACATCGCCAAGCATTCTCTAATCAATATTCAGAAATTGTTGTGGTCAAATGGGTGCAAAAGATGAAAGAATCATGTCCATTTGGACATTTAAAAAATCTTAGGGATTTGTATGGATGAATTGTCATATTTGTCTAAAATGAGCCACTATAATGCATGTAGGCTTGAAGTCCTTTTCCAAGGATAATATTTCACATGTGACTTTCATCCATGTTAGTCTATTGTCCCAAATTTTGCATTTTTCATACCCAATTTTCAACAATGTGTGAGATGTAAATAGTTTTTTGTCAAAACATATTTTTTAAATTCATACATTATTATTACAAAACATGTTCTATTTCATTTTGCATTCCATTTTCATTTTGCCTAACATTGAATGAAAAGGATCAAATTTACTATGTTTCAACCAAATGCATCAAAATGTAGTATATAAGTATGAACTTCATGAATTTAAACTCATGTTGTTTTTTCAATCATCAATATTTATTAAAATCCTCTCTAATTTTGGGAAGCAATTGGTGTACATTTCATATGAGAAAAGAACCATTGATAAGAGAACAAATGTTCACAAACCAATTTTGAGTATTTTAAATATGAAAAAAGATTTTTAAAAAGCATCATCAATTTGCATCAAATTTTGATCATTGAAACTTTACAATTAGTGGAGCATATTCCAAATATTTTATAGTCAAATATAATTTTATACACTATCTAGACCCTTTAGTGGTTCATTTTATTGTGTTTGCATACTCTTGACATTCAATTTTTTAATTATTTTATATATGAATGTATTAAATATTATGACATGGACATGTTTTTTAAAGTTCAATATTTTTTATTATGTTTCATTTTAAAATACTTTCAACATACTTTGCAAAAACTATGTACTTGTCATAAATTTTGCTAAAAAATATTAATGAATCCTCCACATTTTTAAATTGAAATTCACAAATTCACCATAGTATGGATAAGGAAATAATAAAAGGCATTCATTATCAAATTGCAAAATTGAATTATGATTTATATGCATAAAGAAAAGTATTTTTACATGTTTAATGATATATTGTAATGGAAAAATAAATTTAATAGCTTTTTGTTGCTTTTTGTTCTTCAAAATAATATTTTGTTGCAATGGATGTATCAAGTGGAGATTGGAAATTTTCGCACTGTAAGGATTTCCAACCTCCCCAAAGGTACAATGTTATATTTGGATTATGGTTTGTGTGGTGGGAAGTAATTTTGTTTTTGTTTTAGGTGCATAGCACTTCGTAGGCTTTACAAACAAAGACCGTAGGTGGACTTTTTGGAGGAAACTTTCTGATTATCTCTTATAATCATACCATTGCTAATGCTCGCAATGAGACGGATGCAACTTACCATTTAAAAGAAGTGGAACAATAGCATGTTGCAAAAGGAAAAAATAGGGTTGACTAACTTTAGAGAACTTTTTTGAGGTAACTCCTTGTAGATGTAGAAAGGAATACCTCCTCTAACCATAACCACAGAATGCTCTTGCATGCTGGAATTTCGCCCACATCCAATTTTCAATTCGGAGAGCAATTTATTATTTCACTTGGTTGAATGGCCTTGCTTGGCCATGTACTTGACGTTGAGGAGCAAAGGAATTAAATTGCACAAAAAGGCAAAGCAATCAAGTAGCATGGCTGCTTGATTGGCGACAAACTAGAACTTTAACCAACTAAGCTATTTTCCTGTGCTTGCCCATAAAACCAACCACAAGCCCACAACAAGGGATATTTTCATAGAATGGTGCACCCAAAACTAGTCATGGATTGAAATATTTGAAAAATATTTTGTAATTTTGTGTTGCAAATGTGTAATTAAAAATGGATAATTTTTGTAATTCTCATTGTGTTTGAAATCGATGCACATATGAATAATTCAATTATCAATTGCAATACATTTTTAACATGTAAGCCCCATTCAACTTAAAACTTCACTGGGGCTTTAAAGATTTTGCAATTTTTATTTTTATTTTTTTACTTTACCATGTTTGCACCCATTATGAGTATTGGGCATATATAAAGAAATTTTAAAATTCCAACTTAAGTCATCATCATAAAACATGAATTATTGAACAATGATTACAATGTTTTTGGTACATGTTACCATAATTGAACCCATTAAGAAGAAAACAAAGGTGCGATCATAGTCAAATGAGCCAAAAACCATGTTGATTAAAAAACTACCAATTTTATAACATATATTTATGTAACACCATTTTAATGTCATGTTGATCAAGAAATTTTGTACTAAATGATTTATATGTGTTGAAGAATTCCAAAAAAATCATTTAATTTAATAAATTGAGTTTTGGTTTTAGTAAAGGACTTTTGAACTTTATTAACACTAGTCAAAAAATTAATTTTATAAAGCACTAGGTTAAGGACTCTTTTAATAAAAGAAATTTGATGAAAAAAATTGAAATAATGACCTACTATCCACATTCAAAAAGCGTTCATAATTTAAATATTGTGATATTTGAAATTTTTGGAAATTCAAAATATAATTTTAGAATGTTCAAATTTCAAAAGTCACTTGCAAGATGTAAATGGGTCATAATGTGTATGACATATATGAACAAAGTTCTAGCTTATGACACAAAAAACTAAAGCTTAATGTAGTTGGCATATTTTAACGTGATCTGAAATTATGATCATTTTTCAAAACAAAACATAGAATCTCACAAAATTTGTACACTTTTAAAGAATTCATGTCTATTCAAACAAAGTAAACAAAAATCATGTAATTTATTGGGGGAATTATAAATGTTTTTAAGAACATGTTGCCAAAACAATATATTCTATGAAAAAATCAAAATGACCACAAAAGGCCCATTTGTGGTTGAACCTTTTCTCACCATTGGCTCATTTGATTATGATTGCAATCATAAAGAAAACTTGTTAGGATCCCAAATACCAAACAAACCCAAATCTTATTTAAAGGAAGGAAATCTAAATGTTGGTCCATCATTGATTTTTACTTATTTGAAATCAATTCTTATTAATTCTTATTTTTATTTATTTATAAGTTTTTCCCATTTAGGATTAACAATTCATGTGAAAATTCAACCAATCCATCTAGATTGTTTCATCAATCATATAACTTTCAGATCTTCATCAACTGTTTGATGTAATTTTCAATTATTTCATGCCATTTAAACATTAAAAAACAACAAATATGTGAAATTAGAAAGCAATTCTATGAATTGCACAATGTTTTGCTACTATTGTGGGTTGTATGATCCATGATCATCTTCATGTGAATGGGTGTATTCATATTTTACTAGGACCCATTTAAAGGGGTGGACATTATTTAAAATTACAACTTTGGAAAATCACAATGAGAGTGCAATAATTTAGATCGTTAATTTTTTTGAAATAAGTTCATTATTTGTAAAAAATTTATCAACATTCAAAATTTGATGCAATTTGATTATGTTTCAAAAGTGATAACACATTCAAAGTTATGGGTTGGATCAGTTTTTCTCAAATGTCATTTCTTCTTATCAAATGTGCACCATTCTTTTGCAAAATTGGAAAGGATTTTGATGTTGATGATTAAAACATCAAAAGGAGTTGAAAATTTTGATGAAATTCAATTTATAACACATTTGAACAGCTTTGGGTCAAATATGTTTTGGCCTAAAAAATCATAATTTTTAAGGTTGCACATTTTTAAACAAAATTTATTCATTTGTTCTATAATTAAAATCATGGTTACATGTAATATACATGGTATATGATCAATGTGAAAATTTTAAAATATCAAAATTTAACACACATTTGTAAACTAGGTTTGAAAAGTGCCTCAAAGATGTCACCACTTGTAGATTTTATAAAACACCTAAGATAAAATGATATTTTTTAATTTGTTATGAAATAATGACATATTTTGAATATATTCGAAGTATATTTTAGAAAATAAGTAAAAATCCTTTAAGGTGTACCACTTAGGAAAAAAGGATGGAATCCTTAATGAAGATTTGTTTTCCTTATATTTTGATCCCCATCAATATTAATGAATTAAAAAATGTCAACTATTTTACAATATAATGTTTTGTACCAAGAATTTTTTTAATTTCATCTATATTATCCACTTTGTGTCTTGGGTATGATAAAAATAAGATTAATAAAAAGAATATAGAAAACTTGGATGATGTTATGACAAATGTTTTAAAAAAATTGAGCCCATATATTAGGTATATTTTTAGTATATTTTCATTATGAATTATAAATGACATTTATATTTAAGTAAATTAAAAAACCTATTTATTTTCAATAAGTTTCACGATATATGTTTTTTCCAAATTATTTAGAATAAAGTGGAAATGACATCCCCAAAAGAAATGCAAACTTTGGAATAATATACAATGTTATAAGGAATTTTTGTATTAACAATTAGTTGTACGATTAATTTATAGTCACAAATGCCTCATGCAACTATCATAATGTCTAGTCACTTTGGACAATTCGTATAAAAATTTTAATCATAAAAGACATTATGTGGCATTTAGTCAAAATGGCAATTGCATCAAAATGAGATTAATACCAATTTTTCATCTAACTAACATAGATTTAGCCTATTTGGCATAGTTGTTTGCAATTTGTTTTAGAACGAAAAAATGTATTCACATATGTAGATGTGGTGTGGTTATTTATGATTTGGCTTATGATTAAAAAATGTAGTTGCATGAGGTGTTTCATAATCAATTTAAATGTATCCATGTGGCAATAATATGTTCAACAATCTTAAGCGAGATAGGTAAGCAAGCTTAGGATAGATAAGTAGGTGTAGGTTATAAACTTAGGTAAATAAATAGGCTTAAGATAGGTAAGTGGATGTAGGTTTAGATAAGTAGGTAGATTTTTCATGTAGATCCTAGATTTTTTTTGTTCATGGTCACAAACATTTTTTATTGAATCATCCCAAGTGGCACATGCATTTTGAGAGTCTATACACTACAAGAAATCATGGCTTTTCAAAAGTTTAATTCAACCGAAATGTGCACATTGACTAAAGAGTATGTTCATTTTGACTAAAGGTTTAGAACATGGAAAACACATGTTACATTTGATAGTCCATTTGACTAAATTGACCTTTTTGACCAAGTTTCAAGTTGAAAATCTAGTCAAAATGGACAAACAACCATCAAAATGGCCATGGCTTAATCAAATTGACCATTATGATTTGACATTTAATGAAATGACCCATATTTATTTGATGATTTAGCTTACTTATTAAACTTAGGCTACTTACCTAATCTAGCATACTTAATAGGTTAGGCTATGCCTAGATTACCTATCTTATTTAACATAACTAAGAAGTTAGTAAATTATTTGTTAAGTAATAATCTAACTAGTAGCTTAGTTAAGTAACCTAGCTTAAACCTACCTAGTAAATTACTTAAGATGTAACCCATGACTACTAAATAGATTATTAAGTAGTGTAAGCATTCTAGGTAGGTATCCTAGGTGACCTAGGCTTACTAAGTAGACCTATTAAACAAGTAGATAACCTATTAGCTTAGGTTTATTATAGGTACATAGTTTAGGCTTACTAGGTAAATAACATAGGACACTTAAGCCTAGTAGGTAGGTAGCCTAGGCTTATTATAGGTATGTAGCTTAAGCCTACTAGGTAAATAACATAAGCCACCTAGGCCTAATGGGTAAATAGCCTATCCCATTAATTAAGTAAATAACCTAAGCCACCTAGGCCTATTAAGTAGGTAACTTAACTTAGGCTATCAAGGTTTACTCAATAGCTATGTAGTGTAGGCCCACCTAAGCCTACTAAATAAGTAGCTTAATTTAGGCAATTTAAGCCTACTAGGTATGTAACCTAGCTTAGGCCATTTAAGCCTACTAGGTAGGTATGTAGCATAATCTAAGCAATCTAATTCTACTAGGTATGTAACTAACTTAAGTTAGGCCACCTAGGCCTACTAGGTAGGTAATTTAACCTAGTAGGTAGGTCCTAGGTCTAAACCTATCTAATAAGTTAGGTTAGGTCTATTAATAGGTTAGTAGGTACCTACATAACCCAATAATTAACATAGGCATAAGTAGTTTATTAAATAGGTATAAACATAAACCTAGTTGGTACTTATAAAGCTTAATAAACTTTAACCTACATGTTGTTTAAGTACATGCATTTATTAGTATGTTCCTTTTACCTACATAGGCTAACCTACTTATAACCTACCTATTTATGTAAATAATGTAAAAAAATTCAAGTTTATTTAGTACAATATGTTGAAAAAAAAATTCATGAAAATTGATTACAATATGTTGGTCCAAAATCATGTTCATTACAATATGTTGTCCAAAAAAATCACCTTATGAAGTGGTGATGCAATGGTTAAAGACTTGATTCCTTAATGCGAAAATGAGGAATTCAAGTTCCCACATTTGTAACCTAGGCTACTATGGTTACTTAGGTGATGTAATTAGGTAGCCTAGGTTGTAAAGCCTATTAGACCATTTAGCCTAAATTATTTAGTGTGTGTCAAAGCAAGATAAAATATACCAAAAAAGTAGACGTCACCACTTAAAACCACGTACCTTTCATATAACTACCATAAAGTAGTGTCAAATTAGGTGAAAGTCTGTTTCTAGTAGCATTAGTTGGCTCTATTAAGTTTATTAGAATCTAATTCTAAAAAAGTTAAAAGAAAATAAATTAAAAATGTTAATAAGAAATACATTTGAAATTGATTGAAAAAATTGTGTTCAAACCTACTTTTTGGTTAAAAAATCAATGAAATTGATATGTAATAAGTTAAGAAATGAAGATCAACATATGTTTTAGCAAGTCATCCAAAAAACAATTTATTTCCTTTTTGTAAAAACCTACTTAACACCTGCTTGAAACTTAAAACCCATAATGAAAAGTAGACATCAAAAGCTACTTCTATTTTGAAAAACCTATTTAAAACCTACTTTTACACTTTGAAATATGAAAATCAATGCACATCGGATAAACATATATCATACTTAATCAAATCGAAATGAAAACATTCTATAATGGGTTTTGTTATTATTTTAAATCTACTTGTTTTAGTTTTGACAAGGTAATCAAGTTGTTCATATTACATCCGCTTAGCCTAGGTGGTCTAACCTAGGCCTAGGACATAATGTTCATAGGTAAATAAATGATAGTGCAAATTACATGTTTTTTTAATCACCTAACTATATATCTTACATAATTCAACTTATAACCAAGAATATGAAATAAATTATAATAAAAAGAAAACATTACAACATTATGTAAGACAATCAGATCCTTTGTTTTGTGCCCAAAAACATTATCACATATTCACAAAATAAAATACCTATTATTTCACCTACTTATATATTTACTACTTATTACTTAGCCTATTTAATAAATTAATTGATTAGCCCACCTAATTAATTAATTAATACAAAAATGCTATCATATGTCGACACAATAAAATATTTACTATTCAACCTACCTAATTAAATAATTACCTTTTTACTTTAAATTATTTTCAATTGGCGAAAAATTATTTATACCTTAAGCTATTTTAAGTTTTTTTTGTTTTAAAAGTTATTATATAGGTGCATTCACAATTGGGGTACCACAATAAAAACCATGACACCCACTTGTTGTGTGTTTTAAGTCTTAAAACAAAGACCTAACAAAATGAATGTGAACTAAAATGCTAAATAATGGAAGGAGGATATGTATGTTTAGGCTTTCAATCAATAAATGTTATAATGAATGATTTAAATCAATTGAACAAATTTTGAATGTCCTATTCAAATATAAACCAAAAAAAGAATGTGGTACTACTTTGACAATCCATAATGACATACTTTCATTTGGAGTGCCAAAACCTTATTAAAAAATTAAAAAATGTCTTATTTTTGGCACATGTTTCCTATACTTCTTTTCAAACCTTTGGAATGTAAATTTGTAATTAGCAAAATTAATTTAAATGTCCTTATCAATGCATATGTTTACATGAAAAATCCAAGATTCAAAAATCAATTCCACAAAATTTGTGCCATTGTATAAAACATACTATTTCTTACTTGTGATCAAAATATGGAGTAATTTGAACAAATATTGCTAGACATGTTGAGTCCCTTTTTTAAAAACTACATAGTGGGACACAATTCCTAAACCATTTTTCAAGACACTTAAGGACATGTTTTAATCATCCAAATCACAAAAAATCACCATTGTTTTAATCAAGACATATGTGAATATTTAATGAAAAAATAATTTTACCAAATAAATTATTTCATTAATGTAGTTGTCATTCAAAATAATGTTTCAACAATGATTTTGGGGCAAAATAGTCCTTTTGTGCACCCAACCATGAATATACCCTAAATTATAAGTTGAATTTACTTCTTGGCACATTTGACAACCATGCTACCTGGTTCTCCATACATTACAAGAAAATATGACTTTTTAGGAAGTCCAAGTTGACTAAAATGTTCACATTGATCAAGGGGTATGGTCATTTTGACTAAAGGCTTAAAACATGAAAGACACGAGTCACTTTTAACTGGGTCATTTGACTAAATTGACTTTTTTGACCATGTGATAAACCAAACATTTGGTCAAAAAGGCTAGAAGTTCATCAAAATGACCAAGGCTTAATCCATACTAAATTGACCTTTTTGACCATACTTAATGGCCATTGTGATTTGACATTTAATCAAATCAACCATACTAATTTGGTTATTCAACCTACAAGTTTATTTTGCATAGGGTACATACCATACCTAAATTCATAGTTAATAGGTCCTATGTTAAACATATTACACTTGGTAGCTAGTTACAAAGTTTAATAAGTTACTTACATGTTACCTTTAGGCACATGTAGATACTTTGATTTAGTACATTCATTAGTTAATATTTGATAATTAATTATTCACCAAATAAATGTCAATTAATTAATTTATCCATAAACTTATTATTTGATTAATTATTATTATTGAATTATCAATTTTATTTTATTTTTTGGCTAATACTTGATAGTAATTTATAATAACTAATAGTAATCGATATATAATTATAAATAATTATTGATAAGTGATTGTCTTAAGCTAATTTGTTAATTAATATTATTTTTTTATTTTTTTAATTGATAATTATTAAATCATAATAAATAGTAAATAATCATTAATTAATATTTGATATTTATTAATTCCTAAGAAATAATCAATTATTAATCACCAATATTATTTATTTACTTATGATTTATAGTAATTCATTAATTATTTTTAATTATTTTAATTAATTACCTATAGGTAGCTTAACCCAGACCACCTAGGCTTATTAGGTAGGTATGTAGTTTAACCTAGGCTATCTAGGCATATTAAGTAGGTAGCTTAGCCTAGACCACCTAGGCTTACAAAATAGGTATGTAATTTAACCTAAGTTACCTAGGCCTATTATGTAGGTAGGCTCATCTATTAAATAAGTAGCCTAAGCCTAAACCGACCTAATAGGGTAGGCTACCTACCTAGTATGCCTAGGTTAAGTTTATTAATAGGTTAGTAGGTACCTACATAACTTACTAAATTACATAAGAATAGATAATTTATTAGGTAAACATAAACATAGACCTAGTAGGTACCTATAAAGTCTAGTAGATTATAACCAACATGTTACCTAGGTACATGCATTTATTAATAGGTATTTCCTACCTATATAGGTTACCCTACCTATAACCTACCTATTTATATAAATAGTGCAAAAAAATTCAAGTTCATTTAGTACAATATGCATGTTCAAAAAAATTCATGGAAATTAATTACAATATGTTGGTCCAAAATCATGTTCATTACAAATATGTTGTCCAAAAAAATCACCTTATGGGGTGACAGTGCAATGATTAAAGATTTGACTCCTTAATGTGGAAGTGATTGAAGTCCCCACATTTGCAACCAAGGTTACCTTGGTTACTTAAATGACCTAATTAGGTAGCCTAAGTTGCAAAAGGTACTAGACCACTCAGCCTAGGTGGCTAAGCTAGGTGGCCTAGCCTAGGCCTAGGACATATGGTGGTAGTTAAATAAATAAATAAATTTTTGGCATTAACTGTTAGGTTTTATTAATTAGGTAGGTAGGTAGGTAAGATAGGTAATGACGCACCCCCAACTCCTCAAAGGACTCAAATGTGAGCCCAAGTAGAAAAGCAGTGGAAAAGAGAGGAATTGGAGCACGTTCCCTAGCTCGCAACCCTTTGAGGGGTAGAGGGGCGGGTTGGAGCTCCGGGATGGGACTAAGAAGAGTTGACAAGCTTTAGTCACTCACACGGGCCGGCACACAACCCACACAAAGTGGTTAGTGCAAAGTTGGAGCACCCTTGGTGCTAGGACGAGTCACGGGCAACACGGACACACAAGACTCACCATGGCCCGGACTTGGGGGAAGCCACCACCTTCCCCCTTATAGTATACTCTGTGACTCTCCACGGAGCCCACATCCAAATGGCTATTTTTCCCGGGACTCCGCGCGGGAGTCCCGAAATCGCGCCAAATGGGACTCCCGGGACTTTGGAGCCCCATAACTTTGCGAGCAGACCTTGGATCGCAATGCGGTCTGAAGCAAAGTTGTAGCTCTCGTCAAGAGCTTTCCAACGCCGTGTTGCACTCCCGAATCGGATATTGGGAAGAGGTCGATTCCCGACTTTTTGTGGTCAGGAGTCAAACTGGCAATTCGACTCCCGGCCCTTCTTTTGGCCATAACTTGTGTTACAGATGTCTAAATGAGCAATGCGAGCCCATTTTAGACATCTACGTTTCAAGAGCTTTCCATTGATATAAAGAACGCCACAATCCATTGAGGTTTGACCCCTGCAATTACTCTCTAAAGTTTTGGGAGTCCACCGAGACTCCATCTCCCTAAGTGGGAGTTACCTTGTGAGTGTGAGGGCTCACTCCCTCACACTTTCTAACACTCCCAGGAGCATGTGATGTGACTATCGGGCTTCCTCTTGCCTTAACTCCCGGGCTTCCTTTTGCCTTAACTCTCGGGCTTCCTTTTGCCTTAACTCCCGGGCTTCCCTTTGGCTTCAATTCCCGGGCTTCCTCGTGGCCCGCACCCTTGCAATTCCTTTTGCCTTGGTCGCGAGCCCAAAGCTAGGGTTGTGACAGGTAAGATAATTAATTAATTAATTAATATTTTCATATTAATTTGAAACAAAATAATTTAAATAATATAATTTTCCCTCATTGCCCAAATTATATTATTGTCATGGTGGTTCAGTAAAAAAAAACATGGTAAAAAAACCTAATTAAAAAATAACCAACCAAAAATAGCTAGTCAAAACAGTCGGGTCCAAATCAACTTGACTTGTCTAAAATGACACTTTGGTCAAGTTGGACATGGCGGCAAAACAACCATATGAGGAGTTTTTTGACCAAAATTCCTGATCAAAAAAATTGTGATTTCTTATAGTGATAGTACAAACATAATTTGTTTCCATGTCATCATTGATTTTCTTATTTTGTGAATGGTTTGAACTGTGTTTTATCGATTTGCATGAGATCATCCTTTATTGTAAACTCCATCGGTGGGGATGGCATGGTAGATATGATTTTTTTTTGTAATGACAAAAATTCCCAACGCTCCTTTTGATATTGTCTAAAAAGTCTATTATCACATCAAACAACTTGGGCAATGGTTTGACTCTATGTCATAGGATTTGGCATGGTGAATAATAGGTCATTCCATTGTTACACAACCCAAATTGAAATTAATTCATGAATGCATTTTCATTCGATAATATGTTACATGTCAATTGCCTAAATTTGAATGCATACATTATTGTTAGGTGAGGCCTTTGACGAAGTGTTCATAACTTGGTTGTTAATGTATGTCTGTCTAAATCTCCAAAAATGGCATTAAATTCTTCAAAAAAAAATTCAAAATCATTGAGTAATGGAGATTAATGTTCCAACAAAAGCACAAACCACATTAAGATTATGCCTGGTAACAAAGTGTTAACAAGGCCAACTTGGGTTGGGCCATTTAGGTAATGATGTGGGTGTAATGAAATGTTTAAATGCATTTGGTTAAAAAACTTCAAAACTTTGAATGCACCCCATCAAACTTGTTGAGAAGAATACTTTGTGGTTCCTTTGCCTAAAGTGGTGTTGTAGGAACACACTCCAATCATGTTAATGTTTGAGTACTTTGGAAATGGGAAATATATTCACAAAATGATTGATTTTTTTACTACATGTGTTTAAGCAAAATAAGGATTTCTTCCATGGATGTGACCATTTTTCTTTATGTAAACATGAGTTTGACAAGAGGTGGGTGATCCACAACCTCAATCACAACTTGAAAAAATGAATAATCCACATTGTTTTTAAAAAACTATTACACTTCAAAAAAGAAAGGTAATCCACATTCAATTTTTTAAAATAATTATTTTGGTGACAATAATAGACATAGGCCTAATGGTAGTTTGTTTAAACTTTCATAAGCATGAGAACTGTGAAGACAAACCATGAAAAGACAAACTAAAAACATAAAAACTAGGATGAACCATAAGAAGTTAAAAGCAAAGATATGAAATGTGTAAACAAATGTGCAAATTTTTTTTTATTGTGATAAAACATAAAAACATAACATAAAATGAACAAAATAAGGCTAGTTGGAGCAAGATCAACATACCTTAAATTAATATTGAACAAACTAAAGGTAATGGGGGTCTTACTTTTATTTATACCCTTTCAAAGACCTAATTCGAAAAAACTTCCATCAATGTTTCCATGTGCCCACTAATTAGGGAAGCTTTTTAAAAGGTTCCTTAATTATAAATAAACTATGCATCAATTAAAAATTAATAGATATTTAATTAATAAATTAAATTTGAGTCAACTAAAAATTAAGTAAGAGTCGATTAAAAAATGTTAATGATTTAAAGGTTAACTAAAAGTTAATTAAAAATGAAGTAAGAAAATTTAGCTATGAATCATGCATGAATATCCATACAAACGAACTTCATTCATCACATGAAAGTGATATCCATGACACAACATTATTAGGTGTAAAAAACTAAAATTCATTTATTGTTAAATGTCATTAGTTGTTGGATGATATGACTACATTTTTCATTTTCATTTTTGTCCAAATTAACAAACCATAATCACAAATTGTGATACATGCCACTTAAAACCATTTTATAGTCGCATATGTGACTTCAAATCATTTTTACTTGGTGGCATAAAAGATAATCATATTGGTAATCACAAAAATGGTTTATTTGGACACAAGTCATAAATATATGGGTTGGTATGAATTGGATTCCTTGTCAATGTAAACAAGATACAATGGGCCAATGACATTCTTTTAAACAAAAATTACATGTCCTTTTGCCCAAAACTGATTTTTTCATACAAATGAATTTTTGAGCAAAATATAAGTTTGCAAATTGTTATAAATTTTTGTTATAGTTGTTTCAATAAATGACAAGTTTTTTTGTTTACCATTTTTGAATAAATACGAATTTTGGAAAGTGTGCAGATTCCGTGTAGATTTTGTTTTACATGTTTAAAAATGATATGACAATTTCAAATCATAACCAAAACTTCATTTTCTACATTTTTGTATTTTTTTAAATAATAAATTGTGGGTGAAAGCCTAATAAAGTGTACAATTAAAAGTACTTGCTAGTTTACTTGTCAAATGAACAAAAAGTCGAACCAAAACCCATCACAAAATTGTTAAATGTTCAATCTTTTTAGTTGAATGAAAAATAATAAGATATTTTTTCATTATTACACATTAATTTTTAAATTTTTCATTGCGAAAGTAGGTTTCAAATAGACTTTTAAAAATGGAAATAACTTTTAAAACCTACTTTTTATAGTGTAAAATTTAATTCAAGTATGTGTCAAATATATTTTACCAAAGAAAAAGTGCTTTTTTTTTGGGTGATGCCTTTGAATATATAATGATTTTTATGCTATAACTCCGTACATGTATATTTCATTAAACTTTCTAATGAAAAAATAAGTTTGAACACCATATTGACCAATTAATTTCAAATGTACTTATACCCTACTTCTATTATTCCAAAGTTTTTGAAATTTTGTAGTTGATTTATAGTAAACCCAAATGAAGGCTTAATAGTTTCAAAATGAAATGTAAATAAAATTTGAATCTACTTTTTGTGTTTTCATGAGAAATTGCATCTTTTTAAACTTGATATTTTTTTGTCAATTTTTTCAACACATATACATTATACCCCATCTATATGTGGTAAAAGATTCTTGAACTTTTAAAATTCTAAATCAATTTTGAAAAGTTCTTCGAACTTTTCAAGTTTCTGAATTCCATAATTTTTAAGGTATGAATGTTTTTTGAATGTGTTTAATAGGTTTTCATCCTATTAATTTTTTTTCTATCAAAATGTTAAATTTATTACATGAATTGTTTTGATAATCCTTTGCAAAATGGACTCCTTTTGATTCAATAGGTGTTCATTTTCAAATGTCCTAAATAAAATTGAAATATAAAATTTTATCAAATGGATTTTTGGTTTAAATTCCTTAACATTCATATGAATGAAGAAACAACAATTAATCATGATTGACATTGTTTTAAATAGTAGAATTTATACATTTCTCTAAACTTGACTAATACTATTTACAATCTAACACCCTTTTTGATTCATTGGATTGTAACTATGTCACAATTTTAGTGAAACCAACACAAGGTTTTCAAATGCCTCACATGAATACCTTGGCACATTTGGTTTTTAAAACTATGAAGTATGTTTTGAATGTTGAGTGCCATGATGACATATATAAATAATAATAATGATATATATAAATAATAGTAATGGCATATATAAATTTTTATATATATATATAAATAATAGTAATGGCATATATAAATTTTTATATATATATATATATATATATATTTAGATACATTCTTATTGTTCATGAATTTAAGGGTTGCAATGGATTCGTAACAAGGGTCATTAGAACTCATAGTTGTTGTGGCACAATTTGAACAACTTGCAATTCTCGATGTATAAGTCCAAGGGATAATAAATGAAAATTTCATTAATATTTTAGCAAGGCTTTCTATCCTCTTTCCCTTCATTAATATTGGAATGGACTCCCAAAGTTCAAGATTTTTTATTTTTTTCACTTTCATTTCCTTTAACAAAAGCGTTCAAACATATTTTCTATGTATTGTTATATGAAATGAAAGCGTCAACTGGCCAATGTGTGGGGCCATAATGTGCAAAAAATTGTGAATCTCAATGTAAACTCTAAACCATGGCTTACGTTCAAAGATGCACACCACCCATGAAAACAATACAATGTGACTATTTAAATAGGATCACCCTAGTGTGATGCTTGAAGAGGGTTTGAAAACCACTTTTTCAAGTTAAAGTGGGTTGAAAGTGACCACATCAGAAATGACAGCATTAGTGTCATCGTTAAGGTGATGGGCCCATTGGTTTTCTTTTTCAATTTTGTGATGCCACATTGCCAATTATCCACAAGGAGATTTAGCCATGTTTGACTACACTAGACCAGCTATGAAAGTAAAAATTTATTAAATTCCTCTTCTATCTTGGCTACTCGCTTGAACAATGTGTAAACATGATGATTGTTTGTCAAAATGTTTTTGAAACAAAGAGAATATTCAACACAAAATTTGCCAAATGGAAAAAAATTAGAGCACAGAAATAAATGCTGGATGGGCCACTAAATCATGGCAATAGTTCACAAAACTAATTGACCCTCCTTTTTAAAATTACTTTGAGACGATCTAAGCAGTTATGTCGTTGCATGTTAAGGGGGCTTAAGTATACTACTGTTTGCCAAAAAGTTGTTCCTTCCAGCCAGGGCCAGGCACAAGCTGCTACCAACCAAAAGTGCTTGACCAAAAAAATGTCGAGTCTGCATAAAAGTTACTGTTAAACTGAATGATTGCAAGAACAGAATTTGAGAAAAAATGGTATAGTTCTAAAAGAGACTGATCAGATAAGACTGTTTCATCCTGGTTCTTGGATCTGTAGTAGAACCATAATTTGGCAATTTTTTGCAGATTCTAGTGACTCATTCATTGGCTGGGACCACCTAGAGGTATTGCAGCCCATAATAGATGAAAAGTCTCCTTGAAGAAGTATATTGCATGATTGAAGGTACAGACAGCAGAGTGCCTACAAACAAACACAACCCAATACTCAGCTGCTTTTTAAAAAATCAATTTCTCTCCCTGGACTTGCATGTTTGGTCATTGCTAGAAAGTGTCTAACCAGGTTGGGTGGCCAAGCAAACCTTTTCAAGATCGCAGTTGCAATATATACATGAATAAAGCCTAAGTAACTTCACGAGTGAAGTAGAGGATACCACTGAGCTAATTCGATCCAGTGAAGCCAATGCCAGGGTTGAATTTTTATATATTATTGAACCATATTCCTTGGCACAACTTAAGGCTAGTATTCATCAGACTGTATAGCAAGTTGCAGCAAGAATGGAAAAACAAACACCTAGCTAGCCAGAGAGAAATTGATAGTTCAGACAAACAGGTTTCCCACACCACCCTAGAAAACTAGCCAGATCAAACTCTAATTTCTGTCCAGCCTGAAGAAAGCTTAAAATCTTCACACATGATGTGAACAATTTATAGGTAAAATAATTTGATCAGTTTTGGGAGAAATAAAGCTTCCAAAATCTTCACACAAATGTTGTGAACAATTTACAAACTTTGATGAGTTTTGGGAGAAAGCAAATTCTCACAAGTTTAAATACAACTTTCTCCAGGGAACTTCAAATGGGACTGGGGCTAGACAGACTTTCTAGAGAATTCACAATTAAAACAGATCACTAGCCTTGAGATCTACCTTACTAACTATTCACAGATTCAACCCTGACTTCTCTATAAACACAATATATATATATATATATCAAACATTGATCTCACAAAGGAATTGACTATAAATCTACTTATATATATACTGATAAAAGTATTCTCCAAGTTTTATACTATTCTTAAACTAAAAATGACTTCAATGGCAACTTTGGTTGCAACTCTGTAGTAAAGCTATTTGTTGTAAACAAAACCTCTGACTAAATTCTTCCTGAGTGGAACTAGCGTTTTGGCAGCTCCCACATGGATGATGATGATGATGATGATGATGATGCTCCATGGTTAATGGTGTGCAGCACCTTGAGTGTTTCCAGGGTTTATACTGATCTGCAAACCATTAGATCAAGGCTGCTGCAGCTACTGGGGATACTAGATTTGAAGCTCTTGGGTTGGACTAAATTGTTGCTAGAAAAAAGTCTTGATTTGTAAACCTGCAGCAGCTTGTGGAAGCAGCACGATCTGTACAAGCTGAAGTCGTCTTGGACTTGCATGTGTGGGCGATTTGAATTACACTCAGATGATTTGTGCACAGACGTAGAATCTTCTCGTCTGGGGTATGATTCTTGGAGCTTGCTTGCTAGCTAGCTCTAGTATTTTATCTCCTGGTAATTTAGGGTTAACACTGGATGATCTTACAAATCTAAGCTCCCCAGTAAGCGGGCTTGTGCATCACGGAGCTCAGAAACTCGATGTGATTTCCTGCTGCATCCTGCATAGTACTCTGAGGATGATTGTATCCTAGTCCATTGGAGCTGAATCCTGATGATCCGTGAATATTGTTGTTGTTTCCCATTTGTAGTAAAGTAGAATTTGGCAATGCAGCAGCTGCTGCATGATTTGACTGGAGATGGTCGTATAACATTGACACTGCTGCTGCGCCTGCTGTGTGATCTTGGTGGTTCATCAGACCGCCAGTACCCTGAGCACTAGGGCTCTTGCTCACACAGCTCCCGGTCGTACTATATGCATTAGAATGGCCGCGCTGATCCATGTTTGAAAACTGGAAAAAAGTGGGTTGCAATTGTGATGTCGCTGTATTGGAAGCTGGTGGCAGTTGTTGTTGTTGTTGTTCCTGCATCAAACCAGACTGCATAAATTGGTTGTGATCGATGTAGCTGGATCCTAGCGATCTGCCTCCGGCCGTCGCCTGCTGTAGTAGATTGGAAAGCTCGGCAGCTTGTTGGGTTGCAGCCGCCATCTGCATCGTATTGGGGAGCTGATGCAGGAGGTTGGACTGTAGTGTCATGTTGAGAAGCTCTGCAGCTGAACCGTTGAAACCGCCTCCGCGACGTGGGTCATGACTAGACAGCTGCAGCTGCTGCCCTGCCGCTGCTGCAGAATCGTTGCAGCGTTGCTGCCGTGTGCGCTGAACTTTCTTGCGTGATCCGCCACCAACGGGAACGTTGCGGAGCGTGCCGCCTACAGTCCAGTAGCGTTGGCAGTTGCGACAAAAGTGTCGTGGTTGGGTCACACTATAGTTGTTGTAGTAGCAAAATTTGGTGTTCATGGATTGACAACGTGGGCACGGAATCACCTTCACTGGCCTCTCTGCACGCATGCAGCCTCCGCTGCCACCACCTCTTGTACTACCCGGCGACTGTTGATCATCCCCTGCTGATATTGGCGAATCCCCCGAGACTTGCTGTCCCAAGATTAGATCCTGCTCCAACTCCTCGTATCGGTTCATCATTGCTAGATGCATCATTACCATCTAGTATCAAGTCTTGCTAATCTCTCTTTACCAATCTCTCCCTGCTGCAGGATAGCTAATTTGTTTCCTTAATTCTGCACCCGGCCGCGATGCAATTCGTCCTCGACTCCACTCCCTGCAATATGCACCCGCAGGTACAAGAACATGATCAGTTGATTCAAAACCAAGCTATGATGCTGATGGGAAAAAAGTTACAAGATTAGAACCCCAACTGTAACTGCTTCACATTAAGCATTCGAGCGGGGCCATACAAGATCATTGGAGAGATCTGCGAATTCCTAATTGATGCGTGTTTGGGCAGAAAATATGAACTAATTTGACACGGTTTCTATGAAGTGATCATCTCCCATGAGTTGATTGATGGCCACGCGGTAAGCTGCTTGTCTCTAATTCTATGCAGGTTTCAGCAGCTCTTGGCATGAGCACAAGACTTGCGCGCGGTCACAGCATTCTTAGACAAAACCCAAAAGACAACAGTTGATGCAGCAGCTTTAATTAATACTCCACAAAGATTCAGCACCACCATGTCCACCCTGCTGACAAGCGTTGTAATTCCTATAACACTCGACTCCAGGCTGACCACGAAGCTAGCTGGTTCGCTGGACGAGATTGGAACTAGTTACCCAATCCGTGAGAGGGTACATAAGTAGCTTCTATGTTCTGCAAGAAGAGATCACCTAAGTACACTTTTTGATCCGCTGCAAGAGACAATCCCTGATCGGTATAGATTTCAGAGAAGTCTCGAGAGTCCTGACTCGGGAAGCACGTGGTGTAGCGTTGTGCAATGGTATAACACACCATGATGAATTAGAAGCAAGACTGCATGCAATTGAGATCAGTAGTACTGGCTCGTACCTACTCTGCAGGGACGTTGAAGAAGAAGGGATCAATTTTCCTTCTGGAGGAATCGGATACGGGAGTAGAGCTTGATCAACGAGGAGGAGCCTTTTGTCATGTACAAATTGCAGATGTGCAGCAAGTCTCACCCAATTCCAAGCTGTGCAGCACCTTAATAACGTCAAGACTTGCAGAAAGTTATCTCAAACAGCAGTATATACAGCCAACTTCTGTTGTTCTAGTTCTCCAGCTTCTACCACTTTCCATTGCCCCCTTTCTTCAATCCCCGGTTTAGCAGCAGCTCCTCACAGTCTGAAGCTCACCTTCCGCATTAACCAACCTTTGACCCCGCTAGCTTCTCTCTCTCTCTCCCCACAGCGCCGACACGAGTTCATGTAATATACAAAGAGCCCGGCCACCTTCAAAATACAGAACTAGAGCCACACCTTAGAACCCAAAGGGGGAGAGACAGACAACTCGACAGTAATCTAGACAGAGAGGAGACGGCGAGAAGAAGAAGAAGAAGAGGAGGAGGGGTTCACAAGCAGCTGCTGCTTCTTTATGACAATATCCAGAGCAGTACTAACACGCTGCTGCTGCTGCTTCTTCTTTTATGGCATCCAAACACACTAGGAAGAAGGCAACAACAAGAAGTAGCTAGCTGCTTCTTGATGAACTCCGGACCTGCAGTAAACTGCAGTTACAAGGAGCTGAGGTTCTTTATGACATCCAGATGATCAAAGGAAGCAGGAGGAGCGCAGCTGCAACAACAACAACAACAAGCTCCTGCTTTATAACATCTGGACTCTGGAGGCAGCACTTGAGTCCTAGCTAGCAAGCTACGATCTAGAGGCGCTGTAGATGTCTAGAGCTAGTTAGCTAAGACGAAAAGACTTGCTGCTGCTGCTCCTTCTTCTGTTGCTGCTGCAAGCGTACACATGTATGTATTTAGTACCTAGTACCTACCTGCAGAGGTATTTCCTCCACAAAAATATACTCCTACAATTATTATACAGAGAATTGGTGTAGGGTCCCATGTTGCACAAGGCGTCTAGCACAGGACTTGTACATGAACTCCCAGATTTCCCTTCAAGGCAATCAATCTATCTCTCTTTCTATCTATCTATCTTTCTTTCTTTCTTTCTTTCTTTGGTATTATCGATTGATGAATTTGGAAATTTCAAATATATTTATCAATGTGGGGCTCACCCCAGGAATCTCTTCAATGCTACCCCACAACCATTCTTTTTCCCAAGTACCCTTTTTTTAAGAGTTTTAATGTAGCCTGAGAGTCTAGAGAGCTTGTTTAAAAGGTGGGCCCGTTTTTGGGAAATCTAGACTTGGACTGGAGCCTACCTAGTTGGACCCATCTATCATATATTCCTTTGCAATTGACTCCTCTATACTTGATGTTGAAAAAAGAAGGCCATGGCTTGAGTGAGGTTAGCCTGGGCTTGTTTATTGCTCTGCATCTTGTTAACCCATACACCTCAGGAGGGCCCCAACCAATTTGGTTCACTTTTCAGTTTTTTTTTTTTTTTTTGTTGGTCTTTCTCTGAAGTTTAGGGGTTAATCTATTATTTTTTAACCTGGGAAGTCTTAAATTTGGACTTAAAGTTTCTGGTTTCTAGTCTGAGGGTTGGAATTTCTAATGGTTAGTCTCAGTGACCTCAAAAATTTAGGGTTTTTGCAGTGGTAACAGTGAGGGGGCTGGGTCAATCAAGGTGGAAAAAAAGCATTGAGATTTGCACTTTGGTACAGAAACTATACTACCCTTCACTCTCTCAAGCTCAATTTCAATCTCTCTTGGGGTTCTTTCATGGGGTTTTAAAAGATTTCCAGGGAGATAAAGGTTTCTAGAGACTTCAAATATATCAGCCAATTTGCGTTTACCAAAATTGGGTACATTTTTTTGGTACCCATAAGAATTGGTTTTTGCTGGCCTACTCTCTTGGTCGTATGTGTTTTTTTTGTAAAAAGTTGTATCTGGCAAAAGATAGGAGGGGCTTTGACCAATTAAAGCTATGGTGACTAGTAGCTGATCTAGATGAGTGGAGCCTATAGCACAACTCTTTTGCTTAACATTTTGGTTCCCTGTTCTCCTATGAGCCTGTCAGGATTTCCTGCCAACTTCCTGCTGATGCAATCAAAGCTGCTCTAGGATCCAGCACAAGTAGGCTATGGGTTTGTCATTTTCCTATGGCTTTTGTAACATGAGTTATATTAATGTCCATTTGAGCTTTCAGCATGTACCTAAGAGCCCTCTCTCTTTGACTGAATTGGTTTAATGTAAATCACCAGATACCATAAATGTTTTTGTCTTGTCGTAGGATTTTTTTCTTCAAAGTGGCTAAGGCATTGATTATATCTGGACCGAAGTTCATGACTGGGCTTTGGGGATCTCCAGACTCCAGAACTTCTTAGGTTCACCATAGCCTTTTCATTCATAAACAGTTAGTTAGTTGCATATGAACAAATGACTATCATGGATGGTGCAGTGTGTTTTTTTTCAATTTTGTGATGTGGCTCAAATGACCATCAACTGTAAGAATATTTAGCCAAGTTTGGAAATATTCAAAATATGAAGGTAGAAAAATCTCAAGTACCCTTTCATGTTGTAGGTAGATGTATTGATTTCTGGCGAAATTTTTTAAAACATTTTCTATTTTCAATGATTTTTTTGTTTTAATCAGGGAATTTTCAACAGAACATTTTTTGAAAAATGGTGAAAAATCACCCCAAAAAAATCACTCAGATGGTGTGCTCTTTTCTTTTGGCTTTAAGTTCAGAAACAGCCCAAATGCACAATATCAAGAAATTACACAAACTACAAACTTTACCCCATTGATGCATTGACAACAACATTGTTGGGAATTCCAGAAAGATACCCACTAACTGTACCCTTGCGTAATCATTTGCAGAACTAAACTGCAGTGTGAAATGCATGGAATTTGTACAGAAAACTGTGGACAGGTTGTGCGAAAGTGGGATGATTGTATCCCCACGACCATGTGATCATGTATAGCCTTCAAGGGATGTACAGAACATTGCAATTTGACCTCGTGTGCAATTTCTTCAGAATTTGCCTTTGTTGGTAAACTTGTAAGAAGTTGTTGGATTCAAATATGTGAAACCCAACACTGCACGGTGACCTAAGTGGGTGTCATTCACGGTCTTGGGAGGAACCAGTCATCTAGAAAATCAATCATTGGGCAAAGAGCCATGGAAGCCATACGATATCAAAATGTAAATTTGAAAAGCCAGAAATATATATGATAATTAGGCCAGAGAGGAATATTAGCAGCCGAGCGAATCAGCACCCACCAATGAACCATGCAAGATGGATGGTGGGTGAACATGAAACATTTCTGTCATATAGTGAACCATGGTAGTTAGCTACGTACTAACTACTAACCATCCACATGTATCCACCTACTATTAGCCAGCAAGTGCCGTACCCACTTACTTACATGTATAGTACCCACTTACATTACCTACCTACTCATTTACCTACAAGCTAGGTACCACTAAGCTCTAGCCCACCCCATCACCAATCTAGAAATCACCAGAAATTATTAAAGGTGTGTTCCAAAGAGCTTCCCAAGCAGAGTTTTTGGTGATTACCAGTGATTCACTTCATGGCTTGTCTCTTAGGCTGTACATGAAATCTCCTAAGAAGCACAAGGGAGATGCAAAGTTTGCCAACTAAGCTTGACTGAACATGTCTTCACCTGTAAGCCAACATCTTGTCATTGATATAATATAGTGCTCAACAAGACACTGATGTTTACTTCAAAATGAGCCTACTATTTAGATAATTTATCATTTGACACCCTACAATTATGCTGGAAGCCCAATGCCTCTCTAACACATTTTTATCGCCTCATGATTTTCAATTCTACATAAAAGTTGCCTTTCAAATGCCAAAAAACCTTTCAAGATGCTTGTTTGTTAGAAACAAGCATGATGATTGACAGCATTATTTCTTCAGGGGTAAGGCTATGGCTTGTTCCAGCAGCAAGCTTCTTGATTGGATAGTGCTTGCAATATTTCTCAAATCCCTAGGTGGACCCATTGAAACTTCTTGTGCGATTCATAATGGTTCTATCAATCTAGTGATAGAGAGAATGAATATTAACCCATCCAGATTCCAACCCTCACGTTTGAGTGTCCCCGTGTCCACAACATGGGTGTCCATTTTTGAGAACACGAACATGGATATTCAATTTCCTTGGGTCAACACTTCCTTGTTCATTTGGTTTCGTTTTTCACATTTCAACTTACTATGCTCACCTACGTTGATGTATGGAAACTAGCTTCGAGCAACTGCACCATTGATCAGTACTTGACCCTGCAAATGAAAATTAGATGAAGAAATGTCAAAACATGCCCTTTGGCTAGCAATATGGTTTTGGCACAGCATTTTTGCACATACTACTCATGCTGATAAAAGGAAGAGCAAAGCGAAACACCTGCTGTTGATTGTTCCAGGTGGGTTGCTATTAATAGTCTCCCACCTATTTATCAGTGGGGTTGGAAAAAGGTAAACATCTAAACTTAGATATGAGAAATATTTTTGCAGGTCACATACTGAGCACCACTGGAGATGCTAAGCTAGTAGGACAAGAACCTTAACTCAAGTTTTGAGGGGTTGCCTTAGATTGTGATGCATACCACTTGTCAAAGATGGTCATCACTGTCCATAATGTGGCTTCAGAGTGTAGTTCAAGTTATCCAACATCCTTCACAATGGAACAGTAGAATTTGTATTTTGTCTTTTGAATTGGCTAATACTCCATAGCTAATTAGGGTTTCAGTTTTGATCAGGAAAACCCCCCTTTTCTTAAAATGCCCAGCAATCTAAAGAGTTTATCTGATTTTGTTATACTACCGATTGTAGCCTATCCGGCAGAGGAACGAAGATTGTCAAACTAATTTTAAACAGTTTTGGGGTTGATCTTGGGAGGGCAAATTTTGGGGGTGAATTCAAGGCTGACAAGTTACAAGAACACACTAGCCTTGCCAGCCTATATTGGCATGGCTTTCATCTGCACACTAGTGAGTTTGAGGTCTTGATCTTGATGAATTTGTAGTCCTGCTTGGCGTTGTGGAACCTAACCCTAAAATCAAGACCTGGCTTGGTTTGAAATTGTTTAAAAGATCAGAATCTAAACTGATCCACACATTAAAAAACAGGATCTGGAACAGGGTCCCAAATTGTTTTTAAACCTAACCAAACCAAAATCAGCCCTATAATTTTTTCCGGAACCTGAACCTAAGGTTCCTCCCACAACCTGAGAACTGCACAACACTGGTTTCGAAGTTTTTACCAGGCTTGAACATTAAAAATGGGGGTTTGGATTCTATCTCCAAGTTTGGTGTCTGGGGCTGAAACAAGTGGCAAAAAACTAAGAGTCTCCTTAAATTTTTCAACTTTTATACTTTAAAATAGTCAAATTTGGCTAGATCTTCTTATGGTTAATTGCAATCTAAGCTGTGGCAGAAATTTTACTTTTATTTTTATTTTAAAATACTGGTGCATGGCAAATAGTCTGGTCTATGCACCGGTATTGAACAACCCTACCAAGTTCACATGTCTTGAGGCAATGTTAGTCAGAGCCCGATGGGGGTGTGGAGCTGAGCTAATACCAGCCTTGTACCAATTTTATATGAGTTTCAATACTAGGCATATATCCCCATACAACCAGCCAGAATCAGTCTTGGACCCAATAACAGGACTCATTTGAAATCTGATTCCAGAACAAAAGACTGATACATACGCAAACCTAAAGAAGATAGAATGCAACACTGTGTCAAGTATCTGACCAATCAAAATAAAATAATTGGTCACTTGCATTTTTCATCATGTCCCAATGGGTACAACAAAGGCCATAAGAACTTTATTGTAAATAAGTCTATCCATGCATGTTGCCTCCTCCAATGGAGACCCCCAAAGTGGTGTAACCAATTGTTTTGTTAATTGTCAAGTACTTATGAGAACACGGTTTCCAAAAGTGGCTCAGCTCAGCTCCATGATGCAGCAGCAGCCCATGTGTGCAGACTGATGCTGGTGTTTGAAACATGGAGATGATTTCAAGTGGGGAGATGATTTTCAACTGCATTGTGCTCAAAAACACTTTCCAACAACAGAATCTGCATACATAGCCCCATTCATCACGGTATAAGGATAAGGTGTTCTGCATATCAAAGCTTCAAAAATGTGTCATATATTTTGTCACAAGAAGGTGTTCTGTTTATCAAAGCTTCAAAACGTGTTGTATATCTTATCATGCATAGTGACTATTTGCACACAAAAACATTAATATAAGTTCACTCTGGGCAACTGTAGTGCCACAGTCCAGAATCCCATACACCTGAACTATCATGGTGTTGTATAAGGTGAGATTCACAAGCCACCAGACTCCTATCAAGACTTTTGTGAATAAGAGGGAAAATATGTGCAATCATAGAGAGAATTCTGTGGATATTTTTATTTGAGATGCGCTCAGACTACTGGCTCTCTTGTATATTCAGAGTTCATATCAACTCAGGGCTCCAGTTCTTTGAAAAAACCAAAACACTGGTTCCAGTTCTAAATGCAGTTCCAAAAATCAGACTCGGTTCCAGTTTGGTTTTTACTAACAGAAACTGGTACCTGGTACCTATCTGTGGTTCTAAGTTCTAACCCTCCAAACCAAGTACCCGCCCAAAACTTACCTAAAGTTTCCAAACTTCTATATGTGCAGAGGCACCACATCAATCAAATTCCACATGCTAATGGAATGCAAAACCAAGGTTAGCCAGAGCCAGCATGTCCATTTTGTGATTAAGGCTCAAAGAAAAAACCAACCAGGGTCCTTATAACATCTATTTTAGAGCTGTGAACAAACCAAAGGCTCAATTTCATTTTCATTTCTCCAATATTAGATAATATGATCTGAACCCTAGAAAATAGTAGTATACATGACCATATTGCAAGGTCTCCAGGAAATGAAAAGGGTGGATGAAAATGCCCCCCCCTTGTTTTAAAAGTTTAAGCATTTCTTGAATGTTGATTACCATAGTACCTTGGTGATTCTAGTGCACAAATTATATTATTTCTAGAAAGGCCAAAATTCTGAGAAAAAAAATTATCAAAGAGAAATCTTTTGTGAAGGGAAAAGAAAAATCTTTCGAAAATTTCTGTTTTCAAAATGAAATCTTCAAAATTATTTAATTGATTAATTATTCAGCAAACATGTGTCGAAGCTGCCAAGGTGCGAGGATACTATTAGTTGGATCTCTAATACAACCTCTCAATTCCAACATTATCAAAAGTTCAACCCCAAATTTTACTAATCCTATGGCTAGTCAATAACGAATGGGTCCCATTATGGTTTACATACATTACGAAGCCCACCAAGGAGCCCAGAACATTACCATACATACCAAAAACAAAAAGATACACTGTCCTCAAAACCAATACACACATGGCTCCCAAACCAATGTTCAAAGATCAAGCTTCCTTCCTTGCACATCCTGAAAATAGATGATAAAACAAAGCACCCACCCATGTGGCGCTCTCCATATTAAAACCTTGAGCAAGTCCAAAAAGTTGCTGCCTACCCTCACATGTGGCTCATTACCAACACCATGAGCAAGTCTAAAAAGTTGGTGCCCACTCACATGTGGCTCAATACCAACATCATAAGGAAGTCTACAAAATTGTATAATATCCCTACACACCCAAGAAAATAAAATAAAAAATTAAAGCCTACGTGGACTCATATTCCTCCTTTATTGGGAAGACTTTCTTTTAGTTGAATTAAAAAAATTCTCACTCATGTTTGTGGTGTCTCCGGACTTGACACTGAAACTGACCAGTAACCAACCCTTGCAACATACTCATGGTCAACAATGGCTCATGGATTACTTACACATTGGTTATCAAAAAAATTACATTCTACCTGAAAACAAGGAAGCTGCATAGACTTTGAACATTCTTAGTAAAGATGCTAGGGGAGACCGTAGGTTTGCGGTTATGTGTAACGTGACTCTATAGACACGCACGCACATTATATCGTTGAAAATCCGTGGAGACGGCTACTCCGACAGCCTTGGTGAATTATTGAGAGAGTCAGTTGATCTAAAACTTTTGGCTCCCGTGGACCTAATGACTTTGTCAACCTTTTTTTCCTTAAGACAAACACTTATTAAGGCATTGCTTCTATAACCAATTTGACACGAATGGGATCAGGAGACAATACTTTTCTGCCCTCTTCTCCATTCAGGTCATTGCTTGAGTGGATTCCAAAGATGATTACAGGGAGGCCATGCAGAGAGCTGTGGCACAGATGACAGACTTCCTGATCCCCCCTTGACACAAGTCAGAGCCAGAAACAATTTATGATGTAAAAGATGATCACTTTGTACATGAAGATGTGCACAAAGATGCCAAACAACCAAATAAGTTAATCCAACAATTCAGCAGAGCAAAAGGACTTCATTATGTTGAGACCAGTGCATAACCCTAACCCAATATGAGCTTTTGGACTAGGTAATCACCTTGTGCAATGGATGAAATATAGTTCAGCATCTCCATCCATATCCCCTATTTTGGGCCTCTATTGTTGTTTACCACGTTAAACATGGAGTGTTAAATTAATCCATTATCATCAACCATAAACATGAAAGAATTGAGAGTATAACGTGACAGACTATTGAAATGTCCCACCATGGCTCAATCATTATAGTTGACTAATAAAGGGTCATTTCAATATTTTGGCCTCCCCTTCCTCAAGGGCACTGTATGCTGAGCACATGTAGGGGCTCAAACTTGCACACTTCTTGACTAATATACCACCTAACTTAGTGTACAAGTCATTTTACTGTTATGGGTGGAGATGCTCTAATCACTACTGATCAGGATTCAAGTATAGTGTCAGGGCTAAGGTCAGACATGGCAGGTAAGAAGGAAATGGATGGTTGTTAGTAGATAGTGAATGCAGAGGGAAGGTGCTGCTGCTGTCAGGGCATTACACCACACCCTGGGAAGCAAGGGCAGAGTCCAAGGTCTCAAGTGCATAGCCATCCAGGAAGTAACATAAGCGTAATACCACAACCCCAGGTACCTTAAGCCAAGCCGCCCTCATGAGTGGGGTCTTATGAGAAATTGCTCTGCCACTTGAGAGCAAGAAAATGTGTCGGGTGAGGTCCATCAAATAAGAAACTCTAAATTCTCAGAGGTTGTTACGGTGGGTAGGAAACTTGCAAAACACATCGGTAGGAATCTATATGGTCATCATTAATGATATATGATAATTGTGCGTCTTTGTGATTAAAACAGAGGTTCTATTCTCTACTACCCTATTTTGTCACAACCATTTACCACATATATTTCAAACAAATGCCAAACCTAAGTCTATGAAAGACTTACTAACCTGAACTGTCCAATACAGGAACAACCTCCCAGGGGATCATTCTCTTGGGTGAACCAGCCCTTAACACTAGTACCTTCACCTTCTTGAGTGAGGCCTTGAAGAGCCCGTATTAATCCAGGAAGTAATAATTTTGGACTCCAAAACCCTGACTTACTCTAAGAAAGGTCTGTTTACTATGTTTAGAAGCAACCCAAAAAAAAACTTAAGGGTTTTCACCATCGGTCCACTGTAGGTAGATAATGTCCTAACAGAGTCACTTTGGTTGATAATGGAGCCTGGGTTAGAAGATTTGCATTAGAGCATCTCCGACTATAGTGATAAATTGGTTTGTACGCAATGCTTTGGATGAAGTACAACTTTTTATTTCTACACATTACTTTGGATGAGTACAATCTTTAACTAGGTAAAAGTTGTCCCAAGGAGAGACCCTCAACCAAGCCTTACTATGGATCTCTAGAAGTGTTCAATTTGTTTGGGAATGTGCAATTGCAGGAGCTAGCAATTTAAGGTAATTTGGAACATGACACAATGTGGCTTGAAGTATAAGATTACAATCCCATTTGTTTAGCATGCGGTGGTGAAGTGATACTTAACATCAACCATGCTCTTAAAGTGAGTTTTTTTTTTCCCTCATTAATGCCTTTTAAATCCAACCCATTTAAGTTCCCAATATTGAGCACATATGGCCTCCATATCAGGATTTGTTTTTAGTACATTTAAAGCTCTCTTTTGAAGATATTGAAGTCCTTGTTTGACCCTCTGGAAAGCCCTCTTTTGAGGATTTGAAATGCTACACCCACGATTCACAAAGGAGCCTAGTGACAATCCTCCAGAGCAAGATATTAAAAAAAATGACGATCACCCCTAGAAAGATTTAGTCAAATCTAGCAATAAACCAAATTTAAACATCAATCTTTAATCAACATTCTACACTTTTTGGCTACACATTGAACACCCAAATATAGAATTCTCTTGTTTTTTCACTTTTGGTGATTGAAAGCCTCAAAAAATCACTTTATTTTGTAAAACATTACTTTAAATCCTCTTTTTAGGGAAAAATTAAGATATTAAGAAAAAAGCTAATAAGAAGCCCATAACAATTCATAACTAATTCAAAAAATCAGCTTTAAAAATGACCATAGGAGAAAATGGAAATCTGAGTTTACTTGCTATGCATATTATGACAGTTTTGGGAGCTTTTTGGGAGCTTCTAGTACATTATAGAGCATCTCCACCGAAGCTCAGTATGTGACCCTGCACTGCAAATTTTAGCTGAGGTACATTAGTCTTATGCAATGAATCCACTGGAAGACTCCTAGGACTCTAAAAAATAGCACACATTTTCAGAGTCCTGGAGGAGCCCTGGAATAGACTAAGAAACACAGCTAAATCGTATTTACTCACTGCTCCTGTTTCTGATTAGCTTAATAGTTTGATAGGTCCAAGTGGGTTGCTAGTAGTAGTCTCTCACCAACTTGCAGTCCCAATTTCAGCTTTGTGGGTGGGGTTCGAAAAAGGTTTGTAACTAAAACTTGGATTTGAGAAATATTTTTGCAGGGTCACGTATGGAGCTTCGGTGCAGATGCTCTCAGAGTAAACCTCAGTTTTTGGACCTCTCAGTGTGCATAGGATACAATGATTGTAAAAGGATCATCCAAATCATTTTAAGACTCTATGTTGAATGTTGTATATTGGACATTGTAACCAAGTAGAGGCCCAAACAAGGAATGCTCTTACTCAAAGCCTTAAGGGTCCCAGTACACAACCAGCATTCAACCCCTGCCAATCTAAACAGAGTGTAGTCTGGGTGGGACCAATACACTACCCAAATACTTGTTTTTAATGAATGCCAGTGACACATATCTTGTGGGGATGAGACATGAGACCTTATGAGGAAACATGTATGGTTCACATTAATTAGTTGTAGGGACGGCCAAATGTCAAATTTTCTTTTGACTATGGGCCTCTTTGATTGGCCCCTATCACCTAAAAAAGAATTAGCACTTTCAACACTCCACAAATAGAATAATTTTTGTCTTTCCCCTTGGCCTATTGATATAGGTCCCAAGAGTAGAAATCGGGGCAAATGATATGGGATAAAGTGTGGTGCTAATGAGATTTTGTCAATGTCCTGAAATCACTTGGCTTTCCATAGCCCCCAAACTTTCTTGATTCCACATTTTCCCAGGTTTATCTACCCAAATTTCATTAATGGGTCACATCCATCCATCCACCTTACATTAATTGGTATTCTAGTTCTTTTTAATATATCTATGACAAAACAATGAAAATGTGTTACTTCAATAATGACATATTATGATTAGATATTGCTGAATCTCATAATGTTCATCCCAGGTACATATGGATCATAATGTTCATTGGATGTGACAAGCATTGGGACTTTTAGGGTTTGTGACATATAATGGTCCTCCTAAAATTTTCACATTTACAATGGCCAAGATTTAGTACCATGATCATGGCCATGATGAAAGTAATTCAAACATCTATCCTCATTCTCAACTTCGCATTATCCCATATCAAACTATGTTTTGTGGTCATAAAGCAGTGCATGGGAAATTCTTACTTTACACAATTACTAATAGGCCCTTCTGCTATTGGCCCAAGTATATTACACCTTCTATAAGGTAACTCATCACAATACTTCTTTTATCTATGGGGATTCAACTTCAAAGTTCTTTGGGGGGTGGAGGGGAGTTTTGAAATAAACATTTTTCAAAAATCTAACTGATTTTCAAAGACAAAATTCAATTTACATTCAATGATAATAAATTTGTTGGTTAAAATTTGTGAAATAACAAACATGCCCATTGCCTTGTGGAGGGCTTTCTAACAGTACCAAGACATAGCAAAAGGCCCCATGGTTTGGGAGGTTATGGCATTGTCACATCCAAAAAAACAAACCAACCAACATCTAATATCTTAATATATAGGTGTGTTCCAATTCCCTAAGGGTACAACAAAATACATATATCAAGATTTTTTTTTAAATGGATTTGACTTTAGTACATTCAATATCGTGTAATACTAATAAAGTTGATTTTTAATTGGTCAATATAAACAAAATCAAGCCTTGCATGATCTATGGTGACAACACAAAATATTGGCATGCTATTTCAAAAAAGAAGAGAAACAAGAATTGAATACTATAGGAATAAATATTATTGCATATTTGGAGACTGTCCAAGGACTAACTCATAAAATAATCATTATTAAAAAGATTAAAATATCACAAGAAACTACAAGTGCGATGAAAAGATAACAAGTCAAAACTAATGATAAAAATCTATAGAAACAATAAACGACCAATACTTCAAGGTACCTTAGTAATCGAACGAACCAACTTACTAGACGAAATAATATATTATAGAAGGAAAGAATGAAAAGAAAGTTTAACTTAGTGATGTTATGGGGGCATCCATGTGACATTCCAAGACATCCTTAAAGTCCTTAACATCTTGCGATATATAATTCTTACACACCTTTTTATTTATAATTAGGAATGGGCAAAGGTTTAGACTCACATCTTTCCAATGCACTCGACATCTTTCCTGATGGTTAATTGCAAGGTGGATCATTTGTTGCATTGTTCTAGAATTTTTGCAAAGTGTATTTTTATTCAAATGCCATATATACATATAATAGATTCATCAATGTGGCAAAAAAAATTATGGGTATGATTGCCCACTTGAATAAAAATACATACATAGTGATAAATTCAGTAAATATACATCAAATATAAAATAATAATGAGCATTTGAATTGGAATCATGGATTGTGATACATAAAGGTTCAAATGCCTCTTCAATATCATTTCATTTCAAGATGTCTCATAAGGAGGCAACATATGATATATCTTAGAAAAAAACATGAAATTCCCAAAAAATTACAAACGACTAATTAGACGGGCTTTTGAATGATTAAATTTAAACCTTATTTTCAAAAACATTATTTCAATCATTTTTTTGTTGAATTTTTTTTATCAAAGAATTTTTCAATTGTGCTTTTATTCATCTTAAGTTTATTAATTTATTAGTCATCACATAATTGTCACTTAACATTGTTTTTTTTAAGTTTTTTTGAATTTAGTGTTAAAATATGAACTTTGTGAAATGTTGTAACTACTCAAAATGAACCACGCTAACTTGCAACAACCCCAATATTGTCCCCCTAACATGCCTCCCAATGCCTTTAACATCCATTACAACTTGAAAAGAAGCATTCTTAAATGTTTATCTAACATCCAACTCCAACATGTTTTGGCACAACATTCCCTAATTAAGGGAGTAAACAAGATAGCAGATGCCACACAAATCCTTTTAGTAGTTGCTTATTCAAGAATATTTTCAAGATATTTCAACTATATGTTTTAAAAAATCATCAAAATTGTATTTTGACCTTTTCTTTTGACCTTGTAGATGTTGCATTAAAATGTTTACATTATGATATAATACATCAAAATTTTATTTTAACTTTAAAATGCATTATATTATAATGCCAAAACATTTTTAAAAAATCTTCTCACCAATAGGAGTCCTTACATTGTTTATAAGCATTGGTTATAATGTCTAATGAATGTTTTTAAATATTCTATCCTCATTTAATTCATTCTAAATCATGCCACATGTTTCCATAATATATTATACAAAACTTCATGAATTTTTTTTAACATGAGTTACAACATTAAATTAATTTTGGACCAAAACAATAAAATAAAAATAGTGGTTACAATCGCTTTCTGGCTTTTATTATTATGATTGCATGCCTAATGTCTTTTTTAACATTTGAAAAAAATCAAATTCAAGTGTCCCTTGATACAAGGAATCTTATCCATATAACCAAGGGTGAAAGCACACTACATTATCCATGAAATGTTGTCACAAAGTAGTTTTTGTAAGATTTTGAGTTTTGTAATTGGTCATATGATTAAATATAAGTAAATAAAATGAAAAAGAATTCAACATTACAATGTTACATATAATATAATAACATTGTATGAATTTCATGGATAGTTTTTGAATAATCACATATTGGACTTTTAAAAAAGTACCCAAAAACCTATAACAATCCAATGTTAATGAATATGGACTCCATGCACCTTCATATAATGTTTTTTAATGAATAAAGGACTCAATGGTAATATGAAATAATAACATTGATACTAAAGAAGACTTTTTGGAAAGGTTGTGGTGACCGAAATTTTCTATGTACCTTGAATTATGGTTTTTTCTTATTAAGTCCTTTATTGAATGAAAATAATAGTTTAGAAGTTCATCTTTCAAATTTAAATTCTCCATAAGGTAAACAAAGGTGCAATTTTTTATAATAAACTCAACTGTTAACTTGTAAAATGACTTGTGTGATTCAACATATCCTACCTTCACACTAACTTTGCAATGTTAATTTATACAATTATGGACTTCCATATGTGCTTAAAATTGTTACGCCTTAGTGTGCTTTCACCCCAAAGGCAAACCCATCCTAGGTGGTACCATTAAGAACATCATAATGCTCCAAAAAAAATTTAACCCACCCAATGTCAAAACAACATAGGATTAAGTAAAACTTTTCATTTCAAATTATATAGCAAAAGATTATCCAAATCATGTAGAATTTGAAATTTTAATTGGATGAACAAAAGTTTTATTTAAAATTCCAAATGAATGATGAAGAAAAAAATTTCAAAAAAATAACACAAAAGGAACAATTTTTCACTTTTTTAATGATTCTAATTTTAAGAAGGCCTCAAGTATTCCCTCTTTTTTTATAATAAATAGTGGATTGATGTAGATATAATGTTTTTAGCAATTTTTTAAGGTCATCAAAACTAGGAGGTTTCGAAAGGCCATTGCATTCATGTCTACAAATTTGTAGTATTTCAACTTTATTTTTTATTTCAATCGACAATTTGAGCCATACCTTAGTGACGACGGAACCCATGTGTTTGTGACATATGTTCAAATCAACCATTCTTACAACTATTATTTCAACCATCCTCTTTGGCACATCATAAAAATGACTTGTAATTACATATTTGACTACGAAATGGTTTTAAGTTTTAGATGTGACTCTGACTTGCAACTATTGTTGGTTTGAACAAGTGCCTTCGTATCATTCAAAATTAGTGGTGTCCAAGAACACATTTATTTTTTTATTTTTTTATTGGTAATATGATTAGACCACAAGTGGCATCTTGTTCAACATGAAATACAACTATGTATCATAGTCGTAAATAAACATATGCCAATTCCAAGCTAGTGAATGCAATATTTCATGTCAACTTGAGCAACCTAAATAACATAGGCAACCCATAAGTACTTTGGGTTGTATGAGTAATCTTTAAGTAGCCTAACAACCCTTAGGTAGCCTTTAGGTAGCCTAACAACCCTTAGGTAGCCTTTAGGTAGCCTAAGTAATCCTTTGGTAGACCCTAAGCACACCAAATTGTTTAAACAACCTTTATGTAATTACCCTTAGCTAGCTTTAAAAAAATTTAAGTTGTCCTTAAACATACTTTAGGTAGCTTTAAGCAACCCCTTGGTAGCCCCTAGGTGACCTTGGTACCCTAAATAACCCCTAAAAGCAACCTAGGTACCCTAATCAACCCCTAGGTAGCCTTTAGGTACCTTAAATAACCTAAACAACCCCTAGATAAGCCCATATGTACCTTAAGTAATTTAGGCAATGATTACAAAAACCCCCAGGTATTTTAATTAATTTTTAAAACAACCAGGTAGATGCCTAGGTATCTTAAACAAGCCTTTGGTAACCCCTAGGTAGCCTAATGAACCCCTATGTGCCTTAAGGATCCTTTAGGTAGTCTAAATAGCCTAGGCAAGCCCTAGGTACCTTAAATACCCTAAACAACCCCTAGGTGGCCTACATAATCTAAGCTCATTTACGGAGGTTAGTAAACATGTTTATTTCAATGTAGTTCCATGTCATATTACTTAAAAAAATGTTAATGCAATGTTAAGGATTTTGCCCTTCAATGTGAAGGTGAAAAGATCAAATCCTTAGTATTGCAACCTATATACCTTAATTTAGGTACAATTAAAAAATAGTTGTAAAACTAGTAGTTAGTATTCAAATTCCTTGTAGTGCTTTAATGTCTCTTAACAGCCCTTGATGTCCTTCCCAATATCACCACAATACCTTAATATATTTTCATGGTGCGTTTTTCATCATCCAACATCTTTATTAGCACTTCAAGAAAATTTTATTTCTAGCATCCCTAGATATCCCTTGGCATCTTTTTAGGACACCATCATCCTTTGGCAATATCTTTCCCATTGTCGTTTCCATCATTCCAAAATAAACAATCTTTAAAGAAAAATCAGCATTGCTTAATTTGCTTCCAATGTCATTATTGGGTAAAAACTAAAAGCATGTTTAAGTGACTCACTTTTGGTGAAAAATATTGGTAGTGCCCACCTTACTTATATTAAAAAACATGTGATTGATTAAAAAATCCATGTGAAAGCATGGAGATTTCAATGTGAAATGGACTATAAATAATGAAAAATGACAAAAATTATGGAAAATTAAATTTTAGAATATCCAATTTTCTTGTATTGAAAAAGTTTTAATGCATTTTATACTAATTTACAATTCCTCATTTAATGCTTGGCTTTTTTTTTTAAAATTGGCATTATTACGCCAATTGTTTTTTTAATAGTCCACATTTTTATATTATATGTAAGACAAATGTAATGTCATTGTTTCAAAAGTCTATAATGAATCCACTTTTTTTCTTAAAACTCATTATATTTTTCAATATGATTTCCCTCTAAGCTTATTGCAACATGGACAATTTGAAAATTTATAATTTATTGTTGAATAAGGCTTTACTTTTTTAAGTACAACCACAATGTAGAAAACTTGTGACTATGACCATCCAAATAGTCCCCTTAACTATGTTTTCACCTTGTAATTCATTAATATTTTTTCTAATGTCCACATTGCCCCTTACCATTTTCAAACCTAAATTAGACACCCTTGAATGGAAAACCTTATTCTTAATGTAATTTTTATTAGGAATGACCACATTTAAAACAACTTGGAGGTGACATACCTTCATGGGACATCCTCCCAAAAAAGGACATTGACAACCATGGTTAGTGCATTAAAAGATTACAACAACCATGGAGTTTCAAGGAACAAAAATAAATATTATTCCATATAGCCAAACATGATGATGATGAATTTTTTAAAAGTAACAAGTTAGAACAAAAGTTCATGAAGCAATTATATAAAACGATGGGTACACTTAAATTGGTTGAATTTGGGTTCAAAAAATAATTTTACAATTCATGAATGAAATGAAAGGTTAATTCTTCAATTCTTTATAATAGATCTTCAAGATGGGAAATATCTTTTATATAGTTAAATGATTCATGCAAAAATGACCTTGGAGCTAGTAATGCAAATCACTTGGGTAACCACATAGGGGAAAGTTATGATGATGGCATTTGAAACTAAAACAATTATTGATTAACCAACATGATGCTTTTGAATAACTTAGGTGCAAACGCACAAGTTCAAACTAATGAAAAAGAAAAAGAGTTTTATAGAATATAAGATTAAAAAAAATGTTGCCCCTTTAACATGACGTACATGCAAGGACAAATTGAAGTGGAATGAAGATGCTATGAAAGCTTTCAAATTCTTAAAGAATGATTTCACCATAGTTCCCATTTTGATTATTGCATACTCATCAAAACCATTTTTTCTTAAAGTAGATGCTACATATTTCATTCATGGTGCCATGTCATTCCATATGGGAGTGATGAATTATTAAATCCTGTTGGATTCCATTTAAGGAAATTTTCAATGTTTAAAATAAATTATGAAATTCATGACAAATGACTTTTGACTATTATCAATGCATTCAAGGAATGGCAATATTTGCTTGAAGGAGTCTAACACTTGGTATAGTATACACCAATGACAAAAACCTTTAGAATTTTATGAATGTTTGAGTATTAAATCATCGCCAAGCAAGATGGAGCATTTTTTTAGTCCCTTTCATTTCATAATCAATTATCATCCAAGATGCCAACAAGGGAAGCTAGATGCATTATCACATCATTCATATTTCACCTTGAAACAAAAAGATGATGCCTTCAACTAACAAAAATTTATCTTTTTGAAGTTGAAAAATTGCATTTTATTTCAATAGAAAGTAAATGTCCTATAGACAAGAAGTTTTTTGAACAAATACGGAGCAATCTTCAAGATGATTCTTTCACGAAGAACTTGAAACAACATTTATGTCACAAGCTCAATGGTCTTATTAACATGACATTTGTGACTTTGAAGAATTTGAAGGCATAATTTATTACAAAGGATTTCTTTATGTTCCACTAGGGCCAACATGACTACATGTCCTTTAAACACCTCACAACCTTCCATTTATAGGACATTTTGGAGTCAACAAAACCATTACGCTTATTTCAAGGGACTTCTTATGGCCACAAATGTGGAAGTTTGTGAAGGAATTCATCCACAATTGCAATATGTGTGTGTGAACAACAACATCATGCCATTAACCATATGGTTTATTACAACGACTCCCAATTTTTGAAAATCCATTGTCAGTTTTTTTATGGACTTCATCATAGATCTCCCATGTTTCAAGTCCTATGACTCCATTCTTGTTGTGCTTGACTAGTTGACAAAGATGAAACATTTTATTCCAACCACCAAGAGCATGGCAATTGAAGGTATTACAAAACTTTTCCTCAACAACATATATTACAAGTACCATGGTCTACAACTAAACATTGTTGGATTTCAATTCATATCCACATTTGGAAGGGTCCCAATCAATCTTTCTTTGACCATCATACTCAAATAGATGAACAAGCCAAAAGGAAGAGGTATTGGAACAATTTTTGATGTATGATCAATTACCATCAAAATGATTGGGTCAACCTTTTGCCTTTGGGTGAGTTGCATATAACAGTACATATCATTCATCACTTGGTCACACTCCATTTTTTGCAAAGTATGGACGACATCTTAAGTTTGATACCTTGGCAATGGGTAGGATGAATAATTTGACTATAGAAAATCTTATTAAAAAATTAGCTAACATTTGAGGTGAATTGATTTCATGATTACAAAAGGCACAATAATGGTACAAAAAACAAATTGACCATCATTGTACCCAACATCCAAACTATAAGATTGGAAATTGATTATGGGTATTTTGTTGAAATCTATAATTTACAAGGCCTTCAAAAAACTTGGATTACCAATGACTTGGACCATTTCCCATTATTGACCAACTAAACCCATTTGCATTTCATTCAAAACTTCTAAGATTGATGAAAATCCATCAAGTAATTCCATGTTTCATTTTCATGAAACTATCACACCTAGGAGACATATTTGACCACCTTCACTAATTGAAATGGAAGGCAAAGAAGAATTTAAGGTCAAATAAATCTTGGATCCACAAATTTCTTGTGGACATTTGCAATACCTAATCCATCAGTGTGGATACGATGTTAATGAACATACATGGGAACTTGCTTTTAATTTAATTAATGCATCATAAAAGGTTCGAGAAATTTGTCAACAATATTCATCTAAACCTAGATTGATGATAAGTCCAAATGTTATTTAATAATTTAATCATCACTTTTTGAAAAGTTTTAAAATTGTGAAAATTGTGAAAAATATTTCTAATAAATATCTAAGATTATCAAAAACCCCCATAGAAGTGGGAGAAATCAATTTTAAAATTCAAAAACTTTCAAATACATGTTAAAATATCAGTCAAAGGAACCACCCAAGTGAATAGACATTCATCCTTAAAACTGTATTTTTATATGTTTGAAAGATCATAAGGGAAGCATAATAGTTTGGATTGTCATAATGTTTTTTGGAATATTTTCCATTATTTGCAAAGTTTTATGCTCAAAACTTAACATAAATCAAAAATGTTTTTGCATGTTCAAAACATTCAAACCTTAAGAATGGACAATCCTTGTTTTTTTCAAACGTTTTTTTTTCTAGCAATTGTGCACCAATCCTTTTGAAAATTGAAAAGGATTTTAACATTGATGAGTAGATGGGCAAAAGGACTTGAACTAATGAATTTTTTTTATAACCCATTTGAACACATTTGGCTCTCAAAAGTGTTTTTGACCTTGAAAATTTTAGATTTTGACAATGTGGCTTTGACAAAAGTTGTTCATATATATGTGATAGATGTTATGAATGCATAATATACATGATGTAAAATCAATTTGTAGTCAAAATGTATTTATATCTAAAATGAAGTGTTAAATGGGGTATGTGAAATACAAAATTTTAAGCTTAAACCAACACAAAAATGACATGTGTCATGTGCAATCCTTGGAAAAGGACTTTTAACTTGGGGCCCTTGGCTCCTTTGACCATGATTTCACCCATTTAGAAATGTTCTAAAATAGCTAGGTTTTTCAAATTTTAAACATACTTTTATATGAAAACTTTCTAGTAGATCATGATTGTAATTTTTAAAAAATTAAAACACATTGATACATATTAGTGTTTCATCCATTTGAAAGTATAAAAAGTCCAATTATAATTGTACTTTTATCATATTTTCATATAATTGTTCAAAAGTGGGACACATATTTTACTATACTTGTATTTCTAAAAATGTACTTAAATGCACATTAAAAAATGAAACATTTTAATATTATTCAATGAAAGTAAAAAAAATCTTCTTATTTATCATTATAATAAGAAATATTCATGAGTTCAATGTCTTAAGGCTTAATTAAACTTTACCATGCTTCCACCCTCTTTTCCATCTTGTAATCATTCATGTGAAGTCATGGAAAACTAAGAGGTTGAAGTCACATCATCCAAAAAACAAAAGCTCACACTTGCAAATCTTTTAGATGAAACACTTCAAGTATCTCAACCAAGGAGTTCACATCAACAACCTTGAGATGAAGAACTACTTGGACCATGAAAGCACTAAAAGATCCATTGCATTCGTTGTTTAATAATCATCTTTGAAGTTGAACTTGCCCATGAAGGTTGTTTAGAAAACATACTTGAAAAATGTTTTACAAACGAAGATGGAATCATCTTTACTTGCTCTTTGGTAGAAGTCATCGATCATTATCATTGTGATTTGTGAAGACCATTGAATTTTTTACCTTGAAAACAACTATTTTATGTCACAAACATTATGTGACACATTTTTTATTGTTTCCAAAATTATGATTCATTTCTAATGCTCTATGTGGAATTGTCAAGCCCTTTGTTGGACCTATAAGTCGAAACACGTAATTAGGAGCCAAAAAAGACATTAGATGTAAAACATTCATAATGAGTCAAAATCAAACATTTATTTATTTATTACCATTTAAAACCATAGTAATCATGGCAAGTTAATAATTTTCCCTCATATGAATGTTAAGGAACTTAGAATAAAAAATCATTTGATTCAATTTTAAGTTTTGGTTTTAATTTAGGACATTTGAAAATGTACACCTATTGTGTCAAATTGAGTTAATTTTTCCAAGGACTCACAAAAAAACTCATCTAATAAAATAATTTTGATTGAAAAAAATATAGATGATAAAAACATATTAGCCACATTGTAAAAATGTAGAATTTTAAATTTTAAATTTTTTTTTAAATGTTTCAAAATTTCTTTAAATTTTCAAAGCTTCAAAAATCCTTATCACATATAAATGGGCTATAATGTACATGATGTATTAAGAAAAGTTATAGCTTAAAATATATTAAAATTAAATAAATATGAAAATTTAATTTATGGTGATGACTTGAAATTTTGATCATTTTTCAAAATGAAACATTCAATCTGTAAAGAATCTACACACTTTTAAAAATTCATATTCAATAATGACTAAAAATAAAAATGTGATGCATTGGGGAAATTTTGAATATTTTTTAGAACAAGTTACAAAACATTTCATTCAAAAATTCATTTGCAAGTAAAAGTTATTTTTGGGAAAAAAAATTTGCAATCCTTTTCCAAAGTAACCTTTTTGGCTCCTAGTTACAAGTTTAGAACATTTGAAAAAGGACTTACAGTTTGAGAAAATATTCCAACAAATTTTTTGCAATGTGTGAAAACATGTGTTCTTTACCTTGTGTTTAGCTTTAAAAAATCTTAGAAAGCCATTCCCAACCTTACTATCATTTTTGTTGTTGTTCACTTGACACTATGAAATATAATAACTTGGAGACCATCAACTACTTGGGCTAGTTTGTTAGGTGATTAGTAATAGCTTGAAGGTTTTGGGGTTCTTTTTTTTGCAAGGATGGCTTTAACATTGGTTCATAAAAAAAAAAGTGATGCTGAAAAAAAATTATGTGGAAGGCAATGGGGGATTTTTGAGTAAAGGGCGCAATGGTAGTTTTTTTGAAAGCATTGGCGAATTTATATAAAATGAAGGTGATCTAAAAGCATTTGTAGAAGAAGGTGATGGTGTCGATTTGAATGTTTAAGATAATGACATTGGGTTTTTTTCCCCATAGTTTATTTCACCAAAAAATATCCACAAAGCTTGCAAAGGTGGCATTACTTTAAAAAACCAACAACAATTTTGAAAAGGAGGCTTAGGTGAAAGCATGGTTAAATGGTTCACTTTTGACACTGTGAGAATCCATTTTTATTAATAGTTATAATTTTAACATTTTAATAATCAACAACATATGCATCCAATGTACATTTCCCTATGTTTCCATCAAAATATATAGGTATGTACAATGTGTATATGGCTAAACACATACGTGGTTAAAAAATCCATGTACAAATATGAAGTTTTGAATGAAAAATGGACTAAGAAAACCTAATGAAGCAACATCAAAGTTTTTAAATCAAATTTTTTTCTCTATATGGAAAGTTTCAATTTTTTTTACTCTTAGACACCTTATTTGATGTCACCTTCTTTTTCTCAAATTCAATTGACCCTACTATAACATATTTTTTGAGTCCACATGTCAATTTTTAACTATTTGGCCAAGAGAGTGTCATTGGTTCAAAAGTCCATTATGAATCCATTTTTAAAAAACTCATCCATATTTTGTAATATGATTTTCAATAAAACCTAACGCAACATGTATAACCAAAAAATTGACAATGTTAATGTGAAATATGATTTTACATTTTAAGTTCATCTACAATCTATAAAAATTACAATTGTGATAGTTTTAAAAATTCTCCCCTTAACTATGCTTTTACTCCTTTGCACCCCTCCCTTCTTGTTTCCACCTCTCCCCCCTATTTCGTGTGTGTCAAATGCGAAATTCCATTTTGGCAATGCCAATGGAGGTGCACAAAAGAAATAAACATGAAAAACAAGAGGTGGGACTTCCCCTTTCCATATTTTTTTTCCTTCCTTCCTAGACCCAATGTCCCCCCTAGACCCAATGTCTAGACTACAAGAGCATTTTCATGAAGTTTGTTGTTATGGATGAAAGTCATTAAAAATCAACACCAAAAATAAACATGGGATCCCCACCTTTCCATGTTTTCTTCCTTCCCCTCTCTTTGGAATTTACTATCACAAGCTTTGTAATGATGATAATGCTCCACAAAATCCCAACTATTTGATTGGTGAATGTGGGAAACATGGGATGGGATGAAAAATGCAAAAAAAGTCTTTCCTAAATTGTATGTAGATGCACATTGGATGTGCATCCTTGACCAATCATTTCCATTCATCCCAAAACCAAATGGAGAAATTGTTTTTTCACCAACCTCATAAGGATGCTTTCTATTTGCCTTAGAATTTTCACCATCAATGAAAAGTGGTAACTTGGTCAAAATTGTCCAAAAACTTGAAATTTTCTAGGTAACCAAAAAACTAATAAGATTACACTTTTAATGGTGGCTTGATTTTTCATCTCTCAAGGTGTAAACACACTAGTACAAGCCATGATGACAAATGTAATTAGTGCTTGGTTTTCTATGTTCTTGGTGTCCACTATCAAAAATTGTAATAATTTTGCAAATTTAAAATATTTTATATGATACCCATTTTAATATATTATGAAAACAAGTGGAATAATTTGGATTGAATCTAATGAATATAGAATCCTAAAAAACACACATAAAACAATATAATAAGTGTTATTGTTATTTATGTCATTTTTAAAGGACTTGAAATATTTTCAAAATTTCAATATCATCTACAACAATTATTCGAATATTTAGATAATAGTACAATATATCATGACTCAAAAAATGAATATTTTTTGCCACCATAAAAATCATAGATTTCTTATTGATCACATTTTGTAACCAATCACAATCTCCCACATCATTTTAACAAGCATTCGCATTGCTTTTTAAATTGTCAAAAGTAATCTTTCCTTCTTTGGTCACATTGGTAAGGTTGGCTCCTTGTTTGCACCTTGAATCAAATCCCAATTTTTCTCAAAACCAAAAGATTCAAATTGAAGTCCTTCACAACTCTATCAAGTTGAACTTCTAAATTTTAATGTTTTACATAACTTTTGGATAGGTAGTAAAAAGTGGTAGTAAAAATGCTTTGAATATACTTTTAACATTATTGAAAGATCTTATTATACTTTTGTTGACTTATTGATAGAATGTTTGAAATTTCATGGGAGTACATTTGCACTACCAATTGCACAAGTTTAAATTGTGTTTCTTCACTTGGGAGTATGCTATGCAATACATTTTACCTCGATTTACCCACTTAGACTCACAAGGTATGCATAAGGTAGATGATGAAACATTTCCCCTTACTCTTACCTTGTGAACATGATAAATGTTGATCATTTACTTCTACCCTTACTTGGATTAATAATCTTGCAAAGCCTTTATATGCTTACCCTTTACCAAGTTTGGAACTTTTTGCAGCCTATACACCTTTGGGTAGTTGATAAATGTTTTTGCAATTTTGTATTAAAAACCTTTATAGACTAGCTAATATGTTGAATTGGCATACATCCTAACACTAGTCCAAACAACAATAGGAAAATGGCAACAAACTGCCTTGAAACTTTAAAAAAATAGTTATGACATTTTCTCATCAATTTTTATTCCTTTTTGACATTTTCATTTTTTTAAACCAAAAAATCTACAATAAATTATTCATTTGTTAAAAATCACCAAGTTGCAAAAATTCACCACATGCGTAAAAGAAAACACTCAACACAAATTGCATCTAAGAATCACTCAACAACAAATTACTAATTTTTTATTTGAACTACCAAGTTTAACAAAGCTTAAAACAAGGATTTTGCAAAAGTAGTTCTAAAACACAATATTAAGACTAAAAAAACTGACTCTGGATTTGCACAAAATAACTCTCCAACCCATTGAGCCTTACAGGATGCCTGGGCAGCCCATAACATACTTCCCAAATAATTTGTCTGGTTAGAAAAACTTAGGGCTTCTATCTCTAGAGGTCAAGGCACTTGCACCAAGCCTAGCTAGGCCTTCTTTGTGGGGGAGGCTTACTAGCAACCACCTCAAAAAAGGAAACTAAATTCCCTGGCTTTAAAAATCTATAGGAGGAGGTGGCCAAAATTGCTAGGTCAAATTTTCCCAAACTTTAGTTCTATGCATGGGAATGCATGCATGAGATTCATGGCACCACCAATGGATATTATTAAAGGTTTGACACTAAATAATTCTCAAAAGGGAAAGAAAAAAAAGGAGAAAATTTCCAAAATAGTTCCATAGAAAATTGGAAACAACCAAACACTAATGTTCTTTTTTTTTTTCATTTTTTTGAGACCAAGATTTTGGTGAGATTTTAAATTTTAAAAATAGTCAGATTTGCACTAGGGAAAAAAAAAATTCCAAAAAAATTCCAATTCCTTCTTTGAAAAATGATGAAGTTTCACTAGGAAAAAAAAACACATTGTGAAGCACCGGAAGAACCAGTGGTAGCTAAGTAAAGGCATATATCAACACATGCCCATGAGTGTAGGTGAAGGGTTTGTTTGAAACATGAGTTTTTTGGTGGTGATTTTTTGCCATTTTGAACCCCAAAAAAAATTCTGTTGTCAATTTGCTGTTTTTTGAAGAAAAAAATCAATCGCCATAATTTGCCTACAATATGAAAGGGTGCTTAAGATTTTTTATTTTCATATCCTAGATATAGTGAAATTTGGCTAAATCTACTTATGGATGACTGATTTTCACTTGAGCAATATCAAAGGAAAAGAGTAAACAATAAAATCTGCCTAACATAAAGAGATGGGGATGAAACTATGAAAATTACAAAACCATGGATAATTCAAATCACTGAGGACCAGTTACAAAAAGAAATGTTCCTTGAAATTCCCCAAAAAAAACAAACTCCCAATTCATAAATAACACAAGTCACAAACATCCTCAAAATGTGGGGCGAGGGTGAACCCTAAACCCTAAACCTACACTGGTAGTGTGGTACATTCACCTTTAGAGAGAGGCTTCTTAGAGGCTATATTGAGCCCAGGAATTTGGAAATATTTAATTTGGAAAGGGCATACACAACAAGACCTTGATTTAGTCTAAGGATAGGCCTAGTAACAATAAGGCCCACTTTACACTAGGAATCGGGGCCAAAATACCCTTCGAGCCAACTTTGATCATTTTGGGCTTGTTGTTTGGCCCCAAGTTACTAATAAACGCTAGAACATTGACATCTGGAGGTTAATAAACACTGGAACATTGGCCCCAAGGGTTCCAAATTGGCTTCCCAACTACAACAATGGCAAAAGAGGCAAGTAAGAGGAAAGACAGAAGAAGGGCCGTCATAGCCCATGAGGCCTCTTCTAGGCTCAACAAGGCCTCTTCTAGGTTTGACGCTCTTTTCGATTCGCTCTCCTCTCTTTTTCTGATTTTGCTTTAAACAACTAGAGAGGGGTTTAAGCCCTAGCTTGGAATTTGCATTTGGGCTGGTGCTTTTTCCTTCCTTTTGCTTTTGGAGTGTTGTTTTGGCTTTGGACATTGGTCCTATCTTTGTGTTTTTTTACTTTCCCTTCTAGATTGGTGTTTTTTCTTGTATTAATGGTTGATTCTTGTTTTTTTTAACTGTGAACTTGCCAAAGAGAACACAATGCCCAATATGCAAAAGTCTCTCTCACACACACATGGGGTGCTTGCTCAAAAACAATCCGTGTGACCTAAAAATAGTGTGCAACATTTGTTGTGGATGAATGAAGGTAGGAACCCTAATTCAACTATGTGGCCAATGATGTCGAAGCTTTTGTGCTTCAAGGACACCAAAAGTCCAATTACTTGTTTTTTGTTTTTGACTTTGTTTGTTGTTTTGCAGGTTATTGTAAAGTGACTTTGGTGAGTTGGTTTCGGTGATGAAGTGGGATCCGAGCTGCTCAATGGACAATCTTTATGAACAGTATGAATCAAGGTTTTTAGAGATGATTGATGTTGAGCTTTCAAAGGAGCGAAGGGATGTGGACAATGTAAAGCTATATGAAGCTAGCTGAAAAGGAAGAAAAGGGGATTTTTTTTTGGGAGTGGGAGAAGCTAAGTTTTGATTCTGCTAGTTAGGATGTGTGGAGTTTAATTGGATTTTGATAGTAAAGAGTTGGGGACGGAAGTCCCTCTGGATTTCTTTTTTTAAACCTAGCGCTTGATTTTTCGCAATTCTAAGAGCATCAAGAAGGAAATAGGAGGTCTAGCATTTGCATTTTAGGGACTAAATCAAGGGAAATGATGAAAAAGTTTAGGATTTCATGAGTGATTATAGTGGCAACCATCATCTTTGTCAGTTTTTCGGGGTTTCAATGTGAACATGTAATGTGGTTTACTCTGAAAAGATAGTACTCATGATATCGTGGGAGCTCCAAGGATTTTGGAACAAGAGGATGTTGTGAGGTGTAGATGATCACATCTACTTACTATGTTCTTAGTTTCTGTCCAACTTCTAAAAGAAATTATGTAATGGTGTGGGGGTAGCATTTGTGGGGATTATGTTGTTGAAGGATGAGCTGCCACATTCATCAACACTCAGTTGGCTCTTTGAGAGGAAATTAAGAAAGGTTTGATCCCTTGAGGTCCATAGAACTAGAAGAACAAAATTTGCTTAGTTAAAAGGATTTAGGTTTAGAAACAATACTTGTTGTAACCTTCTTTTTTATCTTTGGAAATTTCTAACAAATCTAGTTGATTTTGTATTCAAAATGTTAGGGATTTCCACACCAGAAATCATTTCCCCATCTTTTTGGTATCACAGTAACACAATCCCAGAAGGTTGGAACATATGTGATTACTAGGATACTTGGAAGATGAAATGTCCCAGAAATTAGGATGACTGATTCCAATGAAGAGCAATTGATTGTAGAGACTCAAGAAATTCATGAAGAACATATCATTATTAGGTTTGATGTCCCCAAAACTCAAGGAGCACCATAGATAGTAGCGTTAATTCTGCATCAATACAGATTTGATGTTGTTACCATTATAGGAATGAGTCCTAATGAAGCACAAGCTGGAGACATTGTTGTGGATCTAATGCACAACGGGTTTTGTACTAAAGCACAGGTTTGGGTGAAAATGCAAGATGGAACAGGAGGATAGGTTTCAAGTGCCATATTTTAGAAGCAATATCATTTTACCTCTTACTTTGCATAAGGTGTCAACACGTAGATCGGAAAGACAAAGACAAGTGTTGCAAATAGTGACATTTGGATTCCTTTTCTCCTATTTCCCCAAATTGTTTAAATAGATTTTTTATTCCAAGAGTGGAGGATTTATTTCGAATTGGAGATCAAATACTGAGGGTAGAAAACTCTAGAGCAAGATTTTGTTTAATAAGTTGGAAAGCGTTTGATGACAACAACTTCAAGATACAATGGCAGATGGACTCTATAGATGAGCAAATTTTCATTCTTCTACCATCTGATGTTGTGATTTTAGATCCAGTACAAGGAGGATAATCCAATTTCCTTTCATGATCAAGGATTGATAATCATGTCTTGAAAAACTATACAAATTTGTTGGAGTAGCATAAAAATCTAATCTATGCTATGAGCCACATAATACAATCGAACATTATTACTTTTGAGGAGTTAGAATTCCATAGAGAACTTATTGCTATTTTCATTTTAAGATGTCACAAATTTGGTTGTTACTAGGATCATTGGTTTTAATTCTGATTGGCTGAGGTTGCAAACATAGCCATTAACATGTGGCATTCAAGATTCTACACTCAAATAGTAATCTGGTTGAAGACCAGAACAAAATCTGATGGATGGCAGAGGAGCCTCATCCATATCAGTGAAGCAAGAAGTAATATAAGTTATAGCAGCAAGATTAATAACAACCCGAAGAAGGATGGGGGTAGAACAAGTTTCTACAACAAAGGATTAACAATAGATAAATCTTTAAACAGGAAGGGTTGATTAAAATGACTAGTCCCCAGGCCATGGACGAATTATTCTAGGGACGAGATCATGAAGATGTAAATGATTGGGCTGAAAGATTAACAATGGCAACAAAAGTTTGAAATTTGAATGCTGATAAGTTGTTTAAGATTACCAAATTGAACCTAAGAGGGAGGGCCAAAGAATGGTTCAAGAAATTGAATCTACACCAACAACTCCATGTTTTGAATGAAACCCTCATTAATTTCTTTGGGAAGGGGACTAATGGCAAGGTTGGACCTAGTATAACCTTTTCTACCACCATTAACAATCGTTGCCAATATTGCAGTTTAGAAGAACACACAATTTTAGCACGTCCTAAACTTGCGGACACAAAGCCAAAATGTGCCAAGTGCGGAGGTGGGCACACGAATGAAAATTGTGGTCTGAAATGTTCATTTTGTTTTGGATTAGGGCATACAGAAAATAAATGTTGGAAGAAATTTGTAAATGGTTTGTCTACCACCACAAATTTTCTTGAAGTTTGGATAATGATGAAAAGGCCACTCTTTCATAATTAAACCATATTTGTGGAGGGGACCAACATTTTTTTTTTGGGGTGAAAATCCCAAAAAGGAAATTGCCTATAAATGCCAACCCACTAGAAGAACAAGAAGAAAGGACTGCTAAAGAAAAACAAAAGGGAACAAACATGGGTGCTAAAACAACTGTGAAATTTAACAAACATGGGTGTTGAAACAGTTGTGAAATTTAACAAACATGGGTGCTGAAACAATTGTGAAATTTAAGATTTTATTTCTTTCATCAAAGGAAAGATCTTTTTAACTCCCATGGAAACCATTCTTATAATTCTAGGAGAATTGGAGTATTTGGAAGGATTCGTTAAACTAGCTAGAAAAAGAAAAGATGTTAAAGGACAAAGAAGTTAAATAGTTGCAATTCATTCAACCCCTGTAATCAGGAGGGTAAACGTCAACAAAACACATCATAGCAAAACATTGCATTTGACAGTGGAGATCAATCAAGCATTGATTGAAGGCTTGGTGGATACTAGGGCATCTATGTTAGTTATGGCAGCCAATGTTTTTAAAAAGCTTAGCATAATGCATCTAGTGGCTGGCCATGAAACTTATAAGACAACCTCTAGTATAATGACCCAGGCACTAGGATGGATTATATAGCTTCCAATAAAAATGGGAGGGATTATATGTCAAATGATCTTCCTTGTGGTTGACACAGATAGCTATGATTTGCTACTTGGACTGGATTTTCTCATAAAGATAGGAGTAGTCATTGATGTGAAAAAGGGCATCATATTAGTTTGCATTAGACCCAAAATGGAAGTGGACGTACTGCCACAAAATGTAGTGAACATGTTGTAGGTGTTCGAAAGATCTGAAAAGGAAAAATGCAATATCCAAGAAGAGTTGTTCAATAAAAAAATGGAATAATTTCAAATTAATAACTAGGCGAACCTGTTGGGTTCATTAGATTCTGATGATGAATCCTCCTCTAAAGAAGACATAGTAAAGTATGAGGAAAAGGTAGAAGATGATCCATAAGAAATCTTGTTGAACCTAGAAAACTAGATTGAAGAACTTAAGGACCACAAGATGGATTTGATCACTGAAGAGGAAATGCCTATGTAGATTCTAAATTTAACCCTACAAGATCAACATTAAAACATGCTTGAAGGGCTGTTATCCGAGGATGATGATTATCCTAATTGGATAAAATGCGCAGCTGCAAAAGAAAATGATGTAATGTAACAAAGATTAGGAAAAAACACTGAACTCAATGTGCATTTGTATTTGATCCATGTATATGATGATTTAATTGAGGGAGGTGATAAATGGACCCAAATCAAGAACATGATAAGACTAGATGAGTTTTTGAATGAAGAGCAACAGAATCAACTATGGGATCTGCTGGAAGAATCTTTGCATGGCACAAAAGGGAGTTGGGGCCATATTCTATAAGAAAGCATTCTATTGACACCCAAGGACTACCTCCCTACCATATGACTCTTGGACGACTATCTTATTGGGAGGAAGTTGAAGTGAATCGGCAAATACAAACATTGGTGGATTTGGGGAAAATGCATAAAAGTGCATTAGAGTATGCTTGTAGGGTGACTTTTCCAATGAAGAAAGATGGTAGCCAAAATTTTTGTGGAAACTACTACCCACTAAATTTTCAAACAAGGAGGGACTCTTTTCCCATGCCCCTGATTGAAGATGTTTTGAACCAATGGTTTTCAACGCTTGATTGTAGTTAGGGTTCTAGCAAATTCCGTGGCTCCTGATGATGTGAAGAAAACAAAAATAATCACCAAGTCAAGTTTATATGAGTGGAATGTTATGCCATTCAAACTGAAAAACGCCACTAATACATTTTCACGAACCATGGCTAGAATATTCAAAAAATGGACCACCCAATTTGTGAAGGTGTTTGTTGATGATGTCAATATACATAGTGGGACATGGAGTGAACATTTATGTCACATCCAACTGGTTTTTTAGAAACTAACAAAGGATAATCTCAAGTTAAACCCTGGCAACTGTTGTTTTAGGTCCAAGAGTATTACCTTTTTGGGACATATTGTGGATTGTGTCAGATCTCAACCTGATCCCAAGAAGATAGCAATAGTCCAAAATTTTCCCACACTTAATACAACCACAAATGTTAGGGCATTTCTAGGATTGATAGGGTACTATATATAGGAGGTTCATTGCTAGATATGTGAAAATTGTAAAACCACTATTTACCTTAACAAAAAAAGAATGTAAGTTTCTTTGGACACCCATATGCCAAACAATTTTTGTTGCATTAAAAAAGAGGCTTATAAAAGCACCTATCCTAGTTAGACTTGGTTTCAACAAACCCTTCATCTTGGATGTTAATTGGTCAATAAAAGGTGTAGGAGCTATATTATCATAAAAATCTGGAAGGCAAGAGCAAGTCATTCCTTATGCAAGCAAGGGCTTATCTCTAGTACAACGCCATTTTCATCCTATGGAGGGTGAATGTTATGCCCTCATGTGGGGCATAATGCATTTCAAGCAATATCTTCACCAAACCCCATTTCTATTATGCACAGACCACAAACCTTTGGAGTGGTTAACCATTGTTGCAAATGCATATGGTAAAAGAGGCCATCGGATTGTAATGTTGTAGGATTTTCAATTCAAGATCATTCACCGTGCAAGAAACTGACATTTGAATGTCGATGCATTAAACCAAAATCATGTTGGCTTTTCGGAAAAGGATGAGGATTTTGGGAGTGATGTGTTGTAATAGGAAGACCAACCAAGAGTCACACCATTACCAATGAAAAGTAATTATGCCAATGAGGTTATCACCAATCCGTTTACTTTGTAGCACACTGACCAATAAATAAATGATCTTGAAGTACATCATGCTAGGAGTGAGTGTGGTGGACAAAGTATAGATTCATTTTCAGAAGAAGAACTGCCTCCAATGAATCATATGGAATACAGAAGGATGGTTGTTGAAGCTCAAACCATGGTAGATGACAAAAGGGCAAAAAAAGTGGAACAATGGGACAATGTGAAGATGATCAATCAAGACAAATGGATATACAGGAAGACAATGTGTCAATGGTATTACTCATTAGTGGACATCTGGAAACTGGACTCTATGACACTACCAACATAAAAAGGGCTAAGAAGTGGGTAATGAAGTACCATTGGTTAGAAGATACCCTATTCTTCCAAAATCTAGTGGTACCTAAGCCTACAAAATGGAGAATGTTGATTAAAAAGATACATGAGGAAATTAGACACTTTGGGGAAATGCAGACACTTGTTGAGGTAAAGAAAAGGTTATTTTAGCATGATAGAATTGAATTTATCAAGAAATTCATCAGGATTTGTGAAAAATGTTAGTCAACCAAACAATTTGGAAACATGAAATTCGACATTGAAGAAATGAAGAGTATTCCTATATGCAATTTGTTTTATCATGTTGCAATGGATATTGTTGGACCATTACCAGAAACAATTGATGGCAATAAATATGTGCTTGTAGCTATTGACCATTATTCTAAATAATGTGAAACATGGCTTGTCAAGGAACATGATGCCTTCACTACTACCAAGTTTCTGGAAGATGAGCTTATTTGTAGGTATGGAGTGCCTAAGTACATTTTGACAAATAATGGTAGTGAATGGATGAAAGAATTTGCTAAAATCTATTATGGCACCACGCATTAGTTTACAACCGCTGCTTGGCTTCAATGCAATGGCATGGTTGAATGTCTAATAAAGACCATCAAACATGGACTCACGATAATGGCAATTACTAACATATAGGATTGGGATTCACCACTACCATAAATACTTTGTAGATATCAATGTGGCATCCAAGCCAACATGAAATACTCTCCCTTCATGGTGCTCACTGGTCATACACCTAAACTCACCATTGATAACAATGGTTATGCGATGTATTTGATGAACAAACAAGTCTTAAAATCATGGCAGATAATATGATTCTTAAAATGCAGCTAATTACAAATGTGCACAAATATCTACTTGAGAATGTGGAACATGCTCAAAGGAAACAAAGAAAGGTATATGCTACCAGAAAGGGGCTTCAAACCTTTGATGGCTTTGTAGAAAATACCAAGGTCAAGATGTGTAGACCTGGGAGGAAAAGATCATTGCTCAATAACTGGGAGGGACTTTACATTTTTATTGATTACAAAGATGGGAAGGGATTTCAAGAACAAGACCATGGTGGCAGAATATACATTCTTAAAGATCTCAAGAGGCAACATTGGGAATGGTCAAGAAGGGATTTGCAATTATATCTATCTGTATATTAATGTTTGATCTATAAGGACATAGATTTATTTGGAAGGAGTGGTGACACTTGTGACCTAAAAACAATGTCTAACATTTGTTGTGAATGAAAAAAGGCAGGAACCTTAATTCAATTGTGTGGTAGATGATGCCCAAGTTTTTGTGCTTCAAGGACACTAACAATCCAATTACTTGTTTTCTATTTTTGGCTTTGTCAGTTGTTTTGCAGGTTATTATGGAGTGGCTTTGGTGAGCTAGTTTTGATGATGGAACGGGATCCTGGCTACTCAATGGACAATCTTTATGAGTAGTGTGATGTTCTTGGAGATTATTGGTGCTGAGTTTTCAAAGGAGTGAAGAGATGTGGACAATGTAAAACTATATGAAGTTGGCAGAGAAGGAAGAGGAGGGGATTTTTTTTGGGGAATGGGAGAAGATAAGTTCTGATTCTGCTAATTAGGATGTGTTGAGTTTGTTTGGATTTTGATAGTAATTAGTTGGTGATGGAAGTTCTTCTTTTGAATCTGACGTTTGATTTTCTATTGTGCCAACAACATCAAACATGAAATAGGAGGTCTAGCATTTGCCATTTAAGGACTAGATCAAGGGAAATGATGAAAAAGTCTAGGATTTCAAGAGCAATTGTAGTGGCAGCCATCATTTTTGTTAGTTTTTTGGGGGTTTCGATGTGAACGTGTAATGTGGTTTATTCTAAAAAGAAAATACCTATGATATAATGGGAGCTCCAAAGATTTTGGAACAAACGAATGTTGTGAGGTGTAGATGATCACATCTACTTACTTTGTTTTTAGTCTTTGTCCAACTTTAAAAATATATATATAGTGGTGTGGGGGTAGCATTTGTGGGGATTCTATTGTTGAAGGATGAGCTGCCACACTCATCAACAATCAGTTGGTTCCTTGAGAGGAAGTCAAGAGAGGTCTGATCCCTTAAGGTCCATAGAACTATAATAACAAAATTTGCTTGGTTAGAAGGATTTAGGTTTAGAAACAATACCTATTGTAAAATTCTTTTTTATCTTTGGAAAATTTCTAACAAATCTTGTTGAGTTTGTATTCAAAATGTTAAGGATTTCCACACCAGAAATTATCTCCCCTTCTTTTTGGTGAGACCCCAAATAGGGAAAAACAAATCTTAGAAAACTACAATCTCCCATGAAAAGAAAATCACAATCTTTCCCTACACTTGTTTCAAAGAGAGCTTTGAAAATGAAAAGAGATCTGTGTGTGTACATTCCAAATGCATAAAAAGACATACATTTGTGTAAGGCAGTTCTCACTGAGCCCCCCCCCCCCCCCCCCATCTTAAAAAAACTTTTTTCACCCAACAAAAAAATTTTTTAAAAAAAAGGAAGAAAAAATTTTTACAA